>Ga0169931_10000503_pt1 | contig 64171 bp, 51 predicted proteins | sample Kivu_15m_20L_FD_129675 | JGI IMG/M metagenome (GOLD analysis project Ga0169931, IMG submission 129675) | Freshwater microbial communities from Lake Kivu, Western Province, Rwanda to study Microbial Dark Matter (Phase II) - Kivu_15m_20L... | ecosystem: Environmental > Aquatic > Freshwater > Lake... | reverse complement strand
AGTTCCAACTCGCCCAGAGCCTCTACCACCACGTTCTGGACAACAACAGCGGTGTGATGTTCCGCCTATTGGACGAAGCCGAAGAGCAAGAGGCGCGGGAGGTGCTGCTCGCCTACTACTACCTATGGCGGTACGGCGACCCAAGCGGCTGGACCGCGGAGGAACTCGACTTCACCATCGAAACCGAGTTGCGCGAGCGGCTGAAACTGGAAGTGAACTTCGAGATCGTGGACGCGCTCGGCAAGCTCACCCGCGGCGGGCTGATCGAAGCACACGGCGACCGCTACCGCGCCGTTCCGCTGCCGCAAGCGCGCGATCGCTTGGCGGAACTGTGGCAGCGCTACGCCGACCACGGCCCCCCGGATTTGCTACCGGGCGATTCTCATTGATTCACGCGGAGATGCACACCCCGTCGCGTGAATCAATTCGCGGAGCGGGTGAATCAAAAGAGTAGCAAGTGAACCAACGATTCCCGTTCGTGAACAATCGAACGGTACGCGACGTGCCCGCGCGAATCACTCCTCTTCGCACCGGGCGTAGGCGCGCACGGAGCGGGCGGCTTCGCCGTAGGCGATCGCGTTCAGGATCGCTGCGATGAGGCCCAAGCCGACGGCGAGCAACCCGGCCAACCCGGCGACGATGTACGCGGACGGGTCGCGCGCCGGTTCGCCGCGCACATAGGGCCGCTCGAGGGCCACACCCACGAGACCGCCCACGAGTGTCACGAGCGCGCACGCGAACGTGATGTAAGTGAACCACCGCGCCACCGCGACCAGCCCCCGCGGGAACGCGCGCCGCAGCTCGCGCCCGACGTGCCACAGGAACCGCGCGAACAGCACTTCCGACAGCAGCGTCAGCAACACGATTGCGAGCACCGCGTAAGGCAACACGCGGTCGGCAGTGGAGCGCTCGAAGGCCGGCGGGGCGACGTATTGCGCCGCCAACCGCGCGGGCGGTGTGGCGGGTCCGAGAAGCGCGCCTTCGCACACCAGCGCCGACACGACCGCCAGCCACAGCACGAAAGCCGACGCGCGCGCCGCGCCGCCGCCGGGCGCGCCGTCGGGCACGCGCCCGGCGCGCCCGCGGCCCGGCGCGGTGAGAGCCAGCGCGCTCGCACCGAACAGCGCGCACGCCGCCAACCCGGCCCGCGGCATGTCGGGGTTGGCCGCCAGCACCCCGACCACCACCGCGAGGGCGACGAGCAGCACCAGCAAGAAGCCCCACGAAGCGAGCCGCAGCCCCGCGGCCACCGGGAGCCACTCGGCGCGGGCGGTGCGCTCGTCGGCGCTCGGCGACGGGGACCGAGCGGGGCGCGCCCGCGGGGGGCGCGCGCGGGCGCGGGGCGCGTCGTCCAGCACCTCGGCTTCGGGCAGCGCGCGCACCGCGGCCTGTCGCCCGGCTTCGACCGCGAACACCAGCTCGCACATCGGGCACTCGACCGGCTTGGTGCGCCCCGCGACGATCTCGAGCCGCGCGTTGCACTTCGGCTTCGGGCACCGCACCACTTCTTTTTCGGGCACCGTCTCGGCGGGGCGCGGCGCGGTCGAATCGGCACGCTTCGGCGCGGGAAGCGGCGGCGGCGCGATCCGCGGGCGCGGGGGCAGCGGTGGCGGGAGCGGTTCGCTCGGCACCAAATCCACGTCCGACAGCGCGCCGGGCGCGAGTTGGTCGGCGTCGGTCGTGCGCAGGTAGGCGCTCAGCGCGTCCGCGAACGCCCGCGCGCTCGGGTACCGGTCGGCTTGCGCTTTCGCCAGCGCTTTCAGGCACAGCGCGTCCAGCCGCAAATCGAGATCGGCGCGCGAGCGACTCGGCGGCACCGGCGCTTCGGCGCAGTGCTTGGTCATCAGTTCGTAGGTGCCGCCCTCGAACGGCGGCCGGCCGGTGAGCAGTTCGTACATCATCGCGCCGAGCGCGTACACGTCGGCGCGCTCGGTGATCGGGCCGAACGCGGTCGTGCCCCACTGCTCCGGCGGCATGTACAGCGGCGTGCCGTGTTATTTGCCCGTGAGCGACGCGCCGGCGCGCGACGCGGCGCTCACCCGCGCGAGGCCGAAGTCGGTGATGAGCACCTCGTTGTTGTCGAGGTCGCACAGCACGTTCGCGGGCTTCAGGTCGCGGTGAATGACGCCCTTCGCGTGCGCCGCGGCCAGCCCCAGCGCCACCTTCCGCACGAGCCGCAGCGCCGTCGGAACCGGGAGCGGCGTCGGGCGACGGTCCAAGAGGTTCCGGAGCGTGCCGCCGGCGACGAACCGCATCACGATGAACGGCAGCCCGTCCGCGGTGCCGACGTGGTACACCGGGCAGATGTTCGGGTGCTGGTCGATGGCCGCCGCGGCGCGCGCCTCTTTCAGGAAATCGTCGCGGTACTGCGGCTTCAGCCCCTCGCCGTGCGGCTGCTTCACCGCGACCATGCGGTTGGTGTCGGGGTCGAACGCGAGCAGCACGCGGCCGAAGGTGCCCGCGCCGAGGACCGCGCGCACCTCGTACTTATCGACGCGCGCGGGCACGGCGAGTTGCGCGCCGCCGCCCGAAGCCACGAACGGCCCGGTGGGAGCGTTCGCCGCGGGGACGGGCGGCGGAGCTTTCTGCGTTTCCTTCGGATCGGCCATCGCGGGTGGTGCCGGTGCGCGCGCGGTTCGGGAGGCCGCCGTTGGCGACTCTCCGATGAGATACACCAGCTACGAACGAAGGCCAACAGAGATTCGCCGTGTGGCGGAAATGAATCCGCCGCGCGCCGGCGCGCGGGTGGGCACTTCGGGCGTCACGCCACGGGGACTTCGAGGTGGCGCAGCACGGCGCGGTTGCGGCCGGCGTCCTTCGCCTCTTTCAGCGCGTCGGCCGCGGTTTCGCGCAACTGCTCGTAACTCACGGCCGCGGTCGCGTCCGCCACCGCGACGCCGATACTGAGGGTGAGCGCCAGTTCGTACCCGTTGTACACGGTGTGCGCCGCCTCGGCGCTCGCGCGCAGGCGCTCCGCGAGCACGTCCGCGCCCGCCGGTTCGGTGTTCGGGGCGACCACGATAAACTCTTCGCCGCCCACGCGCCCCACGCTGTCCGAGCCGCGCACCGAACTTTGCAGCAGTTGCGCGAGCCACACCAGTACGTGATCGCCGGCGGTCTGCGAGAACTGCTTGTTGATCCGGCCGAAGTAGTCGGCGTCGACCATGAGCAGCGCGATCGGGGCGGGCGTGCGCGCGCGGCGCAACAGTTCCGTGCGCGCGATGCGGTCGATGGCGCGACGGTTCGGCAATCCGGTGAGCGGGTCCGTTGCGGCCATCTTTTCGAGGAGCAGGTTCTTCTGTTGCACCTGCAACAGCGCCTGTTCGAGTTCGAGGGTGCGCGTGTGAATGCGCTGCTCGAGTTCGAGGTTCAGCCGGCGCAACTGGTCCAGAATCTGCTCGTGGCTGCGCTCGAGGACGAGCGCCCGGCTCACGGTGTGAAGCGCGTGGAGCAGGTCCTCGCGGCGCCACGGTTTCAGCACGAGGCGGTGGACTTGGCACTGGTTGATGGCGTCGACGGCGAAGTCGAGGTTGCTCGCCCCCGTGAGCAGCACTCGGGCGGTCCGGGGCGCGGTGCGGCGCACCCAGTCGAGCAGGTCCAATCCGCTCTCGTCGGGCAACTGGAGGTCGGAAACGACAATATCGACGGAGCACTCCGCGAGCACCGCCCGCGCGCGCGCGGCGGTGGGTGCGGTGAGTACCTCGAACTCGCCCGCGAGTTGGGCCGCGAGGACCGCGAGCACCTCGGGTTCGTCGTCCACGACGAGCACCGAGCACTTGTATCGGGAGACGTTCATTGAGTGTGGGGCGCACGAAGCGGCCGGCGCGGGTCGTCCGAGACCCGCCGCGCGAGGCCGGGGTTTTTGACACTGTACAACACTCCGGGCGTATCGGTGGTGCGGAAAGCAAAAGATGTTCGCGCCGCGCGGGTTGCGGGCACGGGGAAATGCGGACGGTGTAGGGGATTTGGCGGCGGCGCGCGAGGCGAGCGGTTCGCGAAATCCGGCACCGAGAAAAAGTCTACAGCGAGTGTCGGAAAAAAACCGATTTTAGCGTTCTTAGTTCTTGATTGGCGGCGAAACCTCGCCTACAATCGGGCTGTTTAATAGGGGGAGCCCCCGAACGACAACGCGAACCGAGCCGTGCCACCGCCGGCCCGACTGGAGCCTTCTCGCTCGACGGAATCGCTCGCTACCGGAAGACTTAGCACCGCCAAAGCCTCTGCCACACTCGCGCATGAGCGCCGCTCGACGAACCGCCGAACCCCACTGCACAGAAAATGGGGGCGGCCCGCCGGAACCGCGTTTTTGCCACGCGAACCGGCACCGGGGCACGAATTGGCTGCTAACTGCCACACTTGGCCTTCTCCGGCTACGCGACCGAGTACCGTCGTTCTGTTAGAACTCTCGGTCGGGTCGGGGATAATTTTCCCCGCGATCAACTATTCGCGGCACCGTGCCACCCGGATTCCCGTTTGCAAGCGTTCGGAAGCCGCCCGCACCTGCGTCCAGAAACCGTCCACGAACCACCAACGCCGCACACAGGGATACGGCCAACATGAAAACCGCCACCGCTTCGAGGCGCAAGCGCTCCGGTCAGTCCGATAAGGTCGAGGACACCTCGCTCACGACCTTCTCCTCCGACCTGCTGACGCCCGGAGAAGAGCGGGAGTTGCTCACCAGCTTCTGGGACTGCAAGAGCGAACTGGTCCGCGTGCTGCTCCGCCACTTCCCGAACGAGCTGCGCACCGTGCGCCCGCCGCTCGAACCGTGGCCGATGGCGCAGTTCATCCGCGAGCACTGCACCAACGCCCGCCGCGACGTGAACGCCGTCCGCCGCCTGCACGACCGCTACGTGCACTACAAGCACCGGCTCGCCAGCGCCAACATCCGCCTCGCGGCCCACGTCGCCAAGCGGTTCCGGCACCACAGCCTCGCGTACTCCGACCTGCTCCAAGAAGCCGTTTGCGGCCTCATGCAGGCCATCGACCGGTTCGACGTGAGCCACGGCACCCGCCTCGCCACCTACGCGACGTGGTGGATCCGCCAGACGCTCCAAATCGCGGTCGCGCGCCAGAGCCACCTCGTGAGCCTCTCGCCGCACCACCTGCAAGAACTCGGTCTCCTTCAACAAGAGAGCGAAGCGCTGGCGCACGGCGGCAAGCACCTGCCCAGCCCGCAGGAACTGGCGAGCCGCACCGGGAGCAGCCTCGAGCACCTCACGCACCTGCAAACCGCGACCCGCACGCCGGTCAGCCTGAACGCCGTGCTCGACGACGACTCGGACTTCAAGCTCACCGAAGCCATGCCGGACACCGGCACGCTGGTGATGCAAGAGAACAACGAGCGCCAAGAGGCCCTCGGGTTCCTGATGGAAAACCTGCGGCCCCGCGAGCGCAAGGTGCTCGACCTGCGGTTCGGCCTCACCGGCAACGGCACGCACAGCCTGCGGCAAATCGGCCACCTGCTCCGCATCTCGAAGGAGCGCGTGCGCCAGATCCAGAACCGCGCCCTCGAAAAGCTGAAGGCGAACGCGGAGCGCGTGGGCTGGGAGCCGACCCTGCTGCTGGAGTAGTCCGCGTGACCGCGCCTCCGAACCCGAAGTAACCCGCGACGCGGGCCGGCGAAATCCGGCCCGCGTCGTTCGTATTCCTATCTCCCGCCGCTGTGATACGCTGAACGTACCGCAACCGAAGGGAACGGGCACATGGCCGGCCGCGTCGATGTGTTGCAATGGGTGCGCGCGAAAACCGTCAGCGGCGCGCGATTGCCGTTCAACCTGCTCGAAGTGGCGCACCACTACACGGTGCCCGGCGAGTTGGAGTTCCCGCGCATCGTGCCCCAGTTCAACATGTACCTCCGCGCCGCCGGGCACGAGGCCGGCCGCACCGCGGTTCGCGTGCGCGTTCACCGCCAGACCGGTCGATACCACTGGGAACTGGTGAACGACTTCGAGAAAGGGAACCTCGTGTTGCCGTTCCCGGACGCGGGCGTTGTGGTGGAAGAGCGCGTGAACCTGCCGCACGTCCGGCTGACCGGACTCGGGCTGTACGCGATTTCGGTATTCTTCCGCTGTGCCGACGACGCGGACGAATGCGGTGTGGACTGGGACCGCGAGCGCACCGACTGGGACCCGGACGAACCGGAGTGGGCGTTCGGCGCGGTCGATTACTTCGTCGTGAACAGGAGCTAACTATGAAGCGCCGTGCCCGCCCGTGCCCCCCGTTCGGCGCGACCGTTGCGAGCGGCGCGGGGCTGACGTTCGCGCCCGAAGACGACCGCTTGGCGGTCCCCGGCGCGCCGCTTCCGCCACCGGTCGAGTTGACGCCAGTCGGAACCGAGACCGCGGGCCTCACGTTCACCGAAGCCGACGACCGCGCGCGCCGACCGCAACCGCTCGCCGCCCCGGAGCGCGCTAGCGCCACTTACGGGCTGGCCGCGGCGCTGAACAACTTGGGCAGCGTGTTGCGCGAACAGGGCCGACTGAGCGAAGCCGAAGCCGCCTTCCGCCGCAGCGTCGGCCTGTACGAAGGGCTGCTCGCGCCGCCCGCGGCGCGCGGCGAAGGCGACACGCTGGTTGATGGCGCGCGGCCGCGCGCCGCCGATTCGGACGCCGAAACGGTGCTCGATCACAAACCGAACTCTGTGCCGGCGAGCAAGCCGCGCATCGGGTGAACCTCGCCGCGGCCCCGCGGTGTCCGTGGCCCGTACCTTTCGCACAGAGAGTTCCCGATGCCCGAAACGCCGGTGACGCGCGCCCTCGCGATGGAGCACAACGAAGCCGTCATCCTGTTCGGCGCGCGCGACAAGCACCTGCGCCCGCTGCGCGAGGCGTTCGGCGTCACGCCCGTGTACCGCAGCGACGAACTCAAAGTGACCGGCCCGCCCGCCGCGGTCGATAAGTTCTTCCGCGCGCTCGAACTGCTCCGCCAAACCGCCCGCAAGCGCGGCGAAATCACCGACCGCGACGTGCAAGACGCCGTCGCCGCCGTGAACGGCGACACCGCCCGCGGCGGGTCGGGGCTTACCGCCGTCGAAGGCGGCAACCGGTTCCTGCGCACCCGCACTGACGGCCAAGCGAAGTACGTTCAGGCGCTCCAAGCGCACGACGCGGTCATTTGCGTCGGCCCCGCGGGGAGCGGCAAAACGTACCTCGCGGTCGCGTGGGCCGTGTCGCTGCTCAAAGCGAAAGCGGTGCGCAAAATCGTACTCGTGCGCCCCGCGGTGGAAGCGGGCGAGCGCCTCGGCTACCTGCCGGGCGACATCACCGCGAAGATCGGCCCGTACCTGCGCCCCTTGTACGACGCGCTCGCGGAGATGATGGACCCGGACACCGTGAAGAAGTACATGGAGAGCGAGGTCATCGAAATCTGCCCGCTCGCGTTCATGCGCGGGCGCACGCTGTCGCAGGCGTGCATCATCTTGGACGAGGGCCAGAACGCGACCGTGGAGCAGATGAAGATGTTCCTGACGCGGATGGGCGCGAACTCGAAGGTGGTGGTAACGGGCGACATGACGCAGATCGACCTGCCCCGCACGCAGCGGAGCGGCCTCGCGGACGCGGTTCAGCGGTTGAAGGACGTGGAAGGCTTGTCGATCGTGTACCTCGACCAAGCCGACATCGTGCGCAACCCGCTAGTGACGCGCATCGTGAAAGCGTACGAAGACGACCGCAAGAAGGCGTAGCGGGCGCGCACCGAGGCGCGCGCGGCGGTCACGGCGCTTTCGGCACCCGAACCATGATCTGCGGTTGGAACGATTCGAGCACGGCCTCCTTCACCACGGTCGAAACACCGGTCTTGGTTTGCACCAGTTTCGTAGACACATGGTAGGGGCCGCCAGCGTTTGAGTAGTAGTAGAATGTGGTGCCGTCCGGGCCGAAGCCGGCGAGCGATCCGTGAGCCGCCAGTGGTTCCTTCCACGTGTCGCTGATCGTTTCGCCTTTGCCGGTCTTCGGATCGAACGCGCGCACCGAGTTCGTACCCAACACACCCAACCGCCCGTCGGCGAGGAACGCGAACCCGAGGTAACCGTTCTCCGCCACGCGCACCTCGTTCTTGCCGTCGGGGTCCGCGCAGTACACGCGCTCCGCGGTCACACTCCCCTCATCGTTCGTATCGCACAGCGCGTAGGCGATTCGCTTTCCGTCCGGGGCGAACCGGATTCCGCGATACGCGTACACGTTACTCACTTTCAGCACTTCGAGTTTGCGCGCGGCGAGATCGATGCGGCACAGGTTACCGGCGGCGTTCGCGAACCACACCGCTCGCCCCTCGGGATCGAAAGAGAAGCTGGGGCGCGGGTTGTCGCCGATCTTTGCCTCCGCGAGGGGACCGTCTTTCAGGGACAGCACCAACTGGCCCCCGTCCGGCCCGAGCAGCACCAGCCCGTCGGCGGTCGCGTTCAGCACGACGGTCTGATCGACCGGGCGCGCGGGCAGGCGCTTGTCGCGGTCGGCGGACACTTTCCGCGGTCCTTTGCCGCCCGCGCCCGTGAGCCAGACGTCGTTGCGCGCGATCGGCCCCAGCCCACCACCCTTGAACTTGCCCTTGGCTTGAATCGCTTCGAGGAACAGCAGCGCCGGCGTCGTCTCCTGTTTCGCGGGCACCGGGGCCACGACCGGCACCTCCGCGACCGGCGGCAGCGGCGGCAGCGGGAGCGCGGCGCTCGCGGGCAGCAGACCCACCGCGCCCAAACACGCGGTCGCGCACAGCAGCAGGGCGGCACACCAGCCGCGCACTTTGGTCAGCATCATGGCTCGAAGAACCTCGTGAAGGAGTGTTGCGGCCGTGCCGGAGGCCGGGCTTCCGGCCGCGACTGCGGAAACCGTTTCGCTCACCAACCGCGCCGGCACGCTCGCCGACGCGACGTTCGCCGTTGCGCCCAGCCCTCCGGCCGCGGCGCACGTCACGCCGCGGCGCTTCAACCGCGCCGCTAACAGGTGCCGCCCGCGACTCAGTCGGCTCGCCACGGTGCCGACCGGCCAGCCGAGTTCGGTCGCGGCCCCGGCCACGGTCAGCTCGCGCACCGCGCACAGGACGAACGGCAACCGGTAGCGCTCGGGCAGGCGCTCGATTTCTTCGTCGAGCAGCCGCGCGAAGTCCGAATCGGGCACCGCGGGCGCGGCGGGTTCGCCCGCGTGCGCCGCGCGCCCTTCGTGGGCCCCGCGGCGCTCGCGGGCGCGGCGCGCCTTGCGCGCCGCGAGTACCGCCACACCGTGCAGCCACGCGGACACGCGGCCGGGCGGGCGCACTTTGGCCGCTTTGCGCGCCAGCACGAGGAAGGCGACTTGGAAGGCGTCCTCGGCGTCGGGCCGCGAGCCGAGTACCCGGAGGCAGACGCCGTACACGGCGGGGCCGAGCCGCCGAACCAACTCGGCGAACGCTTCGTGGTCGTTCGCCGACACGAACCGCGCGAGCAGTTCGCCGTCGGTCCACTCACTCAGGCGCGCCCCGGCCAGCGCGCCGTGAACCAGCACGCCGAGCCGGTCGGCGGTATCCCGCGCTCCCACTGTAGCCCCCTTCGCCGCGCCCGTTCGGGCTTCTGCCCGTACTCTCCCGCCCGCGCGCGAACGTATCCAGAAATCGTGCGCCTTTCTCAGAACCGGGTTGCCCGGTCCGCTTTCTCGGAGAAGGCAAAATGGCGTGCGGCCCGGCGACACCGGGGTACAGACGTGGCAAAGGCTCTGGCCCGAAGAGGTGGCCGCGTCAGCGGTTCAGGTAGCTGTACGTGTCGGGGTCGGTGATCCACGCGCACGTGTCGAGCAGCGGGCCCAAGTACTCGCACAGCACGGTGCCGGCGGCGCTGAGGTCGGTGCCTTCGGCGACGTAGGCCAGCGCCACCGGTTCGTACCGGGTCCCGTAGTCCGCCATCGGGAACGGAACCGCGATGTAGTCCGGCGGCGTTCGCGGCCCGCGGCCGGCGAGCAAATCGGACAGCCCCCAGATGTGGCGCGCCGGCGCGTACGCGGCGCGCCAGCGCGCGAGCGCCACCCCGATCGCGCACACCTCTTGTTCCGTGGCCCCGCTGCGCGGGCCGAGCACCGCGAGCGGCACGTCGGTGGGCGCGACCATGTGCGTGAGGTCGCGCCACCGCGCCTTCTCGTGTTCCGCGCGCAGGCGCGCGAGCAGTTCGTCGGTGTCGCTCTCGGCCATCCGCGCACCTCACGCGCTCGGGTACTCGGTCATCGAGGCGAGGCGCTTCGGGCCTTCGGGAATCGCCCGCAGGCAGATGTAGTCGCGCGTCAGTTTGCCGTCGGGTAGCATGCGCCGCTTCACCGGAACGCTCGTGAAGTACACCGCGCGCCCGCCGGTGATGCGATCCGGCACACGGATCACGTCGCCGATGGTGCGCTGCGTGTCCAGCGCCCACGCCAGCTTCTTTTCGGCCTCGCTGTTGCCGCGCGCCTCGAACCCCTTCAGTTTCTCCGCGATGTCGCCGAGGAACTCGAGGTGCGCGTCCGATTCGTCCGCGTCGCGGGTGAACAGCACGAACGCGAACTCGAACCCGGTCGGCTTGTCTTCGTAGGCGCTCGGGTTCGCGAGGATCACCCGGGCGACCACGGTGACGCCCTCGCGCGCGAGCAACTTCTCGTTCTGCGCGTCCCAGATGACGATCCACACGAGGCCCAGCGCGACGATCGCGGTCAGCCCGATGCAGACCCAACCCCAAATGGGCATTGCGATTCCCCCTGTGACAGAGTCGAACGCCGGGTAGCATAATCGCACGAGCGGCGCTCCACAAGCGCGGGAGGTGCGCCCGGCGCGGAACCGGGTGCGCCCGCGCTCGCGCGCCGCGCGAAGGGCGGGGGAACCTGATGACCGGGGCCGATGTCGCACTGCTCACCGACCGCCGCTACACCGCCGAAGCCGCCGCGCCGGAAGACTGGTACCTCGGCAACGTCCTCGCCGACGACCGCCTGCTGCGCGAGGCGCTCGCGCGCCGCGGGCTGAGTTCGGCGCGCGTCGATTGGGCCGACCCCGCGGTCGATTGGGCGCGGTTCGGGTGCGCCGTGTTCCGCACCACGTGGGACTACTTCGAGCGGTACGCGGAGTTCGCCGCGTGGCTCAACCGCGCCGCGCGCCTCACCCGCCTGTGCAACCCACTAGCAACGGTACTCTGGAACGCCGACAAGCACTACCTCGCGGACTTGGACGCGCGCGGCGTGCCGGTGGTGCCGTCGCACTTCGTGGAGCGCGGCAGCGGGCGCACCCTGCGGAGCGTGTTGCACGAAACCGGCTGGGACGAAGCGGTGCTGAAGCCGTGCGTGTCCGGCGCGGCGCGGCACACCTACCGCGTGACCCGCGCGACCGCCGAGCAACACGAACCGGCGCTCGCGGCGCTGTTGGAACGCGAGAGCATGATCGTGCAGCCGTTCCAAGCGGACGTGACCCGCACCGGCGAAGACACGCTCATGGTGTTCGCCGGGCGGTACGCGCACGCGGTGCGGAAGGTGCCGAAGGCCGGCGACTTCCGCGTGCAAGACGACCACGGCGGGACCGCCCGCGCGCACGAACCGACACGAGAGCAGGTGGAACTGGCCGAGCGCGCGGTGGCCGCGTGCGCCCCGGTGCCGGTGTACGGGCGCGTGGACTTAGTGCGCGACAACGCCGGCCGGTTGGCGGTCATGGAACTGGAACTGATCGAACCGGAGTTGTGGCTCCGGTTCCACCCGCCCGCGGCCGAGGCGTTCGCCGACGCGCTCGTCGCGTTCCTCGGCGGTCACTTGCCGAGTTCGTGAACCGTGTTGTGAACGGTACCGGTCGCGGCGCGGCCGTCGGTGCCCGCCACGCGGTACTTGATCTCCATGCACCACGTCGGCGCGAGGTCCGGCGCGTCGAGCCGCACGGTTTTGCCGTCGGCGCTCAGCGTCGCCTTCGTCACGGTCAGCGGCCTTTCGTTGATGTGCTTCGAGCCGTAATTCTTCGTGCGCTGAAGCCCCCACACCTTGATCTCGAAGTTCTTCGCGTCGAGCGCCTTCGGGTCGAGCGCGTCGGTGAAGGTGAGTTCGAGCGCGCCGGTCTTCGCCTTCAACCCCACGGGCAGGTCCGCGGGTTTGCCGGTGTAGCGGACGCGGTAGAACCCGCCCGGCGCGAGCTGGTTCCCGGCCCACGCGTACATGCCGCACGCGTACAGCGCGCCGTCGGTCGGGTGGAACCGCGGGCGCATCACGCCGGTGGGGAACTTCGGAATCGGCAGCGCACACATCCCGCCCTGCGCTTGGCCGTTCACGGTCTCGTGCGGCACGACGTAGATTTGGCCCATGCCGTAGCTGGTGTTCAGCAGCGAACCGGCGAGCGGCCCCCACGTTTTCTCCGGCACCCAAATCAGCTCCGCGGGCGAGCGGTCGAAGGCGTTCGTGATCCAACACAGCGGCTGCTTCATCGCCGCGTCGCTCGTGTCGGTGAGGTCGGTGTAGCCGTACATGTTGCCGTAGAACCCGCCCTTCTCCACCTTGTTGATGCGGTTCTTCGGCGTCCAGAAACCCTCTTGGTCGGTGACGTAGAACGTGCCGTCCGGGTTCAGGCACACGCCGTTCGCGGCGCGGAACCCGGTGGCGAGAATCTCCGTTTTCGCGCCGTCTTTGCTCACCTTCAAGAGCGTGCCGTGGTGCGGCACGAGCGCGGGGAGCGCGTGCCGGCCGCTCTTCGCGTAGTAGAAGTTGCCGGCCGCGTCGGTCTGCAACCCCATCGCGAACTCGTGGAAGTGCTCCGTCACTTGGTGGTCGCTGTTGAAGCACTCGTAGAAGTCGGTTTCGCCGTCGCCGTTCGTGTCGTGCAACTTCACGATCTGATCGCGGCAGCAGACGAAGATCGCGCCGTCGCGCACCTTCAAGCCGAGCGGTTGAAACAGCCCGGACGCGACGCGCTGCCACGTCAGCCCGTTCTCAACTCTGTCGAGACCACCGACCATCCACACGTCGCCGTCCCAAGTGCAAACGGCCATCTTCTTCCCGCCGTCGAGGAAGTCGAAGCCGGTGAGGCGCATTTGCGCGTTCCACGGGTTGCGCTCCGGCAGGCCGAACGTGTCCACCGCGAACGGGCCGTCGGCTTTGCCGAGCGCCGCGGTGGTGCGCAGCACTTCGGGCCAGCGTTTGGGGCCGCCCTTCGTGAGCGGTGCCAGAGCGCGCGGCGCGGGCGTACTCTTGGAGAGCGCGATCAGGTCGGTGCCGGGCTTCGCCATCAGCACCTTCACGCGCGTCGGCGTCGCGCTCGCGGGCACTTTCAGCACACGGAACCCGTCTTTCACGATGAGTGACACCCGATTGTCACCCACCACGTTCACCGCCGCGCCTTCGGGCGCGATGCGCGCGAACAGGTCGCGCGACGATTTGCCGATTTCCAGCGTGCGGGTGAAGGCCGCGCCTTCGATACCTTCGAGTTCCAGAATCGCGGCGTCGCCTATGGTGTAGGCGATCACGGTTTGGTCGCCGTAGGCGAACGTGCCCGTGAAGCGGCCCCACTCGCGCGGTAGCGGGCCGTACGGGCGCTTGTCGCGGCCGAGCGGGCGCGGGTCGTCGAAGCTGCCGGTTTTGGGGTTCGCCCACCCCGGCCCGACCGGGTTCGCGACGTGAACCGCGCCCGCGAGTTTCGGGTGAATCTGGTGCTGACCGTTGAAGTGAATGCCCTTCCAGTCGATGAAGCCGTCGCCGGTCCATGCTGCCGCGAAGCGCAGCGTGTCGTGCTCGAAGAGCGCCCAGCTTTTGCCGCGCGATACGCCGCCCGCGCCGGCGTCCAAGCGCACCGCGATGCCCTTATAGGCGATGTTCGGCCCCGGACCGCCGGTTTCGTAAGTGTTCATCAAACTCGGGCCGTAGTCCATCGCCATCCACGGTTCCACGCTCGCCGGGGCCGGGCCGAACTCGCCCTTCTTCCCCGCGGGCAACTTCGCGAGGTAGGCGTCATCGAGCTTCGCGTACTGGCTCGCGTTGTGCGGCTTGAGGTACGTTTCGCGCAGGTAGTGGATCACGTCGTACTTCTGCTGCGGCACCATCCACGTTTGCGGGGCCATCTGGTTGTAGCCGCGCGTGAGCGTCTGATAGAGGCTGAACGGGTCGCTCCCGTTCTTGAAGGTGTGTTCGTGGAACTTCGGCGACGTGGGCAGCGAACCGGGGTGCTCGCGCGTGCCGTGGCAGTTCGCGCACACCCGCAGGTAGATCGCTTCGCCGCGCGCCAGCGCCTTCGCGTCCAGCGCGCGAATCAGGCCCGCGTGGTCGATGTCCTTCTCGTACTCGGCGGGGGCGAACGTCGTCACCGCGGGGCGCAGTTCCCGCGCGCGGGTCGGCCCGCCCTCGGCGACTTCGATGAGGTACTTCGCCAAATCGAGGAACTGCTGCCGGTCCGAGAGCGCGTTGAGCAACCCTTCCGGCATGAGCGATTGCGTGCCGACTTTACGCGATTCGATTTCGTCCGCGGGGATAGTGATGCGCTTCCCGCCGGCCGGGTCGAGCAGCGTGACCGCGCCGTTCTTCTCTTCCACCAAGAGGCCGGTAATCGTGCGCGCGTCTGCGGTGCGCACAATCACCGGTTCGTAGCCCTTGCGAATCACCTTCGAGGGCGCGAGCACGGACTCGATGACGTACTCCGCGGTGCTCGTTTTCTCAAGTTTCGACAGGTCCGGGCCGAACTGCGTGCCGGTTTCGGAGTCGTGGCACTTGGCGCACGACAGGAACGGCTGGAAGAACAGCACCGCGCCGCGCGAGGCGTCGCCGCGCTCGCGGGCCGCGCGCGCCAAGTCCGCGACCGGTTCCTTCAACAGTTGCTGCGCGAGGCCCACCGGTTCGGCTTTGGGCGCGGGCTGCGCGGGTTGGGCCGCAACGCCCCACAACTTGCCGAGCAACTCGAACATGTCCGGGTCGTGCTTCTTCAACTCGTCCTTCGTGAACGGGAAGAAGTCGTTGCGGCTGAAAAACGCTTCGGTGGTCTCCGCGAAGTACTCCATCGCGGTCGTCATCGCGTAGGCCTTCTCGAACGTGTTCGGCCGCCCGTTGCCGAGGTGCCGCTCCACCTTGTCGTACTTGCCCGAGTCTTTCGCGCGGGTGTACGCCGCGGCTACTTCCGGGTTGCCGAAGCCCTTCGCCACCACGCGGTCGTGGTAGCCGTGCGCGAGTTCGTGCAGCGTCACGTTCGGCATCCGGTTCGCTTCGGCCTCGAAGATGCGCACGTTCGTGAACTCGACGGCCTTCGCCATCGCGGGGTCGCGGCCCTGCTTCTTCAGCCAACCGTCGCCGGGGTGGTACTCCGCGACCGGGCGCACGCCGGGGTATTCCGGGTTGAAGTACAGCGGCACTTCCTTCAACTTCGCGACCGCCGCTTGCGGCACGACCTCGGTGATTTCCTTCAACTGACTGTCGAGAATCTCCAGCGCTTTGGCGAGAAGGCGCGCGTCGGTGGCGAGCAGTTCGCGGTTGATGTGCAGCGTCCACCCGCGCATCGTGCGCGTCTCGTACACCGAATCCGGTACCGGCGCGTGCGCGGCTTGCAAGTTCTGTTGCAAGAACCGCGTCATGGCGTCCATGAGGTGCTGATCGGTGTTGCGGCCCTCGCGGATCGCGTGCGTGCGGTTCGGGTACGGCAGCACCTCGAACCGCTTGCCCTTCGCAATCAGTTCCTCCATCAGCCGCTCGGTGCCCTGATAGTGGCAGTTGTCGTCGCCGGTGCCGTGAACGAGCAGCAGGTTGCCGCGCAGCTTCCCGGCGTGTGCGAGCGGCGAACCGTCGCGATAGTTCGCGGCGTTGTCGGCCGGCAGACCCATGTAGCGCTCTTGGTAAATGGTGTCGTAGAGCGTTTGGTCCGCGACCGGCGCGACGGCGATGGCCGCGCGGTACAGGTCCGGGTGCCGGAAGATGGCGTTCAGGCTCATACTGCCGCCGCCGCTCCACCCCCACGAGCCGACCCGCGACGCGTCCACGAAGGGCATCCGCTTCAGCAGCTCGCGCACGGCGGCGGCTTGTTCGGTGGGTGCGAGAATCCCGATCTTGCGGTGAACGGACTTCCGCCACTCGCGCCCGCGGGGCACGTTCGTTCCGCGATTGTCCACACTCGCCACCACGAAGCCTTGCTGCGCGAGCATCCAGTGCCACAGCCCGCGACTACCGGGCCACGCGTCGCGCACCGTTTGGCCGTGCGGTTCGCCGTACACGTGCATCAGCAGCGGCAACTTCGCGCCCGGTTCCACCTTCGCCGGCTTGATGCTCCAAGCGTCGAGCGCGACCCCGCCGCCGATGTTCACTTTGAGGAACTCGATTTCGGGCTTCTTCAGTTTCGCCAGCTTTTCCCGCAGTTTGGCGTTGTCTGCGAGCGTGCGAACGGCGGTGTTGTCGCTCACGCGCACCAGTTCCGTGACCGGCGGCGTGGTGAAGGTCGAGAACGTGCGCACCGCCCACTGCGCGTCCGGAGAGAAGGCGTAATCGTGCCACCCCGGTTTGTCCGGCGAAAGCTGCTCTGTCTTCGTGCCGTCGAGTTTCGCGCGGAAAACGTGGCGCTGCGTCGCGTTCTTGGGCGACGCGGCGTAGTAGAGCCACCCGCCGGCTTCGTCGATCGCGTCCGCGGAGATCAGGTCGAAGTCGCCCTTCGTAATCGGTTCGAGCTTCGCGTCGTTCAGTTGAAGGCGGTAGGCGTGCCGCCACCCGCTCCGCTCGCTGAGCCACAGCAGCGCCTTGCCGCCATCGAGCCAGCGGAACGGGTTATCGTTCTCCAGCCACGCCGCGTCCTTCTCGGTGAACACGAGTTTCGCTTCGCCGGACTTGGGATCGGCGCGGTACACGCGCAGTTCCGTTTGCAACCGATTGAACTGCTGAACGAGAACGCTCTTGCCGTCCGGCGTCCATTCGGCGTGCGGCAGATAGTGTTCGCGCGCGTCACCGGGCACGCTCAACCACTGCACCTTCCCGCCGGTTGCCGAGACGATGCCGAGCCGGGTCGCGGAGTTCTTCTCGCCCACTTTGGGGTACGCGAACGAGGTGATGCGCGGCGACTTGCTCACGACGTTATCGACGAGGTGGAACTCCGACACGCCCGCGGTGTCGAACTGCCAGAACAGCACGCTCTTGCCGTCGGGGCTCCAGCGGAAGCAGTTCCGCAGGTCGAGTTCCTCTTCGTTCACCCAATCCGAAGTGCCGTTGATGATCGTCTTCGATCCGTCGCTCGTGAGAGCCGTGATGTTCAGCGTGTCGAGGTCTTGCGCGAACAGGTTGTTGTCGCGCACGAACGCGACGCGGGTGCCGTCCGGCGAGAAGGTGGCGAACATCAGCGCCGCCGCGGGCGCGTCGCCGCCGAGTTTCTTCAACTCGCGCTTCGCAACGTCGAGCACCCAGTAATCGCCGCGGGTGTTCCGCCGCCACACGCGCTGACTGTTGGTGAAAATCAGCAACTTCGATTCGTCGGCGGAGAACTCGTAGCCGTCTACCGCGAGCCGGTCTTTCTTTCCCGGTGGCACGAGCGCGCTCGCGGGCACCACGACTTCCTTCTTGCCGGTCGCGGGGTCGTGGCGCGCCAGTTCGCCCTTGTCGAGCGTGAAGTAAGTGGACGTCTTCGCGCTCCACCGGCGCGCGGGGAGCGGTTCGGTGTCGAACTCGCGCGCGCCGAAGAGGCGGTTCACCGTCAGTGCGGAATCGTCGCCGCGCAATTCCGGCGCGGTGCAACACACGAGAGCGAGTACGAGCGCGCGGCGCGCAGAAGTGCGGTTCACGGCGGTCTCCGAAGGTTAGTCAATCGCGAGTTGGTCTTCGCATTGCCCTCTCCCCGCGGAGCGTGGGAGAGGGTGGCCGAGTCTTCGAGGCCGGGTGAGGGGAACAACACACACCATCCAAGCAAAGCTGAACCGCGCGTGTAGCTCACCCCTCACCCGCCCGCGAAGCGCGGGCACCCTCTCCCGCAAGGGGAGAGGGCAAAACACAAGTCTGGCGCGCTCACTTCTTGGGTTCGTACACGAACGCGCGGTCGTCGGCGGGGAGCACCCACACGTTGCGGAACTTCACCGGGTTGCCGTGGTCTTGCAGGAACACCGGGCCGACGCTCGTCTTCTTCTGTTGATCGCGGATCGCGTCGAGGTACGGCGTGTTCCCGAAGCGGAACGGGTGGAACGTCGATTTCGGTTCGCCGAACTTCGTCCCGTCTTGCACCTTCTGGCCGTTGAACCACACGGTCACGGTTCCCATCTCAGTGATCTTGCCGGCGTCGTCGCGCCGCGGCGCGCGGTACCGGATGTCGAACACCTGCCACTCGCCCGGCTTGCGGCACGCGTTCACCGCGGGCGCGGCGAACCCGTACACCGCGCCCGCGTCTTCTTGGGTGATTTTCTCTTTGCCGAACGAGTTGAGAATCTGAATCTCGTAGTTGCCGTGAATGTACACGCCGCTGTTCGCCGGACCCTTTTCCGGCAGCAGGAACTCGACGTGAATGTCCGCGTCTTTGAAGTGCAACTTCGAAACGATGTGGTTCTGGTTCTTCTTGTTGGACGTCGAAACGAGCGCGTCGCCGTCGACCGCCCAATTGACCTTCTCGCCGGCCATGCTGAGGAACGCGTGCTCGCCCTTCGGCCCGAGGAGTACCGTAGCGCCCTTCGGCGGCGCGACCGGGAGCGTGCTCTGGTCCGGCTTGAAGTCCGCCGCGGGCGCGGAGAGCGCCAGCAGCAGCGCGAGCAGAGTCGCGGATTTCATTCGTGTGCCTCCACAGGTGCGCGAAGTTACTTGCCGCGCTTGTCCCAGATTACGTCTACGTCGTTTTTCTGCTTCGGCCCCGGCGTACTGCGGCCCTCGGTCACGTAGCGCTCGAGGAGTGCCGCGAGTTCTTTCACCTTCGCCGGTTCGGTCGCGTAGCGGTTGGTCTTCTGCGTCGGGTCTTTGGCGAGGTCGTACAGTTCGCCGGCCGCGGTGTGCGGTTCGTACCCGCGGTCGATGCGGAACCACGCCGGTTCGCCGCGCTTCCCGTTGTCGTCGCCGGTGGGCGCGCAGATCAGCACCCAATCGCCCTTGCGAATGGCGAACTTGCCCTGTGCGCTGTGGTGAACCGTCGCTTCGCGCACGGGCGCGGCCCGCTTCTCGCCGAGCAGCGCGGGAAGCACGTTCACGCTGTCCGGGCCGGCGTCGGCGGGCAGTTTCACGTTCAGCGCCGCGGCGAGCGTCGCCATCAGGTCGACGTGACAAATCGTTTCGTCCGAAGTGGTGTTCGCGCGAATCTTGCCCGGCCAGCGCGCGACGAACGGCACACGGTGGCCGCCCTCCCACGCGTCGCGCTTGGTGCCGCGCAACGCACCCATACTCGCGTGCCCGAACTGCTTCAGCCGGTCGTAGGCACCGGGGTTCACTTCGCCCGTAATCTCCGGGCCGTTGTCGCTCGTGAAGATCACCAGCGTGTTTTCGGCCGCGCCGCTGCGCTTCAGCGCGTCCAGCACCGAGCCGAAGACCGCGTCGGTTTGCATCACGAAGTCGCCATAGTCGCCCACCTTGCTCTTGCCTTTGAACGCCGCCGAGGGCACGACGGGGAAGTGCGGCGAGGTGAGCGGCAGGTACAGGAAGAACGGCTTGTCGGCTTTCGCGGCCTTCTCGATGTACTCGACGGCGCGTTTCTCCAATCCCGGCAGCACGTCCACGAGTTTCCAGCCCGGCACCATCGGCCCGGCGATGTTGAACGAGTCCTTGCCGACCGGAGCCGCGTCCGTCGGGATGCCGACCGTGCGGTCGTTCTCGATGAAACAGTACGGCGGGTAGTTCGGCACGTCGGTACCGAAGTACAGATCGAACCCGCGAGCGGTCGGCCCGTCCGGGATCGCCTTCGTGAAGTCGCGCTTGCCGTTTTCGGGCTTGGGCCAGCCCCAGCCGAGGTGCCACTTCCCGACGCACGCGGCGGTGTAACCCTGCTTGCGAAGGAGTTCGGGCACCGTGAGCAGGCTCTCGGCGATGAGCGGTTGCGAAAACGGGCCGATCACGTTGCGCTGCAACCGCGAGCGCCACGCGTACCGCCCGGTGAGCAGCGCGTAGCGGGTGGGCGTGCAGACGGCGGAGGGCGAGTGCGCGTCGGTGAACCGCACGCCCTCCTTCGCGAGCCGGTCGATGTTCGGCGTGGGAATCTTGGACGCGGGGTTGTAGCACCCGGGGTCGCCGTAACCGAGATCGTCCGCGAGGATGTACACGACGTTCGGCTTGGGATCGGCGGCGCGCGCCGGGGCACCGGTGGCGCACGCTAGCGCGACAAACAACACGCCAGCACGTGGAATCGAACGCATCACTTGTCCTTCGCGGCTTTCTTGACGGACGCAACGAATTCGTCCGTCTGCTTCTGCCAGACGGCGCTCAGTTCCTTCACCTTGTCGGGCATCTTGGCGGCGAGGTTGTGTTGCTCGGCACGGTCGGTCTTCAGGTCGTACAGTTCCCACGCGTCGCCCGCGTTCGCAACCAGTTTCCAATCGCCGACCCGCACCGCGCGGTGCCCCTCGTGCAGCCACCACAAGGAATCGCGCGCCACGGTTACGTCTTTGGCGAACGCCGGCACGAGACTGCGCCCCGGGGCCACCGGAACGGTCGCGCCCTTCCACTCTTTGGGCTTCTCAACGCCCGCGAGATCGAGCACCGTCGGCACGATGTCCACGAAGTGCGCGGGCGTGTGGCGCAGTTCGCCCTTCGCCGCGATGCCCTTCGGCCAGTGCGCGACCAGCGGCGTGCTGATGCCGCCCTCGTGAACCCACGTCTTGTGGCGGCGAAACGGCGCGTTGCACACACTCGAAAACCCCGGCCCCAAGCACAGGTACGTGGCCGCGCTGCCGGGTTCGGCCGCGGGGTCGTGCCCGCCGTCGCGCACCATCATTTCCGCGCTCGCGCCGTTGTCCGAGGCGAACAGGATGAGCGTGTTCTCGAACGCGCCCATCGCTTTGAGTTGGGCGATCACGCGGCCGATCTCGCGGTCCATGCGGTCCACCATCGCGGCGTGAATCGCCATCTTGGTGGCTTGGAACCGCTTCTGCTCTTTGGTGAGGTCGGCCCACGGCGGCGAGCGGTCGATTTCGCCCGGCCCGAGTTTCTTCAGCGCGTCCGGGTAGCGGTAGGGCGGGCCGAGTTCGCGCTCCACGGCCCCGAGCGCGGTGTTCACGAGGCCCAACTTCTTCTGCTTCGCGTAGCGCGCCTCGCGCGTTGCGTCCCACCCGTCGAGGTACTTGTCGCGGTACTTGGCGATGTCTTCCGGCAGCGCGTGCAGCGGGAAGTGCGGCGCGTGGAACGCGAGGTACTGGAAGAACGGAGCCTGCGCGTGTTTCTCCGCGTGCTCCTTGAGGCACGCGACCGCGTGGTCGGCGGTCGCGGTGGTGACGTAGTAGCCCTTTTCGTCGGCGGGCACTTTCACCGGCACGTCGTCGCGCGAGGTGCCGCGCGCGGTGAACATGTTGCCGGGGTTCGCGACGTTCAATGAGCGGTCGAAGCCGCCGGCGAGCACTTTGCCGTCGATGTGCCACTTGCCGCTGTGGTACGCGCGGTACCCGGCCGGTTTCAGCAGTTCTGGTAGCAGCGGTGCCCACGGCGGGCGCGCGCCGCCTACGCCGCCGCCGGCCACGTTCGGCAACTTGTCGCGCCGGACGTGCTGTGCGTAGTACCCGGTGAGCAGCGCGCCGCGCGACGGCCAGCACCGGGCGCAGTTGTAGAACTGCGTGAACCGCACGCCGTTCGCGGCGAGTGCGTCGAGGTTCGGCGTGTCGATCTCGCCGCCGTAGCACCCGAGGTCCGCGAACCCCAGATCGTCGGCGAGGATGAACACCACGTTGGGTTTCGGCGCGTCGGCGCACAGCGCCGGCCCTGCGCCGAACAGCGCCGCGACTGCCGCGAAGAGCCGTGTCATTTCTTGTCGCCCTTCAGCAGGTCTTCCATCGCGCGGCCGAGGCGCAGCCCGGTTTCCATGTAGGTTTCGGCGTTGTGGTTGTAGTGGTAGCCCTGATTCACCGGCGAGACCGCGGCGTCGCGCCACAGGTCGCGCGTGTCGATGCCCTTCACGTTGCCCTTGAACTCCGGGTACTTCTTCGCGTCGTTCACCGCGAGTTGCGCCTCCGCGATCTGCTTCCCGAAGCCCTCGGTGCCGGGGTTCCCGCACCCGGTGGCGAGCACGAACTTCGCGTTCGGCGCGTCGAAGTCTTTGCGCAGAGACTTGATGAGCCGCACGAGGTTCTCTTCGTACTTGGCCGCGTGCGCCGCGTTCTGGTCCTTGTGGCCCTGCCAGAACACGAACCCGGCCACTTCGTAGCCCTGATCCTTGTAATCCGGGAAGTACTTCTTGAGGTTCTTCAGCACCGCCTTCGCGTGCGCGGTGTCCGCGTCGTACTGCCGACCGGCGTACCAGTTCACCGCCTTCGGCTCTTGGCCCTTCACCCACGAGGGCGAAGTGTCCTTGTAGCCCGCGTACACCTTCCCATCGAACTCGTACCGCTCGCTGCCCGGCGGGAGCAAATCCCACCCCAAGCTGCGGTTGCCGATGCACGCCTTCAGCACCAGCACCGGTTCTTCCAGCGCGGTGCCCAGCACCCAGCCGAAGCCCAACTCCGGGCCGAAGTTGCCCTTCGCCGGTACAGCGAGCCAATCGTTCTTCTGGTCGCCGAACTTCTCCATGTCTTTGAAATCGACGCCGCGCTGGTCCATCACGTGAACGTTGCGCACGTCTTTCCGAACGGCCCACGCGCCCGCGTCGTCCTTGAGGAACGGGTACAGTTTCTTCTCGCTCATCAGGTGTTCGAGCGAGCCTTTCGTCTCCTTCGGCCCGACGCGGCCGAAACCGAGCATGTTGGACTGACCGAGGAGGATGAAGACCTTCACCTTCTTGGTGTGGTCCGCGGGCTTGCCGTCGGGCCGCGGGAGTTCCTTCGCGCCGTCCGCGGGCGCGAGGGGTGCGAGCGCCGCGAGCGCGACGAGACCGAGTAGCGTGCGAAACATGATGCCTCTCCTCGTGCTTGTGGCACAGCCTTTCGAGGCTGTGCTGTTTGGCATCTCGAAGCGGCACAGACTGGAAAGTCTGTGCCACCAATTACTTGTCGGTGGGTCGGAACGCCTTCAGCGCGCGGGTCACGGTTTCGGTGCCATCGACCTTCGCGGTGCGCTTCACCTCGCCGACGCCGGGCGCGTACCACGAGGTGTAACTCGCGCCGAACTGCTCCCACTCCACGCGCAGCGCGGTGAACGTCCCGGCCGGCACCTTCACTTCTTCCGGGCCGTACACCGTGCGCTTGCCGTCGGGCGAGTCCCACGAGTCGCCGGCTTTCACGTTCGTCTTCAGCAGCCAACCGGACTTGCCGTTGGCGGCGGCGTCGCGCCGCAACCCGTTGGCCGTGACGACGGTTTTCGTGTACGCGACGCGGGTGCCGTCCGCGCCCGCGCGCGACACGGTCAGCGCGCCGTCCTCGCCCTTCTCCACCGCCGACACTACGGCCGTTTCCAGTTCGCCGTCGGGCGTTTCGTACACCCACTTCGCGCCGACCGCGGTGGGGAAGTACAACGGTTTCTGCTCCGCGCCTTTCGGCACCGGCGCGGCGACCAGCGGCGCGCCGAACAGCGCGACCGCGACGAGCACAAAGTAACGCACGGGCCACCTCCGCTCTGGGTGGTTCCATCTTCCGCGAGCCGCGCGCGGGCCGCTATTCCTTAATGCCCTGTCGCGTCACGATCGGGACGTAGCCGATCTCCATGCCCTTCGGCGGCGTGACGAGTACGGCGGGGTCGAGGTGCGCGAGCGCGCCGCGCGCCGGCGGTGGCAGGTACTCGCGGTCCTTCGTCCACGTCTTGTGAAGCATCTCCGCGCGCTTCTGAAGTGCCTCGCGCTCCGCGTCGCTCAGGTCCGCGTTCAGCAGCGCGGGCTGATCGGCGAAGCGGTACCAGTAGTAGGTGACGGTGCTGCCGTCGCCGAGCTTCGCCTCGAACGGACCCGCGGCCGGGCCGGGCTTCTTCCAACTGCCGTCGTCCGGCGTGGTGTACGGCCGGCGGTCCGGGCCGTTACGGCGCGGGAACTCGGCTTTCGCTAAACCGGTCTCCGACGGCACGTCCTTCGCGCTCACGACGGCCCAGCGCTCTTTGTCCTTCTTGTCCTTTTCGAGCTTGTAGTATTCCGGCAGCGTGACGAGCGCGTCGCCCTTCGTCACCGCGTCGCCCCACTTGTAGCCGTAGGTGTGTTCGTCGAGCGCCGCGGGCGTGGCGAACGTGTTCCACGCGACCGGGGCTTTCTTGTCGCGCGGCGTGTTCGGCGTGTAAATCTGCCACGTCGCGCCGCCACCGCCCTTGAAGGTGTGAACCGCGGTCGCCTTCGGGTCGATGGTGCCGCTCACTTGCTTCCCGCCGGCGAACCAAGCGCTCACGCCGTCCCAGAGCGCGGCGCGGGTGTACGCGGTGACGCGGTGAATGAGCGCCGTCTCCGCGGTCGGGAACTGCGTCGGCGCGACGCGCGCGTAAGTATCGCCCTTCACGTCCTTCGCGACGAGCGCCGGAACGTGCTGCGTCTCCATCTGAATCGCCTTGTTCGGGTCCGACGGGCGCGCGTCGAGGAACTTCCCGGCCAAGTCGGTGCGTTCGAGCGTGGGCTTCGACCAGAAGTAGGGGACGAAGAACGACACCGGGCCTTTGAAGTTCCCGGTGTTCAGGAACAGCGTCCAACTCTGGTCGCCCGTGGGCACATCCTTGCCCGCGGTCGTCTTCTTGCCCGGCGTGAGAGGGAGCGGCAGGTAGCCGTAGCCGAACAGTTCGCCGTTCGTGCCCTGTTTCACGTTCAGACCGTCCGGCGGCCACAGCACCCACGGCGACAGTTGCGCGACCGCGTACTTGCCGTTGGGCTTGGCCCAATCGCGGCCCTTGCCCGCGCCGGGGCCGTTCGCCCATTCCACGAAGTTCAGCGCGACGCCGCCCATGATGAACTTCGGCGTCTCGGTAGCGAACCGCGTGTCGCGCCACCAGCCGAGGCCGCCCTCGATGTCCGAATACGCCTTCTCCGGCTTCGGGCCGTCGTGCTGCGCGAACATCCACGTTCCGAACAGGCCGCTCTGGAACTCTTGGCCGGGGTAGTTCTTCAGCAGCGGCCACGCGGCCACGTACATCGAGAACCCGCCGTTGTACTGCTTGTCCACGCGCTCGTGCGGCACGAGCAAGTAGCCGGCCATTTCCGCCTTCTGCGGAGCGGGATCGGCCGCGGGTGCGGGCACCGCCACCAAGAGGGCAGCGGCACAGACGGCAGCGAGAGCGCGTACGTTCGGCATTCGGGAACCTCGGAGGGGCGACGCGGGAGTCACTTGTTCGGCTTCTCGCACAGCTTCACCATCGCACGGCCCATCGCGTCGCCGATGAGGTAATACGTCTCGGCGTTGCTGTTCCAGTGGTAGCCCTGCTTGGTCGGCGATTCGGCGTCCGCGCGCCAGAAGTGCTGCGTTTTCACGAACGCGACGTTCCCTTGAAACTCTTTGTGCTCCGCGACGGCGGCCTGCGCCTTCATGAGCGAAAGGGCGCGCGGGTGCTTCTCGTCCGGGCCGGTCATGCCGGTTTCGGCGATCACGAACGGCAGGTTCTTCGTGCCGAGGTCTTTGCGCACGTCGCGAATGAAGTGCGCCATGTTCTTCTCGTACTCGTCGTTGAACGCTTGGTTGATGCGATCGTTCCAGCCCTGATGCCAGCCGAACCCGGCCAACTCGTACCCGCGGTCGCCGAACTCCGGGAACTCCTTCTTCAGGTCTTTCAGCACGGCCTTCGTGCGGTCGATCACTTCCTTGTAGTACGGCCCGACTTCGCCGCCCGCGTTCGGCGGGCGGAAGTCCTTCCCGAGGCTCTTGCCGCCCCACGCGAGTTTGACGAGCAGAACCGGTTCGTCGAAGGCGTCGCCGACCACGCAGCCGAAGCCGAGTTCCGGCCCGATGCGATCGTCCTTCACGCCGAAGCCCGCGGTGAGTTTGCCCTTGCGGTCGAGGTAGTGGACCCACACGTCGTCCCGCTGCGCCCACTTCCCGTCTTTGGTGAGTAGGTGTTTGAACTTGTCCGCGGTCGCGGGGTTCTTGGCGACGTACTCGAGGCTCCCCTTCCCTTCGTTGCGCTTCGGTTCGGCCGCAACGAACCCGTGCCCTTCCATGTTGGATTGGCCCGCGAGCACGAACACCTTCACCGGTTTCGCCGGCGCGTCCTTCGCCGGTTGCCCCTTCGCGGGCAGCAGCGCCTCCGCGAACGCCTGCCCGATGGGCGCGAGAATCTTCGCCGCGCCGAGGTAGTGGTAGCCGCCGTTGGACACGCCCGCCTTGAGCTTCTTCAACTCCTCCGGCTTGAACTCCGCTTCGCGGGCTTTCGCCCGGGCCTCCTCCTTCACCTTCTCGCTCGGCTTCGGGTCCATTTTCTTGAACCCCTGTTCCAACTTCTCGTTCAGCTTGTCCATCCGCTCCTTCAGCGCGTCCAACTCGTCGTCCCAGAACGGCGCGGTCTCCACCACTTTCACGTTCCCCTTGAATTCGGGCAGCGCCGCGGGCGCGCGCTGCGCGGTGCGGAAGTGCAGCATCGCGCCCTTCTTGTCCCCCTTCAGCCCGTCGATGCCCATGACGCCGATGACGAACGGCATCTTCGGCGCGCTCAGGTCTTTGCGCACGTCGCGGATCAGGTGACCGAGCAGGTCGGCGTACCGGTCGAACCCGTTGGGCTTGTCGCGATTCGGGTACTCCGAGAAGCCGACGTAGTCGTTGAACCCTTGGAACCACACGAACCCGGCCAGTTCGTACCCCCGCTTCTCGTCGTAGTCCGGCACCACGCGCTTGATGTCCTTCAGCACCTTCTTCGTGTGCGCGATCATCTCGCGGTAGTACACGCCGGTGGCGGCGACCTTATCGGCAGACCACTTCGGCCGGTCCTCGGCTTTCGGAATACCGTGGGCACCTTTGGGGTTCTCGTCCCACAGCTTCTGAGTTTCCTTCGCTAGGACGAACGGCCCGGCGCTCGGCGGGCGGAAGTCGGTGTGCAGGCTGCGCCCGCCCCACGCGGTCTTGATGATGAGGACCGGTTCGCCGAGGTGCTTCTCCATCGTGAGGCCGAACGTGAACTCCGGGCCGATCTTGTTAGTGGGCGCGCCGAACCCGGCCGTGAGCTTGCCGGTCTGCTCGCGCAGGTCGGTGTAGGCGTCGCACATGCACCCGACGGACGAAATCCACACCTTCTCGCACACCTTCGGCTTGCCGTCCGGCCCGCGCATCTCCTTGAAGAGCGCCGCGGTCTTCGGGTCGTCGGCCATGCTGTCGAACGTGGTAACTTGCGCGTGGCCTTGCATGTTCGATTGGCCCGCGAGCACGAACACTTTGAGCGGCTTGTCCGCCCCGGGCGCGGGGGCGGCAAGCGCGGTCAGCGCCGCGACAACGAGCGCGGCGCGAGCGGAACGAGAGGTCATGCGAAACTCCGCGGGCGCGGGGTGAGGTTCGGTCTGCAAAGCGGCGCGTCTGATCGTGGTGCGACGCTCCGCGTCGCATTCGCACGGCGGTTCTCACTTGGCACGCGCACTTCGTGTCGCCTCGGTCTTCACGACGCGGAGCGTCGTGCCACGATCAGGCACTTAGCCCAAGAACGCCTTGATCGCGCCGGTTTGGTCGATGCCGAACCGCGCCAAGCCGGGGTCCGGGTCGCCGTAGTGCTTGATCGGGTTGCCGTAGGCGTTCAAGAGCGTCGTGTACCAGTTGCCGAGCGTCTTGTGGCCGGCGTCGCCGTAGTTCGGCAAGCGGATGTACTTCCCGCGGATGTTCAGCTTCGCGTTCTTGCCGGACAGCACCACGAACGGGAACTCGGTGCCGTGCGAGTGGTGCGTTTCGCCGTTGTCCGGGAAGTAGCAGATCGTCGTGTTGTCGAACGCGGTGCCGTCGCCCTCGGGAACTTTCTTCAGCCGCGCGGCGATGGTGTCGAGCAGCGTCATGTGGTGGCGGCGCACCGCGAACCGCACCTCGTCGGCGGTCAGCTTGCCGACGGGCTTGCCGTGGCCCACGTCGTGCAGGTTCACCTTCTCGGTTTCGAGACCCGGCAGCCCGGTGTACTCGTGGCCCAGTTCGTCCACCGTGAACGCCACCACGTTCGTGAGGCCCGACACCAGCGCCGCGAGCAGCACTTCGACGTGCCCGCGCTGCCGGTTCACCGTGGTGAGGTCGTCGGTCAGATACTTCGCGTCGAGTTTCGGCGCGTGCGCGCGAATGGCGTCGGCCATGCCGTCCACCTTGCGGTCGCGCTCGCGGATCGCTTCGAGCGCGTCGGCGTAGCTCTGCACCTTCGCGCGCTCGGCCCCGGGCGCGGCCCCGGCGAGCGCGCCCTCGCGCCGCGCGGCGAAGTCGAGCGCGCCGCGCCCGAGTTGCGACCGCACCCGCACGGCCGCGTCGGTCGACACCGATTTGAACAGCTCTTGCACCGCGATCTTCGGCGAGCCGAACGCGTAGTTCGGCTGCTGCGAGCCGCGCGCCGAAAACCCGGTGGCGATGCCGTTCAGCGTGCCGCGCGCGTTCCCGCCGCCCAGCGGGAAGCACGCCAGTTCCACGTGCTCCATCGGCGACGGGAACAGCTTCGCCAACTCGAAGTCCACCGTCGCCCACTTGATCGAACTGACCCGCTCGTTCGCCTTGAACGCGCCCAGCGACGAACACCACGTGTGGTGCCCGGTGGTACACATCTTCCCGGACAGGCCCTGAAGGATCGTCAGGTCCGGGGTGTGCGCCGCCAGCGGCTTCATCCACTCCGGCAGTTCGTGCTTGGCGAGATCGAGGTTCAGCGCGTCCTTCTTCGCCTCTTTCGCCGCGTCCTCTTTGCTCAGCGAGGGCGGCACCATCACCGACGGGAACAGCCCGTTGCCCTTGTGAACGAAGACGAACCGCATGGGCGGCTTCGCGCCCGCGGGCGCGGCACTCAGCGCCCGCGGAGCGCCCGCGAGCGCACCGGCACCGAGCGCGGCGGTCGCTAGAAATTCCCGGCGCGTGCTCATCGTCAGTTCCCCACGGTCTTGCGGTAAATGAACGAGTCCGAGGTCAGCAGCGACACGATCACGGCTTTGAAGCTGCCGTTGCTATTCAGGTAGGCGCGGTCGGCGGCGCGAAGCGTTTGCGCGTCGGAGGGCAGTTCGTTGCGGCCCATGTAGAAGCGGAAGGCGTGGCGGATGATGGACTGCCGCGCGCGGTCCGATTTCGCGAGCCGGTCGATCAGGTCGAAGGCGTCCTTCACCGGGCCGTCCAGCTTCGGATCGCCGGTGCCGGATAGAACCCCGGTCGCGTCGATCGGTTTCGTCTTGTACACGTCGAACGTGGACTTGCCGTTCCCGGCCTTCAGCAGGTTGTCGGGGTGTTCGAGCTTCTCCGCGGTGCGGAACCGGCCGAAGTCGTCGAACTGCTCGAGCGGGTAGCCGAGGTCGTTCATGCGGCTGTGGCACTTGGCGCACGCCGCGGCCTTCGTCACTTCCCCCACGCGCTCGCGCAGCGTGCGGTGCGGGTCGTCCGGCACTTTCGCGTCTACGGTGATGGGCACGTCCGGCACGACACCCGCGAGCAACTTCTCGCGGATCCAGCGCCCGCGGCGGATCGGGTCGCTCGCGGTGTTCGCCGAGAACGCGATCAGCCACGCCGGGTGCGTCAGAATGCCCTTGCGGTTCGGCAGCGCGAACGGCTGCACCGGTTGGTAGTCGAGTCGGTCGTTCCCGCCGTACGTCCCGCCCCGACCGGGCATCGCCGGCAGGTTGTAGATCGGCGCGTACCAGAACTGGTTGCCGTGCGCCCACGGCAGGATCGTGAACGGCGTGCGCCCGTTGCCGAACGTGTATTCGAAGTGGGTCATCAGGCGAACGACGCTGTTGTCGTGGACCGCCTTGCTCTTCCCGGTGATCCCCTTCGGGTCGATGTACTTCTTGAGCACGTCGGCGTGCTCCGCGGCCACCTTGTCCGGGTTCTTCTTCCAGTCGGTATCCTTGAGCGCCTCGTACACCGCCTTCCACTTCGCGATCTGAGCCGCGCCCTTTTCGTTGTCGTGCGGGTGGTACACGAAGTACTTGTCGGTAGTGAGCAGCGTCTCGAACACCGCTTTGTCGGATTCGAGCACCGACAGCACCACGCGGTCGGCCTCGTCGATCAGGCGGCCGGGCGTCTGGGTGTTGCCGCGGTCGGCGTTCGAGTAGTGGCCGTCGGCGCGCGCGCCGTCTTTGAACACCTTCACCGCGGTCGGGTAGCCGAAGAACTCGCGGAAGAAGCGCACCGCGCGCGGGTGCGGCGCGGCGGTGGGCGCGAAGAACCCGAGCGACTGATCGACCGGCCCGGCGAAGTACGTTCGGTCCGCGAGCAGGCGACGCACTTCGCGCTCGTAGTCGGCCTTTGTGGTGAGCTTGCCGCTCTCGGCGGCGGCCAGCAGCGCCGCGTCCGGGCCGCGGTCGCCCAGCGCGTAGGCGATGGCGAATGCGGCCTCGCGCGGCGCGAGCGGCACGCGCCCGTGCGCGTCGGCGGTGCCCGCGCCGAACTCCAACCGGTACACGAATTCCGATTCCAGCAGCACCGCCTTCAGCACCTGCCGCAACCCTTCGGTGTTCCCGCCGAGCGCCACGGCCTCGCGCGCGAGTTTCAAGTACGCCGCGGCTTCCTTCGTCGAAGGCGCGCGGCGCAGCACGAGCGCGAACTGCGTTTGAACGGCCGCCCGCAGTTCGTCGTCGGTGGGCGCGCCGGTCTTCGCCACAATCGCGGCGAACGCGGGCGGCGTGGTTTTCGGCACCCACTTGTCTTTCGGGTCTTCGGGCGTCGCCTTCGGGTCGCCGGCCTTCGCCCGCGCCGGTTGCAGTTGCTTGGTCGCGATCCACTCGGCGTTCGCGAGCATCACCAGCAGGTGCCCGCCGTCGAGCGCGTGCAGGTCGTAGTCGCGCACGCCGGCGTGATCGGGCAGTACGAACGGGTTGGTGACGCCGTAGAACCCGGAGCGGCGCAGGTTCTCGCGCTCGCGGCCCTCCAGTTGGAACACGTCCAGCACGCGCTCGGCGAAGACGTGCGGGCTGACGAGCCAGCGGCGCGCGGGCGTGAACGGCTTCTCGGTGTTCGAGCCGTCGAAGAGCGCCGCGTGGTCCACATAGTTGCCCGCGTCCGGGTACGGCAGGCGCGCGTCCAACTTCGACGCGCCGCGCGCGCGCAACTCGGCGCGCACCCACGCGGCCAGCGCGCGGGTTTCGGCCGCGGGCGGGTGCTCGCGCTTGGGCGGCGGCATCATCCCGAAGAACAGTTGGTCTTGGACGCGATTGAGCACGTCCGCGCGCTCGGCGGGCGCGAGCTTTTCGAGCGCGTCCAACCGCACGCCGCCGCCGCTGTTGGCCGGGCCGTGGCAGCCGACGCAATAGGCGTCGAGGGTGGCGCGCGCGCCTTTGGGCACCGCGAGTTCCGGCGGCGCGGCACCGGCGCGGCACGCGACCGCAACGAGCGCCGCGACGGCCAACAGCCCGCGAGGGTGGGTGCGCATGGGTTCCGGTTCCGAGGGGCGGGAGCGCGGGACGGGCGGCGGGTCGATTCGTATCAATTGTGTCAGAGCCGCGCAACGAACGTAGGAAAATCGGCAACGACTTTGGGAACACCCGCCATGACCCGCGAGCCGCGCCGCGTCGCCCTCGTGCTGGACCTCCAGTGGCCGTACAAGCGGCACTCCGAGGTGTTCGCCGGCATCCAGCGGTACGCGGAGGAGCGCGGCTGGGTCACGATCATCGACGAGTTCGCGCACGACACCCTGAGCCGCGCGCGGGGCGCGGAGCGGTACGACGGCATCGTCGCGCGCGCGCACCACGCGCTGGCGCGGTGCGCCGCCCGGCGCGGCGTGCCGGTGGTGAACGTGTGGCCGAGTTCGCCGGCGCGGCGGTTCGTGCCCGGGGTCTTCCCGGATTCGACCGAAGTGGGCCGGTTGGTCGCCGAGCACCTGCTGGCCCGCGGGTTCCGCTCGTTCGCCGCGCTCACCTCGCCCAAGAACGCGGACAACGAACTGGAGGTGCGCGAGTTCGAGCGCGCGGCGCGCGCCGCCGGGTGCGCGTGCGCCTCGGCCCTCGTTCCCCAAGACCCGTACCGCGACCTCGCGGGGTGGAAGCGGGCCGCGCGCCTCATCGACCGCGCGATGACCGGTTGGACGCCGCCCGTGGGTGTGTACGTCGGTCAGGAAGTGTACGGTCGGCTGGTGGTACAAGCCGCGCAGCGGCGCGGCTGGCGGGTGCCCCAAGACGTCGCCATCGTCGCCGGGAAGAACGAAGAGGCGCTGTGCGCGCACCCGCGGCCGTCGCTCACGAGCATCGAAATCGGGTACGACCGCGTCGGCTACGCGGCCGCCGAACTGCTGGACCGGCTGATGAGCGGGCGCGCGGCCCCGGCCGACCCGGTGCGCCTCGCGCCGCACGGCCTCGTGGTGCGCGAGTCCACGGACTTTTGCGCCGTGGACAACCCCACGGTGGCCGCGGCGCTGGCGTACATCGCGGCCCACGCGCACCGGCGCATCGGCCCGACCGACGTGGCCGCGGCGGTGGGCGCGGAGCCGCGCACCCTCCAGAACTACTTTCGCAAGGCGATTCAGCGCCCGATCGCGACCGAAATTCGCCGGGTGCGGATCGAGCGCGCGAAGCGCGAGCTGGCGCAAACCGACCGCGCGCTCGCGGACGTCGCACGGGCCGTCGGGTTCGGCACCGTGCAGCGGCTACACGAGGTGTTCGTGCGCGAGGTGGGCGTGGCACCGGGCGCGTACCGGGCGCAGCGCCAGTTGCGCCGCGCTCAGTCCGGGCGGCGCTCCGATTGAGGGATGTGAATCGCGCTCCGCCCGCCGCGCACGAGGGACGTGCTACGCGGCCGGCTCTTCGGCGGGTTGGTTCTTCTCGTTGCTCAGCGCGAGAAGCGAATCGATCACGGCGCGCACCTCTTTGGACTTGAGCACTTCGCCAACGCGCCGAAGAAACTCTTCCTGACTGTCCGCAATCGGTCGCCAGTCTTTCGCATCGGGCCATTCGGGCGCACCGATGACGAGACTCATCGCGGCCCCGGCGTAGCCGATCGGCTGTTGTTGAATCTTTGGTCGGTAACAGTCCGCTTCAATGACGACGGGATAGAACGCTTCACGGTGCGTAACCGACACGACACTCTTGCGACGGTTGTCGAGCGTCGGTGCAATCAGGTCGAGTCGGTGCGAGACGAATCCGTCGCTCCCGGTCAGAGTCTGAATATCGCCCAGCAATACGCCCTTCGTAAGTTGGTGAATCTTGGACGCCTGCACGCGCAGGATCGCAAGCGGCGGTAGCACGTCCACTTTGATGTCGTCGGGCCACAAGTTCGGAATGGTCGCCGTCATTGGGTCACCAGTCGAAGCGGAACAAGAGCGGCAGGTGATCGGAACCGTTGGTGGCGTCTGGGATGCCGTTCACAGTAAGCAGCGATTCGGTGCCGTCCGAATCGAGTACGCTCAACTCGGTCAGGTGTCCCGCGAGCGCCGGCCGCATTAGCACCTGATCGTAGGTGTTCCAGAAGTAGTTTACACTCTCCGACGACGCGCGGTAGTAGGTTCCCGGCGGCCCCGGTGTGCGGTCGCTCATCACGCCCCACGTCGGATTGTACATCAGCCCGTACTCGCGCCCGCGGATCGTCCGTGTTTCCCGCTCAGCCGCGCGCCAATCCATGACCGCGTGCAACCCACTCGACCACACGAGTGGCACCTCGAACGGGTTCACGTTGAAATCGCCGACGACGAGGGTGTGCGAGTGCCCTTCTTGCTCTTCGAGTTTGACGATGTCGTTGGAAAGCCACAGCGCGTCTTGCATCCGGTCTTGTTCCGTTGTCCGTAGCTTGCTCGGCATGTGAACCGCGAACACGAGCAGTTCCGGGCCGTTCGGGGCGCGGAACCGAAAGCCGAGCCACGCTTCGAGTGTGTCGGAGAAGAGTGCTCGCCAATTTGCGAGCGGCGTTCGCGTGAAGACGCGCAGTGCGGTGCCGGAACCGAGCACAACGCGGTACGCGGTGCCGGTTGCATCGGACAGCGCGCGTGACACTGCGCCGGATTGCATGTCGCATTCGGCCACGACGAGCACATCGACCGAATGCGCGACCGCGAGCCGCGCGAGGCGCTCGCGCAGCGGTTGCGCCTTCAAGTTCCAGAACAAGAAGGTAATCACGGGCGATTCGACTCCCCCGTCACGTGCCCATCACGTTGTAGCCGCAGTCCACGTAGAGGATTTGGCCGGTCACCGCGCTCGCCAGCGGGCTGCACAGGTACAGCGTCGCGTTCGCCACGTCCTCTGCCTCAATGGGGCGGCGCAGCGGCGAGTGGTCGGCGGCGTGCTGAATCAGTTTGTCGAAGTCCTTGTTGATCGCGCGGGCCGCGCGGCTCGCGTACGGGCCGGCCGAGATCAGGTTCACGCGGATGTTCTTGTCGCCGACGAACCACGCCAGTTGCTTCGCGTCCATCTGGAGCGCCGCCTTGCAGGTGCCCATGCCTCCGCCGTAGTGCGGCACCACGCGCTCGCCCGCCACATACGTCAGCCCCACCACACTCGCACCGCCCGGCCGGTTCGCCATGAACGGGGCCGCCGCGCGCACCATGCTCACCAGCGAGTAGGCCGAAATGCCCATCGCCTCGTGATACCCTTTGCGACTCGTTTCGATGAGCGGCTTGGTGATTTCCGAACTGAACGCCATCGAGTGAATCAGCATGTCGATCCCGCCGAACTCCTGACCGACGGCCGCGATCGCGCCGGAGATGCTGTAGTCTTCGGTGTACTTCGAGTAGTGCCGCCGGTTCGCGTCGCTCATCTCTTCGAGCTTCACGTCCGCCATCGTGTCGTACGCGCCGTCCATCCGCACCAGCTTCGCGGGTTTGAACTCGCCGCCGCCCGGCAGCGCGCGCGCCTCCACGTCGTCCGCTTTGGTGCCGGTCAGGAAGCCCTCGACGATGTCCAACCGGCGCGGCTGCACCGCGAGCACCACCGTCGCGCCGGCCGCTTGCAGCGCCTTGCCGATGTACCACGCGAAACTCAGGTTGTCGCCCACGCCCGTGACGAGCGCCACTTTGCCGGCGAAATCGAGAGAGACCATCGCGAACTCCTCTAGTCGGAACGGGCCGTGTGTCGCGGGACGTTTTACGGAACCGCGCGCGCGCCGGCTTGAGCGCCGTAGCCACCGGACACCGCGGCGCGAACAATACCCTTCGCCCCTTCGCCCGCGAGAGCCAGTATGAGCGTGAAGCTGTCGTGCCCGGCGTGCAACGCCGCGTTCGTGCTGCCCGCGGTGCCCGCCTCCGGGCGCGCCGAGTGCCCGCGGTGCGGCGACCCGTTCCCCGTGCGCGCCTTCGAGGAAGTCCCCTCTGAGAGTGGGCAGGGATCAGTGGGCAGTGGGCAGAAAGCAGAAGGCAAAAAGAAAAGCAAGAAGTGGCTGCTGATCGGGCTTGGGTTGCTCGTGGCGATCGGGATCGGCACGTTCTTCGGGCTGCGCGAGAAGGGGCCGGAGCCGCTGCCGGAGCCGCCCGCGACGGCGCGCCTCGCGGGGATCGGCTACCTGCCGCCGCGGTGCAACGTCGCGTTCGGGTTGGAGGTCGCGCCCGTGCTCGCGGCGGCCGAGAAAGCGAACCAACCGCCGCGCGAGTTCCTTCAAGCGAGCGGGTTCCCGCCAGCGGCGCTCACCGCACTCGATAGTGCCGGCGTACCGGTCGAGCGCGTCGATCACATTGTCGGTGCCGCGCGGATCGGTGCAGCCGACGCCGATCAACTCGTTTTCGCGCTGTGCGTGGTGACGAAAGGCCCGGTGGAGGCGGACGAGGTGCGCAAGAAGTTGAAGGCGACGCCGGCAAAGAAGCCGGACCGCTGGGGCGTGCTGCTCGGGGGCGTGCCGCTCGTGCTGGCGGTGCCGCGCCCGAACGTGCTGCTGTTCGGGTTCGACGAACTGGGCCACTCGGCCCTGACCCTTGGCGCGGAGGGCTTCGGACCCGGCGGCGCGCAGTTCGCCGGCACCGACGCCGACGGCATGCGCGGCCTACTGCACGCGGTGCCGGACCGCGCCGCCGTGTGGGTCGCGGCCGACGACGACGCGGATTGGACCGCGAAGCCGCTGATCGGCGTGCTGGCGCGGTTCCCGCTGTTCGCGCGCGCGAAGCCGGCGCTGGCGAACGCCGCCCCGTTCCGCGGCGGGCTGTTCGCGCTGGGTGCCGACGGCACGGTGCGGGTGCGCGTGCGCACGGCCGACGCGCAGAACGCGGCCCGCGCGCGTGCCTACTTCGCGCGCAACTTCGAGGCGCTGCCGGACGCGCGCGTCGGCGGCACCGGCACGGTCGCCACCTACGACGCGGTCCACCCGCCGGCCGAAGCGCGCGAACTGCTGACGAAGTTCCTCACCGACTTGGGGAAGTGAAGGTTACACCCGCGAGCGCGCGCGGGCTTCGGTGTAGGTCGCTTCGAGTTCGACCGGCACGAACCCGAAGCCGCGCACCCACAGGGGCATCGTGGGCAGGTCCGCGCCGAGCACGAGCGTTTCGTACCACGTTTCGACTGCGCCCGGTTCGCTCGCGGTCGGCCGGTACGCGACCGCTGACAGCCCGGTGTCACTCGTTCGCGCGCACTCCGGCGGCAGCGCGAGCAGCGCGACGAGGTCCGCGTGCGGGTTCCCGGTGCGACTCGTGACCGCATCGACCGCGACCACACCGATGCCGAGGCGCAGGAACGCGACCAACTTCGCGGCGAACCCGCGGCGCGCGTCGGCGCGGTCCTTGTTCCGCGGGCTGAGCAGTTCGACCACGGCGGCAACGCGGGCGTCGCGCTCGCGGTCCCGCACTTCTACCGTCACGTCTTCGGCGGTTGGCGCGGCGAACGCGAGCGCCGGGGCGGGCGGCGCGTAGGTCGCGGTGAGAACGCCGCCGGCGTGCCCGTTCGTACCGTTCGCGAGCGGTTGCTCGAACTCGATCACGTCGGCTTCGGCCCGCGCGCCGAGGTGCGCTTGCGTCTCGGCGAAGAACCGTTCGGGTAGCGTCTCGTTGAGCGCGTCCGCGATGGCGACGGCCCACCGCGCGTGGAACGACTCCCAACTGTGCGTCGGGTGCAGTGGCGGGCGGAAGTGGTCGAGCAGCGGCATCGTGTGGCCTCACAGCCCGGTGGCTTCGATGGCGGCCGTGTAAGTGGCTTCGAGGTCCAGCAACACCACCGGCCCGCCGCGCAACCCCAGCGGCACCGCGGGCACCGCCGCGCCGACCGTGGCCGCGTAGGGCCACACTTCGATCTCGTTCGCGCCGGTCGCGGGGCGGTGAACCGGTCGGTAGCCCGAAACGTAGGTCGGCACGTCCGGCATCAGCTCCGGGTTCGCGCCGCCGATGCGCTCCATGAGCAGGTTGTGCAAGTTCTCGTGCCGCTCCGTCACAACGTCGACGATGACGACGCCGACACCGTGCCGCAGGTACGCGACGCATTTGGAAACGAACGAGTCGCACGCGGTCGCGCGGTCCTTGTTTCCGGGGCTGACCAGTTCGATGATGCCGACGAGGGGTCGTCCGGCGCGGCGCTCGCGCAACTCAATTTCGATCTCGTCGGGGAACACCGCCGGGACCGTGAGCACCGCGGCCGGAGCAGGCACGAGTTCGGCGAGCGCGGTCGCCGAGCCGTTCGTTCCGGGCTGGCCGGGGGCGAAATCGCCGCGCAGGTACTCCGCAACGTCGGCTTCCACTTGCGGCCCCATCCGCATTTCCGAAACGGCGTGAAACCGCTCTCGCGGCAGCGTGGTGTTGAGCCAACGAACGAGCGTAATGGCCCACGATTGGGCCATCATCGGCCACGGCAGTTCGAGTTCCGTTTCGCCGTGAAAGTGGTCGCGCAGTGGCATCGCGGGTTCCTCCGGGCGCTTTATCCTAACCGGCGGCCAGCGCGCGTTCGAGGTCGGCGCGGAGGTCGGCGGCGTCTTCGATGCCCACGCTCAGGCGGATCAGGCCGTCGTCCACGCCGCGGGCCTCGCGCACATCTTTCGGGATGCTCGCGTGCGTCATCGTGGTGGGGTGGCACACCAGCGATTCCACACCGCCCAAGCTCTCCGCGAGGCTGAACAGCTTCGTGCGCGTGAGGAAGCTCTGCGCCGCCGGGATGCCGCCCTTCAGCTTCAGCGAGATCATGCCGCCGAACGCGCGCATCTGCTTCCGCGCCACCGCGTGCCCGGGGTGGTCCGGCAGACCGGGGTAGTACACCTGCGCCACCGCCGGGTGCTGCGCGAGCCACGACGCCAGTGACACCGCGTTGTCGCAGTGCCGGTCCATGCGCACGGCGAGCGTCTTCAGCCCGCGGAGCACGAGGTACGAGTCGAACGGCCCCGGCACCCCGCCCGCCGCGTTCTGGTAGAACTTGATCGGGTCCATCAGTTCCTTGCCGCCCACAATGCAACCGCCGACCACATCGGAGTGGCCGCCGAGGTACTTCGTGGTGCTGTGAACGACGAGATCGGCACCGAGCGCGAGCGGTTGCTGGAGGTACGGCGACGCGAAGGTGTTATCCACCGCGAGCTTCGCCCCGTGCTTGTGCGCGACTTCGGCAATCGCCGCGATGTCGAGCACTTGCAGCAGCGGGTTCGTAGGCGTTTCGATCCACACCAGCTTCGTGTTCGGCGTGATGATTTGCGCAAAGCCAGCGGCCGACGAATCGTCGGTGTACTTCGCGCTGAGGCCCCACGGCTTGAACACGCGCTCGAGCAGGCGGAACGTGCCGCCGTAGAGGTCCGCGCTTGCGGCCACTTCGTCGCCGGGGCGGAGCAGCGCGCCGAACACGGCGGTAGTGGCCGCGAGGCCCGACGCGAACGCCAGCCCGCGCTCGCCGCCTTCGAGTGCCGCGAGTGCCGTTTCGAGTGCGGCGCGGGTGGGGTTCCCGCTGCGGCTGTACTCGTAGCCCTTGTGAACGCCGGGCGCGGCCTGCGTGTAGGTGCTGGTGGCGTAAATGGGCACGACGGTCGCACCGGTCGTGGGGTCCGCGTCCTGCCCGGCGTGAATGGCCCGCGTGCTGAACCCGTGCTGTTCGGCCATGACGTCCCTTTCGACGTGAGAACTCCGCGCGTCCGCTGCTGGTGTATCTTAGGCGAGCCGCGGGGCGAGTTGGGGTACAGCCCGCGCCGACGTTGTGTTGGGAAACACGCGGGGGTAGATTACACCGTGCGAATTCGTGTTCGGTGAAGCGAGGATGTCGGATGGGTAGCAAGTACATCCGCATTTGCTCCGTCGACGAGGAACGAATCCGACAAGCATTTGGCTCCAGCGACCGAAAGGTTCTCAACGCTTGGCTTCGTGCCATTCGCAAACGCGGCAAGGCGACTCAGAACTCGGAAGAGGCGATCGAAGCGGAGGAAGAAGCCGCCGAGGAGATGGTCGCCGGAAACGTTCTCGCTGGCGAGAGAGAAGACGGGGACCGATACGGCGCTGCTTTTCTGGCGCTCTGCGAAGCGTGGTCTGACGATTCGGAAGTCGTCGAGTGCGCGATCGCGCCAGAGTGCCCGCCGCTTGAGCGACTGGCTGGTGGTGAAGGCTCGAACCCGTTCGGAGTCCCAAACGGCCCCTACGGTATCCCAACCGTCTACTACCACGAACCGTCCGAGATCACCGAATTGCGGCTGGCGTTCGCCGCCGCGAGATCGTCGCCCGCGGAAGTAGAACGCTACATCGTGCCCGACTCGATAGCGGCCATCGAACGGGTTTTGGGCCACGCGCAACAGGCCGACCGCGGCGTCATCGTGTTCTACCTCGGCTAGCAGTATCCGTGGGTACGGCGAAGCGAGCGTGCGATGGTATGAATGACCGATAGCGAGATGGAGCGCACGAATGTCTGACATCTGGGAAGCGAGCGACCGCGAATTACACAAAGCCAGCGTCGCCGCGATCCAACGGTTCGCGCGCGAGCATCTCGGCGTGGCGGTGCGTTGCTGTTTCTTCGACTGTGACTCACCGCAATACGGGCACCTGTCCATCAGCTTCGACACCGCCGCAAACAATGCCCGTGTTGTCAAAGACCTTGAGCGGTACGCCATCGAAAAGCGAGCCGAGTACCTGCGCGGCAAGTTAACGTGGCAGTGGGCCAAACACCAACTTGGCACCCCTGTGTTATCCCCGTTCAACACCAACGGCGGAGATTTCGAGTTCCGCGAATTCGCCGAGGTTAAATTCCCAGCGTGGGTAGAATTGGCCGAGAAAGGCGACTATCCCAAAGGAGCAGCGCACGAGGACGATTACCTCGAATCGAATGCCCGATTGGTTATGTGGCGGGTGGTCGAACAACTCGTCGCGGAGAATGCCTTCGCCCCGCTCGCGCTCGCTTCACCGTTCTTGGTGGGGTACAGCCTCCACGACCAAGAGGAAGTAATCCTGCGCCTCCTCAACTGGCCGTCGCGCACTTGACTTGGCGCGGCACCGACGGCGGGTCTGAGGGTTATGGTTCGCCGCCTCACACGGTCGCGAGGATTTCGGGTGGCGAGTGCAAAGGAACTAGTTGTCGCGCTGCCGCTATCGCACCAGTTGGCATTCATGACGGCGTGCCTGAGTCGTGCCGTAGACCAGTGCCGACCGGTGGCGAACGCTTCCAGCGCGGAATGTTTGGATACGGCGGTTGCGATGGGTTGGTCGGCTCTGGCCGGCGCGTCACCAACTGCCGAGGAGCGCATCGCGGTTCACAAACGAGCGGAGCGCATCGGCGTTCGGAATTCGCCAGAGCGGGGCGGGCGGCGCGAACTGTACACGGCTGCGAACGCCGCAACATTCGTTCTCGGTGTGCTGGCGAACTCGGCCAATCTTGCATACGCTCCGTTAGCGCTCGGTTGGGTGCCCGAAGTTCTCGGAGTACTGCTGTTTCCAAACCACGCACTCGCGGTCATTGCTGAGAATGACTGGCAACTCGCGATACTCAGTCAACTGTCGGTCGAGCCCGAACCACCGGGCACGGAGTGGTTCGCAGCCCGCGCCGACATTGTGTTGGGCAGCACACGGGGGTAGATTGCGAGAGGTGCGACGAACACTTCGAAGGCGACGAGCAAATGGTATCCACGCGCGACCTGTCGCTGCTGCCCGATATCAACGGACTTCGGCGTGTTTTGCAGTCGATGGCCGTTCTCGACGCAATCCTCTGCCCAGAGTGGGAATTCCGATACTACTCGTTCAATGCCGCGTGGTCTTCTGGCGAACAACTCGGGGCGATGCGGAACGGTAGCGGAGATGAGTTTGTCGCCCACTTCAGCCCGGCCGGGTGCTGGCTCAAGGGATTCGCTCACGAATACACAATGGCTCCGTATCGCGAGCACCCGCCGCGGGTCTGGCCGGGGGTTCTCGATGGGATTCCGCACGAGTTCGCGGGCTGTCTTCAGGAACCCGCGTTTAGCATTGAGAACGTCACGTTCTGTGTCTGGCGACGCTATGCTGATGCGGGCTGGCAGATTGGGCCGGTTGCGTTCCCGTCCGACGACTCTGACCCGGATGGATCGGCGTTTCTCCTATCGCTCCTCGATGGTCGACCGCAGTCATACCAGACGTGGGCAATCAGTTATTACAATCGGGAAGTGAGTTTGGCTGCTGTTGAGCATGTGTATCGGCACCAGCCACTCACACCGGCAGTCGTTGAGCAACTGAACTCAGAGGCGTCGGTGAGCAGCCTCGCTGCGGACATCCGCGAGATCGGTTATCCTTCTGAGGAGTGAGGAGACGCCGAAGCAAGCACAACACCGAGTGCGACACGCGGTCAGACCAACTAAGTTTGGAGTTCGATCATGCAGGTAACGACCGAAGAGCGGCCGTTTGTGGTAGTATGGTCCGTCGGCATGGCGCTCACTGGTTTGGCGTATGTCGTCTGCATCTGGCCGGCGTTCCGCAAGTACTCCCGGACGTCTGGTGTGGGGTTCGAGATCGTCCACTTCGGCATTCGCGCGCTAATGGTAAGTGGGATGTGGCCGGTGTTCGCGCCCCTTATCGTGTACAGTTGGTTCAGCTCACCACCCAACACCGAAGCGGGCGCGACACACGACAGCGCTTCTGGGGATTCGTAACCTCATTCAGCCACGGAGGGCACGTGAACACGGACAGGAACCATCGCATCTTCACGACGAGCTTTGCGAGCGTGTACCCGCTGTACGTCGCGAAGGCCGAAAAGAAGGGCCGCACGCGAGCGGAGGTCGATACCGTCATTCTCTGGCTGACCGGGTACAGCCCGAAGCAGTTCGCGCAGCAGTTGAAGGCCGAGGTGGACTTCGCCACGTTCTTCGGCGAAGCGCCGCAACTCAACCCGGCCCGCCGGCTCATCAGCGGTGTCGTGTGCGGCGTTCGCGTCGAAGACATCCCCGACCCGATGCGCGAAATCCGCTATCCGCTGACCGGCGCTCGTTGTGCGGCAGGTCTTATCTTTCGGCCGTTTAGGATCGCGCCGATGAACGTGTAGCGCACGAGGTATTCGTAGCTGAGGAGCAGCAAACCCATCGCCACGGTGCTCACCAGCGCCCATTTCAGCGGGCCGGGCAGCGGCCAGTCTTTCACCACGAATTGCAACACCACCACCGGCGTGATGCTCGCCAAGTAGCACCAGTACGCGGAGTCGGCGAGGTAGCGCACCCACGCTCGTGGGCGCGCGAAGTAGTGCCCGAACGCGCCCCACAGACCCGCGATCAGCAGCCACGTGTACACGGCCTGCGTCGCGAAGCCGAGCGCGCGCCACACCGGCACCACGGCTTCGTCGGTCTTGGTCGCTTCCACCCAACCGCCGAGCGCCACGAGCGCGAGCGGCAACACCACGAGGTGCGCGACGACCAGATTCGTGCGCCACCCGGCCCCGAACGCGGGCACGAGGTCGCGGTGCCGGTACAGCGCCCAGCCGAACGCGAAGAACAGCGCGTAGTACGCGAGCAGGTGCCGTTCCGGGATCCACCTGAGCGGCGTGTCCACGACCGGCGATTGCATCGAGAGGAGCAGCAGGAACGTGAGCACCGGGAGCACCGCGAGCCGCGCGCGGGATTCGCACAGCCACCGGAACGCGGAGTCGAAGCGCGCCACCGCGGTGCTTCCTTCGAGCGCGCGCGCGAGCGGGGCGAGCGCGAGGAACACCGCGGTGTAGATGAGCAAGTAATACAAGAACCACAAGTGCGCGAGTTGCAACAGGGCGATGAACCGACCGGAGGCGAACTGCTCCCACACGATCTCCGCGTTGCCGGCGTCCGGGTGTGCCGCAAGCTGTTGGGCGGCGAACGCGCGCGGCGCGGGCGCACCGGGTTCGAGCCCGCGGGTGCGCACCGTGTCCAGTTCGGCCCACAGGAACGCGCCCATGATGGTGGGCACGATGAGCACCACCGACAGCACGAACGGCACGCCCACGCGCAACAGCCGGTGCCGCGCGGTGCCCGCGATGCCGTACCGCCGGTACAGCAGGCAGCCGAAGAACCCCGCGAGCACGAAGAACAACTGCATGCGGAAGTCGTGGACCGCGAACAGCGCGACGTCGACGAGCGCGTTCGGGTGCGCGTCGTGCACGGCCCAGAACGGGACCGGCATGGTGGCGAACGATACGCCCGCGTGCAGCACCACGCCGAGCAGCATGGCGCACCCGCGGAGGCAGTCGAGCGCGTGGAAGCGCTCGTCGGGCGGCGGAGTTGGTGTGTCGCTCATGCGGTTGGGCGCTACCAGCGCACGACTGCGGTGCCCCACGTGAGGCCCGCGCCGAAGCCGCTCAGGACCGCGAGTTCGCCGGGCTTCACGCGCCCTTCGGCCGCGGCCTCGTCCAGCGCCAGCGGGATGCTACCGGCCGAGGTGTTCCCGTACTTCTCCAAGTTGTTGAACACCTTCGCCCGCGGGATGTTCAGAGAATCGATGGCCGCGTTGATGATGCGGATGTTCGCTTGGTGCGCCACGAACAGCGAGACGTCTTCGACGTTCAGTTTCGCGGCGTCGAGCACGTCGCGGATGGTGTCGCACAGGATGTTCACGGCCCACTTGAACACCGCGTGGCCGTCCATGTGCATGTAGTGTTGGCCGGCGGCGAGCAACTCCGGCGTGGGCGGCGTGCGACTGCCGCACGCGGCGCGCTGGAGCAGCGGCCCGCCCCACCCCTCCGAACCCATGCTGTACGCGAGCAGCCCCTGTTCCGGCGTCCCGCGTTCGACGAACACCGCGCCGGCCCCGTCGCCGAACAGCGGGTACGTCTTGATGTCGGTGGGGTTCAGTACGCGGCTGTTCGTGTCCCCGCCGATCACGAGCGCGCGGTCGCTCGCGCCGCTCTTCACGTACGCGGCGGCGGTGGTGAGCGCGTACATGAACCCGGCGCACGCGGCTTCAACCTCAATTGCCGGGCCGATCATACCGAGCCGGTCTTGAACGAGGCACGCGGTGGACGGGAACGACATGTCCGGCGTGAAGGTGCCGAGCACGAGCAGGTCGCAGTCCTTCGGGCCGAGGCCGGTTTTCGCGAACAGATCGTTGGCGGCTTCGACGCACAGGTCGGACGTGGCTTGGTGCGGGGCCGCGTGCCGGCGCTCCAGAATGCCGGTGCGCTTCACGATCCACTCGGAGTCGAACCCGAGTTTGGCGTGCAGGTGGTCGTTGCCGACGACCATATCCGGGACGTACTTCCCGCTGCCGAACACGCGGACGCCGGTGAGGGACCGGCACTTGGGCCGCGGCGCGCGCTCGCTCATCGTTCGCCACCAGCAGTGAATTGGCCGCTTCAATCGGCGGCCGTGAGTGGGGAATTATATGAAGGCGCGGCGCTGCGAATCTGCGGCCTTTGTCTTGCCCTCTCCCCGCGTCAGCGTGGGAGAGGGTGGCCGCGGCTTTGCGAGGCCGGGTGAGGGGCGAAAAGCTCCGCGAGGAACCGCAAAGCTGAACCAGTGTCGCAGCTCACCCCTCACCCGCCCGCGAAGCGCGGGCACCCTCTCCCGCAAGGGGAGAGGGCAAAGACAAAGCGCGCCGGCGGCGGGCCGCGATCAGGAACCGGTTCGCGCGCTCCGCGTCCGGTTTCTCAGGCAACTTCGTGCCCGCGAACGCTTCCTGAAACACGCGGTCCAACTCCAGCGCCCGCGCTTCCACCTGTGCGAACTCGAGTTCGCCGCGCCGGATGGCGAGCAACTCCTCGCGGTGCTCCTGCACGTCCACGCGGATGTCGCCGTCGCGCAGCGCGTGAATGCCGCTGTGCAGCAGGCGAATCAGGTGCATCGCGTGCTTCGGCTTGTACCGCCGGTTCGTATCGAACCCGCGCTTCATCAGCCGGAACTGCGACAGCACGTAGCCGCTGTAGGTGCGGTACAGGTGGCGCGACAGAAACGCTTGCCGCATCGCGCGCAGCTCGTTCCCGGTTTCGTCCGCGTGCAGCACCACCGGCGACCACAGCGCTTCGAGGATGTTCGGGTTCGCCTGAAGCGCGAGCCGCACGAACTTCTCGATCTCCCAATCCACTTCTTCGACACCTTCGGCACGAAACTCCACTTGTTCCGGCGGCTTGGTGAGGCTCCAGTTCCAGTCCGCGGGCGGGAGGAACACGCCGCGCCGGTCCTCGTCGGAGCTTTCGGTACTCAGGCCGAACGCCCGCGACCCGAGCAGCACCCGCAGCACCACGAACGGCGATACGTCGGGGCCGGCGGTCGCGGTGGCTTCGACGCTGTGGTCGCCGCGCCGCACGAGCAACTCGCCGAACTTCAGGCGGAACGCGGTGCCGTCGAGGAACCGCACGAGGTACGGGCGGTCGTTGCTCTCGGGCGCTTCGACCACTTCGGCGACGGAGCCGGCGGGCTTCACGGTGTCGGTGCCGGGCGCGCGGCGGTCGAACCGCAGCACCACTTGCGAGCCGGGCGGGATGAGGAAGTTCGGCGGCAGGTTGTCGTCGCGCACGGTGCCCCCAAACGCGGGTCTTCAGGGTAGCAGGCACGCTCCGCGTGCCGTTCTGAAGCGCGCGGTCAGCAGAGCGAACAGTTGGTGAACTGAAGCGGCCCGAACATACGGCACGCGGAGCTTGCCTGCTACCCTGAAGACCCGCGCGGCCCACGTTGGGTTCGTTACGCCAGCAGTTCGGAGCGCACGCGGCCCACGCCGCCGATGGCGTACGGGCGGTTCTCGCGGTCGCGGATTTCGCCCGCCGGGTCGATGCCGAGAACGTGGAACATCGTCGCCACCACGTCCTTCGGCGAGAACGGCACTTCGGTCACGGTGCCGCCGATCTTGTCCGTGCGGCCGATCACGCGGCCGCGCGCGAACCCGGCACCGGCGAACGCGGCGCTGTACGCGCGGGACCAGTGGTCGCGCCCGCCGCCGGCCACGTTCTGCACCCGCGGCGTGCGCCCGTGCTCGCTCAGAATCACCACGGCCGTATCCCGCAGCATCCCGCGGGCGTCGAGGTCTTCCAGCAGCGCCGTGAAGGCCGAATCGAGCGACGGCCCGAGTTCATCTTTCAACCGCGGCACTTGGTGAATGTGCGTGTCCCAACCGGTGTTGAAGAGGCCGTACTCGTCCCAGCACACCGTGACGAACCGGCCACCGGCTTCGAGCACGCGGCGCGCGGCCAAGCAGCTTTGGCCGAACAGCGTCATGCCGTAGCGGTCGCGCAGCTTTCCGGATTCGCGCTGAATGTCGAGCGCGTCGCGCAGCTTGCCGGACGCGAGCACAGCACGCGCGAGGTCGCGGTTGCGGTCGAACCCCGCCGTGGTGTCGCGCGAATCGAGTGTGCGCCGCGCGGCGTCCAACTGATCTAGCAGCGAAAGACGGTCGTTGAGCCGGTCGAGGGTGATGCCGGCGTCCGCGGTGGGGCCGGTCTCGAAGCGGTCGGTCGGCAGAATGCCGAGGTACGGGTCGGCGACGATGGGCGTGGGCGCGCCGGGCGAACCGGAGTCGCGCAGCACCTCTTTAGTGCCCTTCGCAGTGAACTCCGACCACACGGTATCGAACGCCGGCCCTAAGAACCCGCCGAACGGCCCGCTCCGGGCCGGCCCGCGCTTCGAGCCGAACGGGAACGGCAGCCCGTAGTTCCGCGGCACCGCCGGGGCTTTCGTCTCGCCGCGGCTTTCGAGGTGATCGACCACCGAACCGATGTACGGCCACTGCCGCGAGTCGCGCGGGTTCGTCTCAAGCGGAATGTCGGTGGTGGGAACCGCGGTGGTGGCGAACGACACGCCGTGAACGGGATACGGGTGCGTGAGCGACCGCAGCACCGTGATTTCGTTCAGCTTCTTCGCGATGCACGGAAAGATTTCGCCGACGCGCACGCCGGGCATCGCGCTCTGAATCGAGCCGAGCGCGCCGCGGATTTCGACGGGCGCATCGGGTTTGGGGTCGAAGGTGTCGATCTGGCTGGGCGATCCCCAGAGGAGTAGCAGAATGCAGCGCTTCGCCGACCCGAACCCCGGCAGCGCGGTCGCGGTCTTGCTTTCCGAAGCGCGTGCGCTGGGTGCATGCGCGAGCGTAAGCCCGAGCGGCGCGAGCGCGCCGACGTGCAGGAGGTCGCGCCGGGTGATCCCGTCGCAGAACCGCTTGTTCGAGCCGAGTACGCGGAACATCGCGGCCTCTGGGTGTAATTCGGAACGCGCTACGGCTTCTCGCGGAGAAGACGAATGAGTTCTCGCATCTCTGCGGAATCGGCGGGCGGTCGGTCGCCAACATACACCCGCACGACCCGCGTCTCGTGCCCTTCGTCCACATCGAACAACCGGAGCGTGAACCAACCGGGTTTCGGCTTCCCGAGCGGAACGAAGAAGGCGTAGTAATTTCCCCCACTCACCAGTACTTGCCCCACGCGCCGGTAATTCACCGTCAAGCCGTCATCGGTCGCGGTGAACGAGAGCATTTCGAGCGACCCGAAACTGCGCAAGCCGAACGACACCACCGCCCAGAGCTTGTTGTGCTCGAGCGGTTCTTCAAGTGGCAGTTCGTCACCCGACCACTCGCCGCGAATCAGCGCCGCGGCATGATCGCCGGCCGCGTGGATGGTGGGCGCGTTCACGAGGAACGCATGTTGGGAGGAAAAACGAATCGCCTTGCGCAGGCTGTCCCAACCATCGTCGAGGATCATTTCCCAATGTGGTAGGCGTTTCATTCCGCTGTGGCTGCCGGCACCGTAGATGTCGGCGAGCGGAATGACGCGCGGGTTGCGGGCCGGGCGCGGCATCGGGGCGAGCGCGAGCGGCGCGGGTGCGCTCGCTTGCGCCAGCGGTTCCGGCGCGACCGGGGCCGGCACTCGCTTGGCGAACCAGCCACCCGCCGCGCCCACCGCTAGCGCGCACACCGCGATCAGCAGTTTTGCACGCATGGCGCACCTCGATCAGCAACGGGCGGCGCGATTTACCCTCGCCCCGCGCCAGCGGGGAGAGGGTGGCGGCGCAAGCCGCCGGGTGAGGGGAGCGACGCGAATAGTGGAGCAACGCGAACAATCAATCGCCGCGCCTTTTCTGTTCACGCGAAGCCCCACTATTCCCTTCGCGCCCCTCACCCGCGAACTTCGTTCGCTGCCCTCTCCCCGCTGGCGCGGGGCGAGGGCGGGCGCGGCTTGCGCCGCTTTCACCACTTGGCTCACATCCCGAAGAACTCGCGGCGGATGTCGTTCGTGAGCGTCAGCGCGAACAAACTCAGGATCAGCGCCAAGCCGATGTACATCGCCACCGCGAACAGGCGCTCCGGCACCGGGCGGCCCAGCACCTTCTCCAGTATCAGGAACACCATGTGCCCGCCGTCGAGCACCGGGATCGGCAGGAAGTTCACCACCGCCAAGTTTACCGAGATCATCCCGAGGAACAGAAGCAGTTTCCACGCGTCTTCTTCGGCCAAACGGTAGGTCGTCGTCGCAATCGTCAGCGGGCCGCTCATCGTCTTCACGCTCACGCGGCCGAACACCAGCCCGTACAGGTTCATGTACACGGTCTTAATCATGCGCGTCGTCCCGCGCCAGCCGAGCGCCATCGCCTCGCCGATGCCCTCCGCTTGGCGAACGCGCGTGTCGGTGTCGAAGGCGATGCCGCGCTCCTCCACCGGGAAGTTCGTGTCCGGCTTCGCGCGGATCGTGAACTCCAACTCCTCGTCGCCGCGCTTCACCTTAATGTCGAGTTCGTACGGCGGGCTGAGTTGCATCAGCGAATCGGCCGGTGCCCACTGGTGCGGCTTCAGGTCGTCCTTCCAGTTGCCGGGCTTCACTTCGCCGGCGTCGGTCTGCGCTTTCAATCGCACGGCGGTAATCACCGACACCTTCCCGGCCTTCTCGTCGTTCGCGGGGAACCCGGCGGCGGCAGCCGCGCCGCCGGGAACCACTTCGTCCACGACGCCTTCCACCCAGTACGCGAGGCCCAACCCGCTGATCGGCAGCGGGCTGTTCGGCAGGTACGCGGTCTCGCGCGCGTACCGGAAACTCGTGTCGAACTCGAGCGTGAGCGGCACGCGCTTCTCGGTGTGTTCGACTTCGCGCAGCACCACCACTTCTACTTTGAAGTTCGGGGGCGGCGGCGAAGCGAACGCCCACTTGTCGAGCTGTCGCGGCAGCAGCAGCGGGTCGAGCGGGTTGGCTTTGTCGCCGGCGGCGAAGCGAATCGGTTTGCCGTCGGCCCCGGTCACGGTCGCTTCCACGATGCGGTCGCCGGGCTTCGCGCCTTCCTGCCGCGGGTTCACCTTGCCGTCGGCGCGCCCGCCGGCGCGCACCGCGACCACTTCACCCATGCGCATGCGCAACCCGAGATCGTGCCGGTAGGCGGGCGCGACCGGGAGCGCCACCGGGGGTGTGCCCGGTTCCGCGCTCTTGCGCTGAACGTGAACCGTGAAGTCGCGCCCCGCGAGGCGCACCGCGCGGCGGTAGTAGTCGGCGTAGTCGGCGAGCGGCGTAATCGCGTCGGGCTTGTCCGGGTCGGTCATCGCGACGAGCGTATCGCCCGGCTCGAACTCCTTGCCGTCGGCGCTCTTCGCCGCTGCCGCCGGGCTGCCGGGCACCGCCGGTTTCAGTTTCTTCTTGCCGCCCGAAATCAACTTCAGGCTGCTCGCCGACCCGATGCCGAGTTGCGGGAACAGTTGGCCCTCGTCGCGCATCGGCTCGGCCGCGATGCCCTTCACCTCGTTCCCGCCGCGCTTCACGTCCACCGGGAGCGTTTCGCCCTTGTGGGTGCTCATCACGAGCGGCGGAATGTCTTTGAACGACGGGTTCGACATGCTGCCGAGTTGCAGCAACTCGTCGTCGGTGCGAATGCCGGCGCGCCACGCGCCGCCACCGGCCTCCACGCGGCCGACCACGCCGGGAATCTCTTGCACGCCGTGCAGGTACGCGGCGATGAAGCACGCGAACCCGAGGATGATGTTCATAATCACGCCCGCGGAGATGATGAGCATCCGCTGGCCGACCGTTTTGCGGCGGAAGCTCCGCGGGTCGTTGTCCTCGTCTTCGGGTTCGGCGTCTTCGCCCTCGCCCACCATCTTCACGAACCCGCCGAGCGGGATGATGCCCACCTTGTACGTCGTTTCGCCGTACTTGTACGAGCAGAACGGCACCGCCGGGCCGAACCCGATGCTGAACACGCTGACGTGAACGTCGCACCACTTCGCCGCAAGGAAGTGCCCGAGTTCGTGAATGAAGATGACCAAGCCGAGGCCGAACACGACCAGCAACGTGCCGATCGGGTCCAAGTAGCGGATCACGAGCGCGATCGCGACCACGCTCACCACCATCGAGGTACGGTTCTCACGCAGCCACGCCTTGAGCGCGGACACCTCCGCGGCGCGGTCCGGTTGCCCGGTTTCGGGGTTGATCGGCGCGTTTTCGGGGTCAATCGGCGTGTTGTCCGGGTTCACCGGGTTGCCGTTCGCGTTCGGGTCCAACTCGCAACCTCCTGCCGCGCCCAGCCGTCCAGCTTCAGCAGCCGTTCGAGCGTGGGGCGCGGTTCGTAGTCGTGCGCGTCGAGCACCGCGCGGCAACACCGCGCGATGTCCAGAAAGGCCAGATCGTCGGAGAGAAACCGGCCGACCGCGGCTTCGTTCGCCGCGTTCAGGACGGCCCCGGTGGTGCCGCCGTCGCGGGCCACGCGGAAGCCGAGGTCGAGCGCCGCGAAGGTCTCGCGGTCGGGCTGTTCGAAGGTAAGGGCGCGCAGTTCCTGCCAGTTCAGCCGCTTCGCCGGCCCGCCGGTGCGCTCCGGGTGCAGCAGCGCCAACTGAATCGGCAGCCGCATGTCCGGCGGCGAGAGCTGCGCGAGCACGGAGCCGTCCGCGAACTCGACGAACGAGTGAACGATCGACTCCGGGTGAACGATCACGTCGATCTGATCGGCCGCGAGGTCGAACAGCCACCGCGCTTCGATCACTTCGAGCGCCTTGTTCATCAGCGTCGCGGAGTCGATGCTGATCTTCGGCCCCATCTGCCACGTGGGGTGTTTGAGCGCTTGCTGCGGGGTGACGTGCTCCAACTCGCTGGCGCGTTTCCCGCGGAACGGCCCGCCGCTCGCGGTGAGAACCACCTTGCTCACGTCGGCCGCGGTGTGCCCGGTGAGCGCCTGAAAGATCGCCGAGTGCTCGCTATCCACCGGGAGCAGTGTCGCGCCGCGCTTGGCCGCGAGTTCCGTGACGAGCGGCCCGCCGACGACGAGCGTTTCCTTGTTCGCCAGCGCGACCGTTTTGCCCGCGTCGAGCGCGGCCCACGTTCCATTCAGCCCGGCCGCGCCGACCACGGCCGACACCACCACATCGACTTCCGCGGCCGTGACGAGTTTGCGAATCGCGTCTTCGCCGTGCAGCAGTTCGGTTTCCGAGGGGAACTGCCCACGATCGGCACGCGCGAAGGCTTCGGCGTCGCACAGAACGGCGACCGCGGGCTTGAACTCGCGGCACTGTTCGGCGAGTTGTTCCCAGCGCGAGTGCGCCGCGAGGCCGACGACTTCGACGCGGTGCGGGAGGTGCCGCGCGACGTCGAGCGTGCTGGTGCCGATGGACCCGGTGGAGCCGAGTAGCGCGACCCGTTTGGGCCGTTCGGCGCTCGGCGTGTGCTGGGCCATGTGCGTGCGGCCACCCGTTCGCGGTGCGAAACTGTGCAGCCCGCATTGTACGAGTGCGCGGAACCGCGGAACAAGGTGAACGCGCCGCGGAGAAGATGTGAGGGCGGCGGGGCACGGTGGCCCCGCCGCGCGGTGGGGTCACTTCTGCGCCTTCGCGACCGGTTGCGAGCGGAACGCGACGGCGCGGCGCACCGCCGGCGGTTGCGGCGCGTCCTTACCCATCACCGCGTGCCACAGCACGTAGTTCAACTCGAAGTCGTTGATCTTGTCGTACTCGGTGAAGTCCATTTTCTCCGACAGCTCCCACCCGAACGACAGCTTGTCGTTCTTCGCGTTCAGGTCGATCTGCGCCGGCTCGTGCTTGTACGCGGTCCGGTCGGCTTTGTCGGTGAAGCTGTTGAACATCGGCCGCGCCGCGGCGTCGTACTGGCTCAGCGGCGACAGCCCCAGAATCAGCTCCATCGTGCGAATCATGCTCACCGTCTGGTACTGCGTGCTGTCCACGAACTTGCGCTTGGTGTACGGCGAGATCACGAGGCCCACCGTGCGGTGCGCGTCCACGTGGTCCGGGCCGTTCTGCGCGTCGTCCTCGATCACGAAGATCGCGGTTTCCTTCCACAGCGGCCCGGTGCTCACCGCTTCCACCAGTTTGCCGAGTGCGAGGTCGTTGCTCGCCACGCACGCCTGCGGGGTGAACGCGCCCACCTTCGTGCCGTCGGTGTGGTCTTCGCCGAGGCTCATGATCACGAACCGCGGCATCGTCTTGTCTTTGACGAACCGGTTGTACTCCTTCAGGAACACCTCCACGTTGTCGGTGTCGCGGGGGCGCACGCCCTTCGCTTTCGGGATGCCGTAGTCCGGGCACATCTTCCCCACGAGGCCCGGCACGCGGCCTTCCATCTTCAGGCCGCCCATGCCGTCGCTGACGCGCGAACCGTACTCGCCGTAGCTGCGATAGCTCAGGCCGGCCCGCTTGCAGGCGTCCCACAGGTAGCCCGACGGCGGGCGCGACAGGTTGCCCTCGTCGTCGTCCTCAACACCCTTGCGCGCGGAATACGTGAGGTGCCAGTCGCGCGCGATGTAATCCGTGTGGTAGGCCGCGGTGCTCCACGGGTGCCCGTCGCGAGACACTTGGCCGTTGCAGTACAGGTTGTCGAGCAGCACGAACTCTTCGGCGAGCTTGTGGTGGTTCGGCGTGACTTTCCGCGGGAACATGCACAGCGTCGGGTCGCCGTTGCCCTTCGCCGCCGCGCCGAGCTTCGGGTCCGCGAGATCGCCGAACACTTGGTCGTAGGTGCGGTTTTCTTTGATGACGTAGATGACGTACTTGATGGGCGATTCGTCGCCGACGCGGGTCGGGATCGCGGTCCTCTCCTTGTTCGGGGCCGCGGTGAGCAGGCCGTCGGCGTACGGGCAGTTGCGGTACACCTGCGCCGTGTAGTCGCGCAACTGCTTGTCGTCCGGCACCGGCACGATGCTCAGCGCGCCGCTCAGCGTGGTCCCGATGTACGGGTACGGCATGAGCCGCCGCGCGATGTTCTTCACCTCGTCCTTTTCCTTCTTTGCCAGTTCCTCTTTCGTGAACAGCGGGTTGGGCTTGCTCTGGTTGCCCTTCCCGACGCCGACGAGCAGGTTCTTCCCGTCCGGCGTGACCGCGACCGCCGTCGGGTACCAGCCCGTCGGAACGAAGCCCTTCACGATGCTCTCGTTCGGCTTCTCGACGTCCACCACCGCGACGCAGTTGTTGTCGGCGTTCGCAACGAATAGCGTCTTACCGTCCGGCGACAGCGCCACCGCGTCCGGCGTCGTGCCCTCCGGCGCTTTGGGGAACAGCGCCGTGTGAATCACTTCGGTCACGATCCCGCGCTTGGTGTCGATCGCGTACACCGCGTTGCTCGACGCGCACGCCACGAACAACCGCCCGTCCTTCGGGTGCAGCACCATCTGGTTCGGGTGTTCGCCGACGGGGATCTTCGCCACAACGCGCAGTTCGGTCGGGTCGATCGCGAGCACCTGACGGTGCGCCCAATCGGAAACGTACAACAGGTGCCCGCCGGGGCCGACGAGCACGTCGTAGGGCCGCCCGCCGATCTGCCCGGTGCGCGCCGGTTTGCCGGTCTTCAGGTCGATGGCCGTGACGCGCCCGTCGCGCAGCGCCTGTTTGCCGTCCACCTTCTCGGACCAGTGCATGTCGAGCGCGAACAGCGTGCCGCGCGTCTCGTCGAGCGCCAGCCCGCTCTTGAAGGTCTTCGCGTTCTTGACCTCGTCGGCGATCTTGAGCACGTCTTCGAGCTTCAGGTCCGCGGGGTTGATTTCCTTTTCGCTCGTGCGCGCGAACTTGCCGTCCTTCATGTTGAAGGCGTGCAGCATTCCGTTCCCGCCACCGGACCACCACAGTTTGTCTTCGGCCTTCGTGAGCGCGAACCCGAACCAGCTCTGGCGCGCCCACTCGCTCGCCACCACTTTGCCGGTGCCGAGATCGACCAGCGACACCTCGTGCCGGTTGAACCCGTTGGTCGTCACGAGCGCGTGCTTGTTGTCCGAAAGCGGGACGATGTTCAGCGGCAGGTCGGTGATTTCGACGTGTTTGCCGGCGGGCGTGAGGTGCCAGCCGTTGGGCAGCAGGAACCCGTCCTTCGTGGGGCCGGGGAACACCGGTTTCGGGTCGCCCTTCGGGGCCGGTTTGTCGTCGGCGCGTGCGGCGAGCACGGCGAGCGCGACGAGCAGCGTAGCGCGGAGCATCAGTGGAACCTCGTGGGGAATGTGCAGATGATGCCCGCGGCGCGCGCCGAATGCGAGTGTGGAACCCGTGAAGTTTCGGCGCGGGCGAACGGTTGCGTTTCGCGCGCGTCGCGGGCATAGTAGTGGCACACTCTCCCACCCGCGAGGCGCTGCCATGCCCGCTCTTTGCCACCCGCGACTCGACCGCCGCGACGCGCTCCGAGCCGGGGCCGTTGGCCTCTTGGGGCTTGGCCTCTCGGACCTGAACGCGCTGCGCGCCGAACGCAAACGCAGCGCGAACGCGGTCATTTACATCTTCCTTTCGGGCGGTCTCGCGCAGCACGAATCGTTCGACCCGAAGCCGGACGCCCCGGACGCCATTCGCGGCGAGTTCGGCACCACCGCGACCCGCACACCGGGGTTGCGCATTACCGAACACCTGCCGAAGCTCGCCGCGTGCAGCGACAAATGGTGCGTGGTGCGGTCGCTCACGCACGGCTCGAACGACCACTCGCTGAGCCACCACATCATGCTGACGGGGCGCGGCGACAAGCCCACCGGGTTCAACCCGAGCGCACCGCAACCGACCGATCACCCCAGCATCGCGGCCGTCGCCGGTGCGGTCACGAAAGGGCGCAACAACCTGCCGCCGGCGGTTGTGTTGCCGGACCGTATCGTTCACAACAGCGGGCGCGTGATTCCGGGGCAGTTCGCGGGCGTGATGGGCCGCACCCGCGACCCGTGGTTTCTGGAAGCGAGCGCGTTCGAGCCGCGCGCCTACGGCGCGTTCCCGGAGTACGAATTCGACCACCAAGAGCGCCCGCACGACGCGAAGCGGAAGACGTTCACGATCCCCGATCTCACGCTGCCGCACGGCGTAGACGAAGCGCGGTTCGGCGACCGCCTCGGCGTGCTCGCGCGGTTGGACGCACAGCGCAAGGCGCTCGACTCCGCCGCGGGCGCGTTCGGCCGGTCGCGGGCCGACGCGGTGAGCCTGCTCACGAGCGCCCGCGTGCGAAGTGCGTTCGACCTGCACCGCGCTCCGCCCCGCGACCTCGACCGGTACGGCCGCAACGCCTTCGGGTGGTCGTTGCTCACCGCGGCGCGGCTCGTGGAAGCCGGCGTGAACCTCGTGCAGGTGAACCTCGGCAACAACGAAACGTGGGACACGCACGGCAACGCCTTCCCGCACCTGAAGGAGAAGTTGCTCCCGCCGACCGACAAAGCCGTGACCGCGCTTCTCAGCGACCTCGAACAGCGCGGCTTGCTCGAAAGGACGCTGATTGTGATGGCGGGCGAGTTCGGGCGCACGCCGCGCGTTAGTACGCTCACGCAGCACTACAAAGGGCCGGGCCGCGACCACTGGGGTGCCGTGCAAAGCGTGTGGCTCGCTGGGGGTGGCGTAAATGGCGGGCGCGTGGTGGGTTCGTCCGACAAAATCGGCGGCTACCCCGCGAGCGAACCGCAGACGCCCGAGAACTTCGCCGCGACCATTTACACGGCGCTCGGCTTGCCGAAAACGGCCGCGTGGCACGACGCCGAGAACCGCCCGCACCACATTTACCGCGGCGACCCCATGCCGGTGCTCACATGACCTACGAAGTGCGGTGCGCGTGCGGGAAAGCGAAGCGCGTGAGCGGCGCGGACGCCGGCGGCCATGTGACGTGCGCGTGCGGCGCGCGGATAGAAGTGCCGCCGCTGCACGAACTGCGCGCCGCCGCGGGCGAAGGGGCCGGACTGTCGCCGGCGGTGCGCATCGAGGCGCTCCTGCTCGCGGGCCGCTTACCGGGCACGCGCGCCTGCGCCGCGTGCTTCGACGACACCGACAACGTGGTGCGGGTGCGAGCCGAACTGGAGCGCGCGGTCGAAGTGGAAGACGACGCGCCGAGCGAGCAACTGGCGTCCGGGTGCCTGTTCGGGCTGTTCACGAACCTGTTGCGGCGGCGCAGCGCCGAGGAGCGCCACGAGCGCGGCCCGTCCGACGGCGCGAAGCGGGTGGGGCGCGACGTGAGTTTCGAGCTGCCGCTCCCGGTGTGCCCCGCGTGCCGGTCGAAGTTGCTCGCCCCGGGCGCGCTCCGCACCGCGCTGGGCACGGTGCCGGAATACGCGGACCTGCTGAAGGGCCACCCGCAAGCCGCGCTCGCGCTCCTGTGAGCGCGCGGCGCTGCGTACACCGATCCCGTTCTTCCCCGCAACTCTTTTGGCGGGCTAACGAAAATGAAGTGCCCCGCCTGCGGCTTCGACCGCAACGCCCCCGGTGCCGACGCGTGCGCGAACTGCGAACTGCCGCTCGCGCGGTTGGACGAATACGTTCCGCAAGGGCCGGTCGAACAGAGCCTCACCGGCGACACGGTCGCGGTACTCGACCCGCGCGCGCCGGTCACGGTCGCCGCGACCGCGCCGCTGCGCGACGCGATGCGGCAACTGATCGCCGCGCGCATCGGGGCGCTACTCGTGACCGACAGCGCGGGCGCGCTCGTGGGCATCCTCACGGAGCGCGATTTCCTCACAAAAGTGGCCGGTGCGCCGGGGTTCGAGACCGAACCGGTGAGCGCGTTCATGACCCGCGACCCGGAAACGGTTGCGCCGAACGACCGGCTCGCGGTGGCGCTGGGAAAGATGGACGCCGGCGGCTACCGGCACTTGCCGGTGGTTGACGGCGGAAAGCCCGTCGGCGTGATCTCGGTGCGCGACGTGTTGCGGCACCTCACGGCCCTCACCCCCGAAGGGTGACGAGTGGCGGTTCGAATCGTCGCGACACGGAATCCGCGATGAAACTCGGGCGCGAAAAAAATGAACGCGCGGTGAATTTTTCTCTTGACGTGATGAGCGCCGGACGTGGAAGATAGGGTCTGTGGAATTATGGTGTCGTTCGCCCTGCGGACAACACTGGTTCGGCTCGCACCGAATCACACTCCTCCTCCAGTTCCACAGTTTTTTCCGCCACGGGTTCGGGCGCACCCAAGAGCGGGAAGGTACTCGCGCCCCGCCGGCTCGCCGGCACCCACGCACTCGCACGCACCGGTTCGTACTTGCTTCCATCCGGTCGTAACGGGTCGCACATCGGAGGCTTCTATCATGATTCGTTCGCGCGTCGCGCGGACCCGCTCCGGGTTCACGCTGATCGAGTTGCTGGTGGTGATCGCGATTATCGCGATCCTCATCGGCCTGCTGCTGCCGGCCGTGCAAAAGGTGCGCGAAGCCGCGGCCCGCATGAGCTGCTCCAACAACCTGAAGCAGGTCTCGCTGGCCTGCCACAACTACGAGAGCGCCGTTGGCACGTTGCCGCCGGGTGGCGTCGGTACGCCCCGCGGGGCGGCCTTCTCGTTCTCCGCACCGCACAACAGCGTCCACACGTTCCTGCTCCCCTACATCGAGCAGAACAACGTGTACAACCAACTCTCGACCCAGACCAACCCGCAAGGGCAAACGCAGGGCCTCATCGCGGTCGAGAACAACCCGCAAACGTTCAGCACGAGGGGCTGGTGGACCAACACGATTAACTTCCGCTTGGCTCAGACCCGCATCAAGACCTACGAGTGCCCGTCGGACCCGAGCCGCGACAACCCGTCGCGCGGCGTGTTCATCGCGACCTACGCCCAAAACCTGACTTTCACCGGCGGTTTCATGCCGAACCCGGGCGGCGCGGCGCTCGGCAAGACCAACTACCTCGGGTCGGCCGGCTGCATCGGCCCGGCGAGCAACAGCACCTTCTACGATCGCTACAGCGGTGCGCTGTTTAACCGCTCGCAGGAGAAGCTGGCTACCATGATCGACGGCACCTCGAACACGGTGCTGTTCGGCGAGACGCTGATGGGCGCACAGCCGAACCGCGACTTCGCGGTGTCGTGGATGGGCGGCGGGTACAGCGTGTTCGCGTGGGGCCTCCCGCAGAACTCGTTCTGGTACACGTTCGGCAGCGGCCACCCGGGCGTTGTCCTGATGGGTCTCGGCGACGGTTCGGTGCGCATCGTGCGCAAGGGCGTCGGCACCTCGTTCTTCACTGCAGACTGGTACGACCTGAACCGAGTCGCCGGCCAGCGCGACGGTGAGGTGATCGGGCCGACGGTCAACTTCTAAGTGCAGTCCTGATCGATCTGCCCGCCCGCACCCGCGGGCGGGCGTCTCCTTCGAGGAAACCTTCTTACCATGAAGCGCCTGACCCTGTCACTGATCCTCGCGGGGCTGTTCCTCGCGTCCACCGGTTGTAGCGAGTCTACCAAGACCCCGGCGAACCCGGCCCCAACCCCGGGAGTCGCCCCGGACGGACGGACGCCCGCGCCCCCGCCCATCCCGCCGCCGCCGAAACAGTAACCGACCCACGGCCCGCCACCCGGTGGGCCGTTTTCGTTTCACGCCCGGATCGCCCCGCCGTTCACGCGCACCGTTTGCCCGGTCACGAACCGGGCACTCGGCCCCGCGAGCCAAGCCGCCACTTCCGCCACGTCTTCCGGTAAGCCCCACACACCCGCCGGCGTTTCGCGCCGCACCCGCTCTTGCCACACCGCACTCGCGGTTTCGCCCCACGCCGTGCGAATCCAACCCGGGGCGATGCAATTCGCGCGCACCTCCGGTGCCAGCGCGACGGCCAGACTGCGGGTGAAGCAGGTAATCGCGCCTTTCACCGCGGCGAACAACTGCCCGCTATCGCCCTCCATGCCGGTTTCGGCTTGGTCCCAACCCACGGTGAGCACGCACCCGCTCCCGCGCTCCTTCATGCGCGTACCGATCGCCCGAGAGAGGCGCATTGTCGCCTTGAGATCGACCGCGAGCAGCGCGTCCAGTTTCTCGTCGAAGCCCCATTGCGCCGCGGCACCGGTGAGCGTGTCCGCTCCCGCGTTGCACACCAACACGTCCAGCCCGCCGAGGGCGTCCCACGCGTCCGCCGCGAGCCGGTCCACTTGGGCCGGGTCGCGCAGGTCGGCGGCGACGAATCGCCCGTCGCGCGGCGCGCGCCCGTGTCGCACGACGAGCGCGCCGCGGGCCTCGAATTCGCTGGCAATCGCGGCACCAATGCCGCTGGTCGAACCGGTGACGAGCACCCGCAGACCGCTCAGCGTTTGCGGCGCGGGCGGGCGCGGCGCGGGGCGCACCTCCGGGGTGGCGACGGCGCGCGCGAGGTCGCGCACGGTCCGGTTCAGCACCGGGTGAACGAGTTCCGGCGCGACCTCCGCGAGCGGCACCAGCACGAACGCGCGCTCGTGCAGGCGCGGGTGCGGCAGTTCGAGTTCGGGCGTGCAGAGGGTCGCGCCTTCGTAGAAGAGCACATCGAGATCGAGGGTGCGCGGGGCGTTGCGCTCGGCGCGCACGCGCCCGAACGCGCGTTCGACGCGGTGCAGAAAGTGGAGCAATTCGAGGGGCGGGAGAGCGGTCTCGAGCGCGACCGCGGCGTTCAGGAAGTCGCCGGAACCCGGCGGGCAGCCGACGGGGGCGGTTTCGTAGAACGCGCTCGTCGCGACGACGCGCGAGCCCGGTTCGGCGCGGAGCCGGCGCACCGCGGCCGAGAGCGTGGAGTAGCGGTCGCCGACGTTGGAGCCGAGTGCGACGTGTGCGAGCGGCATGGTGCGTGCGGGGTGAACGGCCGAACCGGGACGGAACCGCGCGCGGTTCCCGGTTCGGCCCGCCGCACGCGCGGGGCGCTACTTCTTCTTCTTGTCGTCTTTGGCCTCTTCGCCTTCGGCTTCCTTCTTCGCCTTCTTCTTCAGGGTCACTTTCTGCACGCGGGTTTTCGGCAGCCCGTAGGGGCTGCGGTCCGCCGCGAACTTGCCGTCTTCGAGCATCTTGGCGATGCGCTCGGCGCGGGTGAGCACGCACCGCTGCTTCGCCATACCGCCCTTGCGCTTCAGGCTCTTGTCGATGGACATAGGAGTAGTGGTCAGTGGTCGGTGGTCGGTGGGCAGTCGGGCGCAACCGAAGCGCCCGAAAACCGCGAAAGGTGATACTATTACCCGCGCGTTCGGAAGGCAAGCGGCGCTCACGCGTCGGCGCTCGGGAGCGGGTTGCGCGCGAACACCCACTCCGCGACCGGTTTGCCCTCAATGAGGTGCTCTTGAACGAACCGCGGGATGCGGTCGGCGGTCATGTTCCCGTACCACGTTCCCTCGGGGTACACCACCATCACCGGGCCGCCGGCACACACGCGCAGGCACCCCACTTTCGTGCGGTAACACGCGCACGGCCCGCTCGCCAGCGACAGGTTCCGTTCTTTCAGGAGGTCTTTGAGCGCGTCCCACGCGGCTTGCGCGGCCTCGCGCCCCACCCCGCCGCAACAGGCGTCGCCCACGCACAAGAAGACGTGCCGGTGGAACTGCCCGATCAGCAGCTTCTCCGCGATGCCCGCGAGTTTCTCGTTCGGTTCGGCCATGTGCGTTTCCCTCACACCGCGGCGCGGATGCGGCGCGACACTTCTGCGAACAGCAACACGCTCGTCGTGGCTACCGCGATCACCAGCCAATCTAACACCGCGAGCGGTTCGACCGCGAACGCGTCGCCGCCGAACGCCACGATGAGCACTTGGCCCACGACCGTGAGCGCGCCGATGGCGAGGAACCGCGGGTTCGCGAGCGCGCCGGTCAGCCCGCTTTCGGTGGGCCGCAGCGCGCGGCAGTTGAACTGGTTCCACACTTGGAAGAACACGTACGCGGTGAAGAAGATCGTCACCTGCCGCGCCGTGAGGTCCGGGAACTCGCCCGAGCGCGCGCCGTCGCCCGCGAACCAACCGGCATACTCCATGCCGAGTAACAGTGCGACCATCACGACCACGAAGAACGCCGCGGTGACGAGGATGTTGCCGAGCATGGCCCGCGTGATGATGCGCTCGTCGCGCCGCTTCGGCGGCCGCCGCATCAGGTCCGCGTGCGGGGCTTCGCTGCACAGCGCGATCGCCGCGAACGTGTCCATGATGACGTTGATCCACAGCAGTTGCAGCACCGTGAACGGCGGCTTGAGGCCCAAGAACGGGCCGATCAGCGCGATGAGTAGCGCCGACACGTTGATCGTGAGTTGGAACTGCACGAACCGCTGAATGTTCTCGTACAGCGCGCGGCCCCACGTCACCCCGCGCACGATGGTGCCGAAGGCGTCGTCGAGCAGGACGATCTTGCTCGCCTCTTTCGCCACCTCGGTGCCGGAAATGCCCATCGCGAGGCCCACGTCGGCCTTCTTCAGCGCGGGCGCGTCGTTGGTGCCGTCGCCGGTCATCGCCACCACGTGGTTCTGCTGTTGCAGCAGTTTCACCATGCGGTACTTGTCGGCCGGCAGCGCCCGAGCGAGCACCCGCAAGTGCGGCAGCTTCGCCAAGAGTTCTTCGTCGCTGAGTGCGGCGAACTCGGCGTGCGTGAGGGCCAGCGCGTCGGGCGAATCGAGCAGCCCGACTTCGCGGGCGATCGCGCTCGCGGTTTCGAGCGTGTCGCCGGTAATCATCTTCACTTCGATGCCCGCGGCGCGGCACTCCGCGATAGCGCCCTTCACGTCGTCGCGGAGCGGGTCGCGGATGCCCACCCACCCGTCCCACACCAGCTCCGCTTCGAGGTCGGCGCGGCGCGCGTGGATCGCGTCTTCGTCTTGCGGGAAGTCGGGCGGCAGTTCGGCGTGCGCGAACGCGAGGGTGCGCATCGCGGCGCTCGCGGCGGTAGCAATGTGCCCGCGGATCGCGGCGCGCAGCTCGTCGGTCAGTTCGCGCCGCGTGCCGTCGGCGTCCAGCGCGTACTTGCACGCCGCGAGCACCTGCTCCGGCGCGCCCTTCACGAGCACCGCCGCGCCGCCGTTCGCGCGCACCACGCTCGTCATCCGCTTGCGGTCGGACGAAAAGTGAATCTGGTACAGCAGCGGGAAGCGGTCCCGCAGTTCGCGGTAGTCGTGCGCCGACGTGCCGGCCCACGCACCCGCCTTGAGCCACTGCAACAGCGCGCCTTCGGTGCTGTTGCCGACCACCAGCAGTTTGCCGTTCTTGTCTTCGAGGTTCGCGGTCGAATTCGCGCCGCTGTTGGCGACGATCCACCACAGCGGTCCGCGTTCGGCGAACGGGAGCGGCCCGCTCTCGGCGAACGCGGTGCCGAAGCCGACGCGCGACACGGTCATCTTGTTTTGCGTCAGCGTGCCGGTTTTGTCGGTGCAGATCACGGTCGCGGAGCCGATCGTTTCGCACGCCACCAGTTGCCGCACCAGCGAATTCGCGGCGCTCATCTTGCGCCACGCGAGCGCGAGCGACACCGTCACGCTCATCGGCAGCCCCTCGGGCACCGCGACGACGATCACGATGACCATGTACACGAAGTACGAGAGCAGCGCCTTCGTGCTGGCGAGTGCGGCGGCGCGAGCGCTCTCGCCCTCGGCCGGGAGCCGCACTTCGCCGACCCACAGCCCGCGGGCGAGCAGCGCGACGAAGATGAGCGCGGCCGCGGCGTATCCCACTTTGCTGATCGTGCCCGCGAGCACCGCGAGCTTTTCTTTGAGCGGCGTACTCGCTTTCGAGACGGTGAGTTTGCGCTGCACGCGGGCCTCGCGCGATTCGCCTTCCGCCTCCGGTTCGCCGGCCGAAAGGCGCCGCGCGATCTGGCCGAGCATCGTGTCGTCGCCGACGTTCGTGACGAGCAACTGCCCCGCGCCGTCCACCACCTGCGTTCCGCGGAACGCGCACCCGGGTTGCTCCGGGCCGTCGGCGGTGTCGTCGGTACCGGCCGCGAGTTTGCGCACCGGCTCGCTCTCGCCGGTCATCAGCGACTGATCGACGAACACCTCGTTGGCGCGCGCGAAGCGCCCGTCGGCCGGGAGTTCGTCGCCCATTTCCAGCGCCACCAAGTCGCCGACCACCACGTCTTCGAGCGGCACCGTTTGCACGCCCCCGTCGCGCAGCACTTTCACCTGCAGCGCGTCTTTGGCCTCGTTCAGTTTCTCGAATTCGCGGTCGCTGCGGTACTCGCTCAGGAACGCGACCCCGGTCGCGAGGCCCACCGCGAGCATGACCGCCAACCCCTCGAACGACGGGTGCCCGACGACGATACTGACGCCGAACAGCGCGGCCGCGAGGGCGAACGCGGTCGCCGGGAGCCACTCGCCGAGTTTCGCCACGGCCGACACGGCGAACAGCGCGACGCACGCCGCGAGGCCGATCGCGCCCGCGACCGCCGAACTTTCGAACAAATCGACGACCAACTTGAGAAGCGATGCCGCGAGCAGAATCTTGATGATCGGCTCGTCGAACTTGGCGAGGAACTTGGCCCACGCGGGTTCGTGCGGGAGGGGCGTGAGGCGGTTCGCGCCGAACCGGTCGCGGCTCGCGCCCACTTCATCGGAGGTGAGGCCGTGCGCCGCGGCGCGGGGGAACAGTTCGGTGACGGCGCGGATCGAACGCATGAACGACCTTAGCGGGAGGGAAACGCGAACACCCGCGCCAAACGCGGGTGCCGGGAGCGCGCGAAGCGCTCGCGGGTTGTGTTTGCGATTCGCCCCTGGTATGCCTCTCATGGGTGCATTTTGTTACCCTTGAGAGTTGGTCCAGCGGCGGGTGAGTTCGCAGTCCCTCAGGCCCTTGAGGCCGTGGGTGAGTAAGAACCCCCGCCGCGTTGT
>Ga0169931_10000502_pt1 | contig 64208 bp, 60 predicted proteins | sample Kivu_15m_20L_FD_129675 | JGI IMG/M metagenome (GOLD analysis project Ga0169931, IMG submission 129675) | Freshwater microbial communities from Lake Kivu, Western Province, Rwanda to study Microbial Dark Matter (Phase II) - Kivu_15m_20L... | ecosystem: Environmental > Aquatic > Freshwater > Lake... | reverse complement strand
GTCATCGCGGTCCTCGGTCGATCGCGAGCGCATGGTGCAGCGCCCGGTCCAGGCCGTCGGGGTCGAGCGCGGTCCAGCGCGCGCACACGTGCTGGTCGGGGCGCAGCAGGTACGCGGCCCCCGGCGCACGCACCGCCGCGTGGGCCGCGAGCCCGCCGTCCGGGTCCGGCAGGTCGCCGCCTCGGCCGACCGTGAGCAGGTCGATCGGCAGGCCGCGGCCGCGCCAGGTCGCGAGGGTGCCGAGCAGCGCCGCCGGCACCTCGGCGTCGCGCACGAACAGCAGCAGCAGGAACCCGGCGAAGTCGCGGTCGAACAGGTGACGGTCCTCGCCGAGCCGCCGGTTGCCGAACAGCGCCCCCTCGGCCGGACCGCCCGGCCACGCGTCCGGGTCGGACGCCCGCGCGTTCAGCGGCGAGTCCGGGTAGTCGTGCGGGCGCGACGTGCGCCAGTGGAACAGCGGCCGTACGAACGGCTGCGACAGCGCGAGCGACAGCGTCGCGTCGCGCAGCAGCCGGTAGCCCTCGGAAGGCGGGGTCATGAACCGAGTGCTGCGTCCGGCCTCGGCGATGATCTCGCGCGCCGCGCCGACCCGCTCGTGCGAGTAGCTGCCCAGCAGCGCCTCGGGTGCGATTCCGCGGGCGACCAGCGCGAGCTTCCAGCCCAGGTTCTGGCTGTCCTGCAGTCCGGTGTTCGCGCCACGGACCCCGAAGATCGGCAGCAGGTGTGCGGCGTCGCCGCAGTAGAGCACCCGGTCGCAGCGGTAGTCGGGCAGCGTGAGTGCGCGCGCCGAGTAGGTCGAGCACCAGTCGAGCTCCCAGCGCGCGCCCGCGTGTCCGACCATCGCGAGCTGCGCGTCGATGCGCTGCGTGAGCGACTGTGCGGACAGTGCGGCCTGCACCGACTCGCCGGCCGGCAGCTGGTAGTCGATCCGCCAGATGTCCGCGGGCTGGCGGTGCATCAGCACCGTGTTGCCGGGGTTCCAGGGCGGATCGAAGTACGCGCGCCGCTCGGTGGGGAAGGGCAGCGACACGCGGATGTCCGCGATCACGAAGCGGCCCTCGTAGGCGTCGCCCTCCAGACGCAGGCCCTGCAGCTGGCGCAGCGTCGAGCGAGCGCCGTCGCAGGCGACCACCCAGTGCGCGCGCTGCACGTACCGGCCATCCTCGGTCTGGACCTCGAGCTCGGCGCCGTCGGCGTCGCAGTGCAGGCCGCTGACCTGGTGACCCCAGCGCAGCTCCAGGCCCGGCTGCACCTCGGCCAACCCGACCAGGGCCTCCTCGATCACCGGCTGCGGCTGGTTCAGCATCGGCGGGAAGCGGTCGTGCGGGTCCTCTGGCGCCTCCATGCGGAACACGCACTCGCCGCGATGGAACGAACTGCCGCTGCGCCACGGCAGGCCGCCGGCGAGCGCGGCGATCGCGCCGACCTGCTGCAGGATCTGCATCGAGCGACGCGTGAAGACGATCGCGCGGCTGCCCTCGCTGACCTGCCGCTCGGCGGTCAGCAGCACGCAGCGCACCCCCCGGCGTGCCAGGTCGAGTGCGGTGACCAGCCCGATCGGGCCGGCTCCGACGACGACCACCGGGACCGCGGGCGCACCGGGCGAGGGCACCGGAGCGGCCGGCCGCACCCGGTACTCGAAGTACAGCGATCGGCGCGGCGTCGTGTCGGGGCGGTGCATCGGGCGGGCTCCGGCGCGCATCGCTCCCGCCGCACCCGGGCGGCGAAGAATGGTTGCGAACGCAACGAAAAGGATACGCCGAGTCCGCACACCGCGCAACCCGGCGGCTGGCGGGTGCCGGCCGATGCGACGGCCTGCGCGGCGAGCTCGCCGGCCCCGCCCGGTCGGCGCGGGGCGACCGGGCGGGTGAACGTCGCATCCGTCGCGTTCCGCGTTGGTTGCGTGCGCAAGGGTCGGCGAGCCGGCCGGTTCCGCCCGGCCCGCCGCGCTGGCATCATGACGGCCTGCCCACCCCTGACGCGCGTCCCGATGCCCAACGCCCCCACCGGCCGGCCTGGTCCGCTCGAGCGCTCGCTCACCTGGCGCTGGCACCTGGTCACCAAGATCAGCGATCGCACGAGCGCGCAGCTCTACCTCGACCAGCTCGGGCTGTCGCTCGGCGAGGCGCGCTGCCTCACCGCGATCGGCCAGTTCGCGCCGCTGTCGGTCAAGGACCTCGCGCGCCGCGCGAACCTCGACAAGGCGAACGCCAGCCGCGCCGCTCAGGCGCTGATCGACCGCGGACTGGTCGTGAAGACCGCCGACAGCGACGACGGCCGCGCGGTGCTGCTCGCACCGACCGCGCCGGGTCGCGCGCTGTGCCGGCGCACGATGCGGCTGGTCGAGCGGCGCAACCGCGAGATCTTCGGCTGCCTGGGGGCCGAGGAACTGCGCGCGCTCGACCGCATCCTCGACCGGGTGGTGGCCCACCTCGAGTCGTCCGAGGCCGGCTGAGGCGCCCGCGCATGCCGACGCTCGCCGAGGTGTCCGCCGAGATGCTCGATGCGCGCGACAAGGGCTTCCCGGCCGAGCGCGCGCCGTTTCCGGTCGGGGCGGCGGCGCAGCAGCGGCTGTCGCTGCTGCGCGGCGACCTGCCGCTGCCGGTGGCGGTGCTGCGCGAATCCGCGCTCGCGCACAACGCGCGCTGGTTCGGCGACTTCCTCGCGGCGACCGGCGCGAGCCTCGCGCCGCACGGCAAGACCACCTGCTCGCCGCAGCTGTTCGCCGACCAGCTGCGCGACGGCGCCTGGGGCCTGACGGTCGCCGACGTCCGGCAGGCGCGGCTGGCGGTGCAGTCCGGCGCCCCGCGCGTGCTGATGGCCAACCAGATCGCGACCGCGGGCGACGCGCGGCGCTGGGGCAGGCTGGTCGCCGAGCATCCGGCGGTGCGGTTCGTCACGCTGACCGACTCGCCGGCGCAGCTGGCCCTGCTCGATGCAGCCCGGCCCGCCGGTGCGCCGCTGGACCTGCTGGTCGAACTCGGCATCCCCGGCGGGCGTACCGGCTGCCGCAGCGTCGGGGACGCGCTCGCGCTCGCGCGCGCGGTGAGCGCGACGCCCGGGCTCCGTCTGGCTGGCGTCGAGGCGTTCGAGGGGCTGCACGTGACCGGTGACGCCGCGGGCGACGCGGCGCGGATCGGCGGCTGGATGGCCGACCTCGCGGCACTCGCCCAGCGCTGCGACGCATCGGGCCTGTTCGACGGGCTCGACGAGGTGCTGCTGTCGGCGGGCGGTTCGGCGGCCTACGACCTGGTGGTCGCCGGCGTGCGGCCGAGGCTGTCGCGGCCGATGCGCGTGGTGCTGCGCAGCGGCTGCTATCTGAGCCACGACGACGGCATGTACCATCGGCACGCGCAGGCGCTCGCCGATCGCCGCGCGGTACCCGGGCTGCCCGCGGGCACGCTGCGCGCGGCGCTCGAGGTCTGGGCCGCGGTGCAGTCCCGCCCCGAGCCCGATCGCGCGATCGTCACGCTCGGGCGCCGCGACGTCGGCACCGACGCCGGCCCGCCGGTGCCGCGCTGGCACCTGCGCCCCGGCCGTGACCCACGGCCCGCCGCCGCGCCGTCGGGCTGGCGGGTGACCGGCCACAACGACCAGCACGGCTACCTGAGCGTGGACGCGTCCGACGACCTCGCGGTCGGCGACTGGATCGGGTTCGGCGTGTCGCACCCCTGCACCACGTTCGACAAGTGGCGCCTGATCTGGGGGGTGGACGACGAGGGGTGCGTCGTGCGGGCGATCCGGACGTACTTCTAGCGGCCCAGACCGGGCTCAGCGCGCGCCCCCGCCGGGCAGCTCGCGCAGGAATCGCAGCAGGTCGCGCGCGGTGGCCTCGGGGTCCTCCTCCATCGGCACGTGGCCGAGTCCGGGAAACGTGACCACCCGCGCGCGGGGGATGTCGCGCCCGAAGCGGTGCGCGTGCTCGATCGGGATCCACGGGTCGTGCTCGCCCCACATCACCAGCGTCGGCACGCGGATCTGCGGCAGCCGCGGCCAGCCCACCGGACGCCGCTCGCCACGCGCCCGGTCGCCGAGCGCGGCCCGGTTGCCGGGCCGCAGCATCAGATCCTCGTAGCGGTCGACCAGGTCGCGGGTGACCCGCGCGTCGTCCGCATACACCTCGCGCAGGCTGCGCTCGATCGCCCAGCGCACCGACACGAACCGCATCAGCTCGCTGATCACCGGCGTGCGCGCGAGCTGCAGCGCCACCGACCCGCTCAGTCCGGTCTCCAACGGGTAGCCGACCGAGTTGACCAGCACCAGCGCGGTCACCCGCTCCGGGTGGCGCAGCGCGAAACGCCACGCGTAGTAGCCGCCGAGGCTGTTGCCCGCGATCACGAACCGCCGCAGTCCCGCGGCGTCCGCGAAGCGCTCGAGGAAGTCCACCGTGGCGCTCGCCGTGTAGTCGCCCGAGGGGTGCGGCCCGGTCAGGCCGAAGCCGGGCAGGTCGAGCCGGACGACCCGCATCTGCGGCGACAGACGCCGCGCCCAGCCGTCCCAGGTGTGCAGCGACGAGGCGTTGCCGTGCAGCAGCAGGATCGCCGGCACCTCCGGGTCGGCGACGCCCGCGGCGGCGGGCGGCGGGGTCGGTGCCGACGGACCGGGCGGGGCCGGCGGCGGCGGCGGTTCGGCCGTGGTGACGCCCACGCCGGGCGGCCGCGGCGCGGGTGGGGCGTGCGGGTCGGTGCGTCCGTGGCCGCCCGGCCCCTCGTCGCGCCAGTGCACCTCGATGCCGTCCATCGGCAGGAACCGCGACGGCGGCCCGCCCCAGCGTTCCTTGAGGTCGCGCAGCGGCAGGTCGGTCTGGCAGCCCGCGAGCAGCGCCAGGATCGCCACCATCAGCAGGCGCGCCGGCATGGTCACCCCCGACCGTCCTCCACCGCGTGGCAGGCCACGCGTGCGCCGTCGGCGAGCACGCGCAGCGCCGGCCGCTCGGCGCGGCAGCGGGCGTCGGCCAGCGGGCAGCGCGGATGGAAGCTGCAGCCGGTCGGCGGGTCGAGCGGATTCGGCACCTCGCCGGCGACCGGCGTGCGCGGCTTGCCGGTCATCTGGATGTCCGGGATCGCATCGAGCAGCATCCGCGTGTACGGATGCCGGGGCGTGGCGAACAGCGTGCGCTTGGGCGCGAGCTCGACGATGCGGCCGAGGTACATGACCCCGACCCGGTCGCTCACGTGGTGGACCACCGCGAGGTTGTGCGAGATGAACAGGTAGGTCAGCCGGTCGGCGCGCTGGATCTCGCGCATCAGGTTCAGCACCTGCGCCTGAACCGACACGTCCAGCGCCGACGTCGGTTCGTCGCAGACCAGGAACTGCGGCTGCGACGCGAGCGCCCGCGCGATCGACAGCCGCTGGCGCTGGCCCCCCGAGAACTGGTGCGGGTACTTCTCGACGTCCGCGGCGCCGAGCCCGACGTGCTGCAGCAGCTGCTCGACGCGTGCCCGGATCGCCCCTTCGCCGGCGATCAGCCGGTGCACCCGGATCGGCTCGGCGATGATGTCGAGCACCTTCCAGCGCGGGTTCAGGCTCGCGTACGGGTCCTGGAAGATCATCTGCAGCTTTGCGCGCAGCGGCCGTCCCGAGGCCGTGCCGAGCGTCGCGATGTCCACGCCCTCGAAGGTCGCGCGGCCGCGCGACGGCGCGTACAGCCCGACCAGCAGCCGCGCCACGGTCGACTTGCCGCAGCCGGACTCGCCGACCAGCGCGAGCGTTTCGCCGCGCGCGATCTCGAAGCTCACCCCGTCGACCGCCCGCAGCAGCGCGCGCGGCTTGCGCTCGATCACGCGATTCAGCCACGGCGGCGACACGTCGAACACCTTCGCGAGGTCGTCGGCGACCACCAGCGGCGCGCCGGCCGCAGCCGACGGCGCCCGCACCACGGTCTCGTCCGACGGGCGGCTCACGCGGCCACCCCCCGCGGTGCGAGCGTCGGGTCGTGCAGCCAGCAGGCCGCCCGCGAGTCGCCGACCGCGACCAGATCGGGGCGTCGATCGCGGCAGGCGTCGAACGCGCGCGGACAGCGCGGGTTGAACGCGCAGCCGCGCGGGATCGCGTTGAGACGCGGCATCGCGCCGTCGATCTGCGCCAGGCGCTCGCGCGCGTCGCCGACGCTCGGGATCGACCCCATCAGGCCGACGGTGTACGGATGCTTCGGACGGTGGATCACGTCGGCGACCGGTCCGATCTCGGCGATCCGTCCGGCGTACATCACCGCGACCCGGTCGGCGGTCTCGGCGATCACGCCCATGTCGTGGGTGACCAGCATCACCGCGGTGCCGTGCTCGCGGCACAGCGTCTTCAGCAGCGCGATGATCTGTGCCTGGATCGACACGTCCAGCGCGGTCGTCGGCTCGTCGGCCACGATCAGCCGGGGCTCGGCCGCGAGCGCGAGCGCGATCACCACCCGCTGGCGCATGCCTCCGGAGAACTGGTGCGGATAGTGGTCGATCCGCGCCTCGGCCGCCGGGATGCCGGTGCTCCTCAGCAGGTCGACCGCCCGCGCACGCGCCTGCGCCGCCGACAGGTCCAGGTGCGTCTGGATGGTCTCCACCAGCTGCCGCCCGACCGTGTACAGCGGATTCAGCGAGGTCAGCGGATCCTGGAAGATCGCGCCGATCCGGCGGCCGCGGACGCGGCGCATCTCCGCGGGCGGCAGGTCGTCGATGCGGCGGCCCTCGAGCAGGATCTCGCCGCCGGCGATGCGCCCGGGCGGCTCGATCAGGCCGATGATCGCCGCGCCGGTGATCGACTTGCCGGCGCCGGACTCGCCGACCACGCCCAGCACCTCGCCCGGGGCGATGTCGAACGACACGTCGTCGATCGCGACCAGCGTGCCGCGGCGGGTCGGGAACTCCACGCGCAGGTGGCGGACCTCGAGCAGGGGGGCGGTCATCGGGCTCGGCTCACTGCAGCTTGGGGTTCAGCGCGTCGCGCAGCCAGTCGCCGAGCAGGTTCACCGACATGCACAGCAGGATCAGCGCCGCGCCCGGGAACACCACCAGCCACCACTCGCCCGAATAGAGGAAGTTGTTGCCGGTGTTGATCATCGTGCCCAGCGACGGCGAGGTCGGCGGCACCCCGACCCCGAGGAACGACAGCGTCGCCTCGGTGATGATCGCGGTGGCGACGTTGATCGTGGCGATCACCAGCACCGGCCCGAGCACGTTCGGCAGCACGTGGCGCAGCATGATCGTGACCGGCCGCACGCCGATCACGCGCGCCGCCTGCACGTACTCCTTGTTCTTCTCGACCATCGTCGAGCCCCGCACGGTGCGCGCGTACTGCACCCAGTTGGCCAGCCCGATCGAGCCGATCAGCACCGCCAGCGCCATCGCATCGATGTTCGCGTCCTGCGGCAGCACCGCGCGGGCCACGCCGTTGATCAGCAGCGCGATCAGGATGGCCGGGAACGACAGCTGCACGTCGGCCACGCGCATGATGAACGCGTCGATCCGCCCGCCGACGTAGCCCGACAGCAGCCCCAGCCCGATGCCCATCACCATCGCGAAGGCCACCGAGGCCAGCCCGACCAGCAGCGAGATCCGCGATCCGTACAGGATCGTCGACAGCACGTCGCGACCCTGGTCGTCGCTGCCGAGCGGGAAGCGCCCCTGGCCCTGCTCGGTCCAGGCGGGCGGCAGCAGCGAGTAGTTCAGGTCCAGCGAGCGCAGGTCGAACGGGTCCTGCGGCGACAGCAGCGGCGCGAGCCCTGCGCCGAGCAGCATCACCGCGGCGACCGTGGCCGCCCCGACCGCGACCGGGCTCGACTTGAAGCTGTGGAAGAGGTCCCCGTCGAGGAAGCGGGCGAGCGCTGAGGTGGCCATGGCGGGTATCGGCGCTCGGTTCAGCGCGCAGCCGCGGCGGGCGCGGCGGGGGAGCGGGGGCGGTGGGCGGTCATGTCGGGATCGCGCGGGCGCGGGCCGGGGGCGGTCAGGCGTGCGCCGGGCGCGGCAGCGACCGCTCGGCCAGCCGCACGAACAGCGCCGAGCCGAGCGGCAGGATCGCGTCGTTGAAGTCGTAGCGCGGGTTGTGCAGGAAGCAGCCGGACTCGGCCCCGCCCTGACCGATCCGGAAGTAGGCGCCCGGCCGGCGTTCGAGCATGAAGGCGAAGTCCTCGGCGCCCATGCTCGGCTCCAGGTCGCGGATCACGCGCTCGGAGCCGACCAGCTCGGCCGCCACCTCGGCGCCGAACCCCGCCTCGCGTTCGGTGTTGACCGTGGCCGGATACAGGCGCTCGTAGCGCACGTGGGCGCGGGCACCCAGCCCGGCGGCGACCTGCTCGGCCAGCTGCGTGAGCCGAGCCTCGATCAGGTCGCGGGTCGCGGCGCGGAACGAGCGCACGGTCCCGGTGATCACCGCCTCGCGGGGAATCACGCTCATCGCCGCCGGATGTCCGGCCTGGATCGAGCACAGGCTCACGACCGCCGAGTCCAGCGGCCCTACGTTGCGCGACACGATCGTCTGCGCGGCGGTGATCACGTGCGCCGCGACCACCACCGGGTCGATCGCGAGGTACGCGTGCGCGCCGTGGCCGCCCTTGCCCTCGACCGTGATCGTCACGCGGTCGGCGGCCGCCATCATCGGGCCGGGACGTACCGCGATGCGGCCCGGCTCGAGCCCCGGCCAGTTGTGCATCGCGTAGACCGAGTCGCACGGGAAGCGCTCGAACAGGCCGTCCTCGATCATCTCGCGGGCGCCCGCGTAGCCCTCCTCGCCGGGCTGGAAGATCAGGTGCACCGTGCCGTCGAACGCCCGGGTCTCGGACAGATAGCGCGCCGCGCCCAGCAGCATCGTGGTGTGTCCGTCGTGGCCGCAGCCGTGCATGCGGCCCGGCAGGGTCGAACGGTGCGCGAACTCGTTCTCCTCGGCGAGCGGCAGCGCGTCCATGTCGGCGCGCAGACCGACGCTGCTGCGGCCGCTGCCCGCGCGGATGACGCCGACCACGCCGGTTCGCCCGACGCCGCGGTGGATCTCGTCCACGCCGTAGCGCTGCAGCTCGAGCGCGACGCGCGCCGAGGTCAGGTGCTCCTCGAAGCCGAGCTCAGGGTGCGCGTGCAGCTCGCGGCGCAGCGCGGTGAACTCCCCGTGCCAGGCGCGCAGCCGGCCGATCGCGGGGTGGTCGCCGAGGTACACCCGAGGGCCCGCTCAGTGCGCCGCCGACGGGCGCTCGATGCGCAGCCGGGGGTCGACGACGAAGTACAGCAGGTCGACCACCAGGTTGATGGCCACGAAGATCAGCGCGATCAGGCACAGGTAGGCCGCCATGATCGGCACGTCGGCGACCTGCACCGACTGGATGAACAGCAGCCCCATGCCCGGCCACTGGAACACGGTCTCGGTGATGATCGCGAACGCGATGATCGCACCCAGCTGCAGACCGGTGATCGTGATCACCGGCACCAGCGTGTTCTTCAGCGCGTGACCGAAGTAGACCGCGCGGTCCTGCAGCCCGCGGGCGCGGGCGAACTTGATGTAGTCGGTGCGCAGCACCTCGAGCATCTCGCTGCGCACCAGCCGCATGATCAGCGTCATCTGGAACAGGCACAGCGTGATCGCGGGCAGGATGATGTGCGACCAGCCGTCGCGCGTAAGCAGGCCGGTGGACCACCCGCCGAGGTCGACCGTGTCGCCCCGCCCGAACGACGGCAGCCAGCCGAGCAGCACCGCGAACACCAGGATCAGCAGGATGCCGATCAGGAAGGTCGGCAGCGACACGCCGATCAGCGAGACCGCGAGGAACACGTTGGCGAGCACGCCCTTGCGGCGCAGCGCGGTGTACACGCCCATCGGGATACCCACCAGCAGCGCCAGCCCCGCGGCCACCATCGACAGCTCGAGCGTCGCCGGCAGGCGCTCCTGGATCAGCGTGGACACCTTGCGCCCCTGTCGGTACGACAGGCCGAAGTCCCCGCGGACCGCGTTCTTCACGAAGGTGGCGAACTGCACCGGGATCGGCTGGTCGAGGCCGAGATCGCGGCGAAGCTCGTCGCGCTGCTCGGCGGTCGCGTCCTGGCCGAGCATCGCGAGCACCGGGTCGCCGACGAACTGGAACAGCGAGAACGACACGAACGCGACCACTCCCATCACGATGACCGCCTGCAGCAGCCGGCGCACGATGAAGGCGAGCATCACGGTCGCGGGGCTCCGGGACGGCGGCGGTCAGGCCAGGGTCGCGAGGAACCGCTGCGCGAGCCGCACCCAGTAGGTGCCGCCCAACGGGATCAGCTCGTCGTTGAAGTCGTAGCTCGGGTTGTGCAGCATGCACGGCCCCAGCCCGTGGCCGTGCTCGCGGTGGCCGCCGTCGCCGTTGCCGATGAACGCGTAGCAGCCCGGCCTGGCCAGCAGCATGAACGCGAAGTCCTCGGCACCCATCGTCGGTTCGCAGGCGGCGTCGACGTGGTCGGCGCCGACCAGCGAACGCATCACCTCGGCCGCGAACGCGGTCTGCTGCGGGTGGTTGATCGTCGGCGGGTAGTTGCGGTGAAAGTGCAGCGCGCCGCTCGCACCGAACGCCGGCGGCAGCTGTTCGGTCAGCGCCCGCATCCGCGACTCGATCAGGTCGAGCGTCTCGAGCGTGAACGTGCGGACCGTGCCGCGCACCACCGCGCTGTCCGGAATGATGTTGGTCGCGTCGCCGGCGTGGATCTCGGTGACCGACAGCACCGCCGCCTCGACCGGCCGCTTGTTGCGGGTGATGATCGACTGCAGCGCCTGCACCAGGTGCGTGGCCACCAGCACCGGGTCCGTACCGTTGTGCGGCAGCGCCGCGTGCGCGCCCTTGCCGCGGATCGTGATCTCGAACTCGTTGGACGACGCCATCATCGGTCCGGGCGTCACCGCGAAGCGCCCCACTGCCAGCCCGGGCCAGTTGTGCATGCCGAAGACCGCGTCGCAGGGGAAGCGCTCGAACAGGCCGTCGTCGATCATCTTCTGGGCGCCGGCGCCCCCTTCCTCGGCGGGTTGGAAGATGAAATGCACCACGCCCTCGAAGCCGCCGTGCACCGACAGCCAGCGCGCCGCGGCCAGCAGCATCGCGACGTGACCGTCGTGGCCGCACGCGTGCATCCGACCCTCGTAGCGGGAGGCGTGCTCGAAGCTGTTGTGCTCCTGCAGCGGCAGCGCGTCCATGTCCGCGCGCAGGCCCACCGCACGCCGGGACGTGCCCCGGCGCAGCGTGCCGACCACGCCGGTGCCGCCCACGCCGGTGGTCACCTCCAGACCCCAGTCGCGCAGCCGCGCGGCGACCACGCCGGCGGTGCGGTGCTCCTCGAATCGCAATTCAGGGTGCGCGTGAATGTCGCGCCGGACGGCCTGGATTTCGGCCTGCAGCTCGAGGATCCCTTCGGCGAGCATCATCGTGGCGTCCTCCATCCCTGGTTCCGCGGAAGAGAGTTAGCTTAACATCGACCCCATGGCAGCCAACCCCGCCCCGGGCTCGGGCATTGCCGCCGAACGCACGGTTCGGGGCGCCTGCCCGCACGACTGCCCCGACACCTGCGCGCTGCGCACCACCGTGCGCGACGGTCGCGCGGTGCGGGTGGTCGGGGATCCGGACCACCCGCCGACGCACGGCGCGCTGTGCACCAAGGTGTCCCGCTACGTCGAGCGCACCTACGCGCCCGACCGCTTGTCCGTGCCGCTGCGGCGCGCCGGTCCGAAGGGCTCGGGCCGTTTCGAGCCGGCGGGCTGGGACGAGGCGCTGGCCGACATCGGCCGGCGGCTGCGCACGATCGCCGCTCGCGATCCGCAGCGGATCCTGCCGTACAGCTACGCGGGCACGATGGGCTTCGTGCAGGGCGATGGCATGGGCGCGCGCTTCTTCCACGCGCTCGGCGCGTCGCTGCTCGACCGCACGATCTGTTCGTCGGCCGGCGTGCACGGGCTGGCGGCGACGCTCGGCGGTTCGGTCGGCATGGACGTCGAGCGCTTCGTCGACGCCCGGCTGATCCTGGTGTGGGGGTCCAACCCGATCACCTCGTCGGTGCATTTCTGGAGCAGCGCCCAGGAGGCCCGTCGTCGCGGCGCGAAGCTGGTCGCGATCGACCCGTACCGCACCGCCACCGCAGAGCGCTGCGATGCGCACATCGCGCTGCGGCCGGGGACCGACGGCGCGCTCGCGCTCGGGCTCGTCCAGCAGCTGGTCGCGCACGGGCGCATCGACACCGACTACGTGTCGCGCCACGTGCTCGGCTTCGACGCGCTCGCGGCGCGTGCCGCGCAGTGGACGCCCGAGCGCACTGCGCGGACCTGCGGGATCGACGCGGACGAGGTGATCGCGCTGGCACGGGACTACGGGACGATCGCGCCCGCGGCGATCCGGCTGAACTACGGGATGCAGCGCTGTCGCGGCGGCGGCAACGCGGTCCGGCTGATCGCCGGGCTGCCCGCGCTGGTCGGCGCCTGGCGCCACGCCGGCGGCGGGCTGCTGCTGTCGTCGAGCGGGCACTTCAACATCGACCACGCGGCGTGGCAGCGACCCGACCTGCTCGGTGAGCGCCGGCCGCGGACGATCAACATGTCGACGATCGGCGATGCGCTGCTGCGTGCCGATCCGCCGATCGAGGCGATCGTCGTGTGGAACTCGAATCCGGTCGCGGTCGCCCCCGACAGCACGGCCGTGCGCCGAGGCTTCGCGCGCGAGGATCTGTTCACGGTGGTGCTCGAGCAGTTCATGACCGACACCGCGGATCACGCCGACTGGGTGCTGCCCGCGACCACCCAGCTCGAGCACTTCGATCTGCACCGCAGCTACGGTCACCGGTGGTGGCTGGTCAACCTGCCGGCGGTCGCGCCGCTCGGGCAGGCGCTGCCGAACAGCGAGATCTTCCGCAGGCTGGGCGCGGCAACCGGCCTGGACCACCCGTGCCTCGCCGAGTCGGACGAGGCGGTCGCCGCCGCGGCGCTGCGGCTGGATTCGGCCGCGATGCCGGCGGCGATGGCCGCGGCCGCCGCCCGCGAGGCCACGCCCGAGCGGGCCCGGCGCGCCGCGCTCGGGGTCCTGCTCGAGGCCGGCGCGCTGAAGGTCGAGGCGCCCGAGGCGCCGTTCGCCCACGGCGGGTTCCCGACGCCCTCGGGCAAGGTCGAGCTCGAGAGCCCGCGGCTGGCGGCCCTGGGGCTCGATCCCCTGCCGGACTACCTGCCGCCCTACGAGTCGCCCGAGTCCTCGCCGGCGCTCGCCGCGCGGTATCCGCTTTCGATGATCTCGCCGCCGGCGCGGCACTTCCTCAACTCCACGTTCGTCAACGTCGCGAGCCTGCGCGCCGCCGAACGCGAGCCCTTCGTCGAGCTGCACCCGGACGACGCCAGAGCGCGTCGACTCGAAGACGGCGTGCTGGTCCGTGCCTTCAACGACCGCGGCGCGTTCGTCGCGCGGCTGCGGGTCACCGAGCGCACGCGCCCCGGCGTCGCGACCGCGTGGGGCGTGTGGTGGCCCAAGCTCGCCCCGGGCGGCCACAACGTCAACGCGGTGACCGGGCAGGCGCTCACCGACCTCGGCCGTGCGCCGACGTTCTACGACTGTCTGGTCGAGGTGGCGGTGGCCGATGCCGGCGCTGCGGCGGGTTAGCACGGCGCGCCTCGGCGTCGCGGCGCTCGCGCTGCTCGCCGCCACGGGCTGCTCGAGCCTCGACGGGCCGGGCTACTACTGGCAGACCGCGGTCGGGCACCTGGACGTGATGTGGCGCGCCCGGCCGCTGCCGGAGGTCATCGCCGACCCGGCGACGCCCGAGGCGCTGCGTGCCCGGCTCAGGCGGGCGCAGGAGATCCGCGCGTTCGCCTCCCGCGAGCTCGGGCTGCCGGACAACCGCAGCTACGCCGCGTACGCCGACCTCGGGCGGCCGTTCGTGCTCTGGAACGTGTTCGCCACGCCCGAGCTGTCGCTGCGGCTGCAGCAGTGGTGCTTCCCGGTGGCCGGCTGCGTGTCCTACCGAGGCTACTACGACCACGGCAGCGCCGAGTCGTTCGCCGAGCGGCTGCGCGCCCAGGGGCTGGAGGCGCACGTGGGCGGGGTGCCCGCGTACTCGACCCTCGGTTGGTTCGACGACCCGCTGCTGTCGACCTTCGTCAACCAGCCCGAGACCGAGCTGGCCCGGCTGATCTTCCACGAACTCGCCCACCAGCTGCTGTACGTGCAGCACGACACGACTTTCAACGAGTCGTTCGCGACCGCGGTCGAGGAGGCCGGCGTCGAGCGCTGGCTGGCCGTGCGGGCCGATCCGCAGCTCGAGCGTGCGTACCGCGAGCAGGTGCGGCGCCGCGCCGAGTTCGTGTCGATGCTGCGGCGCGGGAAGGACCGGCTGCAGGCGCTGTACGCCTCCGATGCGACCGACGACGCCAAGCGCGCCGGCAAGGCCGCAGCCTTCGCCGACCTGCGCGACGAGTACGCGCGCCTGCGGGCGGGGTGGGGCGGCTTCGCCGGCTACGACCGGTTCTTCGCCGCCGGTCCGAACAACCCCCAGCTCGCGGCGGTGGGCGCCTACAACGACCTGCTGCCGGCCTTCCGCGCGCTGCTCGCGCGCGAGGGCGGGGACCTGCCGCGCTTCTATGCCGCGGTGCGCCAGCTCGCCGAGCTGCCGCGCGGCGAACGCGACGCGCGGCTGCGCGCGCTGGGCGCGCCCGATCCGCGCTGATCGGCGGCGGCGCGCGGAGCCCGCGCGGGCGCGCGGGGCGCGCGGCGAATGCGGCTATCATCGGCACCGCTCCGGCGCCCGCGTCGCGGCCCCGGATCCCGAGCCATGACCTGCCTTCGGCATCGCCCCCGCCCGATCGTGCGCCTGCGCGCGCGGGCGTCGGCGCGCTCGGCGCGGTGACGTCGGCTTGACTTCCGAACCGGCCCGGCAGCGTGCGGCCCGCCGCGTGGCCGCCGTGCTCGGCTGCGCGGCGGTCGGCTGCGCGCTGTTCGCGCCGATCGGCAAGTCGCCGTTCAACCTGTGCCTGGGGATCGGGCTGCTCGCCGCTCTCGCGCTGGCCGCGCTCGATCCGGCGCGGTGGCGCGAGGCGCTGCGCAATCCGGTGGTGCTGGGTTCGCTCGCACTGCTCGGTCTGTACGCGGCGAGCCTCGCCTGGACCGTCGGGCCGATGCCGCTCGCGCTCGAGCAGCTCGGCTCGTACAAGGTGCTGCTGATGCCGCTGGTGTTCGCGCCCGTCCTCGCCGAGACGCGCTGGCGCGGTGCAACCCTGCGGGCGCTGCTGATCGCGCTGGCGGTGGTGCTCGCCTTCAGCCTCGCGCAGGCCGTTCACCCGCTGCCGTTCGCGCGCGCGACGCTCGACCCGCCGGTGCTGGACGCCTGGGGTCGGCCGGTGCTGGACGCGCCGGTGTTCAGCGACCGCATCCGCCAGAGCATCCACCTGTCACTGCTGTTCCTGTGGGCGGGCGGGCTGCTGCTGCTGCACCGGCTGAGCGCACCGCAGCGCGGCCTGCTGCTCGGGCTCACCGCGCTGTGCGTGCTCGACGTGCTGTTCCTGCTGGCCGGCCGCACCGGCTACCTGACGCTCGGCGCGATGCTCGCCTATGTGCTCGGGTGCCGGTTCGGTGCCCGCGGCGTGCTGGCGGCGGCCGCCGCTGCGGCCGCGCTCGGCGCCGCGGCGGCGGCCGGGCTGCCGGTGGTGTCCACCCGCGCCGCGGCAACCTTCGCCGAGGTGCGCGCGTGGCTGGCGACCGGCAGCGCGCTGCTCGAGTCCGGCGTCGGCAACGCGAGCGGGCAGCGGCTGGCGATGTGGGGGCAGGCGCTGCGGATGATCGCCGAGGCGCCGATCCTGGGCCACGGCGTCGAGTCGTACCGCGAGCTCTCGCGCGCCGCGCAGGCGGCCGCCGGGGTGACCACGCTCGAGCTGTACCACGACCCGCACAACGAGCTGCTGTACGTCGGCGTCGAGCTCGGGCTGGTCGGGGTGGCGCTGCTGCTCGGCCTGCTCGCCGCGCTGTGGCGGCGGGCCGGACGGTTCGACCGGTTCTGGTCGTGGTTCGTCCGGGGGGCGATCGTGCTGTACCTGGCCGCCGGCCTGGCCAACGGGGTGCTGAACATCGGATGGACCGGCTACTTCTTCGGTCTGCTGCTCGCGCTGGCGGCCGGTCGCGCCGCCGCCGACCGATCGACCGCGCTCGGCGTCCCGGGGGCGGCGCGGTGAGCCCGTCGCACGCCCGCCGCTTCGTGATCGTGCGGCAGGACAACCTCGGCGACGTCGCGCTCGCGCTGCCGATGGCCGGTCTGCTCAAGCGCGCGGTGCCCGGCTGCCACGTCGCCTTCGCGGTGCGCGGCTACGCGCGCGACGTGGTCGCGGCGTCGCGGCACGTCGACGCCGCACTGGTCTTCGACGGCGCGGACGCCTTCGAGCGGGTGCTGCGCGAGCACCGTCCGGACGCGGTGATCCTCGCGATGCCGTCGTGGCCGCTGGCCCGGGCCGCGGCGCGCGCGCGCGTCCCGATCCGGGTCGGCACCGCGCGGCGCTGGTACCACTGGCTGTGGTGCACCCACCGCCCGGTCGTGCGCCGCAAGGGCTCGACGCTGCACGAGGCCGAGCTCGACCTGCGGCTGCTCGCCCCGTTCGTCGCCCAAGTCGACCTGCCGCGTGACGCGCTCTGGCCGCTCGCGGGCCTGGGTCCGTGCGACCCGGCCGCCGCTGCTGCGGCCGCCCGCGCCGGCCCGCCGGAACGAGCCGCCGGCGCGCGCGAGCCGACCGCGGTGAAGCCGACCGCGGCCGAACCGAGCGCTGCCGAACCGAGCGCTGCGGAGCCGAGCGCTGCGGAGCCGAGCGCTGCGGAGCCGAGCGCGGCGGAGCCGGCCGCTGTGGAACCGGCCGCGGCCGCGGACGCGCCCCGGCGGTCAGGGGGCTGGCCGCTCAGACCCGGCGTCGCCAACCTGCTGCTGCAGATGCGCTCCAACGGCAACGGCAAGGAGTGGCCGCTCGAGCGGTACGTCGAGCTGGTGCGCCGGCTGCCGCCGGAGCGGGTCAACGCGATCGTGAACGGCACGCCGGCCGAGGGCGACGCGCTGCGCGCGGCCGCGCCCGAGCTGTTCGTGCTGCCGCAGGTGACCGACGCCACCCGCGGCTTTCCGATCGCCGCACTGATGGCGGCGCTGCCGCGAATGGACGCGGTGCTGTCCAACAGCACCGGACCGATGCACCTCGCGGCGCTGTCCGGCGCCCCCACGGTGGGTCTGTTCGTCGACCTGCCCGGGATGGATGCGGCACGCTGGGGGCCGCTCGGGCCGGACGCGCGCGCGTTGATCGCGCCGCGCGCGGCCTGCGTGCGCTGCCCGCGAGGCGCCGCTCGCTGCCCGTGCATGGCGGCGATCGACGTCGACACCGTGCTTCGCGCGCTGCCGCCGCGCGTGGCGGGTCGCGATGCCGACTGAGCACGGCGCCTGGGCGCCGCGACGGGGCGCCGCGTCGTGTCGCGGTGCGCGCGCGGCCGCTCGTGCACGCGGCCGGTGCCCTCGGATGCACCGTCGCGGTGGCACGCGGATTGCGTCCGGGCGACCCGCTCGCGACGTCGGCGCCAGGTCGGCGGCGGATCCTCGAGGGGGAGCAGGGTGTCGATCCAGGTCGCGTTGAACCACGTCAGCCACTACGCCTACGACCGGCCGGTCGCGCTCGGTCCGCAGGTGATCCGGCTGCGGCCGGCACCGCACGCCCGCACGCGTGTGCTCGCCTACTCGATGCGCATCGAGCCGGGGAACCACTTCCTGAACTGGCAGCAGGACCCGCAGGCGAACTGGCTCGCCCGCGCGGTGTTCCCCGAGCGCACCGACGTGCTGCGCATCGAGGTCGATCTGGTCGCCGAGATGGCGGTGCTGAACCCGTTCGACTTCTTTCTCGAGCCGGCGGCCGAGCGCTGGCCGTTCGGATACGAGCCGGTGCAGCGTGCCGAGCTCGCGCCGTACCTGGTCTGCGAGCCGGCCGGGCCGCGGCTCGCGGCCCGCCTCGCGGCAGTACCGCGCGAACCCGCGCCCACGGTCGACTTCCTGGTCGAGCTGAACCGCCGGCTGCAGCAGGACGTCGCCTACCTGATCCGGATGGAGCCCGGGGTGCAGTCGCCCGAGACCACGCTGGCGCTGGGCTCGGGCTCGTGCCGCGATTCGGCGTGGCTGCTGGTGCAGATGCTGCGCCACCTCGGGCTCGCCGCGCGGTTCGTGTCCGGCTATCTGATCCAGCTGGTCGCCGACGCGAAGCCGCTCGAGGGTCCGGCAGGGCCCGATCGCGACTTCACCGACCTGCACGCGTGGTGCGAGGTCTACCTGCCCGGGGCCGGCTGGGTCGGGCTGGACCCGACCTCGGGCCTGCTCGCCGGCGAGGGTCACCTGCCGATCGCCTGCGCGCCCGAGCCCGCCTCCGCCGCGCCGCTGACCGGCCTCACCGAGCCGGCCGGCTGCCGGTTCGCGCACGAGATGTCGGTGCGCCGGATCCAGGAGGCGCCCCGCGTCACCCGGCCCTACGACGACGCGGCCTGGGCGGCGATCGACGCGCTCGGCCTGCGGGTGGACGCGCAGCTCGCCGCAGACGACGTCCGGCTGACCCAGGGCGGTGAACCCACGTTCGTGTCGGTCGACGACCGCGACGGCCCCGAGTGGACCACCGAGGCGCTCGGCCCCTCGAAGCGTCGGCTCTCGGAGGCGCTGCTCGAGCGGCTGCGCGCACACACGGGGGCCGCCGGCCTGCTCCACTTCGGCCAGGGCAAGTGGTATCCGGGCGAGCAGCTGCCGCGCTGGTCGCTGAACTGGTTCTGGCGCCGCGACCGCGAGCCGGTGGTGCACGAGCCGCGGGTGATGGACGGCGCCGCCCCGGGCGTGCCGCCCGACGCGACGACGCTGCGCGCGCAGGCGCGCGGTCTCGCCGCCGGGATCGCCACGCAGCTCGGACTGTCCCCGGGGTTCGTGCTCGAGGCCTACGAGGACCCGTGGCACTTCCTGCATCGCGAGGAGCGGCTGCCGATCAACGTCGACCCGTTGGACGCGAAGCTGGACGATCCGATGGAGCGCGACCGCCTGCGGCGGGTGTTCGAGCGCGGGCTGGGCAAGCCGGTCGGCTGGGTGCTGCCGCTCGCGCCCGCCCCGCGCTCCAACGGTACGCCGAGCGCGGCGCAGCCGGTGCAGCTGTGGCAGACGACCGACTGGCCGCTGCGCGCACGCCGCTGCGTGCTCGCCCCGGGCGACTCGCCGGTCGGCTACCGGCTGCCGCTCGCCTCGCTGCCCTGGGTCGCGCCCACCGACTACCCCTGGCTGCACCCGTTCGACCCGAACCAGCCGCTGCCTCCGCTGCCCAGCCGCGAGGCGCTGCGCGCTCCCGGTGGCCGCCACGCGATCCCAGGCTCGCCGCGGCCGGCGGTTGCGACGGCGATGCCCCCGCGTGCGCCCGTCGACGGGCCGGCGTCGCCGCAGCCGCGGCAGGCCGCCGGGGCACGCGACGCCGCCGCCGTCCGCCAGCCGATCGGGCGCGACCCGGGCGACGGCCAGGGCAGTGCCGCGGGCGCCGCGTACGCGTCGGTCGCCCGCAGCGCCCTGTGCGTCGAGCCGCGCGACGGCCGACTGCACGTGTTCATGCCGCCCGCCGCCCACCTGGACGAGTACCTGCAGCTGGTCGCGGCGGTCGAGGCCGCGGCGCTCGAGACCGGCGTCCGCGTGGTCTTCGAGGGTTACGAGCCGCCGCGCGACCCGCGGCTCGCGGTGCTGCGGGTGACCCCGGACCCGGGCGTGATCGAAGTCAACGTCGCGCCGGTCGACTCGTGGGCGGCGCTGGTCGAGCAGACCACCGACCTGTACGAGGCCGCGCACCGGACGCGCCTGTCGTCCGAGAAGTTCATGCTCGACGGCCGTCACGCCGGCACCGGGGGCGGCAACCACGTGGTGCTCGGCGGGGCAACGCCGGCCGACTCGCCGTTCCTGCGTCGCCCCGACCTGCTGGCGAGCCTGGTCGCCGCGTGGCTCGCGCATCCGTCGCTGTCGTACCTGTTCTCGGGGCTGTTCATCGGGCCCACCAGCCAGGCGCCGCGGGTCGACGAGGCCCGGCACGACTCGGTACGCGAGCTCGAGATCGCGTTCGGCGAACTGGCGAGGCTGCAGGCCGACGGGCCCGCAGGCTGCCCGCCCTGGCTCGTCGACCGGCTGCTGCGCAACCTGCTGGTCGACGTGACCGGCAACACCCACCGCGCGGAGTTCTGCATCGACAAGCTGTGGTCGCCGGACTCGCCGAGCGGCCGGCTCGGGCTGCTCGAGCTGCGCGGCTTCGAGATGCCGCCGCACGCGCGCATGAGCCTGGTGCAGCAGCTGCTGCTGCGTGCACTCGTCGCGCGGTTCTGGCGCTCGCCGCTCGCACCGTCGCGGCTGCCGCGGTGGGGCACCGCGCTGCACGACCGGTTCATGCTGCCGACCCATCTGCGTGAGGACCTGCGCGAGGTGATCGACGACCTGCGGGCGCACGGCTTCGGGTTCGAGCCCGAGTGGTTCGCGCCGCACTGGGAGTTCCGCTTCCCGCGCCTCGGCGACTTCGAGGCGCAGGGCGTGCGCATCGAGCTGCGGATGGCGCTCGAACCCTGGCCGGTGATGGGCGAGGAGGGGGCCGCCGGCGGCACGGTCCGCTACGTCGACTCGTCGCTCGAGCGCATCGAGGTCCGCGTCGAGGGGCTCGCCGAGGGCCGGTACGCGGTCGCGGTCAACGGCCGCGCGCTGCCGCTGCACGCGTCCGGTACCGCCGGCGTGCAGGTGGCCGGGGTCCGTTACCGCGCATGGCAGCCGGCGTCCTGCCTGCACCCGACGATCGGCGTGCACGCGCCGCTCACCTTCGACCTGGTCGACACCTGGAATCGGCGGGCGGTCGGGGGATGCCGGTATCATGTGGCGCACCCCGGGGGGCGCAGTCACGAGACCTTCCCGGTCAATGCCTACGAGGCGGAGGCGAGGCGTCTGGCGCGCTTCTTCCGCCACGGCCACACTCCGGGCACGATGGACCTGTCACCGGCGAGGATCGATCCCGAGTCCCCGTGCACGCTGGACCTGCGGCGTGCCTGAGCGGCCGATCGGCGCCGACGCGCTGCCGGAGGAGCGCTACGACGAGATGTTCTCGGCGCCCTCCGAGCCGCGGCCGCACTGGTCGGCGCTGCACCGCGCGCTCACCGACGCCTCGCCCGCGCAGGTCGTCGAGCGGGTCGCCGCGGTCGAGCGCGAGGTCCGCGACGCGGGCCTCACCTACAACATCTATGCCGACCCGCAGGGCGCCGACCGGCCGTGGTCGCTGGACGCGCTGCCGCTGGTGCTGCCGGCCGACCAGTGGGCCGGCATCGAGGCCGCGGTCGCGCAGCGCGCTCGACTGCTCGACGCGCTGCTGCGCGACCTCTATGGGCCGCAGCGGCTGGTCGCCGAGGGGCTGCTGCCCGCGCGCCTGGTGCTCGGCCACAGCGCGTTCCAGCGGCCGGCGTGCGGCAGCGCGTTCGCCGGCGGCGTGGCGCTGTTCGTGTACGCCGCCGACCTCGCACGATCGCCCGACGGCCGCTGGTGGGTGGTCGCCGATCGGACCCAGGCGCCCTCGGGCGCGGGCTACGCGCTGCAGAACCGACTGATCGTCTCGCGGATCTTCCCGCAGCTGTTCCGCGACCTGCACGTGCAGCGGCTCGCGGGATTCTTCGCGACGATGCGCGACGCGCTCGCGCGCCTCGCGCCTCGCGGCGACGGTCCGGCGCTCACGGTACTGCTGACCCCGGGCCCGTACAACGAGACCTACTCGGAGCACTCGCTGCTCGCGCGCTACCTGGGGGTGGTGCTCGCCGAGGGCTCGGACCTGACCGTGCGCGGCGGCAAGGTCTGGCTGAAGACCGTCGAGGGGCTGCGGCGGGTCCACGCGATCCTGCGCCGGCAGGACGACGACTTCTGCGACCCGCTCGAGCTGCGTTCGGATTCCGCGCTCGGCGTGGCCGGCCTGACCGACTGCGCGCGCCGCGGCAGCGTGCTGGTCGCCAATGCGATCGGCTCGGGCGTGCTCGAGACCGGCGCGATGATGGGCTTCCTGCCGCGGCTCGCCGAACGGGTGCTCGGCGAGCCGCTCGCGATGCCGTCGGTCGCCACCTGGTGGCTCGGCGAGCCCGCCGCGCGCGACGCCGCCCTCGCCCGGATGCACGACCTGGTGTTCAAGCCCGCCGATCCGGTGCTGCGGCGCGAGCCGGTGTTCGGCCAGGACCTGGACGGCGCGCGCGCCGGCGCGCTGCTGCGCTCGATCCGCGAGCATCCGCAGGCGTGGATCGCGCAGGAGCTGGTGCGGTTGTCGCGCGCACCGGTGTACGACCGCGCACGACCGCCGCGACTGTCCTCGCGGGCGATCGGCCTGCGGGTGTACGCGGTGGCGACCGGCGACGGGCACTGGGCGGTGATGCCCGGTGGGCTCGCGCGCGTGGCGGGCAGCGCCGATGCGCGCGTGATCTCGATGCAGCGCGGCGGCGCCTCGAAGGACACCTGGGTGCTCGCGCCCGGTCAGGTCAACCAGTCGCTCACGCTGCTGCGCGCCACCGTCGGTCCGGACGACCTGGTGCGTGCCAACGTCGGGCACCTGTCGTCGCGCGCGGCCGAGAATCTGTTCTGGCTCGGTCGCTACGGCGAGCGCGCCGAGGGCGCGGCCCGGCTGCTGCGGGTCGCGCTGCCGCGCTTCTCGGTCGACGCCGACGAGGACGGCGCGGCGCAGGCGCCGCTGCTGGCGATCGCGCGCGAGGCGGCGCTGCTCGACGAGGAGGCCGCCGCCGAGCCCGGCCTGCTCGAGGCGGTCTTCGCCGACGGCGGCCTGCGATCGATCCTGCACCAGGTGCAGCGGACCGCGTTCGGCGTTCGCGAGCGCCTGAGCGCCGACCACTGGCGCACGGTGAACCGGCTGCCGCAGGACCCGGGGTTCGACGCGTCCCGCGACCTGCCGCAGGCGCTGGCGCTGCTCGATCGCACGCTCGACGGGCTGGTCACGACCTCGGGGTTCACGCTCGACGGGATGACCCGCGACATCGGCTGGCGGTTCATGTCGGTCGGGCGACGGGTCGAACGGCTGTCGGCGCTGTGCACGTCGGTCGCCGCGGCCGTGCGCGAGGGCCACGACGCCGGGCTCGACTGGCTGCTCGAGCTGTGCGACTCGACCATCACCTACCGGTCCCGCTATCTCGGCCCCGCCGAGTGGCTGCCGGTGCTCGACCTCGTGGTGCGCGACGACACCAATCCGCGCTCGGTCGGCTACCAGGTGCGCGGGCTGCAGACGATGATCCAGCGCATCGACCGGGATCTCGACGGCGCCGATCTGCGGATCGTGCCGCCGATCCTCGCCAGCCTCGGGCGGTACGCCGATGCGCGGGCGCTGCGCGCCGATGCGGCGCTCGCCGACTGGCTGGACGCGGTCGCCGCCGGCGCGGCGGTGCTCTCCGACCGCCTGTCGCTGCGGTTCTTCAGCCACGCCGACGACCGCGAGCGGGTCGTGCTGGTCGCCTGACCCCGTGGACGGCCGCCGTCTGCACGTGGTGCACCACACCGCGTACCGCTACGCCGCACCGGTTGCGCAGTCGTGGCAGCTCGCGCACCTCGCGCCGCGCGAGCTGCCCCGGCAGCGCGTGCGCGAGCACCGGCTCGAGGTCGTTCCGCGGCCCGACTGGCTGGAGACCCGCCGCGACTGGTTCGGCAACTCGGCGACCGTGTTCGCGATCCACGGCGCGCACGACGCGCTCGACGTGACCGCCGAGTCCTGGGTCGACGTGCTGCCGGCGACGCCGGATTCACCCGCCGCGAGGCGGCCGTGGAACGCGCTCGACGCGCCGGCACCCGACGATGCGACCGTCGCGCAGTACCTCGCGCCCAGCCCGCACGTGCCCCGCTCGCGCCGCGCGCTGCTCTACGCGCAGCGCAGCTTCCGGCCCGGAGCGCCGTTCGCCGATGCGCTCGACGACCTCGCGCACCGGATCCACCGCGACTTCGGCTTCGAGCCGGGCGCCACCACCGTGACGACGCCGCTCGACGAGGTGTTCCTGCACCGGCGGGGCGTGTGCCAGGACTTCGCGCGCGTGATGATCGCGGGCCTGCGTGCGGTCGGCGTGCCCGCGCGCTACGTGTCCGGCTACATCGTCACCCGGCCGCCGCCGGGGCGGCCCCGACTGCTCGGGGCGGACGCGTCCCACGCGTGGGTGTCCGCGTGGTGCCCGGGGCAGGGCTGGATCGACGTCGACCCGACCAACGACCGGCGCTGCGACCAGGACTTCGTCACCCTGGGCTGGGGCCGGGACTTCACCGACGTGACGCCGCTGCGCGGCGTGATCCTGGGCGGCGGCGAACAGCGCCTGGAGGCCCGGGTCACGGTCACGCCGCTCTGATCAGGTCTCGCGCAGCCGGAAGCGCTGCAGCTTGCCGGTCTCGGTGCGCGGCAGCGCATCGCGGAACTCGATGCGTCGAGGGTACTTGTACGGCGCGATCGTGGCCTTCACGTGCTCCTGCAGCGCACTGACCATCGCCTCGTCGCCGGAGTGCCCGGGCCGCAGCACGACGCAGGCCTTGACCACCATCCCGCGCGCCTCGTCCGGCACGCCGATCACGCCGGCCTCGGCGACCGCCTCGTGCGTGAGCAGCGCCGCCTCGACCTCCGGCCCGGCGATGTTGTAGCCGGCCGAGACGATCATGTCGTCCGAGCGGGCGTGGTAGCGGAAGTATCCGTCGGCGTCCACCGAGAAGGTGTCTCCGGTCAGGTTCCATCCGTCGCGCACGTAGTCGCGCTGGCGCGGGTCCGCCAGGTACCGGCAGCCGGTCGGACCGCGCACCGCGAGTCGCCCGGGCTCGCCGACCGGCACCGGGCGCATCGCGTCGTCGACCACCCGGGCCTCGTAGCCGGGTACCACCCGGCCGATCGTGCCGCGTCGCACGTCCGCGGGCGCCGACGAAATGAAGATGTGGATCATCTCGGTCGCGCCGATGCCGTCGATCAGCTCGATCCCCGTGGCCTGCTTCCACAGCTGGCGGGTCGCATCGGGCAGCGCCTCGCCGGCCGACACGCACTTGGCGAGCGAGCCCAGGTCGAACTCGCGGGCGCGCATCGCCATCTGCCGGTAGAACGTCGGCGCGGTGAACAGGATGGTCGCGCGGTGCCGGGCGATCGCTGCGAGCAGCGAGTCCGGCGTCGCCCGATCGAGCAGCAGCGTCGATGCGCCCACGCGCATCGGAAAGCACAGCAGGCCGCCCAGCCCGAACGTGAACGCGAGGGGCGGCGTACCGCAGAACAGGTCGTCCGGACCGGAATGCAGGATCGAGCGCGGGAACAGGTCGCACATCGCGAGCAGATCGCGGTGGAAGTGCATCGTGCCCTTGGGCTGGCCGGTGGTGCCCGAGGTGAACGCGATCAGCGCGACGTCGTCCTGCGCGGTGTCGCATGCGTCGAAGTGCGGCGGCTTGCTCGCCGCCAGCGCCTCGAGCGAGCCCGGCGCGGCGCCGCCGACCGTGCCGTCGCCGTCGTCGAACCAGAGCACCCGCTCCAGCCCCGGGCACTGCGCGCGGGCCTCGAGCAGTTCGTCCCTGAGCCGTGCATCGCACAGCGCCGCGCCGATCCGGGCGGCGTCGATCACCGGTACCAGTTCGCGCGCACGCAGCAGCGGCATCGTCGCGACCGCGACCAGGCCGGCCTTGACCACCGCGAGCCAGCACGCGGCCAGCATCGGCGTGTTCGCGGCGCGCAGCAGCACGCGGTTGCCGGGCACCAGCCCCAGGTCCTCGACCAGCACCCGCGCGATCCGGTCGACCTGCGCCTGAAGCTCGCGGTACGTGCAGGCCGCGGCGTCGGTGCGCACCGCGATCCGCCCGCCGTCGCCCGCCGCCACCCGACGGTCCAGCAGTTCGACCGCAGCGTTCAGCCGAGGCGGGTAGCGCAGCTCGGGGCGCTCGAGCAGGAACACCGGCCACTGCGCCGGCGGCGGCAGGTGGTCGCGGCAGAAGGTGTCGACGTGGGCGCTCGGGAACATCGCATCCTCCGGTGACGGCGGGGCCGGGCGCGGCGCGGTCGGCAGGCTAGGTGCCGGACTTCAGCAGTTCGCGTCCGATGATCAGCTTCTGTACCTCGGTGGCGCCCTCGTAGATGCGCAGGGCGCGGATCTCGCGGTACAGCGCCTCGACCGCCGAGCCGCGGCGCACCCCCAGGCCGCCGAACAGCTGCACCGCGCGGTCGATCACCTGCTGCGCCGACTCGGTCGCGACCAGCTTGGCCATCGCCGCCTCGCGCGTCTGGCGCTCGGCGGCGCCGCGCGCGACCGCGCTGTCGCGCAGCCACGCGGCGCGGTAGGTGAGCAGCATCGAGGCGTCGATCGCGGTCGCCATGTCGGCGAGCGCGGCCTGGGTCAGCTGGAAGTCGGCGAGCGTGCCGCCGAACATCCGGCGCGAGCGCGCGTGCGCGAGCGCCTCGTCCAGCGCGTGCCGCGCGAAGCCGAGCGCGGCCCCCGCGACCGAGGCGCGGAAGATGTCCAGGTTCGACATCGCGAGCTTGAATCCCGCGCCGACCTCGCCCAGCCGGTTGGTGTCCGCAACGCGGCACCCGTCGAAGGCGAGCGTCGCGAGCGGGTGCGGCGCGATCACGTCGATGCGCTCGGCGATCGCGAGCCCGGGCGTACCGGCCTCGACCACGAACGCCGAGATGCCGCGTGCCCCGCCCGCGGGACCGTCGGCGTCCGAGGTGCGTGCGAAGGTCACGTAGAAGTCTGCGATGCCGCCGTTGGAGATCCAGGTCTTGCGGCCGTCGAGCACCCAGTGGTCGCCGTCGCGGCGCGCGCGGGTGGTCATCGCGGCGACGTCCGATCCGGCCTGCGGCTCGGACAGCGCGAATGCGGCGATCGCCTCGCCGCGGGCGACGCGCGGCAGCCAGTGCGCCCGGAGCGCGTCGCTGCCGGCGAGCGTGATCGGCCCGCTGCCCAGCCCCTGCATCGCGAACGCGAAGTCGGCCAGACCGTCGTGCCGCGCGAGGGTCTCGCGCACCAGGCACAGCGAGCGGGACTCCAGCACCGGCAGCGCGCCGCCGTGCGCCGACGGCACCGCGTAGCGCAGCCAGCCCGCCTCGCCGAGCGCACGTACCCAGGCACGGCAGGCCGCGTCGGTGTCCGCGGCGTCGATGCCGGGCGCGGCACGCGCCGCCCAGGCGTCGAGCGAGGCGGCGAGCGCCGCGTGGCGCGGCTCGAAGAACGGCAGATCGAGGTAGCGGGTGTCGCTCATGGACGGCTCCGGACGGTGACCGGCGGTCGCGGATCGACCTCGGGCGGCTGCGTTCAGTCGCCCTCGAAGCGCGGGCGATGCTTCGCGACGAACGCCTGGTACGCGCGCTCGAAGTCGCGGGTCTGCATGCAGATCGCCTGCGCCTGCGCCTCGGCCTCGATCGCCTGCTCGACGGTCATCGACCACTCCTGGTGCAGCATCGTCTTGGTGACGCCGTGCGCGAAGGTCGGCCCGTCGGCCAGGTCGGCGGCGAGCCGCCGCGCGTCGCCGAGCAGCGCCTCGGACGGCACCAGCCGGTTGAAGAAGCCCCATGCGAGGCCTTCGTCGGCGGTCATCGCGCGGCCGGTGTACAGCAGCTCCGACGCGCGACCCTGGCCGATCAGCCGCGGCAGGATCGAGCACGCGCCCATGTCGCAGCCTGCGAGTCCGACGCGCGTGAACAGGAATGCGGTCCGCGCCGCCGGCGTGCCCAGGCGCAGGTCGCTCGCCATCGCAAGGATCGCACCCGCGCCGGCGCACACGCCGTCGACCGCGGCGATCACCGGCTGCGGACAGCGGCGGATCGCGAGCACCAGGTCGCCGGTCATCCGCGTGAACTCGAGCAGCTCCGGCATCGCCATGCCGACCAGCGGCCCGATGATCTCGTGCACGTCACCGCCCGAGCAGAAGTTGCCTCCGGCGCCGGTGAGCACGACCGCCTTCACGTCCTGCGCGTACTGAAGCGCTCGGAACAGTTCGCGCAGTTCGGCATAGGAGTCGAAAGTCAGCGGGTTCTTGCGATCGGGACGGTTCAGCGTGACCGTCGCCACCGCGCCGTCGACCTCGAAGCCGAAGTGGCGCGCCGAGTGGTCGGAGAAGCGGCGGCGCACGTCGCGGTTCAGGCTCATGGGCGGGTCTTCCGATGGGGCAGCGGAGCGCGCGGCGCAGCGCCGCGCATCGGGGCTCGCGCAGACGCCGGCAGCCGGGGTCGCAGCGTGCGCAGGTCCGCGGCGCCAGCGCTCGGTCGCAGCGACGCGCGCGGTGCGGTGCGGCGTGCGCCCTCGGGCGGCGCCCGCAGGCCGGTCTTGAGCTTGCCGAGCAGTGCGTGCAGCTGGCGCTGTTCGTCACGGGTCAGCGCGCCCAGCAGCTGTACCACCCACGCTTCGTGGGTGCGGGCCATGCCTGCGAACCGCTGGCGACCCGCAGGGGTGAGCCGCAGCCGCGTCGCACGACGGTCCTGCTCGACCGGCTCGCGCACCAGCCAGCCCTCGTCCTGCAGCTGGTCGGCCAGCCCGGTGACGTTGCCGCCGGTCACCATCAGCCGCTGCGACAGCTCGTTCATCTTCAGGCCGTCGGCGCGCTCGAGCTGCGCGAGCAGGTCGAAACGCGGCAGCGTGCAGTCGAAGTCGCGCCGCAGCAGCTGCCTGATCCGGGCCTCGATCAGCGTCGAGCAGGTGAGCATCCGCAGCCAGACCTTCACCGCGTAGTGATCGTCGGCCTCGAGCCGCGTCTCCTGGTCCACCGCCGTGGTCATCACGCTCCCCGGACGAATGCTTCAAGCCTGAATAAATCAGGTGTCAATGATATCGGTCCGTGGGCACTCGTGGGGAAGCCGAAAAAAAAGCGCCGGGTCGCCCCGGCGCTTTCGAGTCCTGCGGAGGGCCGGCTGGACGCCGGCCGCCGATCAGAACTGGTGACGCATACCCACGGAGAAACGCATGATGCCGTCCAGCAGGATGTTCGCACCGGTGCGCTGGAGACCCGACACGTCGTTCATGCCGTACGCCACGTACCAGTTGGTGCGCTTGGACACCGGCATGGTGTACGCCGCACTGAACTGAAGCGCCGAGTCGTTGCGCAGGCCGGCGAAGCCCGACGGATCGATCATCAGCGCGTTCAGCAGCAGGGTGCCCGGCCCGAGGTTCACGAACGCGCTGCCCGCGATGACTGTCGCCTCGGCGCCGCCCACGAAGTCCTGCATGATGTAGCCGAGCGACAGGCCGAACGACCTGAAGCGGTACGACGCAGCGATCGCCATCACGGTCTCGATCGAGCCCGCGGTGTTGACGTCGATGCTGTGATAGCCGCCGGCCAGGTACAGGCCGCCCATCTGCCAGCCCGCCGCGATGCCCAGCACGTCGCCCGAACCGCCACCGAAGCCGTTGTTCGGGTTGCCGTTGGTCGCCTCGCCGAACGCGTACATCGCGTAGATGGTCGCGCCGCCGAAGGTCGGCGACCGGTAGGCCAGCGAATTGTCGACCCGGATCGGGCCCTGCGGCGTGACCGAACCGCATCCGGTACCGGTGAAGCCCGCCCAGTTGTTGTAGAACCCGTAGCCGGCGAAGTCCGCCGGGATCAGTGCCCAGAACAGCGGAGTGTACTGACGGCCCGCGGTCAGCTGACCCCAGCCACCGGCCAGACCGACCCACGCCTGCCCGTTCCAGAACGCGCCGTTGCCCGCCGCGAAACCGCCACCGGCCGTGTTGCCGGTGTCGACCACGAGCCGGTGCTCGATCGTGAACACCGCGCGCAGGCCGCCACCGAGGTCCTCGGTGCCGCGCACGCCGAAGCGCGAGCCGCTCTGCAGCCCGCTGTTCAGGCGGATGGTGGCGTCCTGGCGGGTCACGGAGCTGCCAGGCGAGCCGGTGGCGACGATCGTCGAATTGGCGTCGTCGTTCGAGTACTCGATCGACGCGTCCAGGACGCCGTACAGCGTGACCGACGACTGAGCCTGCGCCAGCGCAGGCAGGGCGGCCGCAACAGCCACTGCGAGAAGCGATTTCTTCATTGGTCAATCTCCTAGGTTTCTGGATTCCACAGGCGCCCGACAAGCCCGGCGCCCCAACTCCCCGAGAACACTCTTCGGCCGGAAGTTGAGCTTATTCTCGCCAAAAAGTTCACGCCGGCAAAGGAAAAGCGGTTCGCGAACGGGGGAGCGTCGGTCCGGGTGTCGCTTCGTCACAACATCGCTGCTGCCGTTGCCCACGGCGCTTCGCCCGTTCGTCGGACGCCCGTCGGGCGCTTCGCGTCCGTACAATCCACGGATGCGTCAATCCGTGGTGCCTCTGCGACGTTTCAGTCCGATCGACCCGCTGCTGGCGGGCGTGGGCCGGGCGCTGGCGACCGTCGCCGCCGCCCCCGGTGCGAGCCGTCCGACCCCCGCCGCGGCGGCCGACGCCGCGGGCGACACCCCGCTGACCGACCGGGAGCGGCGCCTGTCCGGTGCGCTGATGCGCGTGAACCACGTCGGCGAGGTCTGCGCGCAGGCGCTGTACGAGGGCCAGGCGGCGACCACGTCCGAGCCCGGGCTGCGGGCGTTCTTCCTGCGCGCGGCGGCCGAGGAGGGCGACCATCTCGCCTGGACCCGCGAACGGCTGCGCGACCTCGGCGCGCGGCCCTCGCTGCTGAACCCGGCCTGGTACGCCGGGGCGTTCGGTCTGGGCGCGCTCGCCGGGCTGCTGGGCGACCGCTTCTCGCTCGGCTTCATGGTCGAGACCGAGCGGCAGGTCGAGCGCCACCTCGCCGACCACCTCGAGCGGCTGCCCGCGGCGGACGCCGCGTCACGGGCGATCGTCGAGCGCATGCGGGCGGACGAGGGCGGCCACGCGGACGACGCGCAGGCGCGGGGCGCCGAGCCGATGACCGAGGCGGTCCGATCAGCGATGCGCACGGCCGCCCGGGTGATGACCGCCACCGCGCACCGGATCTGAGCGCCCGGCGACGCCTCGCGGGTGCGCGCAGCCGGGCGCGCCGCAGGGCTTCAGTCCTCGACGATCTCCCAGGACAGCGTCAGCGCGGCGGTCCGGGCGAGCATCGCGGAGGCGGAGCAGTACTTGTCGTGCGACAGCCGGATCGCCCGTTCGACCAGGTTGGGCTTGAGCCCGCGCCCGCGGACCGTGAACCGGAAGTCGATCGCGGTGAACACCTTCGGATCGGTCGGCGCGCGCTCCGCGTGCAGCGCCACGTCGCAGCCGTGCACCTGCTGGCCGCTGCGGCGCAGGATCAGTACGACGTCGTACGCGGTGCACCCGCCGGCGCCCAGCAGCACCATCTCCATCGGCCGCGGGCCCAGGTTGCGGCCGCCGCCTTCGGGCGCGCCGTCCATCACCACCGCGTGGCCGCTGCCGGTCTCGGCCACGAAGGTCATCGTGTCCTGACCGAGCCACCTCACCGTTGCATCCATGGCCGCCTCCTTGCCGGGGCCGATCGGAGTTCGTCGCCGGCGTGCCGCCCCGGTTCGACCCCCCGACCGAGGCGACGACGTCCGTGGGCAACCGGGCGTTGCACGCAGGCCGTCCGACCCGCCCGCCCGGCCACGCGAGGCGCCGTGCCCGCGGGTTGGCTGATCCACTCCAAGACGGACGCCCTGCCCGTGTCCCGCCGGACCCGCGCGCGGGTCGGCGGTCGCGGTTCTCGGACGCCTCGGAAGCTTTTGACGCCGCCGTCTCAGTCCGGATATCATAGCCGGCTTCCCTGAAAGCGTCCGTCCATGAAGACCTTTTCCGCCAAACCGCAGGACGTCCGTCGCGACTGGTTCGTCGTGGACGGGACCGACAAGGTGCTCGGGCGCCTCGCCGCGGCGGTCGCGGCGCGGTTGCGCGGCAAGCACAAACCCGAATACACGCCGCACGTGGACACCGGGGACTTCATCGTCGTGGTCAACGCGGCCCGCATCCGCGTGACCGGTGCCAAGCCTCAGGACAAGAAGTACTACCGGCACTCCGGCTACCCGGGCGGCGTCACCGAGACCAGCTTCGAGAAGATGCAGAGCCGGTTTCCCGGCCGCGCGCTCGAGAAGGCGGTCAAAGGGATGCTGCCCAAGGGCCCGCTCGGGTACGCGATGCTGAAGAAGCTGAAGGTGTACGCCGAAGCCACCCATCCGCACACCGCCCAGCAGCCGAAGGCGCTGGACATCTGACCGCCGCGCGCGCAGGACACCACCCCATGATCGGCGAATACAACTACGGCACCGGCCGGCGCAAGACCTCGGTTGCCCGCGTGTTCATCAAGAAAGGCAAGGGCGAGATCGTGGTGAACGGCAAGCCGCTCGACCGCTATTTCGCCCGCGAGACCGGCCGGATGGTCGTACGGCAGCCGCTCGAGGTGGCCAACCTGGTCGGCGCCTTCGACATCCTCGTCAACGTCGCCGGCGGCGGTGAGAGCGGGCAGGCCGGTGCGGTCCGCCACGGCATCACGCGGGCGCTGATCGATTACGACGCGAGCCTGAAGCCGGCCCTCTCCGGGGCCGGGCTGGTCACCCGGGATGCCCGGGAGGTCGAGCGCAAGAAGGTCGGTCTGCACAAGGCCCGGCGCCGCAAGCAGTTCTCGAAGCGGTGATGCGTGCCCGGGCGAGTACAGCGCCCGGCATGGGCCCGCCCGGGCCACGGACCGTCGGGTCCGGATCCGGCCCGGGGAGTGGTCGCCCGACCCCCCGTCTCCCCAGGTCATCGTCCGCCCGCTAGAATCCCCGGGATTGGAGGTCACCCATGAACGCCGTCGCCGAGATGCCCGCCCCCCTGGTCTTCACCGACAGTGCCGCCGACAAGGTCCGGCAGCTGATCGACGAGGAAGGCAACCCCGAACTGAAGCTGCGCGTCTTCGTGCAGGGAGGCGGCTGCTCCGGCTTCCAGTACGGGTTCACGTTCGACGAGGACTCGAACGAGGACGACACCGTGATGCAGAAGAACGGCGTCACGCTGCTGATCGACGCGATGAGCTACCAGTACCTGGTCGGCGCGGAGATCGACTACAAGGACGGCCTCGAGGGCGCCCAGTTCGTGATCAAGAACCCGAACGCGACGACCACCTGCGGCTGCGGCTCGTCGTTCTCGGTCTGACCCTCATCGCGGCGCGGCGGGTCGGCAGCCCTGCCGCTCAGGACGGCGGCGGCGCGTAGATCGCCCCGAGGACCCGCGGCCCGCGGGCTCCGGTGACCTGAGGCAGGTTGCCGGGGCGGCCGGCGAGACGCTCCCGCGCCAGCCAGGCGAATGCCAGGGCTTCGACCGCGCCCGGAGCCACCCCCCAGTCGGCCGTCGACCCCACCGGGCGGGGCGCGAGCAGGGCCGCCAGCCGGGTCATCAGGTGGCGATTGTGTGCGCCCCCGCCACACACCTTCAGTTCGACCGCATCCGACCCCGCCACGGCATCGACGATCGTCGTCGCGGTGAGCTCGGCCAGCGTCGCCTGCACGTCGCGTGGCACCACCGGCGCCGGGTACGCCGACAGCTGCGCGTCGAGCCAGTCCGGACCGAACAGGTCCCGCCCGGTGCTCTTCGGTACGGACCGCGCGAAGTACGGCTCCGCTCGCAGGCGGGCGAGCAGCGATCGGTCGATCCGGCCCCCGGCCGCCCAGGCGCCGTCACGGTCGAATGCCGTGCCCAGGTGACGCGAGCACCACGCGTCCATCAGCAGGTTCCCCGGCCCGGTGTCGAAGCCGGTGACCCGCCCGGCGCCTCCCGGCAGCAGCGTGACGTTGGCGATGCCGCCGACGTTGACCACCGCACGCGGCCGGTCGGACGCGAACGCGAGCGCGTGGAACGCCGGCACCAGCGGCGCGCCCTGGCCGCCGGCGGCGACGTCGCCGCTGCGCAGGTCGACGACCGCCGTGCAGCCGGTCAGCTCGGCGAGTCGTGCGCCGTCGATCAGTTGGAGCGTGTAGCCGAGTTCGGGTCGGTGACGCACGGTCTGCCCGTGTGCGCCGAGCGCGGTCACCGGCCCGTTCGCGCCGGAGATCAGCGAGCGGGCGACCCGCGCGTAGATGTCGGTGAGTTCGACCGTGGCGCGCGCCGCGCGTGCGAGTTCGTCGGGGCCGCTGGACTGAAGCGACAGCAGCGTCTCGCGCAGCGCGCCCGGCATCGCCTCGGACTCGAAGGCCAGAGTCCGGATCGGCGCGTCCGGCCGGTCGCCGTCGAATCGCGCGAGCACGCCGTCGACTGCATCGACGCTGGTGCCCGACATGAGGCCGACGTACAGCACGGCGGCCGCGGTGCGCTCACTCGAACCGGGCGGCGACCTGGGTCTCGAGCAGGCCGAAGCGGCCTCGGTACTGGGCGGCCAGCGCCTGGAAGCTCAGGCGCGCATTCCCGTCCAGCACACGCACCGGGCGTTGCGCGACCGCCACCATCGGATCGACGTGCTGACCGTCGACGTGGAACTCGAAGTGCAGGTGCGGGCCGGTCGCCCAGCCGGTCATGCCGACCTCGCCGATCACGTCGCCCTGCCGGACCGTCCGGCCCGGGGCGAGCCCGTCCGAGAACCCGTTCAGGTGAGCGTAGAGCGTCAGGTGGCGGGCGTCGTGCCGCACGGTGATCACGTTGCCGTAGCCGCGCTGCTGCCCGATGAAGTCGATCGTACCGTCGGCGACCGAACGCACCTTGGTACCGATCGGCGCTGGAAGGTCGACCCCCTTGTGGGCCCGCCAATCGCGGAGCACCGGGTGCAGCCGGCCCTCGGTGAACCCTGATGACACGCGGGTCAACTCCAGCGGCGAGACCAGGAAGGACTGCGCAAGGCTGCGCCCGTCGAACGTGTAGTAGCCGCCGCCGCCGTCGCCGTGGTCGAACCAGACCGCCTCGAGCCGGCGCTGGCCGCCGCGGAACTGGACCGCGAGGATCCGGCCGACGATCGGCGGCTCGAGGCTGCCCGCCTCGCGCAGCGTCTCGTGGACCACGCGGAGCCGGTCGCCGCGGCGCACGTCCCGCCGCAGGTCGACCTCTGCGCCGAACAGGTCGGCCATCCGGGTGAGCACGGCGTCGGGGATGTCGGCGACGTCCAGGGCCTCGACCAGCGAGCGCCGGACCTCGGCGGTTCGGGTCTCGACGAACCGCTCCACCGGCACCGACTCGCGCTGGGCGGTGAGCAGGCCGTCGACCCGCTCGACCACCAGCCGATGACCGAGCGCGTCGGGATCGTCGCCGGCCAGCCGGTAGGTGACGCGCTCGAGGCGCCCGCCGTCGGACAGGACCGCCGACACCGTACGGCCGGCGCGCAGCTCGAGCAGCCGTCGCGCGATCGGGTCGCGTCGCACGAATGCAGCGAATTCCGGGTCGTCGGCGCCCAGTCGTGACAGCACCGAGGCGAGCGTGTCGCCCCGGCGGATCTTCTCCTGCTGGACGAACCGGCCCACCGACTCGATCAGCTCCGGCTCCAGCGCGACCGGCTCGACCAGGAACCGGCTGGGCGGCAGCTGAGGGTCGGCCAGGGGCGCGACGCCGAACGCGGTGACCGCCGCGAGCGACGTGATCACGCCGATCACCAGCGCGCGGGTCTTGATCGGGAGCTTCCGCATGCGTTGTGGCGTGGAATCGGGCGGGTCGGCAGGTTTGGGGAGGGCGGGCCCCGGTTTAGACTACCGGGACTCGCACGGCACGCCGACGCAGCGGAACGGTCATCCGTCGGGCACGAGCGCGCGAGTTTAACCGAAACCCCCGGCCCGGGGGCAACCCCCGCCCGTCGACGATGAACGTGCCTCCGTCCGTCCCACCCGCCGCCGAGCCGCCGATCACCGACGCGGCCCGCCGGGCGTTGGCGGTGGCGCTGCGCGGCTGCGAGGAGCTGCTGCTCGAGCAGGACTTCCTGCGCAAGCTCGCGCGTTCCGAGGCCACCGGCACGCCGCTGCGCATCAAGCTCGGACTGGACCCGACCGCCCCCGACCTGCACCTGGGCCACACGGTGGTACTCAACAAGATGCGCCAGCTGCAGGACCTGGGGCACACCGTGATCTTCCTGATCGGCGACTTCACGGCGATGATCGGCGACCCGTCCGGCCGCAACCAGACCCGTCCGCCGCTCACGCGCGAGCAGATCGAACGCAACGCGCGCACCTACTTCGAGCAGGCCAGCCTGGTGCTCGACCCCGCCCGCACCGAGATCCGCTACAACTCCGAGTGGAGCGACCCCCTCGGTGCCCGCGGCATGATCCAGCTCGCGGCGAAGTACACGCTCGCGCGGATGATGGAGCGCGACGACTTCACCCGGCGCTACCGGGGCGGGGTGCCGATCTCGGTCCACGAGCTGCTCTATCCGCTGATGCAGGGCTACGACTCGGTGGCGCTGCGGGCCGACCTGGAGCTGGGCGGCACCGACCAGAAGTTCAATCTGCTCGTCGGGCGCGAGTTGCAGAAGGAATACGGCCAGGAGCCCCAGTGCATCCTCACGATGCCGCTGCTGGTCGGTCTGGACGGCGTCGAGAAGATGTCCAAGTCCAAGGGCAACACCGTGGGGATCACCGACGCGCCCGCCGAGATGTTCGGCAAGCTGATGTCGATCTCCGACGACCTGATGTGGACCTACTACGAGCTGCTGTCGTCGTCGTCGATCGAGGCGCTGGCCCGGCTGCGCGCCGAGTGCGCGGCCGGGCGAAACCCCCGGGATGCCAAGGTGCAGCTCGCCGCGGAGATGGTCGAGCGGTTCCACGGCCGCTCGGCCGCAGCCGCGGCGCACGAGTCGTTCGAGGCGCGGTTCGCGCGCGGCGCGCTGCCGCAGGACCTGCCCGAGGTGACGGTGGCCGGCGCGCCGCTGCCGATCGCCCAGCTGCTCAGGCAGACGCAGCTGGTGGCCTCCGCCAGCGAGGCCGTGCGCAACATCGAGCAGGGCGGCGTACGCGTCGACGGCGAGCGCGTGTCGGACCGGACCCTCAGGCTCGCGGCGGGCACGTACGTGGTCCAGGTGGGCAAGCGTCGCGCCGCCCGGGTCACGGTCGCGTGACCTCGCCGGTACCGCGGCGCTCGGGGCGCCGATGATCGCGCTCCTTCAGCGCGTGTCGCGCGCACATGTCGAGGTCGACGGGCGGAGCGTCGGCGCGATCGGTCCCGGGCTCGCGGTGCTGCTGTGTGCCGAGCGCGGCGACGATGCGCCGCAGGCCGACGCGCTGCTCGCGCGCCTGCTCGCCTACCGCGTGTTCCCCGACGAGCGCGGCCGGATGAACCGCTCGCTCGCCGACACCGGCGGCGGTCTGCTGCTCGTGCCCCAGTTCACGCTCGCCGCCGACACCCGCAGCGGATTGCGGCCGAGCTTCACGCCGGCTGCGCCGCCCGAAGTCGCGCGGCCGCTGTTCGAGGCCTTCGCGGCGCGGGCGAGGGCCGCCCATCCCACGGTGGCGACCGGGGTGTTCGGGGCGGACATGCAGGTCCACCTGGTCAACGACGGACCGGTGACGTTCTGGCTGCAGGTCGATCCGGGCCGCGGCGCCGCGGACGCGTCCGACCCGCCGCGGCCCGAGGCGGCGTGCCGATGAGCACCGCACGTGGACGGGTCTGCCTCGCATCACTCGCTGCGTTGAACGCAGGCTAGGGCAGTGAGCGCCACCGAACTGCTGCTGATCCGCCACGGCGAGACCGCGTGGAACCGCGAGCGTCGCATCCAGGGCCAGACCGACACGCCGCTGCACGCAGCCGGCATTCGCCAGGCGGGGGCGGTCGCGCGTCGCCTGGCAGCCGAGCGCGCGCGGTGGCGGCTGGGCGAGGAGCCCGGCCGCGCCGCGCCGCTGCTGCTCACCAGCGACCTCGCGCGCTGCCGCCTCACTGCCGAGCCGATCGGCGCCGCGCTCGGGCTGGTCTGCACGCCGGAGCCCCGGCTGCGCGAGCGTGCGTTCGGCGCTTTCGAAGGCTGCACGCCGCACGACCTGGCGCGAGAGCACGGTGCCCACCTGGACGCCTGGCGGCGGCGCGATCCGGACCTGGCGGTCGGCGGCGGCGAGTCGCTCAGAGCGTTCGCGGCGCGCGTGCACGCGCTGCTCGACGACCTGGTGGCGAGCCACCCGGCGCGCACGCTGCTGCTGGTCACGCACGGCGGCGTGCTCGACGTCGTGTACCGGCGGGTTCGAGGCACGCCGCTGCAGGCGCCGCGCGACTTCGAGATCCCCAATGCCGCGCTGAACCGGGTCCGGCACCAGGACGGGCACTGGGCGGTGCTGTGCTGGGCCGACGTCGAGCACGGCCGCGACGCGCTCGACGACGCCGATCGCGACTGACGGACGGCGCGGCCGGACCGGTGGGCGATCCACTACACTACGCAGTCTCGCGTCACCGGCGCGTCGGCGTGAGTCGACGCGGTCAGACTCGGGATTGCCGTGAGCCGTCGACCGCCGCGCCCACCGCGCGGCACCGATCCGGGCGCGGGCCAGCGAACCGCGCGCCGAGACGATCGGCGGGCAACGAGGACTCAGCGATGTACGAACGTTCCCAGGGGATCGCCCAGGTCGACCCCGAGCTGTGGCAGGCGATCGAGGCCGAGCGCGAGCGCCAGGAGGCACACATCGAGCTGATCGCCTCCGAGAACTACGCGAGTCCGGCGGTGATGGCCGCCCAGGGTTCGCAGCTGACCAACAAGTACGCCGAGGGATACCCCGGGCGGCGCTACTACGGCGGCTGCGAGCATGTCGACGTCGCCGAGTCGCTCGCGATCGGGCGCGTGCTGCGGCTGTTCGGCGCCGAGGCGGCCAACGTGCAGCCGCACTCGGGTGCCCAGGCCAACCAGGCGGTGTTCCTCGCATTCCTGAAGCCGGGCGACCGGATCATGGGCATGAGTCTGGCCGAGGGCGGCCATCTGACCCACGGCATGCCGCTCAACCTGTCCGGCAAGTGGTTCGACGTGGTGTCGTACGGGCTCGATGCGAACGAGGCGATCGACTACGACGCGATGGAGCGGCGGGCCCACGAGACCCGACCGAAGCTGATCATCGCCGGAGCGTCCGCGTACGCGCTGCGGATCGACTTCGAGCGGTTCGCGCGGGTCGCGCGCGACGTCGGCGCGATCTTCATGGTCGACATGGCGCACTACGCTGGGCTGATCGCAGCCGGGGTGTACCCGAACCCGGTGCCGCACGCCGACGTGGTCACCAGCACGACCCACAAGAGCCTGCGCGGGCCGCGCGGCGGCATCATCCTGATGAAGCAGCAGCACCAGAAGGCGATCGACTCGGCGGTCTTTCCCGGGCTGCAGGGCGGGCCGCTGATGCACGTGATCGCCGCGAAGGCGGTGGCCTTCCACGAAGCGCTGCAGCCCTCGTTCAAGGACTACCAGCGCCAGGTGCTCGCCAACGCGCGCGCGCTCGCCGAGAGTCTGGTGGCTCGCGGACTGCGCATCGTCTCGGGCCGGACCGAGAGCCACGTGATGCTGGTCGATCTGCGCGCCAAGCGGATCAACGGCAAGCAGGCCGAGGCCGCGCTCGGGCGCGCCCACATCACGGTCAACAAGAACTCGATCCCGAACGACCCGGAGAAGCCGATGGTCACCAGCGGGATCCGGCTCGGTTCGCCGGCGATGACCACGCGCGGCTTCCGGGAGGCGCAGGCCGCGCAGGTCGGCGGGCTGATCGCCGACGTGCTCGAGGCGCCCGAGGACGCGTCGCGGCTCGCCGCGGTGCGCGATGCGGTGGCCGAGCTGACCGCACGGTTCCCGGTGTACCGCTGAGCTGGCCCGGCGGGGCGGCCCCGCGCGGCCCCGTGCGAGAATTCGCCGCATGCGCTGTCCGTTCTGCGACCACCCGGACACCCAGGTCATCGAGACCCGCGAGGCGGACGACGGCGCCGCGCTGCGCAGGCGCCGGCGCTGCGGCCATTGCGACAAGCGCTTCACCACCTACGAGCGGGTCGAGCTGTCGCTGCCGGCGGTCGTGAAGAAGAACGGCTCGCGCGTCGAGTACGATCGACGCAAGCTGCGCGCTTCGCTCGCGCTGGCGCTGCGCAAGCGCCCGGTCGCCTCGGAGGCGGTCGATGCGGCGATCGCGCGGATCGAGGACAAGCTGCTCTCGAGCGCAGTCCGGGAGGTTCCGAGCGAGCGAATCGGCGAACTGGTGATGCGCGAGCTCAAGAAGATCGACAAGATCGGATACGTGCGGTTCGCGTCGGTCTACCGCCAGTTCGCCGACGTCGACGAGTTCGCCGAGGCGATCGAGGAGGTCCGACCGCGCGGCGGCAAGCGCCGCTCCGACTGACCGGCGCACCCGGGGACGCCGGGTAGAATCGGCTGATGTTCACGCCCGCGGACCACGCCTTCATGAGCCGAGCGCTCGAGCTGGCGCGGCTCGGTCTGTACACGACCACGCCGAATCCGCGCGTGGGCTGCGTGATCGTCAAGGATGGGGCGGTCGTCGGCGAGGGCTGGCACCGGCGTGCCGGCGAGCCGCACGCCGAGATCGTGGCACTCGGCGAGGCCAGTGGCCGGGCCCGCGGCGCCACCGTCTACGTGACGCTCGAGCCGTGCAGCCACTTCGGCCGCACGCCGCCGTGCGTGGAGGCGCTCGCCGAGGCGCGGGTCGCGCGGGTGATTGCCGCGATGGAGGACCCGAATCCGCAGGTCAACGGCCGCGGCCTGCGGCGGCTGCGCGAATCGGGCGTCGACGTGCGCTGCGGGCTGCTGCAGCAGCAGGCGGCCGAGCTCAACGTCGGTTTCGTCGCCCGCATGGCGCGGGGCCGGCCCTGGGTCCGGATGAAGGTCGCGGCGAGCCTCGACGGGCTGACCGCGCTGCCCGACGGCACCAGCCGCTGGATCACCGGCGAGGAGGCGCGTCGCGACGGTCACGCGTGGCGGGCCCGCGCCTGCGCGATCCTCACCGGCATCGGCACGGTGCGCGACGATGACCCGCGGCTGGACGTACGCGACGTCGATACGACGCGCCAGCCGGTCAAGGTGCTGGTCGACTCGCGGCTGGAGGTGCCCCTCGAGGCGAACCTGCTCAAGGGGGCTCCGGTCTGGATCGCCTGCACGGTGGACAGCCCGGACCGCGCCCGCGAGCTGCGCGACCGGGGTTGCGACGTGATGCGGCTGCCCGGGGTGCGCGGCAAGGTCGATCTGGCGGCGCTGGTCGCCGAGCTCGCCGCGCGCGGGCTGAACGAGATCCACGTCGAGGCCGGATACAAGCTCAACGGATCGCTGATCGCGGCCGGCGTGGTCGACGAGCTGCTGATGTACGTCGCCCCGTCGCTGCTCGGTCGCGGGCTGCCGGCGTTCGACCTCGCGGCTCCGGCGAGCCTGGAGGGCCGTCGCGGCCTGCGCTTCACCGACGTCGAGCGCATCGGCGCCGACCTGCGCGTGCTCGCGCGCTTCTGAGGAGTCCGGACCATGTTCACCGGGATCGTCGCCGCCGTCGGACGGATCGAGCGGGTCGAGCCGCTCGGCGAGGGCGCCGGCGTGCGGCTGGTGGTGGACGCCGGCACGCTGGATCTGTCCGACGTGGCGGTCGGCGACTCGATCGCGATCCAGGGCGCGTGCATGACCGCGGTGGCGGTCGAGGATCGCCGCTTCGTCGTCGAGGTCTCGCGCGAGAGCCTGCGCCTCACCGTCGGCCTGGAGGCGCCGGGCGAGGTCAACCTCGAGAAGGCGCTGCGTCTGGCCGACCGGCTCGGCGGGCACCTGGTCGCCGGCCACGTCGACGGCGTCGGCACGGTCGCCGCCTTCGAGCCGGTGGGCGAGTCGTGGCGCCTCGTCGTGCGCGTGCCCGCCGCGCTGTCGCGCTATCTCGCCTACAAGGGCTCGCTGACCGTGGATGGCACCAGCCTGACGGTCAATCGGGTCGTCGACCTGCCCGACGGCGACTGCGAGGTCGAGATCAACCTGATTCCCCACACCGTGGGGGCGACGACGCTGGGGCGTCTCGTACCCGGCACGCGGGTGAACCTGGAGATCGACCTGATCGCCCGGTACGTGGAGCGGATGCTGCCCGAGCGCCGGTAGCCGTGCGCACGCGGCCCCTCGCGGGCCGCTCGCGCGGCGCTCGCCGCGCCTCGCACCCGAGCCCCGCTGCAGGCGCCGCTGGCCGGGCGGCGACCGGCCGGCGCGCCCTGCCGGCCTTCCGAGGGTCCGGCCCCGCCGGTCGTGCACCGCCGCCCGCGGGTCGTGCCGCACCGCCCCCGCGGCTCCGGCCGCGGTCACCATCGATGCACCCACCCCGCTGCAGGTCGCGATGCCCGTCGACCCGATCCGTGGCCACCGCGCCGACGACCGTCTCGGCCTGATCCTCACCGGCGGTGGTGCCCGTGCCGCGTACCAGGCAGGCGTGCTCGACGGGGTGGCCTCGATCCTCGGCGACGGCGGCTGGCCGCGGTCGCGCAACCCGTTCCAGGTGATCTGCGGCACGTCGGCCGGCGCGATCAACGCCGCGGCGCTGGCCGCCGGATGCGATCGCTTCGACCAGGCGATCGGTCGCATCGTCTCGGTGTGGAGCGGCATCCGCGCGCACCAGGTGTACCGCACCGACCCGGGCGGTGCGCTCGCCAACGCCGCGCACTGGCTGGCCGCGCTCACGATGGGCTGGGTGGTGCACAGCCGGCCGCGTTCGCTGTTCGACACCACGCCGCTGTCGGTGCTGCTCGGCGAGATGATCGACTTCGAGCGCCTGACCGGAGTGCTCGACGGCGGGCACCTGCAGTCGCTTGCGATCAGCGTCTCGAGCTACACGTCCGGGCTGCACGTCACCTACTACCAGTCCCGCGAACCGGTGGCGCCCTGGGCGCGGACCCAGCGGCTCGCCTGTCCGACACGCATCGGTCTGCAGCACCTGCTCGCATCGAGCGCGATCCCGTTCGTTTTTCCGGCCGTGCCGCTGGTGCTGGACGGACGGCACGAGTTCTTCGGCGACGGCTCGATGCGCCAGACCGCCCCGATCAGCCCGGCGATCCACCTCGGCGCCGACCGGGTGCTCGTGATCGGTGCCGGTCAGCTGCGCCAGGGCGCGCCGGACGACGATCGCAGCGGCTCGCAGTACGCGTATCCGAGCCTTGCGCAGGTGGCGGGCCACGCGATGGCCAGCATCTTCCTCGATGGGCTGGCCACCGACATCGAACGCCTGCAGCGGGTGAACCGCACGCTGGCGTTGCTGCCGCAGGAGGCCCGACGGGTGAGCGGTCTGCGGCCGGTGCGGGTGCTGGTGATCGCGCCCAGCCAGCGGCTGGATGCGCTGGCGATCGGCCGGATCCGCGCGCTTCCGCGCACGGTGCGCACGATGCTGAGGATGATCGGCGCCACCGACCGGCGGGGTGCCGGGCTGGCGTCGTATCTGCTCTTCGAACACGTCTACACGCAGCGGCTGCTCGCGCTCGGCCGCGTCGACGCGCTCGCCCGGCGGGACGAGGTCCTGGAGTTCTTCGGGATGACCCGGCCGCGGGATGACGCCGCGGGCCGGGCATCCGAGACGCCGTTACCGACGCGCGCGCCACCGCTCGCGGTGGGGCTGGACACGGTCTGAGACGCGGTTGGGGCGACGCTCGCGCAGCGCGCCCCGGGTTCGCCGGTGCGCCGCTGCGCAGACGCTATCGGGGCCGCAGCACCCGCGCCGACACGTAGGCCTCGCCGGTCGAGCGCATCACGCGCGCCTCGAACGCGCGCCGCTCGCCGGTGCGCCACTCATGCGCGCACTGCACGCCCTCGCGCACCAGTCCGATCACCGCGGCATCGGGCTCGTCCGCAGCGAGCGCGTCTGCGATCGCCTCGACGGTCCGCGACGCGTCCCGGAACCTCGCCCCCACAGCGTCGCGCAGCAGGCGTATCGCGAGGTCGGCGACGCGCTCGGCCATCTGCTGCCGATCGTCGGCAGCCTCGCGGCCGGCCTCGGCACCGAGGGCGATTCCGTACAGCAGCGCGGCGAACGCGTCCAGCCGCGCACCGCCGTCGGCGACCTCGTCGCCGGCGACCCGGCGCGCATGCCGCGCCGCCTCGAGCGCGGGCTCGTCGGTCGACGGCGGGTCGGACATCATGCGCGCAGTGTAGCCGCCGCGCACCGCGCGCGGGACCGCCCGAACCGATCGTGCGCTACGGGTCGACCAGCAGTTCGAGATCCGCCCGGCGAGACGTCGCCTCAGACGCGCGGCGGGCCTCGATCCAGCCGAAGACCTCGTTGGCGAGCATCGGCTTGGCGACGTAGTAACCCTGGACTTCGTCGCAGCCCATCGTGGCGAGGGTTCGCAGTTCGGCGACGGTCTCGACGCCTTCGGCGGTCACGCGCAGCCCGAGCTGCTTGGCCAGGCCGATGGTCGCGCGCACGATGGTCTGGTTGCCCCGGTTCAGGTTCATGCCGCTGACGAACGACCGGTCGATCTTGAGCTCGTTGACCGGCAGCTGCTGCAGCTGCTTCAGGGTCGAGTAGCCGGTACCGAAGTCGTCCACGGCGACGCGGATCCCCATCGCCGCCAACGTCTGCAGGTTCGACAGCGCATTGCCGGTTTCGGACACCAGTCCGCTCTCGGTGACTTCGAGGCACAGTCGCGAGGGGTCCAGCTGCAGCGTCCGCAGGGCATCGGCGACGACCGGCGCGAACGTCGGATTCTCGATGTCGTGCGCCGACACGTTCAGCGAAACGCGCAGGTCCAGGCCGCGCTGCGACAGCGTACGCGCGAAGTGCGCCCCTTCCTGCACGACCCAGCGGGTCAGCTCGCGCATGAAGCCGGTCTGCTCGGCGAAGGGGATGAACTCCGACGGTGCGATGCGGCCGCGGCTCGGATGGTTCCACCGGATCAGTCCCTCGATGCCGACCACGCGCCCGCTGAGAAGCTCGAGCTTGGGCTGATAGTCCAGCACGAACTGGCCGGTCTCGAGCGCGGTCCGCATCTCGCCGAGCATCGACAGGTAGCTTCGCCGCGTCTCGTGGGACTCGCCATCGAAGATCACCACGCTCGCCCGTCGCCGCTTGGCCCGGTACATCGCGGTGTCGGCGTTGCGCAGCAGGGTCAGGTCGTCCTCGCCGTGCTGCGGGTGCATCGCCACTCCGATCGACATGCCGATGTCCACGCGCTGGTCGCGCAGCATCATCGGCGCCTTCATCGCGTCGACGATCCGCTGGGTCACCTGGGTCACCGCGTCCTCGCCGCCGGCCAGCAGCAGCACGAACTCGTCGCCGCCCAGACGCGCGACCGTATCGACCTCGCGCACCGCGGCGCGCAGCCGTCGAGCGACCTCGCACAGCACGGTGTCGCCGGTGGCGTGGCCGAGCGTGTCGTTGATCGCCTTGAACCGGTCGAGGTCGATCACGACCACCCCGAAGGCCGTCCGGCTGCGCCGCGAGATCGCGAGGGAATGCCGGATCCGCTCGCTCAGCAGGGTCCGGTTCGGCAGACCGGTCAGCGGGTCCGAGAGCGCCGATTCCATGATCCGCTTCTCGCGGTTCGCGGACGCGGACACCAGCGCGTTCACCTGGCGCGCGAGCACGCCGATGTCGTCGTTCGGTCCGGGTACGACTCGCTGCGAGTAGTCGCCGTCCTGAGTGCACTCGAGCACCGTACTGATCCGACCAATCCGGCGAGCGAGCCAGCCGCCGACCAGCCACAGCGCGACCGAGGCGGCGGCCACGTTCAGCAGCGCAGTCAGTGCCAGCAAGCCCCACGGGCCGGGCGTGAGCCCAGGCAGCACGCTGACCCACGCGGCGATCGCCAGATTGCCGAAGAGCGCGCCCGCGGCGGCGGCGAGCGTCAAGTGCAGCGGTAGACCCAGGCGCTGCACGGGACCCGGGCCGGCGCCGGCCGCCATCGCAGGGCTGGGCGAGGTCTGCGGAGGACGCGGCTGGCCTCGGTCCGTGGCGGGGTCGGAGCGGAGCATCGGATTCGGCGGGGCGGTTCCGGTGACAGTACCGGGCCGATCCGCCTGCGCGGAGGCGGCGCCGGTGCGAACGGAGGCTTCCGGGCGACGAGTCGTCGTCGCGTGTCGTCGCCGTGCCTCAGGCAGCTGCGGCGGCGCGCATGGCATGACATCGGATTCCGGGACGTGCGGGTGCCGGATCGGCTGAGCGGGATCCGGTAGAATCATGCGGCTGCGGGCCCGCCGCACCGCACATTCCCCATGACGCCCAACGCAGTCCAACCGTTGCATCCGGTGCCCGCCGCGTCGGCGGTCGCGTCGACCGCCGAGGTCATTGCCGAGCTGCGCGCCGGCCGCATGGTGATCCTGGTCGACGAGGAGGATCGGGAGAACGAGGGCGACCTCGTGCTCGCCGCCGACTTCGTCACCGCGGAGGCGATCAACTTTATGGCCCGGTACGGTCGCGGCCTGATCTGTCTGACCCTCACCGAACAACGCTGCCGGCAGCTGCACCTGCCGCTGATGGTGCCGATCAACGGGTCGTCCCACGGCACGAACTTCACGGTCTCGATCGAGGCTGCCGAAGGCGTGAGTACCGGTATCTCGGCGGCTGACCGCGCGCGCACCGTCCGGGCGGCGGTGGCACCGGACGCCCGCCCCGAGGATCTCGTGCAGCCGGGGCACGTCTTTCCACTGATGGCGCAACCCGGGGGCGTACTGATGCGCGCCGGGCACACCGAGGCCGGATGCGATCTCGCACAGCTCGCCGGGCTTGCGCCTGCCGCGGTGATCTGCGAGATCCTGAAGGACGACGGGACGATGGCCCGGATGCCCGACCTGGCCACGTTCGGTCGCGAACACGGGTTGAAGATCGGCACGATCGCCGACCTGATCCAGCATCGCAGCGCGACCGAGAGCCTGATCGAGCGGTGCGGTGAGCGTGAGGTCGCCACGGTCGCTGGGCCGTTCCGGATGGTCATGTACCGCGACGCGCCCAGTGGCTCTCCGCATATCGCGCTCGTTCGCGGGCGCTTCGGTCCGGCCGACGAGGTGCTGGTCCGGGTGCACGAGCCGCTGTCGGTGATCGACCTGATCGAGACCTCGGGGGGTACGCACTCGTGGTCGGTGACGCGTGCGCTCGAGGCGATCGCGACGCATGGCTCGGGCGTGCTGGTGATGCTCAACTGCGGACAGGACGGCGCTGCGCTGCTGCAGCGGTTCGACGCGTCGAACCGGCAGGCGCGCGACGTCGGCGCGCGCCGCGCGGCGAAGATGGATCTGCGCACCTACGGCGTAGGCGCGCAGATCCTGCGCGACCTCGGCGTCGGTCGCATGCGGCTGCTGTCGCGTCCGCGGCGCATGCCCAGCATGACCGGCTACGATCTGCAGGTCGTCGGTTTCGAGACGCAGCCTTAGGAGCAACCGTGGACATCGAAGTGTTCGACGCCGGAACTCGCGGCGAGGGACTGCGCATCGGCATCGTGCAGGCACGATTCAACGAGCAGGTCGGCACGGCTCTGCGCGAGGCCTGCGTCGAGGAGCTCGGGCGGCTCGGGGTGGCCGCAGACGACGTGTTCGTCTGTTCGGTTCCGGGCGCGCTCGAGATCCCGCTCGCGCTGCAGAATCTTGCACGGACCGGCGCGTTCGACGCGCTGGTCGCCTTGGGCGCGGTCGTGCGCGGCGAGACCTACCATTTCGAGGTCGTGGCCGACCGCAGCGCAGAGGGCGTGATGCGCGTGTCGCTGGACAACGGCGTGCCGGTCGCCAATGCGATCCTCACGGTGGACACCGACGCACAGGCCGAGGCGCGGATGCATGTGAAGGGGGTCGAGGCCGCCCGCGTCGCGATCGAGATGGCCAACCTGGGCGCCTCCCTCGCCTCACTGGCCGGCGACGGCGACGACGACGACGATGAGTGAGGGCGACGGGCAGGCGCCGACGGCCATGGGTCCGCCCGGCGGCGGTCCGCTGGAGCGCACCGCGCCCAAGAGCGCGCGCCGCCGCGCGCGGGAACTCGCGATGCAGGGTCTGTACCAGTGGCTGCTGTCGCACGAGGATTCCGGCGTGATCGAGGCGCATCTGGCCTCGACCTCGCCGCAGTTCGACAAAGCCGACCGCGAACACTTCGGCGAACTGCTGCACGGCTCGATCCGGGAGGTCGACGCGCTGCATGCGCAGCTCGCACCGTACCTCGATCGCCGGGTGGACGAATTGTCTCCGGTCGAGCACGCGACGCTGCTGGTCGGAGCCTTCGAGCTGACCCGGCACCTCGAGATCCCGTACCGGGTGGTGATCAACGAGGCGGTCGAGCTCGCCAAGGCCTTCGGCGGCACCGACGGCTACAAGTACATCAACGGCGTACTCGACAAGGTGGCCGCGCGTGCGCGGCCCGCCGAGATCCGGCCGCGCTAGCCTCGTGGACGGCGACGTGCGCCCGGATGCAGCGACCGCGCGAAGGTCGGGCGCCAGCGAACGTGCCGACCCGACGGCTGCGGATGGCGAGTTCGGATTGATCAGGCGGCACTTCGTGCGCGACCGCGGGCCTCGGCGCGCGCGCCTGGGCGTGGGTGACGACTGCGCGCTCATCGATCCGCCCGAGGGCGAGACGCTGGCGGTGTCGACCGACATGCTGGTCGAGGGGCGCCATTTCTTTCCGGACGTCGATCCGGCCGCGCTCGGGCACAAGGCGCTCGCGGTCAACCTGTCGGACCTGGCTGCGATGGGCGCGCGCCCGATCGGATTCACGCTCGCGCTCGCGCTCCCGCGCCGCGACGACACGTGGCTGCACGCGTTCGCCGCCGGGCTCTTCGCACTGGCCGACGCGCACGACTGCGAGCTGGTGGGCGGCGACACCACGCGCGGGCCGCTGAACCTGTGCATCACCATCTTCGGTGGCGTGCCCGCCGAGCACGCGTTGCGCCGCGACGGCGCTCGCGCCGGCGATGACCTCTGGGTGTCCGGCGTGCTCGGTGCGGCCGCCTGGGCGGTCGCATGCCGCGTCGGATCGGACGTGCCGCCGGCGGCGGCGGGTATCGGGGACGGCGACCGGGATCGGGTTCGCGCGCTGGCGCTCGCCCGGCGGCGGCTCGACCGGCCGCAGCCGCGCGTCGCGCTCGGCGTGGCGCTGCGCGGCGTGGCGAGCGCCGCGATCGACGTGTCCGACGGGCTCGTCGGCGATCTCGACCACGTGCTCGAGCGGTCGTCGCTCGCCGCCGGCGCTGCGCTTGGCGCAAGCCTCGCGTGGCCGTCGGTCCCGGTCGATCCGGTGCTCGACGGGCTGACCGAGACGCGGCGCGCCGAGCTCTCGCTCGCCGGCGGCGACGACTACGAACTGCTGTTTGCGGCGCCTCCGGACAGACGCAACGCGGTGGCCGCCGCCGCCGCCGCCTGCGGGGTCGCGGTGTCGCGCATCGGGCGCGTCGAGGACCGTGCGGGCGTGCGGCTGCTGGATTCGGAACGCCAGCCGATGGTGTGTCATGCGCGAGCCTTCGATCACTTCCGCTGAGCAGCCCCCCGTGGGTGCCGGGCGTGTGCGTGCCGAAACCGAGGGACCGCCGCCCCCGGCCCGGCCCACCCTCGCTTTCATGCGGCCACGCCTGTCGCGCTGGATCGCGTTCGGATTCGGCAGCGGCCTGTCTCCGGTCGCGCCCGGGACGGTCGCCACGCTCGTGGCCTGGGCGGCGTTCGTGCTGCTCGATCCGCTGCTCACGGATGCCGCATGGGCCGTGCTGATTGCCGGCGGCTTCGTGGTCGGCTGCTGGGCATGCGAGCGCACGGGGGGCGACCTGGGTGTCTCCGATCACGGCGCGCTGGTCTGGGACGAGATCATCGCGTTCTGGGCGGTGCTGCTGCTGGTGCCCACGACGTTCGTGTCCCAGCTGGCCGCCTTCTTCCTGTTCCGGGTGCTCGACGTGCTCAAGCCGCCGCCGATCCGCCAGGTCGACCGGACGGTGAAGGGCGGGTTCGGCGTGATGCTCGACGACGTGGTCGCCGCGTTCCTCACGGTGCTCGCGTTCGCGCTTTGGATCGCGATGTTCGGATGAACTGCAGCGGGCCCGGGGCAACGGGCGGGAGACGACGATGAGCGAAGGGTTCGACGAGTCGCCGGTATTCGATGCTGCCCGGTCGCTCGGCCACCGGCTGCAAGCGCTCGGATGGCGGGTGACGACGGCGGAGTCCTGCACCGGCGGGCTGATCGCGCGCGCGCTGACCGAGACCGCGGGTTCCTCGGCCTGGTTCGACCGCGGCTTCGTGACCTACTCGAACGAGGCCAAGACCGAGCTGCTGGGCGTGGCGGCGGGCGAGCTCGCGGCCCACGGCGCGGTCAGCGAGCCGGTCGCCCGGGCGATGGCCGAGGGCGCGCTGCGGCGCTCGCGGGCGCACCTGGCGCTGTCGGTGACGGGCGTCGCCGGCCCGACCGGCGGGACGGCGAGCAAGCCGGTGGGCACGGTCTGCTTCGGCTGGGCGCTGCGCGATCCGAGCGGCGCAGGCGACGCGGCGAGACTGCGCACGCAGACCGTGCGGATCGACGGGGCGCGCGGGCGGGTGCGGGCCGCGGCGGCGCTGCACGCTCTGCGCGAGGCGCTGCGCGAACTCGACTCGGAAGTCGCCGACCGGCCCCCGACCGCGTGATCCCCCTCGACCGGTTGGCTTAAGCGGTCGAGCTGATTGTTTGTACAGTAGTTTCATGCGATACTTTGACCTCATCGACGCCTTGCGCGATCGAGCCTGAACCATCCCGCGGGGGCCCATCGGTGGCCGCCCGCAACCGCCGGAGAATCCTCATGGACGATGTGAAATCGAAGGCCGAGAAGGCCAAGGCGCTCGCCGCCGCCCTGTCGCAGATCGAGAAGCAGTTCGGCAAGGGGTCGGTGATGCGGTTGTCCGACGCCGAGGTCGCGGAGGATCTGCAGGTGGTTTCCACCGGGTCGCTCGGGCTGGACATCGCGCTCGGCGTCGGCGGCCTGCCTCGCGGGCGCGTGGTCGAGATCTACGGCCCGGAATCGTCCGGCAAGACCACATTGACGCTGCAGGTGATCGCCGAGATGCAGAAGCTCGGCGGCACGTGTGCGTTCATCGACGCCGAGCATGCGCTCGACGTGCAGTACGCATCCAAGCTTGGCGTGCGCCTCGAGGACCTGCTGATCTCGCAGCCGGACACGGGCGAGCAGGCGCTCGAGATCGCCGACGCGCTGGTGCGCTCCGGGTCGGTTGACCTGATCGTGATCGACTCGGTCGCCGCGCTCACGCCGAAGGCCGAGATCGAGGGAGAGATGGGCGATTCCCTGCCCGGCCTGCAGGCGCGGCTGATGTCCCAGGCGCTGCGCAAGCTCACCGCGACCATCAAGCGCACGAACTGCCTGGTCATCTTCATCAACCAGATCCGGATGAAGATCGGCGTGATGTTCGGCAACCCCGAGACCACCACCGGAGGCAACGCGCTGAAGTTCTACGCGTCGGTCCGCCTGGACATCCGCCGCACCGGCTCCATCAAGAAGGGCGAGGAGGTGATCGGCAACGAGACCAAGGTCAAGGTCGTGAAGAACAAGGTTGCCCCTCCGTTCCGCGCGGCCGAGTTCGACATCCTGTACGGAGAGGGCATTTCCCGCGAGGGCGAGGTGCTGGACCTCGGCGCGGGCTGTGGTGTGGTCGAGAAGAGCGGCGCCTGGTACAGCTACGGCGGCGACCGGATCGGACAGGGTAAGGACAACGCGCGCGAGTTCCTGCGCGAGCATCCGGACACCGCACTGGACATCGAGAACAAGGTCCGCGCGCATTTCGGCGTCAAGCCGCGCGGCCTCAAGGTGATCGAAGGCGGCAAGGGCGCGGCTGCAGCCGCTTGAGCGAGCCGCCTTCAGCGGTGCGCGAGCCGGCGGGGCTCGCCGAAGCCCTGCGTGTGCCAGCTCGCGCGGCCCCTATCCGGCTCTCGCGGGCCATGAGCGACGAGGCGCCCAGCGCGGGCGCGCTCGACGCGTGAGACAGGGTCGGGAGACGGCGGTCTTGGACTCGGGTAAGCAGGACGAGGTCGCTGCGGCCCAACCGCAGCGTGTCAACCGGCCGTCGCTGGGCGGGCGGGCGCTGCGGTTGCTGACGCAGAGGGACCACAGCCGCATGGAGCTGCGCCGCAAGCTCGCACCCCATGCCGAGTCGTCGGAAGCGCTGGAGGCGCTGCTCGATGCGCTGGAGCGGGCCGGGCTGCTGTCGGAGGCACGGTTCGCTGAGAGCCTCGCGCGCCGGCGCGCAGAGCGTTACGGACTGCGGCGAATCGAGCTGGAGCTCGGCGTGCACCGTCTCGGCCCGTCGGTCATCGAGCCGGTGCTCATCGGTCTTCGCGACGGTGAACGCGATCGTGCGCTGAGGGTGTGGCGCAGCCGGTTCGGTCGGGTTGCCGTCGATGCGGGCGAGCGCCTCAGGCAGCAGCGGTTCCTCTCGCGACGCGGCTTCTGCGAGGACACGATCGACTGGGTCATGCGGCACGGCGCGGCCGCAATCCCGGACGGTTGACTCGCGTGCCTTCGGCCAGCGGCTCTCAGGATCGCCCGCCGTACCCGCTGTCGGTTGCCGATCGCGCGGCTGGGGCGTGGTGCGGGCTGCCGCGCGTGCCTCGGCTCGACCGTACCGGCCGTGTGATAAATTCCGGGCGTCTTGCGCCGCGTCTCCTTCGTCCCCATGGCCTCGCCGACCGCACCCCGTCGTGCGTCACCGTTGCACCGACGTGCCATCTGCAGCGGGGTGTCCGGGCGTCTCGGCAGCGTCTCGGCCCGGGCACGCGGTGCGTGTCCGGGGCAGGCCGACCGCGGGCCCTCGATCCTCGGTCAGCGCGGTGCGCTGCGACCCTATCCGCCCCGGTTCGCCGTCCGCGGGTCGCGGGCGCAGGGCCGAGCCGATCCGAGCGGCGATCCGCGGACGATATCGACGGCCTGCGCGCCCCGCGGCCTCGCCCCGCGTCCATCCGAGCCGATTGAACGGGAACCACCGCGATGAAGATCCACGAGTATCAGGCCAAGGAACTCCTGAAGCAGTACGGCGTGCGCGTGCCGCGAGGCATTCCGTGCTTTTCGGTCGACGAGGCGGTCAAGGCCGCCGAAGCCCTCGGCGGGCCGGTGTGGGTGGTGAAGGCGCAGATCCACGCCGGGGGCCGCGGCAAGGGGGGCGGCGTGAAGCTCGCGCGGTCGCTGCAGGAGGTACGCGAGCACGCCACGCGCATCCTGGGCATGCAGCTGATCACCCACCAGACCGGCCCCAGCGGTCAAAAGGTGCGCCGACTGCTGGTCGAGGAGGGCGCCGACATCCGCAAGGAGCTCTACATCGGGCTGGTGGTCGACCGCGCGACCCAGAAGGTCACCGTGATGGCCTCCAGCGAAGGCGGCATGGACATCGAGGAGGTCGCCGAGAAAACGCCGGAATTGATCCATCGAGCGGCGATCGACCCGGGCGTGGGCCTGACCGACGCGCAGGCGGATGACCTCGCCGCCCGGATCGGGATCCCGCCTGGCAGCGTACCGCAGGCGCGCGTGGTGCTGCAGGCTCTCGCCAAGGCGTTCTGGCAGACCGATGCGAGCCTCGCCGAGATCAACCCGCTGATCCTCACCGGCGGCGGCGACGTGATCGCGCTCGACGCGAAAATGAACTTCGATGCGAATGCGCTGTACCGCCACCCGGAAATCACCGCGCTGCGCGACCTGGACGAGGAAGACCCGGCGGAGATCGAAGCCTCCAAGTTCGACCTGGCGTACATCCAGCTCGACGGAGACATCGGCTGTCTGGTGAACGGCGCTGGCTTGGCGATGGCGACGATGGACACGATCAAGCTGTTCGGTGGCGAGCCGGCGAACTTTCTCGACGTGGGCGGCGGCGCCACCGCCGAGAAGGTCACCGAGGCCTTCAAGATCATGCTGCGCAATCCAGAGCTGAAGGCGATTCTCGTCAACATCTTCGGCGGCATCATGAAGTGCGACACGATCGCCGAGGGCGTGATCACCGCCTCGCGCGCGGTCGGTCTGAAGGTGCCTCTCGTGGTCCGGATGAAGGGCACCAACGAGGATCTGGGCAAACGGCTGCTCGCCGAGTCCGGTCTGCCGATCATCGCGGCCGACTCGATGGCGGAGGCCGCCGAGAAGGTGGTCGCCGCGGCTCGGCAGTAGCGCAGGTACCGACCGTCATCCGGAGCGAACCATGTCGATCCTGGTCAACAAGCACACGAAGGTAATCACGCAGGGCATTACCGGCAAGACCGGTCAGTTCCACACGCGGATGTGTCGCGACTATGCGAACGGGCGCGAGTGCTTCGTCGCAGGCGTGAACCCGAAGCGGGCCGGGGAGGATTTCGAGGGTATCCCGATCTTCGCCTCGGTCGCCGAGGCGAAGGCGAGCACCGGGGCGAACGCGAGCGTGATCTACGTGCCTCCGCCGGGGGCTGCCGCGGCGATCTGGGAGGCGGTCGAGGCGGATCTCGATCTGGTCGTGTGCATCACCGAGGGCATCCCGGTGCGCGACATGATCGAGGTACGCGACCGCATGCGCCGCGAGAACCGGCGCTCGCTGCTGGTCGGGCCGAACTGTCCGGGAGTGATCACGCCCGACGAGATCAAGATCGGCATCATGCCCGGGCATATCCACCGCCTCGGGCGCGTCGGTGTGGTGTCCCGGTCCGGCACGCTGACCTACGAGGCCGTCGGGCAGCTGACCGAACTCGGTCTGGGGCAGTCGTCGGCGGTCGGCATCGGCGGCGACCCGGTCAACGGGCTCAAGCACATCGACGTGATGAAGCTGTTCAACGATGACCCCGAGACCGACGCAGTCGTGATGATCGGCGAGATCGGCGGCTCGGACGAGGAGACCGCCGCGCTCTGGATCCGCGACCACATGAAGAAGCCCGTGGTCGGCTTCATCGCCGGAGTCACCGCCCCGCCCGGCAAGAGGATGGGCCACGCGGGCGCGATCATCTCCGGCGGCAAGGGCACCGCGCGAGAGAAGCTCGAGGTGATGGACGCCTGCGGCATCAAGGTCACCAAGAATCCCTCCGAGATGGGCAGGCTTCTGAAGAGCGTGCTGTAGCGCCTCGACCACGACCGCGGGACCCGGACGACCTCGACGCGCACAGGAGCCGGACGGATGGACTTCGGAACGGCCGCCTTCTGGGTGGCGCTGGGGCAGATCGTCGTCGCGGACCTCCTGCTGGCCGGCGACAACGCCGTGGTGATCGCGCTGGCGGTGCGCTCGCTGCCCGCGCATCTGCAGAAGAAGGCGATCGTGTTCGGCACGATCGCGGCGGTGGTCTTCCGGGTCATGCTGACGCTGGTCGCCGCGCAACTGCTCACGCAGCCGTACCTGAAGCTGGTCGGCGCGGTCGCGCTGCTCTATGTGGCGGTGTCGCTGCTCAAGCCGGACGACGAGTCGGTCGAGATCGAGGCGGGTGCGCCGGCGGGGGCGGCGGCCGGCGGGGCCACGATGTTCACCGCGATGCGCACGATCCTGATCGCCGACGTCGTGATGAGCCTGGACAACGTGATCGCAGTCGCGGCGGCGTCGCGCGGGGACACCGTGCTGCTGGTGCTGGGCCTGCTGATCTCGATTCCGCTGGTGGTTTACGGCAGCACGCTGCTGCTGCGGCTGATCGAGCGTTTCCCGGCGATCGTCTGGGCCGGTGCCGCGCTGCTGGGTTTCGTCGCCGGCGAGATCGCGTTCAGCGACCCGGCGATCGGCGGCTGGGTCGAGGCCCAGGCGGGGGCGCTGGGCGTCACCGCGCATCGGCTCGCGCAGCTCGCCGGTGGGGTCGGCGCGGTGCTGGTGCTGATGGTCGCCTGGGTGCTCGTTCGGCGCGCTGCGGGCCCGACGACCGCGCGCTGAATCCCGCGCCTTAGGGCGGCCCGGCTCGCGTGGCCGCCGCCGGGTCGACGCGCGCGCACCGCTCGCCCACCCGTCACCCACCCGTCACCCACCCGTCACCCGTCGTTCACGCGCCCTTTTCGCGCCCTCTTCTTGCCGTCCCGGTGCCGACCGAAGACGGTTCACTCGCCGTTCGCGCGCCGCAGGGCACCGCTGGCCGCCGGGCGGGCGGGGTCACCCGTTCGTGATCCAGTTCCTTCGACCGCCCGGACCCGCTCGCTAGATTGCGGTCCATGTCGGGAATCGGCCACGGTCACGAGCTCGTCGCAGCCCGCTCGTCGGTCGCGTTCGAGGGCGGCCCGCCGGCGCGCGCGGTGCCGGCTTGCATTCCCTGGGCCGCCCTGACCGACGCGGGCTGCGCTCGACGCCACAACGAGGATCGGTTCCGGGTCGATCCTGACCGGGGAACCTACGCGCTCGCCGACGGCATGGGCGGATACAACGCCGGGGAGGTGGCGAGCGGAATCGCGGTCAACCTGTTCGGCGAAGCGGTCGGCGCGCTGCGCGAGGCAGGGCTGCCGGTGTTGGACGCGATGCGCGGCGCGGTCGCCGCAGCGCACGCCGGCATCGTCGAATGCGCTCGGGCCAGGCCCGAGTGCCTGGGAATGGGAACGACGCTGGTCGCGGCGGCGATCGACGGTGGCCAGCTGACGGTCGCGCACGTCGGCGACTCGCGGGCCTATCGCTGGCGGGATGGCGCGCTGCTCGCCCTCACGGTCGACCACTCGATCGGCCAGCAGATGCTCGACTGCGGGCGCATGACCGCGTCGCAGGTGAGCCGCATGCCGGCGCGCGGCATCCTCACCCGAGCGCTCGGTGTCGCCGGCGAGATGCCCCGCCCTGAGGTTGCGAGCGTCGACTGGCGGCCGGGCGATCTATTGCTGCTGTGCACCGACGGCCTGACCGACCGCCTCGACGACCGCACGATTGCCGCGGCGCTCTCGGGATCGGCGGCGCTCTCGGGATCGGCCGGACTCGCGACGGTTGCTCGCGCGCTGATCGCCGCCGCCCTGACCGCCGGCAGCGCCGACAACGTGACCCTCGTGCTCGCCGGGGGGCCGAGCCCGCCGGCCGGACCTTGATCGTGGACGCGAGCGGCGAGTCGCGTCCGATGCAGCAGCGCGAGGCCATCGTGTTCGCGCACCTGGTGCTCAGCAGCGGGCCCCGGGTGGTGCGGCGCGTCGTGATCGACCGGCCGCGGCTGACGATCGGGCGCCGGCCGAGCAACGATCTGCAGCTCGACGACCTGACCGTGTCGGGCGAGCACGCGGTGCTCCACACGCAGGGCGCCGAGCGCGTGATCAGCGACCTGAACAGCCGCAACGGCACGCTGGTCAACGGCGTGCCGGTGATGCAGCGCGTGCTGGCCTTCGGCGACGAGATCGGGATCGGCATCTACCGGCTGCAGTACCTGCTCGAGCGCGGTGTCGATGAGGGGCGTGGAGCGTCCGATCCCTCCCGCGAGCCGGCCGGGGAGCTCGCCGATCCGGGTCCGGCCGACGAAGACGCCGGAGCCCGCCTGAGGGTGTTGTCGGGCCACGGCTTGGGCAGTACGGTGGCCTTGCGGCGGCCGATCGTCAGCGTGACCAACGGCGCGGGTCAGGTCGCGGTCATCGCGCGCCGGTCCGGCGGTCATCACATCACGCACCTCGAGGGGTCGGCGTATCCGCTGGTCAACGGCGAGTCGATCGGGCTCGCCGCGCAGGCGCTGCACGACCTCGACCTGATCGAACTCGCCGGCACGATCCTGCAGTTCCACGCCCAGCCGCCCTGAGCTGCGACCATGGGCCTTCGCGACCCGTCATCGATCCGTTCGAGGCGCCTGGCGCTCGGCTTGGCGCTGGTCGCGGTCGCGGTCGCCGCCGAGCTGGGTCACGTGTCGCTCCCCCTGGTCGACACGCTGGACCGCTACTTGTACGACGTACGGCTGCGCCTGCAGCCGCAGCGGGCGAACAGCCGGGTGCTGATCGTCGATATCGACGAGCGCAGCCTCAGGGAGCAGGGACGCTGGCCGTGGTCGCGCGAGGCCATCGCTCGGCTGGTCGACACGGTGGCCAGCGAGGGTGGCGCCCGGGCGATGGCATTCGACATGGTGTTCGCCGAACCGCACGCGCAGCAGGATCCGGCACTGATCCGGTCGCTGACCGGCCGGCCGGTGGTGCTCGGTTACTACTTCTCCAGCGAGCTCGGCGCGATCGCCAACGGGCTGCTGCCCGAGCCGGTCTGGCCGGCGACTGCCCTGGCGGATCGGCGGGTGGCGGTGACCACCTGGAACGGCTACGGCGCCAACGTGGTACCGCTCGCCCGCGCGGCGCGCAGCGCCGGCTTCTTCAACCCGATGGTCGACCGCGACGGGGTGGTACGTTCGTTGCCGCTGCTGGCCGAGTACCGCGGCCAACTGTACGAGTCGCTCGCCGTCGCCACACTACGCGTGTACTTTGGCGGCGCGCCGCTCTCGGTTCGCACCGACGGGCTGCACGCGGAGAGCCTGGGCTTCGGGTCGAGCGGTGATCTCGCGCGCATCCCGGTCTCCGAGGGCACGACCGCGCTCGTCCCGTTTCAGGGCCGCGGCGGCGCGGGCGCGTCGCGCTTCCGGTACGTGTCCGCCGCCGACGTGCTGTCCGGGCGCGTCGAGCCACGGATCTTCCGCGACCGCATCGTCCTGGTCGGCACGTCCGCGCCCGGGCTGACCGACCTGCGGGCGACGCCGGTGAGCGAGGTCTACCCGGGGGTGGAGGTGCACGCCTCGCTGATCGCGGGCGCGCTCGAAGGTACGATCCGCACGCGGCCGGTCGACGCGCCGCTGATGTCGGCCGTCGCGGTCGGTGCGGTCGGTGCGGTCGCGGCCGCCGCCGCGGCTGCGGCCGGCGCGATCGGCATCGCCGCGGCGACGCTGCTCGGACTGTCGGCGCTGGTCGCCTGGAACGCGATCGCCTACGCGAGCCTGGGCTGGGTGCTGCCGCTCGCTGCGGGCGTGCTCGCGCTGATGGCGATCGCAGCGATCAATCTGGTCGGGGGATACGTGTCCGAGGGCCGGTCGCGACGGGCGATGATCGAGCTGTTCGGACAGTACGTCGCGCCGCAGCTGGTCGAGCGGATGGCGCACGATCCACGTGACTATCCGCTGGAGAGCCAGGACAAGGAGCTCACGATTCTCTTTGCCGACATCCGCGGGTTCACCCGGATGAGCGAGGGCATGGACCCGCAGGTGCTGCGCGACTACCTGAATCGGTTCCTCACCGCGATGACCGAGGTGATCCACGCGTACGACGGCACGGTGGACAAGTACATCGGCGATGCGGTGATGGCGTTCTGGGGTGCGCCGGTCGACGACCCGGATCATGCGGACCACGCGGTCGCCGCAGCGATCGCGATGCAGCAGCGCGTCGATCAGCTCAATCTCGAGTTCGAGTCGCTCGGCTGGCCGCCGCTCGCGATCGGCATCGGCATCAATACCGGCATCGTGCGGGTCGGCGACATGGGGTCGCGGCTGCGGCGTGCCTACACGGTGATCGGCGATCCAGTGAATCTCGCTGCGCGCCTCGAGGGGCTGTCCAAGCGCTTCGACGTGCCGATCGTGGTCGGTGACGCGACCCGTCGTGCGGTGCGCGGCATCGCGCTGCAGTTCGTCATTCAGACCGAGGTCCACGGACGCATCGAGCCGGTGGGCGTCTGGCAGCCGGTGCCGCTCGATCCGCTCGCCTATGCGCCGCCCGGCGACGCGGGGGTGAATCGCGGCGCCGCGGTCGCGTCCGCCCCGCGGGAGCCGGTCGCATGAGGCTGCGGGTGCTCGGCTGCAGCGGCGGCATCGGCGCGCGAGCGCGCACGACCTCGTTCCTGGTCGACGACGACATCCTGATCGACGCCGGCACCGGCGTCGAGGACCTGTCGATCGACGAGCTCGCGCGGATCGATCACGTATTCCTCACCCATTCGCATCTGGACCACGTCGCCGCGCTGCCGCTGCTGGTCGACTCGGTCGGTGCACTGCGCGAGCGGCCGATCGTCGTGCACGCGCTGCCCGAGACCGTCGCTGCGCTGCGTGCCCACATCTTCAACTGGGTGATCTGGCCGGACTTCACCGAGATCCCGCACTACGAGCGTCCGTGGATGCGATTCGAGCCGCTCGCGCTCGGTGCGACCGTCACGCTCGGCGAGCGATCGATCCGCAGCCTGCCCGCCAACCACACGGTGCCCGCGCTGGGTTTTCACCTGTTCAGTCCGGCCGGCGCGCTGGTGTTCTCCGGCGACAGCTGGCCGACCGACGAGTTCTGGCGTGTGGTCAACGGCATCGCCGATCTGCGCTGGCTGATCATCGAGACCGCGTTCTCCAACAAGGAGCGCGACCTCGCGATCACTGCGAAGCACCTGTACCCGATCGAGCTGGGCGAGCAGCTCAAGCGCCTCGCCCGCGAGCCGCAGGTGCTGGTCACCCATCTGAAGCCCTCGGATGCCGGGCTGATCTCCCGCGAGATCGAGGCGTGGGCCGGGCGATCGCAGCCGCGTCTGCTCGAGCAGGGGCAGGTGCTCGAGTTCTGACCGGCGCCGTGCGGGGCCCCGTCGTGCGCGGCCCCGCCGTGCGCGGCCGTTATGGCGGCGCGTGCATCGATGCACCAGCCGCTGCGTTGCTGCGGGTCGCGACCCCTGCGGGTCCGTCGTACGCCGCACTTTCGGGCTCGCCGTTGGAGGTACCCTCGGTCGCGCCGTTCGCTGGATCCTCGGCGGGCAGCTGCGCGAATTGCGGCGACCGCATGCCGCAGATCGTGACGCCGGGCGTCAGCCGGGTGACGCAGCGCGTCACCCGTGACGCGCAGGAAACGCACCCGCCGCCGTCCGTGCCGGCCCGCGGACCGTCCGTCCCCCGCGCCACCCCGGATCCGTGAAGGATGTCACGCTGGCACGGAACTGGCTGCTGAGGCCGGTATCCACCGCGGCGGTCGCGGTGGGAGCGAGGCAGATCCTGCCACTTCGGAGAAGATGATGCGCAAGCAACTGCAGAAGGGTTTCACGCTGATCGAACTGATGATCGTGGTCGCGATCATCGGCATCCTGGCGGCCGTGGCGATTCCCGCCTATCAGGACTACACGGTGCGCGCGAAAGTGTCCGAGGGGCTGGTGCTCGGTTCGGCGATCAAGGCGATGGTCGCCGAGAACGCGGCGAACGGCCTGAACCTGAACAACTCGGTGCAGCCGGTGACCAGCCGCAACGTGACCGGCATCGCCGTCGCGCAGGCCTCCGGCGAGATCACGGTCACCTACGCCGCGTCCGCCTCGGGTCAGACCCTGGTCCTGGCGCCGCGCGACGGCGCGGCTGGATTGGTGGGTACGGCCACGACCTCGACCGTCCCGACCAACCCGATCGTCTGGCACTGCAATGCGGTGAGCTCGACCAAGGCGGGCGCCAAGGGCACGCTGCTGGCGAAGTATGCGCCGGCCGAGTGCCGCTGAGGCGTGCGGCGCGCCGAGCGGCGCGCCGTTCGTGAACCCCGCGCGGGGCGCTTCGGCGCCCCGCTCGCATTGGCGCGCTCCGCGCCCGCGCCGTCCGTCGGCGAGCGTACGCCGGGCCCCCGGACGCGCGCGCCGCGCGTCGGACCGGGCGCCGGCTGCGGGCGGGCCGCAGCCTAAAATCGCCCGACGTTCCGAACCCACGCGCACGATGCTGCGACACCGAGTCAACCGACACGATGCTGCCGGGCCCCGCGACGGCGACACGCGTCCGCTGATCCACCCCCTCGAGCCCCCGCCCCCGCGGGCGCCCGGGCCGCTCCCGCCGCCGAGGCTGCGCGAACGGCTGCGCGCCGCCGGGATCCACCTGCTGCTGTCGGCCGTGGTGGGCGCCGCGGTGCTGGCGATCGTCGTCTTCGCCTGGTATCCGCCGCCGATGAACACGCTGATCGGCGTCGGGGCGATCCTGCTGATCATGCTGGGCGTGGACGTCGTGATCGGGCCCGCGTTCACCCTGCTGGTCTACGACACGCGCAAGCCCAACCTGCGCTGGGATCTCGCAACCATCGCGGCGCTGCAGCTCGTCGCGCTCGGCTACGGCGTGTGGACGGTCCACCAGGGCCGGCCGGCCTTCGTGGTGCTGGTCAAGGACCGCTTCGAGGTGGTGTCGCCCGCCGAGCTCAGGCCTGCCGACCGCGAGGCCGCGCAGGACAACCCGCACGCGCGTGCGGCGCCGCTGTCGCCACGCTGGGTGGCCGCGAAGATGCCGGACGGTCCGCAGGAACGCAGCGACATCCTGTTCGAGGCGCTCGCGCAGGGACGCGACGTGCAGCACCACCCCAAGCTGTATGTCGCGCTCGACGCACAGACCGCGGAGATGCTCGAGCGCGCGCTGCCGATCGCTCGGCTGCGGTCGCTGAACCCGCTGGCCGGGCCTCGCATCGATGCGGCCCTGGCCGCCACCGGCCGGCCGGAGGACGCGCTGAGCTACCTGCCGCTGCGCGGGCCGGCCGGCGACGGTGCGGTGCTGATCGGCCGGTCCGACGCGCGCGTGCTGCGGGTCACGGCGTTCGCGCCCTGGTGAACGCGTGCGCCTTCAGCCAGTCCGCTCCGCGAGCGCGCGGTGCACGATCGCGCGCAGCTCGCGCGCGGCGGCGCTCGGGTCCGGCGCGCCGAACAGGTCGGTGATCACCGCGACCGCATCCGCGCCGGCCGCGATCGCCAGGTGCGCGTTGGAGCGGTCGATGCCGCCGATCGCGACCGTTCCCAGGCCGAGCGCGCGGGCCTGCCCGAGCAGGTGCAGCGGCGCCCGCACCGCCAGGGGCTTGGTGGGCGACGGGAACACCGCGCCGAACCCCACGTGATCGGCCAAGCCAACCACGGCGCGCGCGCGCTCGAGGTCGTCGTAGCAGGACACGCCCAGCCAGCGCGACGGCCCCAGCCGGGCGCGCAGCGCGCGCGGATCGCCGTCGTCGCGCCCGGCGTGCAGTCCGGCCGCATCGATCGCGATCGCCAGTTCCGGATCGTCGTTGACCACCAGAGGCACGCCGGCCGCGTCGGTGAGCGCGCGTACTGCCCGCGCCAGCGATTCGCGGTGCGCGGGCGTGCCGCCTTTCACGCGGAACTGCAGCGCGTCCACGCCGCCGCGCAGCACGCGGGCGACGCGGTCGAGCAGCCGGTCGGCGACGGCGTCGTCGGGGGTGATCGCGTAGAGGCCGCGCAGCCGATGCATCGAGTGAGTCCCGCCGCATGCCCGCGGGCCGGGCGCAGTCCGCCCGTCGGCCGACGGGACGGTCCCGTCGGCGCGAGAAGGTAACATGCGGCGCTTCCCACTCTAATGTCGACGGCGGACCTCATGAGCGAGCAAGCGGCGCACCGCACCTTCATGTGCCTGATCTGCGGCTGGATCTACGACGAGGCCGCGGGTGTCCCTGACGAGGGGATTGCGCCGGGCACGCGTTGGGAGGACGTGCCGATGAACTGGACCTGTCCGGAGTGCGGCGCGCGCAAGGAGGACTTCGAGATGGTCCAGCTCTGATGCGCAAGTAATTCATCCGGAAGCGTTTTTTGACCGGCAAGGGGTCGGGTCGCTACACTTCTCGGCATTCGGGGCCTCGGGTGGTCCGGGCCGTGGCACGGGGACACAACGATGAGCGCAACCGAATCCATCGCCGGGCTCAAGGTGATGGTGGTCGATGACAGCAACACCATCCGGCGCAGCGCCGAGATCTTCCTGTCCCAGGCCGGCTGCAGGGTCTTCGTCGCCGAGGACGGCTTCGATGCGCTGGCCAAGGTTTCCGACCACGAGCCCGACCTGGTGTTCTGCGACGTGCTGATGCCGCGTCTCGACGGCTACCAGACCTGCGCGCTCATCAAGAGGAGCCCGAGGCTGCACGCCACGCCGGTGGTGATGCTGTCGAGCAAGGACGGCCTGTTCGACCGGGCCCGCGGGCGCATGGTCGGCTGCGAGGAGTATCTGACCAAGCCGTTCACCAAGGACAGCCTGCTCAAGTGCGTGGCGCAGCACGCGCGTCGCCCGGTCGGTGCCTGAGCCCGCGGCGACCATGACCGCCCGGACGATCCTGGTCGTCGACGATTCGCCGACCGAGCGCTACTACATCGTCGACATCCTGTCGCGCAGCGGCTATTCGGTGGTCACGGCCCAGAGCGGCACCGAGGCGCTCGAGCGGATCCGCACCGACCGTCCGTCGTTGATCGTGATGGACGTCGTGATGCCGGGCGCCTCCGGGTTCCAGGTGACCCGCGCGCTGACCCGCGATCCCGACACGCAGTCGATCCCGGTGATCCTGTGCACGAACAAGGCGGCCGAGACCGACCGGATCTGGGGCCTGCGCCAGGGGGCTCGCGAATACCTGACCAAGCCGATCGACGCCGCCGAACTGCTGGCCAAGGTGGCCAGTCTGGTCCGCTGAGGCGGGGGGCACGATGAGCGGCGGTCCGCCGGCACCCATGAAGGCCTTCCAGGCGCGACTGAGCGAGCGGCTGCGCGACGCCGACGGTGCCCCTGACCTCGCAGCACGCCTGGGGCTGATGATCGGCGACCAGCGCTGGCTGGTCGATCTGTCCGAGGCCGGGGAGATCGTGCCGGTGCCGGACGCGATCGCTCCGGTGCCGCTCACGCGCGACTGGCTGCTCGGGCTGGTGAACCTGCGCGGCGCGCTGTACACCGTGGTCGATCTGCAGCGC
>Ga0169931_10000500_pt1 | contig 64284 bp, 67 predicted proteins | sample Kivu_15m_20L_FD_129675 | JGI IMG/M metagenome (GOLD analysis project Ga0169931, IMG submission 129675) | Freshwater microbial communities from Lake Kivu, Western Province, Rwanda to study Microbial Dark Matter (Phase II) - Kivu_15m_20L... | ecosystem: Environmental > Aquatic > Freshwater > Lake... | reverse complement strand
TGGCTTTGAACAGGCTGCGAAACGAGTACGGCACCGGTCATGGCCGGGAGAGCCGACCCGAACTCCCTGAACACGTCGCCAGATACGCGATCCGGGCTGGTCTGAACTTGGCAGACCTACTTGTTGAGGCAATCGACCAGCGCCAGAACACCGATTAGAAACGCGCCGATTTTCGGTTAGAAATCCCGCCCTCGACGTGCGGAAACTCGCCTCCACGCTGGAACGCAGACTTAGGTGCTTACCGCACCAGCGCGGGTAGTTTGCGGAGACAAACCCCCGCCGCAACGGTTTTCCGTGTAACATCAACAGCGTTCAGTGGAACGCACTACACAGGAGAAACGAAAACATGTCCGCATTCATCATCGGAATTATCGGGGGGTTTATAACCTCTCGAGTCGTTCGCGCCCTTATCAAAGCGCGAAGCTGACACAGACGACTGCACTCCCGGTTTCCGGGTGTTGCAGTCGTTCTTGTTTTAAGGCACTTAGCTTACCAGGGGAACCCGTGCCCGCCCGGACCGTCAGCGTGACCGCAGGGATGGTGCGCCGCGACCGGCAGCACCAGTTCGCTGTCGAGCGCAAGTCCTACGAGACGTGGTTGCGAGAGGGCTAGTTGAACGGGATCAGTTCAATAGCAAGGTCGTTGACGGCGCCGTCGGGGTCTTCGTCGCCGCTCGAGCGAATCATCGCGCACTGGGTGCTGAACGTCACCGAGCTCGACGTCGCTGTCATGAAGGCTGTACTACGCACTTTGTTATGCGTTACCGGAGTGGCGAACTCGGTACCAGTTGTCCAGAACCCTACGCCTCCGTCGATCATGACCGATCCAGAACCGAAGTTTGCGTTCAGCTTGCAGTAGCCGGGGTCAAGAAACTCTGCGCTGGTTATGGTTCCAGACCATACAACGAGATAGCGCTTACCGGATACAACGGACGTTGCTGACCCGTTGCTGCTGATAGAGGTACCAAATCCGGATGAGCCTGCTGGACCGGTATCGCCCGTATCACCCTTGGCTCCGGCAGGACCAGTATCTCCGGTGTCGCCCTTATCACCCTTATCACCCTTATCGCCCTTATCGCCCTTATCGCCCTTAGCTCCAGCAGGGCCCGTTGAACCGGAGGGTCCTTGTGCTCCAGCGGCACCGGCGTCACCCTTCTCTCCCCTGCCGCCAGTCGACCCCGGTTTCCCCTCTTGGCCCGGCTTGCCGGGGACATCCGGCACGGAGCACTGTCGGGGACCGGAGCGGCCACGCAAGTTCCGCGCTCATCGAGAATGCAGCGAGGATCCCGACTAAGGACGAGGCTTGGGCACGTCGGACCGCTAGGGCGACGTGTTGCGCCTAGGAGAGCCCGAACGCGGCCGTCAGCCGGTCCAGGGTGAAGCTGCTGCGCAGTTTGCAGGCGCTGTTCTGGTTGGCGAACAAGCCCTTCTCCCACACGGTCTGTGTCTGAGGCACGGTGGCGGTCCAGCGGACAGGGACGACCCATTCCGGTTCGCCGTTCGCATGGGTGTAACGCCCCTTCAGGGCGAGATCCCGGAACCGCACGTCACCGCCGTCCGGGGCAGACAGGACGGCGTCATCGGCGGGTGCTGCTGGACCGGTGACCTCGCCGACACCGACGTAGCCGACCTTCGGTACGCAGACGAACACCCGGGCACCTACGGGTAGAGAAGCCAACGTCCGGCTGTACCAGTCACCACCACCTGCGGAGACGAACCCGTGGGCCCGGGCGTCCTCCCAGTCTCGTGTGTAGCTGTCGACTCCAAAGGACACGTACCAGTCGCGACCGTTCCACGGCTCTTTCTTCCCGGGGCGGCTCTCCCGACCGGTGCCTGTGGTCTCCACAGGCTCGACCAGCCAGGCACGGGCGAGGTACTCCCGGTCACCGTCAGCGAAGTAGTTGAACAGAGCGACGTTGATCGGAACGCCGGCTTTCGCCAGGTACTCGACGACCCGGGTCGCATGTTCGTCAACCGAGGATGCAACGAGCGTGACCTGATGCTGCTCGGCGAGCTCGTCGGGCATCGCACCGAAGAGGTCGCTGGCGCGGACCTCCAACTCCTCCCCTGGCCGGTACTCGGCGTGGATCGAGCGGATCGCATCCTGGTCGAGCTCGGCCGCCCATGCGGCGTACTCGAGCGCCTGGGCGATCGCCTCCCGTGGGGTCCGGTCACGTTTGAGCTCAAGGACGTGAACGGCGCCATCGGCATCGATGGCGAGCAGGTCGACGACCCGCCCAAGATCGGTCCGGACCTGACGACCGACGATCAGGAGCGGCTGACCGAGAAGCCTCGGGTTCGTCTCGAGGAGTTCCTCGAGACGCTTCTCGGTCGGGGTGCCGGACTGGATGAGTTCCTCGAGGGTCTCGCCGGCCCGCCAGATCTGCATGCGGACACTCACCCGGCGACCTCCTCGTCGTGTTCGGCGCGGATGCGCCGGTAGGCCTCGCGGAGCAGGTCGGCGTCCGACCAGACGAACCCCACCAGTTCCTGGTGCGTAGCCAACGCGCCACCCCTCTCGCTCATGGGATCCGACCGTGCCACGAAGGACCGAGACGGCACGGAGACGTGCGAGGAGCAGCTCGAAGAGGAAACCGTCGTTGACCTCGTCGCCGTCAACCTGCGCAGTGCGGAGTCTCAACTCCACCAGGTAGAGTTTGGCTTAGGCACGGGATGGGATTTGGCGGGCTTGCGTGCTTGCAGCGCTTGAGTCTCGCGCACGGGTGCTCTGGGACGTGCGCGGTCGATCCAGGCAGAGCCGTCCCAAAGACGCTCGTTCAGTGGGTTAGTAGGGTCGACGTACCAACCCGCAGGAGTCGTTTCAGACACTGAGGCGACCGGATCACCAGACGGGAACACAATCCTTTCCTCGGCTCCTTCTGCGTTGGCAGCGGCGCCTTCCTTGGTGGCCGTAGGTCGGATCCGCGCTGCTCTTTCGTTTCCTAACAAGGGCACCCCCTTGTGCATACCTAGAACCACCACCGCAGACAGTACTACTAGTAGCACCAGCGGAAACGCCCTGAGGGTTGGTGCCATGAGTGGGGCTCCCAGAAGCCATGCGGCGACCCCAAGAGCGGCGATCGCGTTCCCCACCAGACCAAGTACTGCTCGGAAGTATAACCGCGAGTCGGTAGCGCGAATAGAACCGAGCAGAGAATGCAGCCCAAGGGCCGTCCCGACTAGCGCACATGCTGCGTATAGGAGAATGAGCGCAGGTGGTAGTACAGCGCTACCAGACTCTATGCGGGTACGCCATGTGGCTAACAGCACGATGTCCCCTAGTAACAGAAGGATACTTAGAGACAACGACAATGAACCAGTGGTGGAACCAGCACCTACCGGAGCAGGTTGGCTGGGAGTCACTGGTACGGGACCTGGTACGGGAGTACGTACGGACTCAGTCCAGTCTGTCCCGTCCCAGAGACGTTCCTGCAGTGGGTTGGCTGGATCCGGGTACCAGCCGGCGGGGGTTGTTTCCACGCTTGTCACTGTAGGGTCGTGCGGCAACCAGGGCAACGGTCTCCCTCGAGCAGGTTCCGAGTGGGTCGTCGGCAGCCGACGCGTGGCTCCGTGCCGCGGACCGTACTGGGTCGCACAATGTTTCCTATGACAGAGAACCCCGCTCCCGGCTGGTACCCCGATCCGCAGAACCCGATGCAGCAGCGCCACTGGAATGGTGCAGGCTGGGGAGAGGAGACCCGTCCAGCGACACCGTCATCCAATACGGTTCCGCCCGCTCCCCTTTACGTCCCGGGGCAAGGTGCAGTGGTCGAGTCGAAGAAGACGACGGCCGGAATCCTCGCGATCGTGCTCGGCGGGTTTGGTGCGCACAAGTTCTACCTCGGGTACACCCGTGTGGGGATACTTCAGTTGCTGCTCACCGTCGTGACCTGCGGGTTCACTGCGGTCATAGGTCTCGCCGAAGGTATCGTGTACTTGACGAAGTCCGACGAGGAGTTCGTCGCCACGTACCAGAAGAACCAAAAGACCTGGTTCTGACCCCGGTTAGTTCCTTAGTCCCGCATCAAGGTACGAAAACGTTTCCAGTGGCAGGAGCCGCAACGCCCAGAACCCGGTGACCAGGAGGAGCATCGGGAGCGCCCAGCCGCGTCGTGCCAGCAGCGGGGTGCGGTTCAAAACAACGCCGACAAGAGAGACGATCACGAGTGGTGCGATGATCGGCAGGATGAGGTTGTGATCGAGTACGGCGGGAAGGTCGCCGTGGGCGAGCGCGGTGACGGCCCGCCCGGTTCCGCAACCCGGGCACTCGAGCCCGGTGAGCACCTTCAGCGGGCACGGCGGTAGCGGCGCACCCAAACGGGCAGCAATAAGCGTTAACGGGACGGCCCCGAGCGCCACGCCGGCGGCGATGCGGGACGTGCCGCGCGATGCACCCATGCGGAACAGATCGACGACGATGCTCAGCCGCCGCCGTACGCGGCGAAGACCTGGACGGCGATACCCAGCACGCTGACCACACCGCCGACGACGGCGCCAATGATCGAGAACTTCTTGGCCTGCGCACTGTGGTGCGCGGCGGCGGCGACGTCGCCGCGTTTCCAGGCACTGTCGACCTTCGCGGCGTTCACGATCGCGGGAATACCGAGTGGTATACAGCAGCACACGGTGGTCATGATCGACCAGACGAGATAGTTGTTGGGACGCTGCCCTGCAGACATGCCTGCAGGCATACCGGGAGTCATGCCTGCGTTCGGGGGTGGTGGCACCGGTGACGACGGGATGGCCGGACGGGTGTGGTCGGCCCAGACGACACCGTCCCAGTAGCGTTGCTGCATCGGGTTCTGCGGATCGGGGTACCAGCCGGCGGGTGGATTGTTGGTGTTGGTCATGTTTCAGTATGTTCCGACCCTTCCCGTGGTGCGCACGGGTCCGTCCCGCTGAGGGCGCTTTAAAAGTGCAGGCGCCAGGCGGCGTCGAGGAACTCGTCGAGTCCCGACCCTTCCCAGTCGGGAGAGAGGTTCATGAGAGTGTCGGTGAAACCTTCGATGTCGCCTTCGTTCTCCGCCGCCTCAAGTATTCCGCGGAGTCGCGCGACGCCGTCTCGGTCGAGCACGTCGAGACTCTCGCCAAGGGTCTCACCGGGTGTGATGAGCGCACCCTGGAGGTGGGAGATGAGGCGGGCGAGCGTTGCGAGACGCTGGTCATCCCCGGCTCGGAGTGCGAGGAGGACGCGTCCGCCGCGCGTGTCGCCCGCCGACCGGGAGAGCAACTCCCAGACGTGCTCGGTGTCCGTCGCAGGGAGCAGACAGTACGCGAGGGTGCTGTCCGGGTCCCCGAGGCGGAGGAGGATGTTCTCGACGTTCTCGAGTTCCCGGGGTCCGTTCTCCAGGAGCGCCCGCCGGAACTCAACGATGGCGTCACCCCTGTCGGAGAGGGGGAGTCGTCCGCACACGACGCTCAGCGGTGAGAGGTAGAGCGGGTCGGGTTCCGTGCCGGAGGGGTCGTCGACGCAGACGTCGGAGTATCGACCGATGCGCTCCTCGACGGTGAGACCGTTCTTGAAGGTGACGGCTCCGGCGACCCACTCGCCGGGCGAGGCGTAACTTAGTTGGAAGGTCAGCTCCGGCCAGAGACGGGAGGCTTCACGGATCGGGTTGAGGGCGACCCCGAACCCGGTGTCGTAGTTGTACGCGATCCCGGTCCGCGAATTCTGGGAGCGTTCGACGTCGAGGGCGTCCCATTTGCAACCCCAGTGGGTGATCCGCCAGTTCAACCACCCCTTCGACCCGCCGAGCATGCCGAGGTTCGGCTCGGGGATGAGCCGTTGGAAGCTCAGGAGGTCCTCGGTGCCTTCGACGCTCGACGAGAACGCGGCGATGTCGTCGGCGGGTCCGCTGACGGTGAGTTCGTTCTGACAGTAGTTCTGGGCCATGGTGGTTTCCTTGCCTAGTACTGTGGTCGGCCCCCGGCACCGGGCATACCGCGTCACCCGGAAGTAAGGCTCCTTCGCTGCTTGCCTTGCCTGCCAGTCCGCGACACGGTGGGGGTCGTGAAACTAGGCCCCGGTATCAGTTTTTCCTGGAAACGCGCCCTCGGCGTGACCAACGTGAAGCGTCGTGTCGCGAAGAAGACCGGTGTACCGCTTACGCGAACCGGTCGACGTTCGAAGCTCGGACGTCTCCTAGGCGGTCGCTAGCAGGCGTTCCTGCAGCAGCCCCGTAGGGGTGTGCCGCCGGTCTCCGGCTAGGGGATGTTGGTCAGCACCTCGAGGGTCGAGCCGTCGGCGATGGTGACCGAGCCGTCTGCGTTCACGCTCACGATGCGTCCACCGACGAGCATCACCCGTCGGCCGTTCAGCGGGAGTTTGACGCGTCCGACGTCGACGAGGTTCCTTCCCTCTATCCTCCCGACGTTGACGTACCACTCGCCGACCGGTGCGATCATCGACGGGACACCGACCGTCGCGCCCGATGACGGGTCGCTCATCCGTGTGCTCTTGTCAGTATCGACGTCGCCCGGCATCGGTGTGGGCAGCGGTTCCGGTAACGGCATGACGTTCGCCCAGGTCTCGCCGGGGGTGAGCAGGAGCCCTGTGACGGGTTCGTACGCGAGCGCCAGGGGATCCCAGACTGCTTCGGAGTTCTCACCGGCGGCTAGGGTGGCGACGAGTGTCGGGGCGTCTAGGTCGGCGACGTCGAAGAGCGACCATTGCACACCGGTGATGGCCCCGTCGTCGGTACCGGAGCGTCCGAACGCCAAGAGGCGTCCGTCCCCGAGCGGGAGGAGCCATGTGGAGAATCCGGGGATCTTCAACTCGCCACGCACCCGCGGCGCAGCCGGATCGGAGAGGTCGACGGTGTAGAGCGGGTCGGTTTGGCGGAACGTGACGACGAACGCGAGGTTACCGGCGAATCGCACCCCTTGGATCTGCTCGGTGCGTCCGAGGCCGTCGACCTCACCGATCTGGACGAGGTCGCTGCCGCGCGTCTCGAGCACCCGGATACCCGACATGCTCTCACTGCCGAACCCTGCCGCCTCGGTGGTCGTCGCGACCCGCAGGAGGCTCTCGTGTTCGCTCAGGGAGTACGAGGAGATGATCCGTCCGAGAACGCTTCCTGATGCCCGGTACGCGGCACCGTCGGAGGTGAGGTCGAACCGGTGGACGCTGGTGCGGATCGGATCGGGACGGATCGGCGCGGTTCGGCCGCTGGGCTGCTGCCAGCGGATGGTCGCCACGTAGAGCGCGTTGGGGCTCGCGTAGACGTGTTCGGCGTCGGCGAGTACGCCAGCGCTCGCCGCTGCAGGCGAGTTCGTCGCCTCGATGTCGATGCTGGCGATCCATGTCATTCCGAGTCCGGAGTACTCCTCGGGCGTTCCAACGCGGCTGCACTCGAGTGCGGTGCGGGGTTCGGAGCGGCTTCCGTTGGTCTCCACCCGGAACATCCGGGGGAGGATGTCGTCGGCGTCGAGATCCTCGACGATGCGGCGGTTCTCGGCGAGGGCCTCCTCCTCGGCAGCGCTCCCCGATGTTATCGGGGCGACGAACGGGAGACGTCGTCCGGTGTCGGTGCGGAGCACGACATGGACCGCGCCGTCGTTGGCGCGGACGTCGACGAGGGCGCCTTCGAGGTGGTCGGTGCCCGACGGGGTGAGCCGACCGGTCTCGACCCGGTAGCGTCGGATCTGGGTCTCGGGACCCGCACCGTTCCAGAGGCTGGTGACGACGACGAGGTTGCCGTCACCGGGCGCCTTTGCGGCGAGGATCATCTGGTGCTCGCCGATCGGCAGGGTCTCCTTCGCCGTGATCTCTCCGGTGGTGGTGTCGATCACGCGGAGTCGTTCACCGACGGCAAGGTACACGTACCGACCGTCGTTCTCGGCGAGGTCGCCTTCGTCGACGCCGGTCTCCTGGACGTTCGTCGTGGTGCTGGTCGAACCCGCTACCGAATTGGTGGCGGCGTCCACCGCCGATGCGACCTCCTCGCGGGCGACGCCGAGCATCGGTATACCCCATCCGCCGCCGAGTCCCCACGCTGTGACCTGCCCGCGCATCGCGTCGCGGGTCCAGGAGGCGAGGTCGTCGCAGGAGGAGAATGGCCGGTACGCGGCTAGGTAGCGCGACCCTCCTCCGCCGTCGTCGACGGATGCGAAATCTGCGCACCCGGCGAGGAGGAGTGTCGCGGCGAGCGCCGTAGCGGTCCTGCGGGGAAGGTTCCTGTTCCTGCTTCGTGGTGCGGCGTCGCGGCGAGGGTGTCCGTGCTTCACGCCGAGGACTGTGAGGCGCGACCCGTAGCCCGCCGTGAGGCGAGGGGCGCTACCCGGTGATCCCCCGGCGGAGGTCTACGGGTGTCAGTGGTTGCCGAGTTCGCGGCAGCACTGGATGCAGTCGACGAACTCCTCGAGTGGGCGGCGGCCTCGGATCGTCGTCTGGAAGCTCTGCATCGCGGCGGTGTCCTTGTCGCAGAAGGTGTAGCCGTCTTCGCAGATGTGGGTCACACGGTAGGGCTGCTGCGGGTCGTAGGCGAGGGTGATGACGGTGACGGGCGTGGTGGTGTTGGCCATGCCTCACACGGTTGCGGCTCGGCCAGGTGCCGCATACCCGCCGGTGGGCAGTCGTTCCACCTCCGTGAGCGACTCCCGCTGCCCCGTGACGGAGTTCGCCGTGCCGACCGGGAAGGGTTGCCGGAGGCATCGATCCCGGTGACGGTGGCTGCTGTGAAGGAGCATCAAGAGATCCACGAGCTGGCGCTCCGTCACGCCGCCCGGGTCGCCCCGGATCTCTTCCTCGACGCCTACCCGCTCTTTGAGGAGGAGGGCACCGGTCTTGTACACGGCAACAGTTCGTGCGCGGTTTATTCGCATCGCCGCGTCCTGTTGAGTGCCGAGGAGATCCTCGCGCTCCCGACGACCGGGGAGGAGTGCGAGTGTGGTGGTTGGCGTTCCACGGAGTTCTTTCCCGCGCTCCTTATCGCCCACCGCAGCTGGGAGTTGAACCAAATCGCCGAGCGCGGTGGTATCGCGGATGTGCCCGAGGCCCTCGAGCAGATCGAGCGCATGCAGCCCTGGTGGAGACCGGATCTCGAGAACCTCGGAGCGGGTCTCGCTGCCGCGGCGGCACTCACCCGGGATAACCACCGGATCGAGCTCGAGATGCTCGGGTCGTTCGCCGCGCGTCTGGATCCGCTGCCCCTCCTCCGGTACGTCGCCGCGCACGGGCTGCGGGTCGAGAACGATGTCGAGGGCGCGCGCGAGTTCGCCGCATGGGTCGACGCGCTCAACCCGCGGTACGCGCGTTCGCCCTTCCCTCGTCCGACGGTGGCCGCCTCTGCCCGCGGCGTGGGGTCCCGTGCGTTCGCCCGACGTCTCGAGTCTCGGGAGCGTTTCGAGCGGGAGCTTGATCGGGCGCTAGAAGGTCCGCGCTCGGTCGTGATGCTCGAACGCCGCCTCTGGTCGCCGGTCGATGGTGCGACGTGGTACACTCCGGCCGAGGTGTTGCTGCTCAGCTGCGCGTTCGGGGATTTGCCGCATTCGAGTTTCGCCTGGTTCTCCGCACCGCTGGTCGTCGCGGATGCGTTGCGCCTGATGCTCTCGGCGATCCCCGGTGCGCCCCGCATCGGGGTGCTCGCGTCCCCGGTACTCCCGCCGCCAGAGGTGCGCAGCGTCGCGGAGGCACTCTGGTCGGAGAACGCCGGGACGTGGCAGAGCCTCGACGAGGTGCTCGCCGCCGCGGTCGTCCTTGACGGCGGTTCCCGTCCGTGACGGGACGCCGGGCGTGCCCCGTCCGCGGGGTCGTTGCCGCCGACGCGTGACCGGGTGACGGTCAACCGCATGTTCGATCCGCTGCTCGACCCCATCCTCGACGGGGACCCCGATGAGCACGAGCTTGTCGAACGGATGGCGGTGTACGACGCCTACATGGGGCTCTTCGACGCGGAGCTCGACCGGGTGCTCTTCCGGCACGGACTGCTCCCGTCGGAGGAGGGTCGTTTACGTATCAAGTGGATCCTCGCGAGGTTCATGCAGGCTATGCGCACCAGCGATCTCGACGTACTGGAGGCGGTGCTCGTCGAACGCTACCTGCCCCGTGAGCAGGAGTTCCGTCTCCTCGACCAGGAACTCGACTGGGTGATCGACCGCCACGAAGGCGAGATCCCATCAGGGGAACGCCGCGAGATCCGCGAGTGGGTGACCGAGTTATTCGACGCCAACGTTCTACTCGGTCTGGCCGATCTGGAACGGATCTACGTCACCGACGTGGTGCCGGCCCGGCTCCTCGACAAACACATCGAGACGCTCGCCGCATGGATCGGTGAGCACTTCGCCGAGCTCCGCAGAGGGGAGCGCTGGGCGGAGCTCGCCGCATGGATGGAGTCCGGGACCGCGCAGATCGCCGATGCGCACACCGAGGAGACCGGTATGCGCGCAGTGCGCCTGCAGGCGACGCAGTTCCCCATCGAACTTGTCGGCGGACTTCTCGAGTGGGCGTCGCGACCCGAGAGCGTGTTGCACGGCGCCGCCGGTCTGCGGCTGGTGCTGCGTCTGCGCGCGGAGGGTTCCCGCGAGGAGTTGCTCGAGGCCTTCCGGGTTCTCGATCGCTTCTGGAAGATCGCGCTCATCCGTCAGGGCGGGGACGAGCAGGCGTTCTGGAATCGGGTGCTCCGGGAGAGCTCGCGGATCTAGGGCCGGCGGAGAGGTTTCAGGCGTCTGCCCGGTGCGCAGCGGACCGTAAACGGCATGACCCTGAACGAACTGCACGAACTTGCCCGGTCCGGGGACTTCAAGGCTGCCTACACCGCGGCCGGTCTAGTTGAAGGGCCTCTTGAGGAGATGCTTGAGGCGCAGTGCATCGGCGCGTGGAGCCTTTCGCGGCTAGGCCGGCAGGAAGAAGCACGTGCAGCGGCACTGTCCGCACTCGATGAGGCGTCCCGTGTCCTGGGCGCTACGCACCGCGTCACGCTTGAAGCGATGAATGACTCTGCCCGGTTTGCGGCGCGATGCGGCGATCTTGCGACTGCGGTGGAGATCGGCACGAATGTCCACCGAATCAGGTCCGAGGTGTTGGGTGCGGAGAACCCGAAGACACTCACCTCACTGGCCAACCTGTTGCGCTACAAGGCGGCAGCAGGACAGACGGTCGATGACGCGGCAGTACGCATGCTCGCCGACGGCTGGACGGCAGCGGATCCGCAAGTTCATGACCCCGCACACCTTGATGCGTGGGTCCTCGCAGCCGAGCTGACGCAGGACCGCGAGAGCGCAGTTCGGTGCCTCGCGCGGTTCGAGCAGGTGCTGGGCAAAGAGCACCCCAACACTGCAAGGGCGCGGGAACAGTTGGCGGCTCTGCTGCAGTCGACGCAGTAGCCCGCGGTCTCACCGCACTGCTCAACGTGTGTGCTGGACGTCCGCCCGACCCGGACTTGAGGGGTGCGAGAGGTACCGGCCGGCATCGACACCCGAGTTGAGCCCGCGTCCGAAGCACGAACGGTGAATCCACGAAAGGGAGGCGATCACCTGTGAGCCGAAACGGCTCGGATCGCCCGGTCGGAGACGACCATGCCTACACACATGCAACACCTCACTGCGGCGCACACAGCAGCCGACACGAACACGGACAGTGCCCCACAAGGCGGCGTCCACCGCAAGACGTCGAAACTGCTCGACCTACACCGGCAGCGGGAGGCCGTTCTGGCGACCGGGCTCGGGAACAAACTCTGGCGAGGACTCCTCGACCAGGTGACCGCCCGAGGCTACGTCACCCGGAAGAAAAGCATCCACCTCCACGGGTGCAGGCAGGCCCCGGTCAACGGAGTGCTCGCCGACGTCCTGGTCAAGGACGTGCCGCTGCGACAATGCTGCACCGCCCGGCTGATCGACGTGGACGAGGACCTCTCCTCGTTCATCGGCGCAGCCAGCCGACTCGACGCGCACCGCAAGACGTTCGAGAGACATCGAAGCGTCCGACGGGCGAAGTTCTACGTCTCCCACGTCGCCGAACGGTACCGACGCGAACTGGCCAAGGTCGCGGAAATCGACGTGGCCCACGGCTTCGGACTTGCTCCAGCGGTGGAAAAGCTCCTCGCAGAGATCTCCCTCTGGGAGCGTGCGGTCGAGAACGAGGACGTGGACGTCGAAGTACGCGTCATGCAACTCGCCCGTATCGCCGTGGGTCCCTCACGGGATCAGGACTTGTATGGGACCCGTAGATGGAGGCGTATGCACGTCGAACTCGGAAGACGTCTCGGTATGCGGTTCGACTGTCTCACTGACCTCTTCTACGGGAGAGTAGCCGAGCTCCTCGAAAACGGAGTGCACCGCGACGCGGTACCCGGGATAGTTTTCCGGGAAGCGGTCTTGAGCCGTCACACGTACCGACTAGGTACCATGGGACGTTGCCAGATCACCGATCCGGTGGTCGGGGACTACGAGCGCGAGCTGTTCGTTTACGAGGCGGCCGAGCACTACCTGGCCGCGATCGTGGAGGAGGCACTACGACCGGTCGTCTTTACGTCCACGAAACCCCATCCCATGGTCGTTTCGGGAAGCCGCTTGTGCGAGTGCCACCCAGAAGCGTTCGACGTCCTGCTACCCGGACTTGGAACGGATTCCGGGTTGAGACTCGTCGATGTTGACCAGATCACCCGGGAGTGGATGTTCCGTGACGAACTCCCGGTCGTCGACGTCGCATCCCTTCGCCTCAAGCTCCGCGGAGCAAAGACGATGGTGAACCAAGACGGTCAGTGGGCGTTCCACTCCGAGCTCGTACAGCAACGGAACCTGCGCGCTGCGGCGATGCTGCCGCGTGCCGGCTGGTGGTCACCAGAGCGCTGAAATCACGAACCCCCGGTCGAAAGACCGGGGGTTCGTTGCGTTCTCGACCGGTAACGGAGGGCTGTCTGCGCACAACGGACGTCCCTGTTCGTTGTGTGAACGGGCTTGCCGCCCCGCAGACTCCTAGGGCCCTTGAGGTTCCTCGTATCTCGTGCCATTCGCTGCCGAGGTCGGACGAACGTGGTATGCCCACACAGCAAACGAACCGCTCCGACCAACGCCGTTCCGACAGACGAACTCGACGCAAACGCGCACCAGAGACTGTGTACGCATACCTCGCCGGGATCGTAGACGCTGACGGAACTATCACCTGTCCTAGAGTCTCAGCTACAGAGAGCTTCCCCGTCGCCATAGCAGTTCATCAGGCCGAACGAGAAGCCGTTGACCTCTTCGCCACCACCTTCGGGGGAGAGGTAACCATGCGCGACTCCTACTCCCCGCTGGCCACGCGGGAAACATATCTCTGGACCGCCTCCGCAGGAAACCGGGTCGAAGTGCTGCGGCGCCTCCTCCCACACCTGCGACAGAAACGGCGTCAGGCCGAAATAGCGCTTGAGATCTGCCGACTCAACGCGTCGTGGCGCAAACCCGACCGCGGGCTGCGCCGACCTAAGAGTATCACTAGGAAACTCCGCGCAGAACAGACGAAGATGCGGAGAGCGAACGACTTCGGGAAACGCGCGCAGAATGCCCGCGTCCCGACGCCCCCCAAGGTTCTCGTTGCGAAAGTGCCTCGAACGGTCGCAGCGTACCTCGCTGGCGTCCTAGATGCCGATGGCCACCTTCGCGCGCGTCGCCAAATCATCTACGGCTACCGGCGCTATCCTGTGGAAGTGAAACTCAAGCAAGTCACTCCTGACTCCATCCAGGTTCTTCAGCGCTACTTCGGCATCAAAGTCAGGGTCGAGTCACCGAGCGTCGAAGGAGGCCGGCATCTGTTGAACTGGGCGTGCGCGGCACGAACAGCTGCGCGCCTCCTCGCGACTGTCGAGCCGTACATGCTAATCAAGAAGGAACGCGCCAAACTTCTCCTTGAGTGCGTTCGTCTAAACAGCATTCCGCGACAACCGCTGACGGTCCCCAAGGTAGTGCCCGGAGAGCCTCTGCTGCCGCTGGCTAAAGCGGCAAAACTTGCCGGTGTCAGTTACGCGGGGGCAGCAGCAGCAGTACGTGAAGGGCGGGCTCCGGGTGTGCGCAAAGCGCGAGGTCGTCGAGGCGAGTCAAGCGTATTTGTACCGGCATCCTTCATACCTGAGTGGCGCACCCGAGACCATCGGAAGCGGCCTGACGAGCACTACGCCCGCCTGGACGCTCTGGTCGCGCGTTGTAGAAAGCTGAACTCCAGAGAGTAGTGCGCCGGACGACGCAACTCACGTACCGAAAATCTCACCCCCATCGCATGACACGTCTAATCAAGTGTTCCTACGTCAGATCGTTGAGCACCACAGCAATGCAAGCCATGTTCAATCAGGCCGTTGCATCTCGCGTCGGCGTCCACGCCGCGAGCGCGCTTCTCACCGCGTGCAGGTACTCTCCCGATCCGGAGGCGGGCGGGATCCACGCCTCCGGACACGGTCTCTGCGGTGTCAAATACACCCGGTTCCGATATCGCCGCAGTTCAAATCCTACTTCAAGGTTTCAGGGGTGCTGGCGCCGACGTGTCGGGCTGGAGACGGATCTGGTTAGAAATTGCCCGCGAACGAACAGTTTTCCGTCAAGCCGTAGCCGCGACCTTGACATGGTCGGTTTTGAAGGTGGCCACTCCGGTGGTGTTTGTAGGCATGTTGACCGCCTCGGATACCGTTTTGCATCCCGCCTTGGTGTACGCCGCTCTCGGTGTGGTTGTGGCGTGCTTCACTCGGCTTCGCCGCTACCTGGCCTTGCGACTGAGTCGCAAGGTTGAGCGTTCCCTGCTCCTCTCCGTCCATGCCAATAGCCTGCGCGCCGCCCAATCGGGAACTTCTGTTGCCGCGGTAGTGCCCCATGTGGTTGATCCCGGGAAAACCCAGCTTTTTGTGCAACTGGTTCCTATAGTCCTGGCAAACTTGCTGCAAGTGGTGGTCGCCGCATCGGCGATGCTGCTAGTCTCTCCCGTTCTCGCTCTGGTCACGCTGGTTCCTATTTTGGTGGGCGGTCTTCTCTATTCCCGCCATTCACGCGCCGCCGCAGCCCCAGCCCGGGTGGCCAGGTCTGCGCATGGGCGTCTTCTCGGACTGGTCGATGAGCACATCAACGGAATGGACCACCTGACGGGGCTTGGGGCAGGCCACGGGCATGCGGACCGATTCCACGGGGCCAATATATACGCAGCTCGCGCCCATCTTCTGCTCGCAAATCTGCGTGCCCGCTACATGCCTCTCGCCGATATAGCCCTATCTGTGGCCACGGTCTCCGCCGTTTTGTGTGGCGGTATGTACATCATAAACGGCTCTATGGCACTTGACGAGCTGCTGCTGTTCTACATGTACGCCACTATGCTGGTGTGGCCTGTCAGGAACATCGGGATGTTCACGGCCGAGAGTTTGCCAGCGTGCGAAGCGGCTCGCCGAATAGCCGTACTCGAAGACGGAGAGACCGCGGCACCATCTCCGGCCGATACGCCCACGCCGCGGGGGTGGGTGTCAATTTTGGTGGATCCGGGCGACACAGCAGCGCATTTTCCCGGCTTCGCGGAAGTGGATGGGAATTTCCCCGCCGTTTTTGCCGGCACGTTCATGGACAACGTCTCCATGGGTTTCCGCGAACCTACGGATAAAGGGGTCGTCGAAAACATTTGTCGAAGCGTCGGCCTCGACGACGAAATTTCCCGCCGGCCCGGCGGCTACCTCTCGGATCCCGGCGCCAGCGGTGCTCACATAAGTGGCGGCCAGCGGCAACGTCTCTCCCTCGCCCGCGCGCTCGCCGCCGAGCACGAGACACTGATACTAAAATCTCCTCTGTATGCCGTCGACTCCGCGATGACTTCCGAGATTCTCGAGCGTATACGCATCATGCGCACCGCCGGGAACACCGTTCTCATAACCTCAGATACCGAACAGGTACGGCCCGGCGACACGGTGCTCGATTTCCGTTCGCCTGGGGGCGCAGCCTCTACTTCCGCCGCCGCACCCGCCGCCGCACCCGCCGCCGCACCCGCCGCCGTTGACGTCTCCCTAGATGAGACCGGTCTTCCGTCTCTCCAAGTTTCTAGCCGCCACGATATACCGGCTGATTGGCGCAAACTTCTCGCCTGGCTGCCGCCCCGTCCTGCGGTTTTTCTGGTGTTGGGGGTTTTTTCGGCCGGGGTTCTCTCACCCCTGCTTTCTGCGCTTCACAGGTGGGCGGTTGATGGCGGCATCGTAGAGTCCAGGCCGCGTATTTTACTGCTCGCTGCAGCGACACAAACTGTCGTCACGTTGGCGGCATGGTGGACGACACGCGCCCATACGCGTCTTGCCGGCAGACTCGGGGAGGGTCTCCTGTTTTCCCTGCGTGGGGCTCTTTTTGACGGGGTTCGCCGGCGATCTATGGTCCGCACCGGGTTCGGGGCCGGGCCGGTCCTGGCCCGGGCGACATCGGACGCTGAAGCCGTTCGATCCGCCGTTTCGGGCAATTTTCTACCGATGTTCTCATACATCCTGCTCGCGTCGGGTTCTCTTATCGTAACCGCCGTTTTACAGGGCGACTTCGCACCCTATGCCCTAGCGTGGCTGCCTGTCATGCTGCCACTCAGCGTGATTTTCCGCCGCCGCGCCAACATCGTGTACCCCGCTGTTGCTCGAGCGGCAGGAGACGTGATGGTAGCCGCACACGAAAACCTTTCTGGCTGTTCCGCTCTCCGCCACCACGATCCGCGTTCCGTTCGTACCGTGCTGTTCACCGCCAAGACGGATGCACACCTTGAGGCGCAGATGCAGGCGGTACGGCTCACCGGGTGGTATTTCGCCGCCACCGAGATCCTCGGTGTTCTGGCGCTCTCCACTGCCGCCTATTTTTGGTCAACTTCCGCCTCGTCTCCCGGGGTCCTGTTCGCCCTGCTCGGGCTCCTGGCCTTGGTGTTCGAGCCTCTACAAAATGCCGTCAACTCCTACGGTGGTGTGCGCCCCGGTGTAGCCGCTCTCGAGCGCCTGCACCAGTTGACCTCTACCACCGGTCTCCCCGGGGAGGTTTCACGCGCCCCCGACGATACACCCCTCACCCGCCCCGCAAACGGCAAAGAGTCTGTGTATGCGCTGGATAAGGTGTCGTTCTCTTTCGACGAAGGGGCAGCATCTCTCCCGGTTTTCGACGATATTGGTCTATCTGTGGCTCCCGGTGAGCGTCTCGCCCTCGTTGGCCCCAGCGGGTCTGGTAAAAGTACGCTGTTGAAACTGTTCGCCGGCACCCTGACTCCTTCTTCCGGGAGTTTGTCTTTCATGGGGTGCCCATCTGTGCCGCTGGGCACGGATGTCCTTTGGGTGCCGCAGGACGTAGAGGTTTTCTCAGGCACCGTCCGCTACAATCTGTCGCTCGGTCCGTCCAGTGGTTCACTCGAGGATTCGCTCGAACTTTTAGGCCTTTCCGCCGAGTTCGCCGGGATGCTTGAGCGCCCGGTTTCGGAGCTTTCTTTTGCGGAGAGGAAGCTTCTGTGTTTCGCCCGTGCTGCGGTGTGCAGACCCCCTGTCTTGCTGCTCGATGAGCCCACGTCCGGTCTGGCCGATTCGCAGCGAGGTTTGGTTATCGACGCCCTGGGGAGGCTCGGTTCTTCGACGACGGTGGTGCTCGCCACGCATTCGAGGTCCCTTATGGATGCATGTAGCAGACTGATCGTACTCCCCGGTTCTCGCACCGACATCAAAACTAAACACCCCGTGGTCCTGGTCAGCACACCCCCTTAGTGCTGGCCGGGACATCCGTATTTTTGGGAACAAACTTTTCTTTGGGAACAAACTTTGGGAAGGGAAGCAACTGTACGTCTGCCACAGTGCCCCCACCGTTGCGTCGAAACGGGGGCTCGGGAGTCGAGTACGCGGTAGGCTCAGGCCGGCGGCATCCAAAGATCCGAGCGCACCCCGTAGTGGTCGCTCGCGGGCGGGTCAACCCCGAGCAGCGAGGACGCCACAGGGCAGCCGGGTCGGCCGTGGACGTAGCCCCGAACAAGAAGAAAATCGATCCTTCGCGGTGGAAGTAGCCGCTGATCGAGAATATCTTGCCCGGTCGCAGTGCGGGCCACATACAGGTTTGACGGATCACTGGTGAAGCCGGGGCCGGTGGCGGCAGACCACGCGTCGACAAACCAAGTCGAACGCTCACCGAACGGTTCGAGACCACGGAGAAACCTGATGGTCGACGACTCTGGCAACGTGTTCGAGTCCATACCAATCACGGCCACATCGCGGGAACCGTGCGAGACGTCCCCGGCGACGACAGAGTCGAGATGGTCGGCAAGCAAGACCGCCTGCCGAAGACGCGCACCTTCAGCGAGCGCACCCCACGCCAGATGCGCACTCACGGCACGCAAACGACGACCGGACGGCTGATGCTGCAGCAGCGCCGACATCGCCGGTCGAAACGGTACACCGAGGGCGGGCGGGCGTATGGGTTCGAGGGCTACCTCCTCAAACGACAACAGGGGTAGGCGAGAGAGCACAGCACACCGAGTTGGAGACGAATCCGTCTCCAGGCAAACCGGAAAACCCCCGAGTTCGGCGAGCAGCTCCGCAGAAGAAACCCCATCGTGGGTAAACGATTCTTGCATGAGCAAGACGTCGACCCCGGCCAGAGCCGACGCTGCAAGCTCGAGGCGGGCCGGGAAATCAACCGGCGACGGCGACCACCAGAGATTCCAGGTCGCCACAGTCACCTTCTCTTCAACGGGCAGAACGAAAGCGCCGGACATCATCTATCCTAAGGTCCCGTCCAGGGATAAAATGGCAAAACATCAGCAACCACAACGAACGCAACAATCTCACAGCACGGGGCCCGAAGGAAACGGGGGAGTCCACTGTGAGTAGGTCGGGCAGCGATGGTGCGGAGGTAGCCGCCCGGCTTTTCGACGGAATCGAGTCGCGCAAACTCCCCCATGCGCGCCTTGATATCGGCGGAGATTAGCCTACGAAAAATATCGTACAATCACCGGCGGGGAGTTCTCTGCGTGCTCGAGCCAGAAGTTGAACTGATGCTCGACGATACCGGGTCGCCACATGGGTGGAAAATCGTCTGCGAAGCGTTGCTCATATTCTGCAACGACTTCCAAGTCGAGCACTTTGGTCTCCTTGTAGCCTGGCATATGGTTGTGCGTGACGGTTTCGAACACGGCGATGGAGTACCAATCGAGTTTCTTGTCCGTGTCGTCGTCCTCCGTCGCATTCCGGAGGAGTATCTGCACCACCGGTTCCATAGCTCCGGGGCTGCGCAGCCCGGGGGCGAGGATGTGGAGCACTTCGCGTAGTTGGTCGGAGTAGAGAAGTTGGGAGGAGTCTGCCATGTCAGATCATCGTGCATGCTCGCTGTTTCAGCGCAATACTCCGCCGCCACCGCGGCCGTCTGTAAGGGCAACTCCGGTGGACCGCTCCGGGTGAAAGATCCCCTCGGGTTTCTACTCGTAGGGGTCGTCGCCGTTTACCCGTCGTCGGTCCTGTTTGCGTTTCGAGGCGCGCCGCTTCTCGGCGAGCCGGTCCTCGGCCGCACCGCGGGTGGGGCGGGTCGCCCGGCGCTTGCGTTCCGGTCGCGCAGCGTCGTCGATGGCGGTCTTGAGCCTCTCGATGACGCGGACGCGGTTGCGCCACTGCGATCGCGAGGCTCCTTCGGAGAGCACCACGGAGTCGCCGAGACGTGTACGTACGCGGGCGGTGAGTGCGGCGGGTCCTTCGAGGCGGGAGAGGTCGGCGCGCACACTGACGCGGGTGCTGACCTTGTTGCGATGCTGGCCCCCGGGTCCTCCGGCGCGGTCGAACCGCCACTCGAGGGCCTCGGCGGGCAGGCGAAGCCCGTCTGCGGCACGGATGTCGTCATCGGGGTTCACGTCAGGGATCGTGACGTCTTCGGACCGCGCGGCATTCGACACGGTCGTGCACGCACGAGAGGGCTTCGCCACACGGTTCGACAGGTTGCGCGGCATCCGGAAACAGCGAACGCCCCCGGTCTCACGACCAGGGGCGTTCTGCAGGTTTCCGACCCGCGTTTTTCGGGAGACATCTCCCGTGTTTTAGAGGCGTTTGGCCGCCTCGAGGAGATCCTCGAGGGTGCCGCTCCAGCCAGGACCGAGACCTTTCACGGCTTCGAGGATGTGCGGGTCGCTGACGCCGCTCTCCTTGGCTTGCTGGTAGAAGCAGTCGTCGAAGTATGATCGTTCGCCGCCCTCGCAGTAGCAGTGGCCGTGCCGCGTCATGAGGTCCGCGTGGCTCTCCGGTATGTCGTACTGTTCGTGCTCGATGAGGGTGCCTTTGCTGATGGTGAGGCTCCCACCCCAGCCCTGCTCCTCTTCGTAGTGGTACTCGATGTCGACGTCGTCGTTCTTCGTGGCGAAGGCTTCTATGACGGCCATCGGCGGGGACCATGCGGTGCTGAACGTGTAGCGGAGTGTTCCGTTTCCGTTCTCGTCTAGGTGCGGTTCGCACGCGTCCCACTTGGTGTCCCAGTTCGCGATGTTCCAGTTGTACCAGTCGGGCTCGTCGGCAGGGCGCGGCACGATGTTCTGGAAACTCAGGGCTTGTTCTTTCCCCTGGTCGTCCCGTTGCGCGAGAGTCTTCTTGATCTCCTCGCAGCGTTCGGGTGTTGCGGTGATGGTGACGCTGTTGTAGACCCAGTTGGGCATCGTCGTCTCCTTCCTGCGTCCCTCCATGGGAGCGCGTCAAGAGGTGTGTTTGCTTGCGGGGACGGCTGTCCTCGCTGCGTGTTCCCACCGTTGCGGCGGCGCGCGTCGGACAACACGCCGTCGCGCCCGTTCAGAGGTGCCGCGCGGCGCCGAGGGGTGCCTCGGGGTGCTCGAGCGCACCATGGACGTCACCGATGACGTCGATACCCCGGGTCCGGCTAGACGATTGCGCCGTCGGACGCGTCACAGGGCGTCGGCCATGCACCAGTCCGCATGCGGGTTGCGCCGGCATTCCACGCACGGTTCCTCGGCGACGACACCCTCCGAGAGGATGGTCTCGAGCGGCTCTAGATGGTCGGCCTGCTTGAACTTACGTGCTTCACGGTACCGGCGGCTTTTGCCCTTCTTCATAACGCTCTCCTTCGTCGACCGCGGTGGGCGCGTCTCTGCAGTCCTGCTGCTGAGGCGCTCGTACAACTTGCACTACCTGCGGCCTGTTCGCCCCCTCACCGTCCGCCGCGGGGCGCGTCCGTCACATGACCCTCGAGCAGCACGAAGTCTTGCGTCTGTCAGCGCCGCGGGAACGGTGCCGGGACATGGCCTACGGCGATCTTCTCGCGGTTGACGACCCTGTCGAAGACGTGTGGTACGACGAGGGTGGTGGTCCGGGGGCTCCTGCATGGTCCGTGCGGGTGCACCGGGAGGGCTATACCCAGGAGTTCTGGTTCTCCAACGAGAGCGCTGCGTACCGCTTCACCCGTTCCCTCCAACGGACCTGAGACGGCTCCCCGGTTGTCGGGGAAACGAAAACGGGAGCACCCAGAGGTGCTCCCGTTTCTTCGTTCTCGTCCGGTGACCCGGCCGTGGGTGCTCAATTCCAGCAGATGTCGCTGTCGTTTTGCTTCGCCCAGTTCGCGAGGTCGATGAGAAGTGCGAGCTTCTCGTTGAGGTATCCCGCGCGCTCGCCAAGGTCGATGAGCGTGGCGCCGCCTTGACCCTTATGGATCTGCGGTGCACGCTCGTCAGAGGTCTCGAGGAGACCGTCGGCGACGAGCAGTCGGCCGAGGAAGTCGTCCACTGCAGCCGTGCCGCAGTAGAGGTCGCGACCGCTGTAACCGAGCAGCCGCATGATGCGGTCTGCGTTGCTGTTGGCCAGGTTCACCGTGACGAAGTCATGGACCTCGTTGATGAGAACGCCGCCGTTGAGCCCGCACTCACCGCAGTCGCTGCTGTGGGTATGGGCAACGTCGCGGGCGACGTCCGCTGCAACGTTCGTAGTCGTGAAGTCACACCAGAAGCTCAGCGAGCAGAGCTCGGCCTTCGGTGTCTTGGTTGGGTAGAATGTGACGGACATGGGTCCTCCTGTAGATGATCCGGTTTCCCGGTTCGTGTGGGAATGGTCAAGGTCCACTGTCAGGGGCGCCTTCTCGCGGACAAGGCAAGAGCCCGTCCGGTGAAGGACGGGCTCTTGGTGTCCCCGGGTTGGGTGCTCAGACGTTTCGCGCGGTTTCGATGGTCTCCCAGATTGATCCCAGGGGCCCGTCGCTGTCCGGTTCGTAGAGTTTTTCGACCGTTTCGCGGTCGACGTCACCGATCGGTGCGCACTCGTTCCCGATAGCTTCACGGGTCGCAGCCGGGTAAGGAGAGAAGGCCCATCGCCGACTCGTCGTTACGTGTGACTGGTTCTCGACGGCCCGTACGAGCGTGTACACCCAGCGAGGGGTGTAGACGACACCGGCGCGGAACTCGAGGTGCCCGTTGCCGTTGTGGCGTTCGGCCGGCAGGTACTCGACGAGGAGTCGTTGGACGGCGACGTTAATGGGGCTGTACGCGAGGTACCACGCCACTTCTGTGTCGTCCGCGTCGGACGGGTTGCCCCGTCGCATCTGCGCGCATTCCTCTCGGAGGTACTCGATCGCTTCCGGCAGGGCTTCCTGCCAGGAGTGCTCGAGGATTCTTTCCACGCGTTCGCGTTGGCGTCGCCAACGATTCACGAGGATTCGTTCGTACCAGTCGGCACCGTGCCGGCCTGCCGCCTCGTCGCGCACACGTAGGGACGTGCGTACTTTCTCGAGGTCTTGCAGGGGGATGCGGTCGTTGCTGACCGCGTCCTGGAGTAGCCGGGTGTCCTCACGGATGGAGCGTCGCCGCGCCTTACGTGGATGGTTCGGCTTCCGTAGGAGCTCGACACCGATGACGATGACGAGCCCTAAGGTGATACTTGCGGTGAATCCGAACGCTCCGGCAAGCATGAACGCCAGTGCGATGACCGCCCAGAGCGTGGTGTTTGCCACAACGAGGTACGTCTCCCCGGTCTCGATGGTGAGACTGAGGAGCAGCCCGAAGAGCCCACCGATAGAGATCGGGAGAAACAGGGAGATTCCGTCGATGCGGTCTCCTTGCCAGCTGAAGTAGTAGTCGCGGAGTTCGCGACGCAGTGCGGAGACGAAGCCTGGTCGTTGCGACGGCGTCTTCGTTTCCCGTTTTATGCGTAGACGCATGTGGGTGCGTTCCTTTCTGGGGAAATTTCTGTCGTCGGGCGGGGGTGTCCCTCGCCGCATGTAGAGCGCGTTGCCTGCCCCACCGTGGGCGCGGAGGGGGGTTCGTCCACGTGCCGCTCCAGGACGACGTTGCTTGCCCGGGCACGTTCCGCAGCAACAGTAGGGGGGGTCAACGATGAGCTGATCAGCAGAACGCGGGAGTCATAGCCCGTCTTCCGCTGATCGAGCGAGAGGTGGTGGGGGCCGAACCCTGCTGCTTGAGAGTCTCACGACTCCCTCGTCGGCCCCTTCGGGGTCTTCGGCAAAATTCACACTGGCAGAGATGCCCGCTCCTACGGCTACTTTCATGGATGGTTCGCCTAGACTTCGGTCGACCGCGATCCTTATAGGGCTCTGCCCTGGTTCATACCCGTAGGACACTCCAAATACATCAAGTCAGTGATGACGTACAGGCGGCCGGGCGCAAGCCCGGCCGTTTGGCGTTTCCGGGATTGGTGTCGCCCCCTCTGTGCGCCAATAGTTTCCTGTGCTCGGCAACGCGCCGGCGTTCGCCTTCGCGCGATCAGTGAACAAGGGGACAGTCATGGCCAACAAAGGCGTTTGCAGCAAAAACATCACCATCGACGGCGCGAAGGTCAGTTTCGCGACCCACAAATTCTTCGTGCTCGGACCAGACGGCGGGGTCCTGCGTGTCCGACACTACCGGGACCTGCTTCGCACTGGCGTGTTCAGCGGCGAGCGCCCTGTCTCCAACATCATCAGTTCGGACGGACCGTCTGACTTCGTGCACGTTCTCGCACTCGACAAGCGCGACCCGATGCCTTCGTTCGAGGATGTCAGGATGTTGTTGGGCTGGGCCGAGCGTGGTCCGGATGGCTTCGTGATCGGTTTCGACGCCAAGAAGACCGAGGCCGGTCTGCCGGGTGCGATTCTCGGCAAAACGCGCGATGCGCGCCGTGCGACGAACGTGAAGATGCCTGCCGACAGAACCTTGCTCGGTGAAGGTGGTTGGGGGCATAAGCGTTCACCGGTCAACGAACTTCTGATGCTCGCCCGCAGTGATCGTTCTTCCGACATGTACTACGAGAGCGCCAAGGATCGTGGCGCCCGCCGGCGCACCCTGGTCAAGACCCTGGTGGGCAAGGACCCCGGGGCGCTCTCGGCTCTGATCGCCGCGCTGCGTACCAAGGACAACCTGCGCACACCGGCGTTGATGCTGGCCGTCGACGCGCTTCTTGCCGGCCATCCTGAAGGTGAACGTCTTCTCGGTGACGTCCTGCTCCGTCCCGATCAGCCCGGTCAGGCGCTCCGCTACTTCTTCGACGCCTACCGAGACGGTGTCCGCGGCGGTATACCGTCCTCCCTGCGTCGCGCCGTAGCCGGTGCGGCGACGCGTCTCTACACGGAGGATGCCGTCGTCCGGTTCGACCGAGTCCGCACCGTGGGTGTAGAGGATCGTTCCGCGAAGGGTTCCGCCGTCAAATTCGCGGACGTGCTATCCCTGACCCATCCGGTTCCGCAAGGGGAGGAGCAGTCGCAACTCTTTGGTTTCCTCACCGGTTCGGGCCGGCCTACCCCGCTGCTTGCCGTTCGCGACACCCTGATGTCGCTCTCCCCGGAACTGGCCGCCCGGGAACTCCAGTTCGAGGCCGCGCGTCTCGCGCGGGGCGGCGCCCCGGGGATGCTTTCCCGTCTGCCGTGGGAGACGTTGGCGGCAGTCTCGACCGGTCCTCGCACCGACATCGCCGATGCCGAAGCCTCTTTCGCAGACGCCAAGGCCTCCCGTGAGCGTTTCCGAGAAGCCAGCCGGGAAGTCTTCGCCAAGGAGCGTCGTCTGCGCACTCGCGTGCGTGACGCTGTGCGTAACACCCATCCTCGAGGCGCGGGCGCCCCGGACCCCGCGATCGCCAAAGCGCGTCTTGCGCAGGCTCGCGCCGAGCTGCAGGAGTTCCGTTCGTCTGTCGAGTACAAGGACGCAGTAGAGGGGATGACGGCGGCTCGTAACAAAGTGCGCGATGCTGGCGTCCGTCTCGCCGTTACCGCCTCGGCGGGAGGCAAGGTTCACCCGGCTGTCTGGCCGGTGGCGCTGCCATCGCTCTCCGATGGTCAGGTGTTGAGTCTCCTGGGGGCCTTTGATCGTTCCGGTGTCGACGGGGCGTTCCGCGACCGCGTTACCGAGCGTCTCTCCGCGGCACGACCCGCCATCCCGGACATACTGCGAACGGCGCGGGGCGCAGCCCTGGCCACCGCGCACCTCGCCGCTCCCGCCGATACCGTTGCGTTCCGGACCTCGGGCGCGTGGACCTCGCTCCCGCCGTCGTCGTGGGAGGCACCACTCGAGACTCTTGTCGGCGATCGCGTTGCGGAGAAACTGCCCGAGATCAAGGGCAGGGTTCTCATCCTCGTCGACGGTTCAGGCTCGATGCAGTCCGAGGTTTCCGGCCGCAGGAACGACCACCGTGCCGCCGGCTACCAGTCTTTGACCTGTGCCGATGTCGCCGGTTTCGCCGCGTCGGCGATCGCCTCTCGTTGCAGCACCCCGGCGGACGTTTTCGTCTACGACACCGAGGTCGCTTCCCTGGAACGCTTCTTCGGTCGCGCCCCGGCGCGCCTGCGGTTGGAGCGGGTGGAAGCCCTGCCGGGCGGGGTGTTGGCGGGTTCGCGAACCATCCTCGGGAAAGTCTCGGGTGGTGGTACCGATACGCATGCCGCCATTGCGAGCACGTGGAACGAACACGATCTGCTCATTATTCTCACCGACGAGCAGACGTCGTTCGTGCCGGGTCAGAAGTTCGCGCACGTCGTCGGGTACCCGACCAGCCCGGAATCCGCCGCGAAACGTTCTTTCCGTCTGCCGGAGTCGGCGAAGGTCGTGACGGTGAATCTCGCCGGGTACTCCGGCGCACAGTTCCCCGACTCGGAGAATCGTCGCAGCATCAGCGGTTGGAGCGAGGCGCTCTTCGACGAGGTCGCTTCCTTGGCGACGCAGGACGTCGAGCTCGAGTCGTCTCCGACGCCGTTCGATGACGAGGCGGTCGCCCGGGGCAACGAGGCTCGTCGTCTGGCCGAGCGGGCTCGTCTGGCCGAGGAGGCGTTGCCGGGGACGTCCCTTGCCGATGGGCGGGTCTATCGTGTCGGTGATGTGGGTCCGGCGGGTGGCATCGTCGTGTTCGTCGGCGGTCTTGGTGAGAGTCTCGAGGTTCCGCTGCCTGATTGGAACGGCTCGGAGTTCGGTGACCCGGCCCGTTCGTGGGCTGATGCGGTCCGTCTTGCCGAGGGGTGCTCGTTCGGCGGCTACGCCGACTGGCGTCTTCCGGGCAAGGACGAGTTGTTCGAGAAGGTCTACCCGTTCACGCGTTCGGTCGAGCGGTATGACGGGAAGACCTACGTCCACGAGCGCCGCGAATTGCGCACCGGCCGCGACGGTGACCGTTACTGGTCGTCCTGGCCAGTGGGTTCCGACGACGCCTGGTTCGTGTGGATGGATGACGGCAGGTCCAATACCGGTTCGACAACGAACCGTATGTACGTTCTGCCGGTTCGTTCCTTCTGAGATCTTCCGGGTGTAAGGGCGTGTGTCCCAATTCAGCCGTGCCCGACTGACCACATACCCCTGAGAGTGTGGTCAGAAGTGGGGGCGTGCCCGTCGGCTGGTCTGGTAACGAGCCTCCTTGACGAACTGTCCGTAGCCGAACGGTCCTCTCGGTATGACACCGGGGTTCGAGTTCCAGCACAGCGGAGAGATCCTCTGGTGCCACGTCAGGGGTCGCTTGCAGCAGATCCTCCAGTTCGACGAGGAGTGGGTGGTCGACACCCCTCGATCGGAGACGCTCTGGTCCGAGACCTGTCAGCAGAACGACATCACCAGAGGATCCGCCGCAGCCCTCAAGAAGGGGCGTGCGACGTCGGGTCCCATCGGGTTCACCTGGTGGGGCTGGCACCTGCCGCAGCACGTCGACCTGCTGGCCGTCAACCCCGCTGGTACGTATCGACTGCGCTGCTCGACGGTCCTGGGCCGGCCTCGTCCCGACGCCGGTGAGCAGCTGTGGCGGCTGCTGGCCGGTCTACGACACTTCGTACCTGCTGGCGCCCTGGTCGTTGACGGCGACGGCCTGCTCAGGCTGGTGTTCTCTATCGCTATGGACCGGTCGATGGCCGAGGAGATCTCGCAGTTCACCGCCGGAATCCTGCACCGTCACGCTGCGTGGGCCGGTTATCTGGCAGCGATGTTCAAACAGGTGGGACTGCTTGACGCACTACCTCAGCCACATCCTGAGAGAGGTGAGCGAACGGACCCGGTTGAGTTAGTCGCCATGCTCTTCACCGCCGGTCCACAAGCAGTGCCTTCGGCTTCGGGTCGCCCGCAGAGCCCGGAAGGCGCCTGCCTCTCCGCCATGTTCGCAGAAGGGCTGCCCAGTGCGGTCGCCAACGAGATCGGTTGGCACTACCGAGCTTCGCTCGACGAATACTTCGACCCCCGCGAAACCGTCTTCAGCCGAGAGGCCGTGGGCGTCCCCTACGACTACTTCCTCTACCAGGTAGTGGAGAACACGTCAGCCTCGGCGGAGGATCCGGAACTCGAAGCGCCCCCGGTCTTCAAGAATGACCCGTATCTACTGCTCCAGATGCAGATGACCAGTGCCATACCGGAGTCGCACATCTCCGAAGTGAGCGCGCTTCACGAGGCGAACGCACGGCTGTGGGGCGCCTGGAGTACCGGCACAGCCAACGTGCTGGGAAGCTTTGTTGTCAACCAGGACCAAGACGGTTTCTACGTCGTCGGGCCGAGCACCATCTGGCCCGCGGCTTCGTTCGCCTTTGCAGCGCAGGCGCAAAGCGCGGCCACAGTGCTCTCGCATCTCTTCAGTCATCTCGCGGATCAGGCACTGAACGCCCGCCTGGCGGAACCCTCCCAAGACTCTGCGGCCCCTGCAGAGTCTTGGGAGTAGATGCTGACCATGCTCACTGCCTTCAAGGCGATGGACAGACCCACAAGGGAGTTCGCTGACCTGCGATCCGCGCTGGTCAAAGCTCTCAACAACCACGCGTCCCCGTCGGAGGTAGCCCACGTCCGAGCGGAGCTCGCAAAGCTGCTCTGGTAGCAAACTCAAAGATCCGCCCTGAAGAAGCCTGCCCGCATAGGTCTACATGACGACGCTACCTCAACGCTTCGAGCGTGTCTCGTAACACTTCGAATCGAGTGACACACGAATAGGGACACACGCCCTAAGGCTGTTGTTTCACGACCATGCGGCGCGCGTGGTCTCGGACGCGAGCGGGCGTCTGATTGTCAGGACGGCACCCGGCGACAACAGTAGAAGTGTCCGCAACAGGGCGGACCTACACACCGGAGGTGCCTCATGGGCGCTCATTCATTCACCGCGACATCCAAGGAGACCGATCCTCAGAAGGCCTACGAAGCCCTCGTTGACGGCGCCCTCTCCCAGTACGGGAGCGACTCCTACAACGGCACCATCTCGACCACACGCGGTTTCCGCGTCTACTCGAGTTCGCCGCTCTCTCCGCTTGCCGCAGAGGCGCTCAGCAACGCCCGTCTGGGATCGCTCGAGAAGTGGGGGAACTGCGAAGCTCTCGCCGTCGGACCCGCGAAGAAAACCAAGAAGAAGACGGTCACCGTGACCATACGTCCCACGGAACCCGTCGGGCAGTATCTGAACCTCACTACTGAGGACGTCGCCACGAAGATCGGCGTCCCGCTCGCACGACTCGAGTCGTTCACCGTTCTCGAATCCGTGCCGACGTACCGCTACCGGACGAGTAAGGCCGGACCGTCACGTCGAGTCTGGACCACGTCCGAAGGTGGCGAGTTCGCCACCCGCGCCGAGGCGGCAACGCACGCGAAGAAGGTTCTCATCGAGTCGCTGCGCGGCGGGGGAGACCTCTACGTCGATGGCAACAGGTCCATCGAGGTGTTCCAACGCACGCTCCGCACCCCGGAGGCGTCGATCGTCCGTAGCGTGGTCTCCTGGAAGATCAAAATCAGCGCCCAGGTCGCTACCAGCGACGAGCGCGAGTTCGATCACTGGCTGTTCTACGGCTGGGCAGCATCGTAGGTTCCTACCGGCGCATCCGCGTCGTAGCCTGAACCGCCGCAAGTCAACAGAGAACGGGGCCCTTCGGGGCCCCGTTTCTTCGTAGGCGTCACGAGCGAGACAAGACCGCAGGCGCGGTGCTGTGCGCTTCGTCCACCGCGTCTGCTGCTCGGTTCAGGAGCTCAGAGAGGCGGTCCACGCCTGGGTCATCGTGACGACGTGCTTGGTGTGCCGCGGGCAGTAGACGCGCACGCCGTTGCTGAATACAGATGCGGCGACCATGCCGATCACGATTCCGACCGAGAACTTGTCGTCTTCGGTGAGAGATGTGTCCGCGTCCAGCTGCGTCAAAGCCTCCCGGTCGCCCTGACCGATCTCCGAGCCGATCTTGCGGGCGGCCGCCCCGACCGCCTTAGGTCCCTTCTTTGCCGCCGCGTTGAGCTTCCTGCAGGTGCTCTTGGCGCGAGCTGTCATGTCGGATGCGAACGCCGGATCTGCGAAGATGGAGGCCGCGAAGTAGAGACCGAATTCGTTCACCTCGAAGCGTGTCCCGTCTACAGCGGCGATGGAGTTCTTCACGCCTCCGACGACCTGGGTGACGAACTGCTGGTCTTTGGGCGACTGCACTGCCCGTGCTGACGCGACGTTCCCTGTCGTGGACCAGATCAAGGCGCTGACGGCGAGGAGCACCAGCGCGTGGCGCGTCTTTCTCAGAACGGTCATGAACACCATGGTCGCCAGCCGAGTCCGGCGATGCTGGCATCCCGACTCCTGGTTGTTGCTGGTCCATTGTGCAACCTGAGGCCGTGGTGCAGGCAGCCGTCACCGCCCGGGAAAGCAAAGAGCACCACCGTCATCGGTGGTGCTCTTCGTGTTTGCGCTCTTCTGAGTGCGCCTCAGAGGGTCGCTGCGGCATGTATCGCCGTCTTCTGGTCCCGGTAGGGGCCCGGATCGTCCTTGCTGTTGGCGAAGGACTCGTCCCAGAGTACCAGTGCGGTTTCCCATTGATGCGGGTCGAGGCCCGGGTTCTCGCAGATCGGTATGACCGCTCCGCCTGGTGTCGACGTCCTGACTAAGGAGTTTCGTTTCCGCTCTTCGTCCTGTCGGCTGAACCATTCGCAGGCGACCTGCGGGTACTCGCCCAGTCCGAACGACCCGCGTAGGGCGCGGATGCCGTTCCAGATGATGACGGGCCTGAGGCCTTCTTCGGTTTCGAACACCGTGGTGTCGGGTCCTCCGAGGTGGCATGCCATCAAGGTGTCTCGTGCGAGCAGCTGACGGGTCTCCTCGTCGATTTCATCGAGGAGTCCCATGCGGAAGTGGCTTCCGATGAGCGGGTCGCACGCGTGTTTGCGCAGCGTGTCTCCGCGTTCGGAGAAGTACTCCTCGATCAGCGTGGTGGTGACGGGTTTGCTCAACCACTTCCAGACGATGTCCTGGAGTGCGTTCATCAGCGGGAGGTGCAGTCCTAAGGTCTTCCGTAGGACAATCCTGCTCATGAGGTGCCGTACGGTGTACCGGACGATCTCCTCGTTGAGTAGAGTTTCCTCGGGCTGGTTGGCGGCGATGACCGCGTCCCATTCGCCAACTAGGTCTTCGCCGACCTGCTTGAGAGCAGGGTGCATGTTTGCCCGTCCGCGTGCGTCTTTGATGACGTTGCGGTTACGGTAGGCTTTCTCTGCGTACCAGCGGTGGTGCCGCGTGACGAGTCCCCGCAGTTGCGGGAAACCATCCCCGAGGCCATAAGGATCCTCGCGCACCGAGCGCTGGAACACGCTCTCCATGTGGTGGAGCGCGCCGAGTTTGTTGAGAAATTCCTGCTCGTTGAGGAACTCCTGCCCGGCGGTTGCGTCCAGGGAGTCCTTGAAGAGGCATCCGCAGAGACGCGGTGTGCCCTCAGGGCCCGGGCGTTCCGCCCAGTGGGCGGTGTCCTCCCCGTGGTGGCAGCCATCGGGGTGGTGTAGTACTTCCTCTCCGCGTGGGGAGGTCTCTTGACGAGGTTCCGCGGGAAGACCCGGGAAACCTCGCCTCTGCAGCCACTCGTAGAGTGACTCGTGGGTCGGTTGGGTGTCCAAGGCGGGTTCTCCTTCCAGGGACGTTTCCGGGTATGTGACGTGTCCCACCGTCGACGCGCGGACGCGCCCGACCAGTGGCATCGTTTGCGCGGTCGAGGACGTGCTCAAGGGTCCCCTGCCACCGGTTTCCCCGCGGATTGCGGCGGCTCCCTCGTGTCCGCGGCACGGTAGCGGGTGTGACATGGAGTCCGTCCGATGCCGGCCGCCGTTACTGGAGGGCGGAGAAACTCAACGATCTCACCGACCGCCGCGAGGAACTCGCACCGTCCGACGCCTCCGACGCGAACCTCGTGGGATCGGCGCGCCTCGACGGCCTGCACGCTCCCGTCCTCGACGTCGACAAACCCGTGCGTCTGGTACCGTCTACCACCACGGGACACCACCATCTCTACATCGACGTACCGATGTCGTGGCGGTCGTATCGTCGTCTGTTGCGCGCGCTCTACCTCGGCGGCGTCGTCGATCGCAGCGTCTACTGGCGTTCTCTCGATCGCCGAGCAACGTACGTGCGTCCGCCGTGGGTCGTCAAGACGGCCGAGGAGGCCGCCCGCGGCGCCGTTGACGCGCCCCAGGACCGGCGTGGGTCGGCCCGTGCGCTCCGTGCGGTGATCAGGCGCGTCCTGTTACGCCGGATGTTGTGGTTTTTTACCGACGTGGCAGCGTCTTGCCGGCCTCGGTAAACAACCCGCAAAGCGGGAAGAGCACCACTCCGGGCGGAGTGGTGCTCTTCGTGTTTGCGCTCTTCTGAGTGCGCCTCAGAGGGTCGCTGCGGCATGTATCGCCGTCTTCTGGTCCCGGTAGGGGCCCGGGCCGTCCTTGCCGTTGGCGCCGTTGGCGTAGGATTCGTCCCAGAGTACCAGTGCGGTTTCCCATTGATGCGGGTCGAGGCCCGGGTTCTCGCAGACTGCGGGTACTCGTCCAGTCCGAACCCCGCGCGTAGGGCGCGGAAGCGTCCTCGACCAGCAACCACGCTCGGGGTAGGCTTGCCGTCCGGTTCGCGTCGGGGACGGTCGGGGCGGTGAGGTTCCTGCCCCCCGTTGCCCCGGTGTCTGGTCGCCCGCCGGCGAGTCTGACCGGGAGGGTGCTCTCCCACCTGGTGGACTGGTCGGTTCAGTCGTTCGTGCAGTTGGCGTTCGCGGTCGCGCTCGCTTGGGACGAGATGCTCGCCCTCGCCGACGATCTCTCCTCGTTGGCGTCGTCGCCGGATGTGATGGCCTCGGTGACCGCGGCGGTTGGGGACGTGTTGAAGGGTCCCTTGCTCGTCTCGGTTGTCGCCGCATGGCTTCTGGGAGGCCTGGTGGAGGTGCTGCTCACCGTTCGTTTCGGCGGGTCGATCGGGAAGCTGTTCCTCGGTCTCGAGGTGGTCGAGACGGTCTCGGGTGCACGCCCCGGTTGGCGTCGCGTCGCCGCCCGCTGGCTCGGGCTCGGCTGGGCGGCACCAGCCGGCGTGGTCGCCCCGGTTGCCCAGTTCGTGCCGTTCGCCGGGTACGCGCTGGCATGGTTCGACCCTCAGCGCCGCGCTCTGCACGATCGTTTCACGGGTCTCGCGGTGGTGACGCGGCGCAGCAGGTATATCGTTTCGTTCCCGCCACCGCAGATGCCGCCGCCCCTGCCGCAGACTCCGGCGTCACCGCTCGACACGTACTTCCCTGGACCGTCTCGCTAGACGTCCGGGCTCAGAGAGGGTTCGCCGCTTCGGCTGCCCTTCGGATCTTCTCGAGCATCCGCGGGAAGAGCGCGGAGTGGAGGGGCAGGAGAACCGTCCAGTAGACGTGTCCGGCGAGTGAGCGTGGTCGGAAGCGGGCATGCTGGGTCACCACGGTGCCGTTCCCGGCGTCCTCGAGGCGGAACTCCAGGAGCGCCTCGCCAGGCAGCCGCATCTCGGCACGGAGGACGAGGCGTGCATAGGGGACGACCTCCTCGACGCGCCAGAAGTCGAGTGCGTCACCGGTGCGCAGGTGTTCGGGGTCGCGTCGGCCTCGCCGGATCCCGACGCCTCCGATGAGGCTGTCGATGGCGCCTCGTGCCCGCCACGCCCAGTCAAAACCGTACCAGCCGTTCTCCCCTCCGATGCGTTCGATGTGGGGCCAGATCGCCCCGCGGCTCAGCGCGGTGGTGACGTGTCGCACGTCCTCGTACTCGGTGCCGCCCGACCACTCGGGGTCGGTTGCTGCGCGCTCCCATGGAGAGAACGCCCCGGCGTCGGACCAGCGTGTCGGCGCCCCTCCGTGCCCGGAGCGGCGGAGGGCGCGTTCGAGCGCGTCTTCGAAACCGAGGACGCCGCCGGCCGGTGTGCCGAGGAGCGTTGCCGGGTCATGGTCGGGACGGGCAACGGTCTCGTTCGCCAGCGAGTCGACGATAGGACGGGCGAGCCGGCTCGGGACCGGGGTGACCGTACCGATCCAGAGGCTGGAGATGCGCGGGCTCAAGACCCGCACCGGGAGAATGATGCGCCGTCGCAGTCCAGACTTCACGGCGTACCGTCGGATCATGTCGGCGTAGGTTAGTTGGTCTTTGCCGCCGATGTCGAGAACGGCGTCGCAGGGTTTCTCGAGTTCGAGGGTCTGTGAGAGGTAGTAGATGACATCGGCGACGGCGATCGGCTGGGTGCGGTTCGCCACCCATCGCGGGGTGACCATGACCGGAAGGTGCTCGGTGAGGTAGCGGAGCATCTCGAAGCTCAGCGATCCCGAGCCGAGGATGATGCCGGCTCTGAGTTCGAGGACGGGGACACCGCCGGAACGGAGCGCATCACCGGTCGCGTGCCGCGAGCGGAGGTGTCTGCTGGTGGCGTGCTCGCCGCCGAGCCCGCCGAGGTAAACGATTTGTGCCACGCCGGCGCGCGCCGCGGCACGTGCGAACGTCCTGGCCATGCGTTCCTCGATGTCGTCGAAGTCGTGACCTGTACCGATCGAGTGCAGGAGGTAGAACGCGGTGTGGACGTCCTGCATCGCGGCATGTACGGCGTCCTCGTCGTCGGCGTCACCGATGACGACCCCGACGCGACCCCGCCACTCGACGTCCTGGAGTTTCGCAGGGTTGCGCACCAGGACGCGCACGTCGTGACCGAGTTCGAGGAGGGTCGGGGCGAGGCGACCTCCGATGTACCCGGTGGCACCGGTGACCAGGACCCTGACGGCTCCCCGGGCATCTGGCGGCACATCAGCGCTCCTGTCGGGTGCTTCGTCCATGTCCCCTACTTTCTCGGTTGCTGCGCGTTCAGCCATCAGCCCACGGGACCGGTCGGATCCGTAGGAGGTCACCCGAAGCCCGCGGCGAGGAGCTCGTCGACGATGCGGGCAAGTTCGGTGGTGTCGTCGATCCCCAGGCGCATGATCCGATCGACGTACCCGTTCGCGGCGTCCTTCCCGGCGACCGCCGTCCGGTCGGGCTGGCTGCTCGGATGGTGCCGGGCAGCGCGTGGTGTGGTCGGGAAGCGCCTCGCCCACTCGACTACCCCCATCGCGTCGGCGTACAGGTCGGCCTGGCGTTCGTAGCGGATCGCCTCGTAGGCCGGGAACGACCCGCAGCCGTTCCAGCGTCCTCGTACCCAGTCGGTGGCGTACACGACCGCGAACTTCAGTGTTCCCTCCTGCCTCATCTGTTCGACGTGTATGAGCTCGTGCCAGATGAGGTGCTCCCGGTCGGCTGGATGGAGGTTCTCGAGTCGGGAGGAGAGGACGATCCGGTCGGGGAGCGCGAGACCGCCGAAACCCGGGGGGAACAGTCCCGCGGAAAGGAACCCGGGCGCCTCATGGACCGGGGTTCCGCTCCGTAGTGCCCGCAGCGTCAGGGGTGTCATCGATGTCTCCGCGATAGGGCGACCGCGCCATTCCCGGCAACGCCAAGTATCCGAGGGTTGCAGTACCGTGGCCACGGCGACCACGCCGACGACTCCGAGACCTGCGGCTACGAGCCGTCGCACTCGTCGTCCCCGGCGGGCTCTCTCGTAACGCACGTAGGGAGCGTGCTCGACCTCGTCTATGCGACATACGATCGCCAGGAAGAGCAGGAAGAGTTCGTGCGTGCCTTTCGCGGCTCCCGCGGGACGCTCAGGTGTATGTGGTACTCCCTGCGTGCATGGTGGCTCGGCTCGAGTGTTCCGAGACGGCTGCTGGTGCTAGCCCCGGTTCTCGCGGTTCTCGCTCCGGTCTGTTCCCTGCTCGGCGCCATGGTGTTCTCCCGCGCATTGCGTTCGAGCGCCGCAGGCTGGGGCGATCTTATCGGAGCGGTGATCGGTATATACCTGGGTTTCTGGGTGGCGGCTTCGAGCGTGTTCACCGCCGCGGCACGTTTGGCGTCCCGCGCGTGGTGGGTGACGCTTCTGGGTGCCGCAGGGCTGCTGCCGGCGATGATGCTCGTGTTGGCAGTCACCACGAATCTCGGTGCGCCGCTCCCGTTCACGGTCGTGCTGCTCTGGGTGCTCGTCTCACTCTGCGCCGCTTGGGCGGGGTCGCCCCGTCGTGGTGGCGCTTCCTAGCAGGTTCGCTCTCTGGGTGCTCCTACGCCGGCATCGCAGGTCACAGGATGAGAAGGACCCCGATCACGAGCTCGATGACGAGCCCTGCGACGTTGCGTCTCGATCTCGACCGGTCCACGACGACTGATAGCAGGCGGGCGGCTGCGGCCCCCAACCAGGCAAGTCCGAGAACGAACGCGGCTTCTCTGCTGGCTAGCAGCAGTACCGCGGACCCCGCCCCCAGGAAGAACCCGCCGTAGGTGGCCCGGAACTCCGACGTCCCAAGCCGACCAGGGAGAGCCACGCCGACGGTCCGGCTCACGGGCCCCGGGAAGAGCAGGCCGAGCAGACCTGCAGCAAAGGAGAGAGTTGCTCCCAGGTACGCGGACCACGACATGGGTGGCAGGTCGTCCAGTGCGGCGTACGAGAGGGGTCAGCCGACGATGACGGCGGTGACGACGTCGTTCTCGACGGTGAGACCGACTCGGTTGGCGAGGTAGTCGGCGGTGAGCATGAACTCCTCACCGTCCTTCGCCACGACGCGGACGACCCAGCCTTTGCTCTCCGCGCACGCGGTCGCGACCTTCTCGGTCAGTCCGACAAGCAGATCCGCCGTATCCTTCGCAATGGGGTTCTCGAGGCTGATCTCGGTGTCTGCGATCTCCGGGCAACCGGCGAGCGTCTCGGCCGCACCGTCGTCCTCGTTCACCGTCTCAGCGGGTGCCGTGACGATCGTCTCGACAGGGGTCTCCATGCCGTCCTCGACCTCGGCCGTCGTGTCCGGTGTGACGCTCCCCGCAGGGGCGTCCGGCGCCTTCTCGGCGCTCTTCTCGGGGAGCCCCAGGCATGCCGCGAGGAACAACGGGGTGACGAGGGCGAGAAGGAGGATGGGTTTGCGCATGTTTTCGACGGTGTCGCCTCCGGGCGGTCTGTCACGCCACCAGGAACCCGGTGCCGATCCAGCCGTAGGCGGGGTCGAGGACGTTCGCCTGGTGCCCCGGCGAATCCATGAACGCCAGGTGGATCTTCCCGATTCCGGGTCCACGTCCGACGTTCTCCCCGATCTTGAGGAAGTCTGCGGGCATGCCGTCGCCAAGCTTCGAGTGCCGGAGCATCTCGGTGCGCGCCATCTCCGCGGCCCATGCCGGGGCCTTCGCGTTGGCGTGGGGGGCCGGTAGCAGCGGTTCGACCCCGGCGGCGACCCGTTCGTCTTTCACGATCCGCTGCAGTGCGGGTTGCGCAGGAGTGCACCCCACCCCGAGCAGTACGGGACGGGGACCGTGCCCGGCTCTCGACGCGAGTGCTCAGACGTGGTGGATGCGGTAGCGCTGGGCGGCGAGCACGCCTTCGTCACCGGCCCCGAGGAGGAGCCGGTGGGAACCTTCGAAGGAGTAGTACGCGAGTTGCCCGAACTCGATGGCGAGGATCGCCGCCTCGTCTCGCGAGATCTCGAGCGCGACGCCATCCTCCCGGTGTCCCCACGTCAGAGGGTCACGTTCCACGGGGGCGCCGCCGACGGTCTCGTAGACGACCGGGGACGAGGCGGGGAAGGGTTCGAGTTCGTGGACCCTATCGATGAGCCGCGCATGACGTTCGAGGTTCTCCGCCGCATCGAGCGCGATCCCGCCGGGGTTCGCCGCGGTGACGACGACGAGTCGCTGCGGCAACGGCGAGGGTAGGCAGCTTGCGAGCGTGGCGCGACCGCGAACCTCGTCGACGACAGGTTCGACGAGCGCCCACCCGTCGGGGACCCTGAGCGCGTTCCAGCCGCGCATGAACCCGTCGTACGTCTCGTTCACGGCTGCTCGTTCCCGTGTCGTGCGCTGCCTTCCACGTCGATCTTCGGTAGCAGGCGGTCGAGCCAGCGGGGCAGCCACCAGTTGCGTGCCCCGAGGAGTTGCATGGTTGCGGGTACGAGCAGGAGGCGGACGACGGTGGCGTCGAGGAGGACGGCGACGGCGAGCCCGAACCCGAACATCTGGATGCTCCGATTCGCGTCCAACACGAAACTGCCGAAGACGAACACCATGATCGCGGCTGCGGCGGTGATGACCCGCGCGGTGTTCGCCAGGCCGTCGGCGACGGCGAGCTCGTTCTGCCCGGTGCGGTCGTACTCCTCCTTGACCCGCGAGAGGAGGAACACCTCGTAGTCCATGGAGAGGCCGAACACGATGGCGAACATCATGACCGGCAGCCACGGGTCGATCGGCGCCTGACCGCCGATCCCGGTGAGCGACGACCCCCAGCCCCACTGGAAGACGGCGACGACCGCCCCGTACGCCGCGGCGATGGAGATGAGGTTCATGAGTACCGCCTTCAGCGGCACTAGCAGTGAGCGGAACACGGCGGTGAGGAGCAGGAAGGAGAGGGCGAGGACAACGGCGAAGAACAGTGGTAGTCTTCCGGCGAGGTACCCGCTGAAGTCGACGTTCACGGCGACGGTTCCGGTGACGAGTGCCTCCACCCCGGAGGCGGGTATGACGCGTTCGCGAAGACGTTCGACGAGCTCCGCGGCCTCGACCGACTGCGGCGCACCGGTCGGGTAGACGCGCCAGAGCACGGTGTCTGGGTCCGCCATGTCGTTCAAAATCATCGGCGTGACGCTCGCGACACCTTCGACGGCGGCGAGTGTCTCACCGAACGCCATGGCGGCCGGGAGGGCCTCGGGTCCGTCGATCGGGGCGACGAGGACGAGCGGCCCGTTGAAACCGTCACCGAAACCTTCGGCGAGCAGGTCGTAGGCCTTCCGTGTGGTGGTGTCCTCCGGGTAGTTGCCTTCGTCGGCGAAACCGAGTCGCAGCCCGAGGACGGGCGCACTGACGGCGAGGAGGAGCGCCGAACCTGCGAGGAGGGCGGTCCACGGCCGTCGCTGTACGAGCCGGCTCCAACGGTAGGGGAGGGTCTCCTCGAGCGGCCGGCTGCGCCGCGGTGGGAGTTCGCGTCGAAGGAACGGAACGAACGTGCCGATGCCGAGGAGCGCGAGCGCGACGGCGGCGATCGATGCGGCGAGGGGCTTTCCTCCTCCGAGACCGTAGCTGGCGAGCGCGACGGCGATGACGCCTGCGCTCAGGATGCCGCGGAGTCGGGTGGTCTCGACCTTCTCACCTAGGTACCCCAGTAGGGCAGGGAGGAGGGTGACCGAGGCGCACATGGTGGCGAGGACGGTGATGGACGCGCCGATGGCCATTCCGTCCATGAACGACACGCGCATCAGGAGCATGCCGAGCAGGGAGATGACCACGGTGATGCCGGCGAAGAGCACGGCGCGACCGGCGGTGTCCATGGCCTCCCCGGTGGCGTCTTCGCTGGTGCTGCCCCGCCGGCGCGCCTCCCGGTAGCGGGTGACGATGAAGAGTGCGTAATCGATGCCGACACCGAGTCCGATCATGACCCCGAGGGTGGTGGCGAAGTCGGGCATGGTGACGACGTTCGACGCGAGGGTCACCAGGAGGACGCCGCTACCGATACCGCCGAACGCGGTACCGATGGGAAGCCCCATGGCGAGGACGGATCCGAACGCGACGACGAGGATGACGACGGCGAAGCCGAGTCCGAGGACCTCGGAGGTCGGTGCTTCGAACGCGGCGAAGACCTCACCGCCGTACTCGATCGAGACCCCGTCTACGCTCGGTGCGTTCCCGCTCACGTCGAGGTAGAGGGCATTGAACTCCTCGGCGGTGTCGAGATCGGACGAGAGGGTGAGTCCGGCGAAGAGGATGCGTCCCCCGGGCGCGATCTGCCATGCGTTCGCCGGTTCGAACGGGCTGTCGACCTGGAGGTCGTCACGTTCGTCGAGCTCGGTGAACCAGGCGTCGAGCTCACTCCGACCCGTCTCGCTCAGACCGTTAGGCCCGGCGTCGAGGACGATCGTGGCGGTGCGGCCGCTCTCCTGCGCCCCGAACTTCTCGGCGAGCAGTCGGTAGCCTGCGGCGCTCTCGACGTCGGGCAGGTCGAAACGGGTGGAGAACTCCGATCCGGCGGTTCTTGTTGCCGCCCCCATGCCTACGAGGAGGATGACCCAGAGCAGGAGGAACGCACCACGTCGCCGATGGGCCGTCCGCCCCAGACGCCTCAGCACGGAAGGACGCCTTCCGACGGCTGGGGTGTTATTGCACGCATTGAGACGACGGTACGCCCGCGCAGGAGACGCGCCCGGCTTAGACCCTTCATATGAGAGCCCTCCCGGCGGGGTCAACGCCGGTGTCGGAGGCTGCTCACGCGGGTGTGCGGTCCGCACGAGTGTGCCCACCGTCTCGGGTATGCAGTACTCCACCGAGTGTCCCGGGGTCGCCCTTGGCTGAACCTCGCGAGACTTCCTGTCGCAAATGCGGCTGCGCCTCCGAGGCGCACACCCGCCTCACGAAGTCGTGCACGGTGTGCACTAGATTCGCTTCGCTCCGTTCGAACGCCTCCCACGTCCGCCGTACCGGCGAAGCTCCGGGTATCGGTTTCGGTCTCGAGGAGTTCGCCGCATGGTTCGTCGCGCAGGACCGCAGTTGCGCGTACTGCCGTATTCCGGAGAAGTACATCGAGCGTCTCGCCCTGCGCACCCAGGTGGGGTTGCCGCTGCAACGTCTCGGAGTCGACCGTCTCGACGGCGACCGTGGCTACGAGATCGAGAACATCGTGCTCTGCTGCTTTGCGTGCAACAAAGCACGTTCGAACACGTTCTCGGCACAGGAGATGATGGACTTCATCGCGGACGGTGTCTCGAGGGCGTGGACCAGGCGTCTCGCCGAAAAGGGCATCGTGTGGCGTCGCCCGTCGAAGTCGCGCTCACCACGCACGAGAACACCCGCGAAGAAGAACGTGTCGGTATCAACGTCGAAACCTACGTCCCGCTCCAACCGCAGGCGCGCCGGGGCGCGACCGAAGAAGCGTTCCAGGGCGACCAGGCGCTAGAACACGCGGAGTTCCCAGCGGGGACCTCAGTGCGCTACCGGTCCGCGGGTCACCGAGCCGTGCTCGCGTAACGCATCGACGTCCTTGCGCATGGCCTCGGGCCCGCCGGGGGTCTCGACGACCGCAGGGCAGGCGGCCCTTTTGACGACCTCGGCAACCGCGTCGAGTCCGCAGAACCCGTCCCCGAGGTTCGCGTGTCGGTCGCGTCCACTGTCGAATACGTCGCGGGAGTCGTTGGCGTGGACCAGGTCGATCCTTCCGGCGAACGCGAGGAGTCGGTCGCACGCAGTTGCGAGCTCCTCACCTCCGGCGTGCGCGTGGCAGGTGTCGAGACAGATTCCGATCCGGTGCCCGGCAGTGGTGAGCGCGTCGTGAAGTCTTGCGAACGCATCGAAGCGCCTGGCCACCGCGGCGTTCCCGCCGGCGGTGTTCTCGACGAGGACGGGTACCGGGAGCTCGAGACCGTCGAACACCTCGAGCCAGCCACGTATCCCGTCTTCGACGGTACCGGTACCGGTCGGGTGCCCGCCGTGAACGACGAGTCCGCGCGCTCCGACGGCGAGCGCAGCGTGCGAGTGCTCGACGATCGCTCTGCGGCTCTTGCCGCGGACGTCGGGGTTCAGCGACGCCGGGTTCACCAGGTACGGAGCGTGCGCGTACACCAGTAGTCCGCTCTCGCGGATCGCATCCTCGTCGCCGCGGAGTTTCGGGGTGGCCCAGGTACGAGGTGCGGCGAGGAAGATCTGCACGACGTGGGACCCGGTGGTCTCCGCTGCCGCGAGGACCTCGGATCGTTCGACGTGCGCGCCCAGGACCATGGTTTTCACCGTTCCCCCGGCTCGTTTCCGGGCATCCCACCGCGACGCCGACGTGAATGGCGATCTCAGGGTTCCCGGCACTCTCGGGTACATGGCGAAAGACATTGCGATCACCCCGGGTTTCGAGGAGCGCCTCCGTCTGCAAGGAGAACTCCTCGTCAAGATCCGTGCCCGACTGCCGGAGCTCGAAACCCTGCTCGCAGAGTGCGTCGAGAACGGTCAGAAGGAGGATCTCGTCTACCGTTTCTGGCATCAGAGCCTGAAGGTCTACATCCTTCAGCAGTACACCGAACGCATCCGTGCGGCTCTCGAGGGTCTCGCTCCGACCGGATGCACCTTGCATCCCTGGTTCGCGACCATCGTGGGTGAGGGCACCGGGAAGACGTTCGTCCTCGAACACAACGACGACTGGCTCCGGCATGCCCGTCCGATCGTCGAGGCGTTCTTCCACGCCGAGTACATGCTGTGCATGGCGGTCCGCTACGGTCGTGAACTCGCGACGCCGCCGACACTGCTGCCCTCAGGCTGGGCTGCGCTCCTCGCCCTCTACGGCATCCGCTGAGTCTTGCGCGCCGGGCAGCCCGGTTGAGCACTTCCACTCTCTGCTTGACGACCTCTCCAGGTGGATGACAGTCCCCCGGGTGAGACGTCTCTCGCTCGCCTTCCTTGCCACCGGCTTCGCTGCGCTCCTCTCGGCGTGCGTCCCGGGCGGTAACACCGCGGTGCTGGAACGTTCGTTCACTAACACTCCGGAGGTGCTCCCCCTCGACGCGCTGGCAGGTGTGAAGGTGCTGCTCCGTCACGAGAGTGGGGTCGAGTACGAGGTCACCGCGGACGCCGACGGTGTGCGCACCCCGGTGCTCTGGGACGGCGAGTGGGAGGTGCTCCACGGGACGTCGCGATCCAGGTTCACGGTCGGCCCGACCGCGACCGGGGTCGACTCCTTCGAGGAGTGCAGGCGATCCGTCGACGACGAATCGCTGCGTCCCGAGGTCGTCGCATGCGTGCAGTCGTCGGCGATGCGTCGTGGCGAACGCGCCTACGGGGCTGCTCACCGTGAGCTCGACGAGATGCTCGCGGCCGTGGAGGAGCGCGCCCCGGATGGTCCTGCGGACTGGTACTGCTTCCTCGGTGGGGAGATGATCGCCGCGGCCGCTGTCCTCCACGGCGCCGACGTCGTCGGGATGCTGCGGTCCCACGAATCGCACTGCAGTTTCTCGCTCATCCATGGCGTGTACATGGCGAAGGTCGCTCCGGGCGTGGACCTACGAAGCGTATGCGAATACCAGGAGGGTTTCGGTTTGCCTGAAGTCGATCATGTCTCCCAGTGCTGGAACGGGATCGGGATCGGTCTCGCCCGACTGCACCGCTTCGACTCGACACCGATCTTCGATGCCTGCGCCGATGCACCGGAGGTCGGTGCGCTGAAGAACTGCTTCGAAGGGGCACTGAACTTCTTCTACAACTACCGCTTCCGTCTCACCGCAGGGGACTGGGCCCCGCCCGCTATCGACGCGAACTGGTGCTCCTCCCGTGAGGAGGACCTCCTCCTCAGTGTGGAGTTCCAGGAGGTCTGCTACCGGGTCGCGGTCCGAGGTCTCCTCGAGGAGACCGTCGAACCCATGGCCCCCGCCGAGGGGTTCGTGACGACGTGCCGTATGCTCACCGGTGCCGCGCAGGACGGCTGCATGGTCGCGGCGGGATCCCTCGCGGCGCGACTCGTCATCGATTATCGCCGCCCGATCGACGTCGTCCACTCCGCGGTCGAGGTCTGCGCGGTCACCGCGGACGTCTACGACGAGCCGTGCCTGGTGCGTCTCTTCTCCGGGTTGCTCGAGACGCCGCAGAGTCCGTTCGGCTTTCCCGCCGGTGAGCTGCTCGAGCAGGTGCCGAACGATCACCGGCAGGCTGTAAGCGGCCACTTCGAGCGATGGACGACCGCCATCACCGGCGTTGGATCCACGCCCGGCGGACGATCGTGACCCTCAGTCACTTCGTCGACGGTCTCCTGGTGGAACCCGTCGCAGATGTCGACCCGTCCGAGCTCGGGTCCTTCCTCGCCTCGACGAGCACCGACGAGGCGCTCTGTGACAAGACTTATCTGCCGCCCCGGATGGGTCCCGTAGATGCGCTGCTCTGGGCGCGTGAGCGTTTCGGACAGGCGTGGGTGCTACGTCTTGACGGTGTACCGATCGGGTGGTTCGAGATCGGTCCCGTGCGCTCCTCCTGCGGATTCGACCTACCTGCTGAGACGCGCGAATGGGAGGTCTGGCTTCTACCGGAGTTCCGTGGTCGTCGACTCGTGCGGGCCGCGACGGCTCTGCTAGGGGGAACTCTCCGGGCGGCCGGTGTCTCCCATCTCGTCGGTGTGACGTGGGAGTCCAACGTCGCGGCTGTCCGGGGTATGGAGAACGCCGGGTTCGTCCGCCTCGGACGAGGCTGGTGGGAGTACGGGGAGTACACGTCCGGTTGGTGCGAGGTCTGGTTGCTCGCCCTGTAGAGGGACAGGGGGAGACCGGCGAGTGCGTCCCGGTTTCCATGGGGCTCTCGAAACAGGTTTTCGCCGCAACAGTGTGGCGCGGAAAACACACACCTTGAAAGGAATACTGTATATGAGTACAGGGTTCAAGAAAGCGGTCGCGTTCGTCCTCACGGTCGTCGCGCTGCCTCTCACAGTTCCGTCGATGGTCGACGCCATGGCGTATTCGGACGAAGCGCTCACCGCGTCGGCTCCGAAGTACGTGGCGCTAGTCCGTATAGGAAAGTTCGGTTCCTGTTCCGGTTCGCTCATCGCGCCGGAGTGGGTACTGACCGCAGGTCACTGCGCGAGCGGTCTCCCCCCGGAGACGCTCAGCGTGGAGTTCCAACGCAGGAAGCGCGTGCGCTTCCAGGTCGCAGAAGTCATCGCCCACGACACGTTCTTCAGGATGTCCGAGGATGCTGCGTGGATGGGCGGGTACGACATCGCGTTGCTGCGTCTGGACCGACCCGTCACTGGGATCGAACCGGCACATCTACCGACGAAAAACGACATGTTGTTCAGACTCGATCCCCGCGCCTTTGGTTACGGTCTCGATGAGAACGACGACTTCCACAACCGTCTCGGCGCCCGCCGAATGGTCATCGAAGACGGCGCATGGGCGAAGGATCTTTTCGGGGACGATTTCCGTCGTCGCCGTCAGATCTCCGCCTACGGCGTCCGTTCGTGGCAGGAAGTAACATATCCTCGCAACGAGATCGTCGAGCGTTCCGCCGTCGACAGCGCGGTGTGCTTCGGGGATTCCGGTGGCCCACTCGTCGCGTCGAACGGGATACGTGATGCGATCGTGGGCATCGTCTCGTACGGCCCGCACTGCTCGACTCCCTACCCGAGCGTCTACACCAGGATCTCCTGGTTCGGGGACTGGATCCGCGCAGCGATGCGCACGCATCAGTCGTAGCACTGAGAAACACGCCGGCACCTGCAAAGGTGCCGGCGTGTTTTCGTTTCGGGACCGTCGACCGGCGTCAAGTACTGCCCACCCGATTCTCTTCCGAGGAGCGGGGAGTTTCCGCACATGTTTAGCGTCCGTCCGACACCTCCCGGGCGGCAGCGTGATGGTTGACCGAATCGCACCCACCTCAACAATTCCGGACATGCCAACCGCGTGGTCCGGGGTGTTCGCCATACTCGACCGCACCGGCGGGTGGATGCTCGAGGAACGAAGCCGACCGCGGCCCGCTCCTGCGCCTCCGGTGAGCGTCACCACCGCCGACGAGCTCTCTGCGCGCCGCCATGCCGGGCACGTGCTCGACCGGGTCTGGTTCGACATGACGCCCGTAGCACGCGTCCGCGCCGGCGAGGAGGTCGCTGCGTTCCGTACCGCTCTGGCCGCGGTCGAGGTTCCCGGGTAGAGGATCGCCGCGGCTCACAACCACCTCGAGCAACCACGTCCTCGAGGTGTTCGGTGCCGTGCTCGCACCTTGGGCGTCGCTACGTCAGGATGCGGTGCTAGGTTGCGGCGGCGGGGTCGGTGAAGCAGTGGGCCAGGGAGTCCTGGAGCGATCCCGAGGCCGGGGTCGCCAGCGTACGCATGCGCGCTGTCGTGTTCGCTGAGGCTCTACGAGCACTCGATCGAGTTCCAGGTGCCCGCGCCGGACTTGAACTCGAGCACACCGGAGCAGGAGATCGCACCCTCGACCGCGGTGACGCGGATACCGGACGCACCTTCGGCGACGATTTTGCTGCCGACGGTCGAGCTCTTCACGACTTCGTCACGAATGGCTCCATCGCTCATGTCCGGGTTGGTGCTAAACAGCTCCTCACCGGCCCTGCGCAGCACGTCGAGGTCCTGGAGCGCGACACCGCTCGCGTCGCTGGCAGATTCGTCGACAGGCCCGTCGGTCTCCCATGCAGGGATCTCGCTGACGTCTGACGTGAGAGATTCCTCCGGTGTCACCGCCATCGAGGAATCGACCGGGGAGTCGACCGAGGTCTCCGCAGGAGCGTTCGAGCTCTCGGATGCTGTCTCACCGGCACAACCGGCGAGCAGGAAGAAAGGGACGGCGAGGAGGAGGTGTCGTGTTCTCATGGCGCCCGACCGTCCGAGTGGAGTTCCACTCGGCACATATCCCCGACAGGCGGTCCTGACGGCTCACGGACGGCCCGGGCCGTGACGTTCCGGGACGCGGACCGACACCCGGGAACAGTGACGAGCATGACGAAGACCGACGCAAACCCGCCGATGATGCCGTACACCGACGAGTACCAACTCGTCGAAGTCGACGCGGCGTACCTCCACCAGGCGGTTAAGCCGAAGCAGTTCATCCACATCGACCAGTCCGAGTGCATCCTGTGTGAAGGCTGTGTCGATATCTGCCCGTGGAAGTGCATCCACATGGTGAGCCCGGGGGCGGTCGTCGAGGCGCACGGAACCGAGTTACCGGGAACGGATCCGTCTGACCATGTCATCTTCACCATCGACGACGATATCTGCACGCGTTGTGCGTTGTGCGTTGATCGCTGCCCGACCGGGGTGATCGTGCTCGGCAAGCTGGGTGTTGCGCCAGCCACCGGCGATCCGCACGCACGCACCAACAACCACGGTTATTCCTACGGCATGAGGTTCTAAGGAGGAACAGTGTCGAGCATCGTTGACCAAACACCGCGGTCGACGCTGAAGGAGCGTGCCACCAAGATCGGCACGCCGCCAGCCACCGGCGATTCGCACGCACCAACAACCACGGTTATTCCTACGACATGAGGCTCTGACCAGGTCCGTGTCCTCGCGAGGCGGCGGGAGACGGTGGGCAGGGTGCGCGTGTACTACGACGACGATTGCGGACTGTGCGCCAAGTTTGTCATGTGGTTCGCAGAGCGGATTCCCGACGCCGAGTTCGTCGCGCAGTCGCGACCCTCGCGGTCCGTCATAGTAGTCCTCGACGATGTCCAACTCGAGGAAGGCGCCGCTCTCGCGGCACTTTTCGCGGCAACCGGCGGACCGTGGAGGATGCTCGGTGCGCTGCTGTCGGCTGGGTGGGTGCAGGTGCCCGTCTCGGCCATCTACCGGGTGGTGGCGGCGAACCGCGCTCGGATCAGTCGTGCCCTCGGCTGGGATACCTGCCGCGTGCAGTCACCGGCCGCACCGGGCGTCACAGGTACTGACCTGGGTTCGGCGCGTAGACCCGGTAACCGATCTCCAGGGCCGCCTCCGCCAGATCGTTATCGTTGACGACCGCGCCGTTCCCGGACCGCGCGTTCGCCAGGAGCAGGGAACGCCGCACGACTTCCCGAAGGAGCGCGCCGGAAGCACCGGCGCTGTTGGCGGCGAGTTCGACGAGCGCGTTCGGAGCGAGGACGTTCTGTATCCCGTTGCGCGCAAGTTTCTCGAAGTAATGCAGTAGTATGTCGAGTCGGAGTTTCTCGTCCGGGAGCGCCACTTCGACGAAGCGGTCGATGCGGCCTGGCCTCTTCGCGGCCTCGTCTATGCTCGCCGGATCGTTCGTGGTGGCGATGGTGACGACTAGCTTGGACGGGTCCCTCAAAACGCCGTCGAGCGCGACGAGGAAAGTGTGCAGGCTCGATCCCCGGGATTTCGCGACGTTGTCGAGGTCCTCTAGCACCACTATGGAGGGGGAGAGCCGTTCCGCTTCGGCGTAGAGTTCCCCGAGGTTCTCGCCCATGGCTTTCGCGGAGACGAGAAAGACGGTCGCTTCGCCGCTGAGCTCGTTGAGCACACCGCGGATGATCGACGTCTTTCCCGTTCCCGGCGGACCCCAGAGCAGGACGCCCCGGTTCGAGCCGAGTCCCGCTTGTTGTAGGAGGTCCTTGGAGCGTACGTGGTCGACGATGTTGCGCCTGATCTCTGCCCGTACAGCGTCGGTGACTATGACGTCGTCGAGGGTGTCGGTCGGTGCTTCGACGATGCTGTGGGCGAGACCGCCCCTGTCCGAGTCGTTGGCGCGGACGTCGACGACGACGACGCGGTTGCGGAGCAGGTCGTGGTTTTTCTCGGTCTGGGAGATCTTCGCTAGCAACCATTGGCGGGCAGCGTCACCGTCGTGCGGGCCAGTAACGATGGTGACGCTGCTGCCCGTCGACGCGAATCCGGCCTCGGAGGCATGTTCGATGGCGAGGACGCACTCGAACGGCGTGATGCTGCCGTTCTCCAGCAGGGCCGAGACCGAGAGCGGGTACTCGAAGTCGCCCTCGGGGGTGGTGAAGGTACCCCAGACCGGGCCTTTGGTCCAGCTTCGGGTACCGCGGAGGTTCGGGATCGTGCGGAGCTGCTCGGCGAGAGAAAGGGCGAAGGCGAGATACTGGCCGTTGGTGAGTTTCCGTTTGAAGGTGCGCGTCTGCTGACCGTGCTTGTCCTCTAGCGCCCCGAGGATACTCGCATTCCGGTCGTTCTCGATGGCCTCTTTGACGACTCTGCCGAGCGCAGCGGCGAACACTTCCGGGGGTAGTTCCTGGACCTTCTTCGAGGTGAGAGGTTTCTGTGCCATGTGTGCATGGTGGCGACCCCCCCCTGAGGTCGACATACAGCCGAAATGCGGTGCGGCTGACCCCTCGCGTCCGCCGGTAGCGGGGGTGACCAGTTGACAGGGCTTCGTCTGCGGAGACGATGTGGTCCGTGTTCCCGCTGCCGCTCCTGCTGGGCGGGATGCTGCTACGGAAGGATGTTCGAGCGGCTCGCTACCTGATGCCGGCGACGATCGTCGGCTCCGGCGTCTCCCTCTGGCACTGGCTCGTCGAGCGTGTGCCGTCGCTCTCGGGAAAGACCTCGTGCGCCGTCGACGTACCGTGCTCGGTTCCCTGGTTCACCGAGTTCGGCTTCATCACCTTGGCGTGGATGGCGTTCTCGACGCTGACGTTCGTGACCGCTGCGATCCTCGTCGCGAACCTCGCTCCGGCCGACTCGAGAAGGGATCGACCGGGTCCGTCTAGGTAGGTCTATGCCGGTTCAGGGGACCTGCTCATAGTAGGAGGCATGAGTATAGAGATCGACGACCGGGGCGTGGTCGTCACCTGTTCGAGTACATGGGTCTTCGACGGTCACGGACGCTTCCGGCGCAGACCACGCCGCGTCGACCAGGGTCCTCCCGCTCTTGAGTACGGTGAATGGGACCATTTCGCGTTCGCCGAGTTCGTACAGGAGGACGACGGGTCTTTCCGTCTGCGGGTCGTGCCGTTGGGGCGATCGCCGGGCTCGATCGGACTGGTGTCGGGTCCGGTGCGGTGGACGAACCTGGTACCCGATTCGCTTTACCCTGACGCACTGCAGGGTCCCGCCGCAGCGTGGTTCCCGCCGAGTCCGGTGCCACAGGATGCCGATCTCTGGCCGGGCGAGCTCCCGTTCACCGCGTTCGGTCAGTTCGGTCCGGACTATCTCGATCTCCGGGTTTTCGATCAGGACGTGTACTGGGTGGACCGCAACGGCGACCCGCACCTCATCGACGAGATGGGGGAGGAGTACGTCGGGAACGTCTGCGGAATGCTTCTCGAGAGGGCTGCGGAGCTCCATGCTGCAGCGATGCTCCGCGAGTGCGCCCAGTCGGTCGGTGACGCCCTCCACGGGAGGGTGAGTGGTGGCGTGCTCGCCGACGCTCTCGGTATCGGATCCCTTCAGGGTTCCGACGCGCGCACGTGGCTGCACTCGACACCCCTCATGCGACGACTCCAGCGGGCACGTTGATGCGCCCCAGGTTATTCCCCGCCGGTTCCGTCCACCCGTCGCGTGCGCGGACAGCGGAGCCGAGCACGAGTTCCGCGATGAGGAGCATCGCCGGTCGCAGGTTCGGCAGCAGCCCTCTGCATAGACGCGCCGCTCTCGTCCACCTAGTCGGTCTGCTGCAGGCGCTCCCGTCGAAAACCTTCAGCGGGGAGATCTACCCGGCTCAGGTCGAGGTGGCCGGATTCCTTCGTCGTCATCGTCGACGTGTAGCCCGTATCGGAGGTCTGCGTCCGGGGGCGATGCGTTCGGCGACGTTCCTCCCATTGCGGGTGACGACGATGGGGCGGTCCCGTCGCAAGACCCACTGGTCGTCACTCGATGTTCCCGTCCGGCGTTCCGACGCCGATCTGCCGATCTACAGCGACGTGGAGATCGAGTGCGCCGCCCTGATGGCCCTCTGGGTCGACGCCTGGTTCGCGAAGGAGACACGGGGGTTCCTCGTGGTCGGGAGCGAGTTCGCCCCGACGTGCGAACCGGCGACCGACATCCTCTGCTGGTCCGGTCTCCCCGAGGAGTGGGGGGCCGACCGGGTCGAGATCCTCGAGACGCTCCTCACCGACGGTCTACAGGTCAACGAGGCACGAGAGATCGCCGAACGTCTCTGACGTTGCGTCCAGAGACGCCGATGAGCGCGTCAGCGGGGGAGTCGCCGCAGGGCGCGACGGAACAGGACGCGTGTCGCCGCGCTGAGCGGCTTGGAGAGAAACCCGGGCATCAGCGGCACGCTGACGTTCTCGGTCCAGCTGACCACACAGGCCTCGTCGCTGTACGGTCGCACGCGGAAGCCGGCCGTACCGGTGAGCAGTGGTCCGAGTTTCTCGACCGTGACACGCATGGCGGCATCGTCGCGTTCGAGCAGGCGCATCCGGTCGACGAGAACTAGCGGTCCGACCCCGGTGCGGGCAGTGAACTCCTCGGGCGAGTGCACCGTGACCCGGGTGAGGGGCACCCAGCGTTCGTGGTCCTCCCAGTCGCAGAGGTCGGCGTACGCCTCTGCGGCGGGGGCCTTCACGTACTGGTCGAAACTGGTCTTGATGCGGATCGCCATACCCCGCACCGTCCCGCCGGAGGACCCGCCGGCCCTAGTCCGAGGGGAGGGGTATCGTTGCCTGATCGACCGGGGCTACCACGGTGGAGGGTATGGCCCGCGCAAAAGACCACGTGCCGCTCCCGTCGTGCTCGGATGGGATGTTCGCGTTCGACGGCGGGTCCTTCGACCTGGCCACCCATGAGGTCTGGGCGATCTGTCGCTCCAAGCAGTGCACGAGCAGGAGTTGCACCGGATCGATCGCCGACGAGGACAACCCCGGAGAGTACCCGCCGGCGGTGTTCCGGGTGCGGAACCGTCGCGACCTCAAGAAGCATCTCTCGCCCGACGGCACCGACCTGGGCGCGGCCACGAACGTGCTCGTGTTCCCGAAAGGTTCGTTCAAGGGCCGCCCGACCCCGGAGCAGGTGCTCAGCGGACTCGACGTTCCAACACCTGCCGATCCGCATCTGGTAGTAGCGACCGGGGAGATCTCGGTGCGGCAGGCCCGCAGTATGGACACCTTCCCGCTCACGCCGGCTGCGGCGGAGAAGATCACCGAGATCTGCTCCCGACCGGTTTCACCCCGGTTCGCTGCCGCTGCCGCCGACGCGGTCCGTTCCAGGAACCGCAACCATCTCGAGAAACTCGTGACGCGCCACGGCATCCACCATGTCGAACGCGTCCTCACCGATGTGCTACGTCCCGGTCCTGACGGTCGTGGACCCTCCCTGGGTCTGGTCACCGATATCGTGACGGTGAAACTCACCGACCGCAACGGCGTGGGCAGGGCCTCCCGGGCCTTCTCCAGGAGTAGCGAGAAGCAGGGACAGAACGTGGCGTCGGTCATCAAGGTCATACCCGATCGGTTTCTGGAGGAACTCAACCCGATGCCCGGCCAGGGCGTCGCAGGGCGCCTCACCGCCCCGGCCGTGGGCGGATCCACTCCGCATGCGAACCTGCGTGTTTTCGACCGGGTATACGGCGAGTTGGAGGAGAAGGATCTCTACGACGCGTTGGCCGGGAGACCAGTCGATGCGGATGTGCGGGCAACCGCCGTGGAACTGAAGGCAGATCTTCCCGCCCTCATCAACGACCTGCTCAGCGAAGGGGTGTTCGCGACCGGCAAACTCAACCCGCCCGTACCCAGCAGGTTTAAGACACTGGTAGAGAGCGCGAACAGGCAGAGTGGTTCGAACGGCTCCAGACCGTCCATACGCAGCGATCAGGTGGCCGTGACCTGCCCGCATCCGTTCTCCCCGAACCACGTACTCCACCTCATAGGCGAGGTCGGCCCGGCGATCGTCGATCGTCGGACGGGACAACGCTCCCACCGGTTCACCCTGCGTACGGTGTACGCCGTATCTCGTGACCAGCAGCTCCTCGCCGAGGTCGCCTCGAGTCGCCCGGAAGGTGAGCGGTCCCCGGTCGGCCCCCATAGACGCAACCGCCGGGCAGGGGCGCGTACGGGGCACTCCTACAGCTCGGTGGCTCACCTGGTGGAGTCTCCCGACCCCTACCGTCGTGAGGTGGCCAAAGGCCTCACCGCAGATGAGGAGAGTAGGCTCATCAGGGCGCTCGGTCTGGACTGATACCGGCGGTATGCGTTCGCCCCGTTCGGGTAAACGATTGTGTCCATGGAAACACTCTCAGGTTTCGAAGTCCTCCGCCGCACGCTACGGGGACTCTACGCGCTCGATGATCCGTCGGACGCCCTCGACGCGGTGTTCGACGTCTCCGTTCTCGCCGGAACACCCGTTGTCGACGCGTCCTTGTGGTTCCCACGCTGGGACGATCTCGCCGAGAAGGTTCACCTCGCTACCGACGTGTACTCCTACGCCGCGAAGCAGAACCTCTCTACCCACCTGGAGGGTCTCGTCCCGGCGGTGGGGGACTCGCCTCTCGATGCCGCTTCTAAAGCGGTCGAGTTCTCCGACGACCCGATCCGTCTCGGCTTCGGTGTTGCGCGCACACCTCTGGGGCGTTACGCCGTGCTCGCATCGTGCGTCGGTGATCATGCCACGGGTGACGCCTCCGTCCTGCTCGCCGTCGGTGATGCTGCCGGAGATCTCGTGCACCTGGTCCGTCTGCGTGCGATCTCGGAGGGCTCCGAGCCGGTGCTGGCCGCTCCTGTCGAGTCGCTGGCCCGCTCGTTGGTCCGGCTCTGCTGCGGCGTTTCTGCCGGGTAGCCCCGCCCCCTCGCGCCGTCCGGGATGACTTGCGTCGAAGGGTTTCTCACCGACAGTGGTGCCGGTCAGGTTTGATACAGCGTCCGGGCTGAGGCCCCGGCACCCGCCGACCTTCTTGGAGAGGCGTGGTGCCGGCAAGCATCACCCCTCACCTGTAAGCAGGGACGAGTCGACCACTCGTCCAGTGAGCCCGTGTGGCCCGCCCGATGCTCCGACGAGAGTCGGGGAGGTCGAAACACACGCAGGCTTAGGCTTGCACTCTTTTCTAAACCCGCACAACACACCGCCGTTTCTTCATTGTCGGCGTCGCCAGAACCCCCTTCTGGTTTGTGTGGAGTCGCGCTCTCACCTCCTTAGGCGCGCACTCGAGGGTATAAGAAAACCAACATCGTCGGGTCCCCCGACACGTGAGATACACGGTGAGTTCGCTCCCTGTCTCGTCGTGTCCGGGTTAACCCGGCGTTGTTGTGTTTTCCAGGAGGAGTCCCCGGTCGACGTCCGCGGAGGCGGGTTCGTGCCAATCGGCGGAGCGGGAACACCGTCGTGGCAGTGACGACCAGGCGGCGCATCCCCTCCCTTTCCCTTCTCCTCGTCGCGGCGCTGACGCTCACCGCGTGTGCCGATCGTGTCATCATCGGGTCCTCCGACGACACCATCCCGCCCGGCGCCGAGAGCAGCGTCATGTCGCCATCCTCGACCTCCTCGAGCCTCGCACCGCACACGGTCGAGGGGATTGCATGGAAGAGTTGCGGCGTCCTCGAGTGCGGCACGCTCGATGTCCCCTACGACTACGCCGTCCCCGGCGTCGGTTCGTTCCGCCTCCACCTCGTCCGTCGTCCTGCCACGGGCGGCTCCGCACGTGTCGGTTCGCTACTGGTGAACCCGGGAGGTCCCGGCTTCGGCGGTACGATGATCGCCGAGAACGCCGAGTGGTACTTCTCCGAGGAGCTCCTCGCGGCATTCGACGTCATCGGATGGGATCCGCGCGGCACCGGGCTGTCCGAGCCGGCGATCGACTGCATCGATTCGTACGACGAGTACTTCGCGCTGGATTCACCGCCGGGCAACCCGGCCGAGAAGCAGGCCCTGGTCGACTCTGCCCGCGCCTTCAACGAGGCATGCTTGGAACGCAACGGTGAGATACTGCCCTACATCTCGACCCGCGCAACCGCGCAGGACATGGACTCGATCCGTCGCGCGCTCGGCGAGGAGAAGATCACCTACTTCGGCTTCAGCTACGGTTCCGAGCTCGGAGGGACGTGGGTGACGATGTTCCCCGGGACGGTCCGTGCCGCGGTGTTCGATGGCGCAGCCGACCCGAACGCACCAGGTCTCGACGGCGCGCTCGCCCAGGCGAAGGGTTTCGAGCAGCAGCTCGACACCTTCCTCTCGCAGTGTTCGAAGGATCGCGGATGCGCGTTTCACAACGGCGGTGACGCCGAGGGCGCGATCGACCGGCTCATCGCAGCGATCGACGCCCGACCCGTACCCACCTCCGGTGACCGCACCCCGGTCACCCTCGGAGTGTTCTACACGGCCCTCGCTCAGGCGATGTACAGCGACATGTTCTGGCCGGAGCTCGCCGTCGCGCTCGCCGAGGCACAGGCGGGGGACGGCAACGGGATCCTAGCCCTCAACGACGTGTACTACCAGCGCCGCCCCGACGGCACGTACGGTAACGAGCTCGAAGCGTTCATCGCGATCTCGTGCCTCGACGACCCGGGTCCGACCAGCGTAGAAGGTGTCGACGCCTACATCCCGGAGTTCCTCCGTGTCGCGAAGCGCTTCGGCGCGAACTTCGCCCACGGGTACTCCTGTGCGCTCTGGCCGGTGCCGGCCGACGATAAGGTCGTCGTCACCGGTGTCGGCGCAGGCCCGGTCGTCGTCGTCGGCACCACCGGGGATGCGGCTACACCGCTCAAGTCCTCCAGAAAAGCCGCCGCCGCCCTCGAGGAGGGAATCCTCGTGGTGGTCGACGCCGACCGTCACACCGGGTACGGCCTGAACCAGTGCATCGTCGACCTCGTCGACGGCTACCTTATCAGACTCGAGATCCCCAAGAACGAGACCGTCTGCCGTTAGACCGTCGGGGTGGTCAGAAACCTCGTACAGGTCGGGCGATGAACTTCTCATCTTTGAAGCCCTGTAGTGAGTTCCCGACCTCCAGGTTCTGCAGCCACGCCGACCTCTCGGACGCCTCGCTCGAACTCCAGTAGGTACCGGCGGAGAACCCGTCCCGTAGCAATCCGTCCTCGTTGCACATGTCCTCGAAGGTGCCGGCCGGGAGACCGCGCGCGTATTTGCACAGTTCGTTGAGCGCATCCGCGGACGGCAGGTACCAGTCGTCGTACCCGTTGCGTTCGTACGCAGCAGCGTACGCGGCGGCGGAGTTCGATGGATCGTTTCCCGTTTGGCGGGCGACGTGCATGGAGTTCTTCAGACCCGCACCGGGGGAGATGTCGCCGGCGTCGGGGACCGACGTATCGCGGTTGGTGTCGGCGGACCATGCCAGTGCCCTCTCCGTCTCCTGGGGTGCAACCTCCAGGTAGCGGCAGAGGCGGTCCCCGGCGACGCCGCACGGGAAGGGTTCCTCGGCGGCGAGGAAGACGGTGCCGCCACCGGGACCGGTGTCGCCTGGGACGAGCCCGCGGTCCTCGCCTCCCGCGGAGATACGGACACAGCCCACCATGACGAGCAGGGTGAGCAGGGTGAGTTTGCGGGCCACGGTTGTACTGGTGTCGGTCCGGGTGGTGTTGCCCAAGCTCTTTCTTTCACGATCGCGTCCGGTCCGGTACGATACTGGGACCGTGGCGACGACACCGGCTGCGCTCCTGGCGACACTGAACGCACTCGAGCAACTACCGTACCGACCTCTCGGTCTCGCCGATGCCGTACGTGTACGCGGCGTCCTCGACGAGGGACGCTCGCTGCTCGAGCTCGCCCGCCGCGTCGCCGCCCAGGGCGGCCCTGCGCTCGACTTCGAGCGTTTCGAAGACCTGATGGCGAGCCAGCACGCACGGCTCCAGGACGCGCTGAACCGGCCGGTCGCGGTTGCGTCCTCACTAAGGATCCTCGAGGAGCGGTGGTTCGCCGCGAACCCCGGCAAGACCCTCGACACCACCCCGGTTCTACTGTTGCTCCTCACTCCCACCGGCGAGTACTCGGCCGAGGATTGGGCGTTCCGCTCGACGTGCGCCGCGTTCGTGGTGCGCGAGGGCGTCATAGAGAATTCGCCGCGCGGGGTTCGCTACCGTCTTCTCGCCGCACCCGCCTGGTACAGCGCATTCGCCCCCTTGACGGTCCACACCCGGGACGTGTTTGGCGCGGGCGCAGGGAACATCACCCAGCTGAGTGTGCGGGTCGATGATCTAGACGAGACCCAACTCGAGACGCTTCACGGACTCTGGACCCCTGACGTCCTCTCCGATCTCCTCGATCTCCAACGCGTGAAGGAAGCGGTGCTTGCTCTGGCGCATCTCGATCGCCGGGAGGATGCTGCGGCGGCGAGAGTTCAGTTCCCGCTCTGAGCGGCGTTCGCGAGCATCACCTGGAACTCGAGGAGCATCTCGTCCTCGACGTCGATTCCCGGAATCGAGGGAGGGTCGATCGGCCACTGGCTCACGCGCAGGGGCACGTTCCCGGTGACCTCGATACCTTCGCCGGTACGGGTGACGACGAACTCGACGAGAACTTCTTGTGTCACGTCCTTCACGGTGAGTTTCGCCGGACTGCGGTAGCGACCGTTCCCGAGGTCTTCGACTGCCCCGTCGAGACGGAGCCGTGCTTCCGGGTAGCGCTCGACGTCCATGATGCGTCCACGGAACTGGGCGTCTCGTTTCTCGCTGTCGCTGGCCACGTCGGCGAGACCGACGACGACCTCTCCGGTGAGTGCGGAGCCGTCGGCTTCGAGCGTCCCGGAGACCGCCTCGGTGCGCCCCGTGACGGTGACGTCACGCCCGAATAGGATCTCATCGATCCGGTACCCGGCCGTTCCCGAGGCGATCGTCCAGACACCGTCGAGGGAGCCGATCGCGACACTGCCGGTAGCCTCGCCGGGCGTGAACGCGTCCTCGGCATCGGAGACGAAGAGCATCCGCCAGCCGATCCCGAGGGCGGCGAGGGCGGCGAGGACGAGAACGACGAGAAGGGACTTTCTGGGGATGGGCATACCGGCGGATCGTCTGTGGGGGTTCGATACCCGCACGAAACAGGGAAACTAGAGGACCTTTAGGGGAGAGCGGCATGACGGGGTCGGACAGTCTGACAGGCCCGGATATGGCGTTTCCGCTGCCGGTTCAGCCGATCTTCTCCGCCACAACTGTATGGCAGGTGCCCCGTTAAAGGCACGCTCACACATGGAGGAACCCATGGACATAGAATCCCTAACACTCCTATACCGCTGTTTCGTCGGAAGCGAACAGCCGCTCGATCCGGACATGCAGGTTGGCATGGTCCGGAGCCTGCTCGCCGGGGAGGAGTTCTCGCTCCTGGCCGAGTTCGCGAAGCGGACCGACGTCTCCCCGGAAGCCGATGCACTCATAAAAGAGTGTGGCAACTCTCAGGTCATCGGTGGCTGGGCTTCCCGCCCGAATATCGACGCCAACGAGGTGTTGCAACGCTTGTCGAACGAGACACGCGTCACCGCGCTCATGCCGCTGGCGGGCGCGTCGAACCTCCCCCCGGAGGTTTACGGGATGCTCCTGAGAAAGAACTCTTCGAGGATCACCAAAGCCCTCTTGGCGAACGGCGACATACCGTCGGAAGCCAAGAAGGAGTTCCTTCCCGAGTTCGTCGCCGCGCTCGAGCACCCTGCTCGCCGGGGGCGTTTGTATCAACGCGCCGGGGAGATCGGAAATTTCGTCGGACGGACGTATCCAGACGGACACGGCGACGTTGACTTGACCCTCGGGGTGCTGGCGCTCGCCAACGATCCCGTCGTTCTGACGTGCGCGCTCGTGATCCTCGAAGAGGATTTTCCCGCACGCCGCGCCGAAGGCATCGCCCTCGTCGTTTCGCGCATCAAGAACATCGTCTGTCTACAGAGGGACGACGAGACTATCACGACCGCCGCGTCGTGCGATGCCAGCGGTATCGCCGAGCTCCTGGAGGTGCTAAGTAGCGAGGATCTCGATCCGATGCAACTCAAACACGTCCGGGCCGCCCTCGCGATCAGCACCGCACGGTTCAAAAAGTTGAGGTGCGAGAAGCTTCTCAAGAAGGCCAAGAATCATCTCTCTCCAGAGGGTCGTAAGACCCTGGCGGAGGTGAGTGAACTCGCTTCGACCGTCGACAGCGGTCGCGCCAAGGCGCTCATCAGGAAGCTCATAGTCACCACGCATGCACGCGCCGAATCGGCGACCTGCCAAAAAGCCAGGAAGGCTGCCGTGGGAAATCCGGGTATACCGGTCGAGCTTATGCTGTCCCACAACGAGTATCTCAACGACGATGATCGCCAGATTCTCGTCAAAAGATGGTTGAAGGAAGGCCGAACGGAAGCTGCGGCGAAACTCCTCTACGACGAGTACAACCTCGACGACTATCTGGACCACATCGGCGACGCCGCCATTCTCCCGCTCATCGAGGCGACCGTACGAGTTGCCCTGGAGCGGAACGAATGCGTACCCACCTGGGTGCTCTGTCACAAGGCACTGTTCGATGATCCGCAGTTGGCGCTTTCGCTCCTTCCGTGGAAGTCCATCTACGAAATCTCCACAACCGACCCCTACAGTTACCGCGATGACACAGAGTGTAACTGTGCAAACGGGGAAACCGGATCAGGGAAAGATGCCGACGGGACCGCGTCAACCGACCGCGTCTACCAGGCAGCTCAGCGGATCATCGTCGAGCAACTCGGTAGCGACACCCACAAGTGGGAGACGTTCGCCTCGCTCGCCGAGGAGTTCGACGGGACGCTTCCGGATCTGCTGCATGCCGCAGCGACCCTTTAGCGTCGCCCCACCGACCAGAGGAACCCCCGCGAAAGCGGGGGTTCCTTTCTGTCCGGGCTTTTTCTGACGAGGAAGGCGACCGCGAGGAGGAGCACCGTGCAGGCCACGAGTTGTCCGCTCGTTGGCACCTCGCCGAGTATGATCGCTCCTAGCAGCAGGGCGGAGGCCACGGAGACGTTCTTGAGGAGGGCCGTTTGCTGGGGAGGCATTCTCGCGGCTGCCCACCACACCATCAGTTTGGCTATGCCGCCGGCGATGACGGCCAAAAACACCGCCGAGTACAGCGTGCTTTCCGAGGCCCGGAACTCGACCCCGGAGAGGAGCAGGATGCCTGAGAACGCCGTTCCGGTCAGGCAGAACACCGAGAGCAGGTGCTCGGGTCTTGCGATCCTTGCCGCCGCCGGTGCTGTCAAGGTTGCCGCTGCGCCGGCGATGACGCCGCCGAGCAGCAGGGAGAAGCCGAGCAGCGAGAGGCCGGGTACGTTTCCGTCAGTTGAGCTCTCCCCGAAATAGAGTACGCCGGCTCCGCCCGCCACCGCTGCCGCCCCGGCGAGAGCTTCCGCACGGGTGAGCCTGCGGTAACCGAGGAGCGGGGCGCTCGCCGCAACGATGGCCGGGACGAGCGCTTCGAAGAGGACGAAGACGACGAGGGACGTCTCCTTGGCGGCGAATACGAACGCGACGTTTGCGAGCATCTGCGTCACCGCGAGCAACCACACGACGGGTGTGCGCATCGCAGCGAGGAGCCCCGGCACGGACCTGGAGACGAACACCGAAAGGAGCAGCAGCCCGATCGAGTATCGGAGCAAGGCGAGACCCAGGGGGGAGCCGTCGTGGCCCGCGAACGCGACGTTACCGAGACCGTAGAGCGCGAACGCCATCGCGCTCACCAGTGGAGCCCGCGGGCCGTCTGGCTTCTCGGCGGTCTGCTGTGAAGGGGATGTCACGCCAAGCAGTGTCGGTCACTTCCGCGGGGCGTCGCGACAGGAAGCGATAGTGGCTGCGTGACAGATCTGCGAGGCTTTCCACCGTCGGCGGTATGTCCGAACCCCAGGGGAGTTCAGGGTCTTCCCCGGAGTTCGACGACCTGCTGGAAGTTGCTGCCGTCGCCCGGATACGCATCTGCGCCGTTCTCGCTCTGTGCGTTTCCCGTTACGATTCACTGAAGGACTGCGCGTCGCTATCCGAGGTTCACGAGAAATTGGAACGTGGTCCATTCCTGATGCTCGACGCCGCGCTGAGAAAGCATTCCGCTGCAGGCAGAGGTGTAGATGAGGTCGTCGAGAACGTCAAGGGACTTTCGGCCGAGTGGTCCGGCACCTTCGACGGTCTGGTGGACGCCGCCCATCGTCTCGCGGGGCGGCGCGCTTCCTTTCATACAGACGGTGTTTCGCGCTTTCCGGAACCTCCACAGACGATGGGTGATCTCGTCGGTTTCCGGGACCTCTGCAGCGAGCTGATGCACGCCGCATACTGCACCCATCTCTGCACCCACGACCTCTCCCTTGTCGGAGTGTTGCTCAGACGATTGCTGTACGGTGACTCATCCAGTCCCGCTCCGTCCACCGGGTCGGAGAGTCTCGTTGCAGCGGTCGAGGCTATGTTCGAGGCGGGTATCGAGGCGGTCTCGGCAGTGGAAACCCTGACCGCGGCCGGCCTGCGAACGGCCGGCCTGCGAGTCTGAGGGCTCGCCCGGGCGTTCTACCGGGATCGGTTCACAAAGCGGGTCGCTGCTGCGGTGTCGTCGGTGCGCACGCCATGATGCGTTCGATCGCCAAGCGCTTCGCGATGATCTCGGGTGCGCCGTCGTCTTCGTGGCCGATGTCGGCGAGAAGGTCTCGACGCACTCTGCTGATACAGACGGTTCCCGCATCGACGGATGTCCTCAGGTCGCGTCGGTCCGTCGGGTGAGCATCACGAGGGCCAGCAGGAGAACGACACCGGCCGCCACTTCGACCGCGTACCCGAGCTCACCGCGCAGACCTTCGTTCCGCGCGGCGGTACGCCGCTACTGGACGCGACCGCGATGCTCATCGAGTCGGTGCGCGGCCGTGCAGCGGTGCGCAATACGCTCGGGAAGCCCGCCGAAGAGATCGTGTTCGTCACGGTAACCGACGGCGAGGAGAACCAGAGCGTCCGCACCAGCCTAGAGGACGTCCGCCGTCTCGTCGAGACCGGCAAGGAGGAGGGCTGGAACTTCGTTTACCTCGGCGCAGGACTCGACGCCTACGGTGACGCCGCCCGTCTCGGGTACGACGTCGAGTCGGTGCAGCGCTGGGCTGCCGATGGCGAAGGTGCCGGGAAGATGTGGGGGAGTCTCTCGCGGGCTGCCGTTCAACTTCGCGGAGATGTCGCCGCTGGACGCGTCTTCGACAAGTCGGCGTACTTCCGCGGTGTGAAAGAGGCCGAGGAGAGCTGAGCCTCCCACCCTCCGCTACGGGAAGCCCCTGTCCGCGAGGGCGGGGGCTTCTTCGCGTCTACGGGGTGCGAGACGTCCCGGCGCAGAACCCGTCGACGTCGATGAGTACCGCCGTGACGTTGTCCCGGCTGGTCTCGGCAAGCTTTGTCAGCATCTCCTCGAACCCCTGCGGTAGGAGCTCTTCGAGGGTTTCGTGCTCGACGTGTCCGAAGAACCCGTCGGTGCAGAGGAGCACGCGGAGGCCGCGTCCTGCGGGGACGTCCCGGCTGTCGACGTGTACTCCTTCCGAGCGCGAGTCGCCGAGGTACGCGGTGAGACCGCCGAAGGCGTCCTCGTGGTCGTCGGTGATCAGCTCCCATGTGTCGTCGGGGTGGATGAGGTAGGCGCGTGAGTCGCCAGTGGATGCGATGTGGAGTCCCCCGCCTTCTCGTCGGATCGCGGCAACGAGGGTGCTGCCCGGGGGCCGGGCTTCGCCGGGTTCAGCGAGAGCGAGAACGACATCGTTCGCTGCGACGAAGGCTTTGTGTACCGTCTCCGCGTCGACTGGTTCGCTGATTAGGGCGCAGAGGGTTTCGAGCGCTGCCCGTGCCGCCAGGTCACCGGCGCGGTGGCCGCCCATACCGTCGGCAACTGCCCAGAGCGCGTCGTTCCCGGCAAAACCGTCCTCCTGGTAACGTCGTCCGGCGGCGAGGGTGCCGGCCTCGACCGACTCGGTGCGCAGCCACGCCTCGCTCGATTGAACGACACGGTTCAACATTCGGCTCATGTTGTGGATGGTTTCACGGTTCCCCGGGGACGCATAGAACCACGCCGGCCGTGTGCGCGGGCCATACGAAAGCGAAACGCCGACCGGTCAGGGGGACCGGTCGGCGTTGCTTGTTCAGGGACGAACTAGGGACGACCCAGGGGTGGGAGATGCCCGCCCGTGGCGGGGTTCGTCGGGTTCTTCGGACGCGCGATGCATCCGTCGAATTCGGTGTTCTCCAGGATGCTTTGGGATTCTTCCCTGGAAAGGAACTTGACGTTGGGCTGCGCGGCGAGTTTCTTGAGGAACTCGTCGCGGGCGGCCGCGATTGTCTGTTCCGCGTTTTTCGAGCGCTTTTTGATCTTCGACTTCGCTTTTTGTCGCGCCGTCGAGGTCTTGGTACGCGTCGTGGACTTCTTGGTCTTTTTTGTTGCCATGTCGCGACCTACCAGTGCACCGATTCGTTCTCGGCGAGCTCGTTGAGCATCGAGAACGCGTCGAAGCCGTCGGTCTGCGTGAGGGTTTCGAAGTCCTCCGCTGCCGCGTTGCGGGTGTAGGTGCCGGCCTCGATGTCGGCCAGGATCGCGCTCAGTGAGCGGATCGTCGTCTCGAGCGTCCCGTGGAGGCTCTTGACGGTTTCCCGGACGTCCTCCGGGTAGGAGTCGAAGGCGGGCCTCGACGCTTGTGTGTCTGCCATGTGGGTGGTTCCTTTCAGGCGTAGCTAACCGTTGTGGCTCCCCCACCGGATGACAATCCGATCCGGACGCGCGCCCGTGTGCGCTTTACCGTCTCCAAGGAACGATCGGTAGGGTGAAAGAGGCCCAGTCTGAACCCCAGCCTTTGACGGAGCTCGAGAAGGAGCGCCTGGCCGCCGTCCGTTCGGAGGTCATGGCGATCGCCGAGGCCGCCCGGTCCGGGGAGCTCACCGGGGAGTCCCTCGAGGCGGGAATCGAGGCGCTCAGGCAGATCCCGCTCGATCCGGTGCGGGTCCTCGACGCCGTCCACGTGCCCGATGACGCCGGCGAGCACCGGGCAGGCCTCGAGCGTATCCTGCGCCGCATCCCGGACGGGTGGGGTCGGTGGATCGGTTGCGGTCCCGGGTGGTACCAGATCGTCGTCGAACTTGCCGACGCGATCGCGGATCTCGTACCAGGGTACGAGATCCATCAGGTCAAGGAAAAATACGGGACGCTGCGCTTCTACTGGGGTGTTCCCTACCGGGATCTGGTGTGCTGCGCGGAGTTCCACCGGGTGGACCCCAGGCCGTTTCCTGGGGCGATCACTGGCCCGTTCGCACCAAAGGATCGTGACCCAGAGGAGCTGCGGCTCCTGCAGGAGTGGTTTCGCCGCTATGATGCGCATCTCGCATCAGTGGAGCACAAACGCGTCAACGAGGCCGCGTACGCCGCCGCCGATCAGGACCGTGCCCGCGCCATCGGCGAACGCATCGAGGCGCTCATCGATGCCGCCGAGGAGGCTTCTGCCCGGACGTGTGAGCGGTGCGGCTCCCCGGGAAGTCTGCATGAGGATCACGGCTGGCTCGCCACCCTCTGCGCGTCCTGCGCCGCCGGTTCGGGGTTCCTGCTGCCGGAAAACCCCTAGAAATACGCTGTATGCGACAGTGGGGGGTGCGCATGGCTCAAGCACCAAAAGGTGCGAGAGCCGTCCCCGTCAGGGACTCGCCTCGGAAATCCCGAGAACCAAACCACCGGTCGGTGGGAGGTTCGAAGGAGACGCGAAGGAGCAGGATTTGCTCCCGACGCGGCCCGAAGGTCAACAAGATCTACGACGTGCACGCCGCCCGAGGGTGGATCACTTCGATGCTAGTTGGAACAATCAAACCCTTACATAGGGCGATTGGGAGCCGATGGCGGCTTGAGACGAACCGTGTGGTACACATGGCTTAGTTTGCGGGAAACCGCCCATCGTTCACGGGGAGAGACCGATTAGCGTTAGTGACTTAAAGTGCTGTGTACGTCGAATACACGCGGAGAAGCCGTGAAGGCTTTTCCAAAGAAATCGTTATTCAGATGTGGTTCAGCCGCCTTGTTGGGTTACATTGCGGTTAGTTTCACAAGCGCCAATTGGTGCGACGAGCGGGGACGCGTCCCCGACTGAACGCGCCCCGAGCCACCGCCAACAACGGCAGGGACGCGGTAAAACGAGGCAAAGCCGGGGGTTCTACTACCCCGGCTCTTGCTGTTTCTCGCCCCGGGAACGGCCTGCGGCGAGCAGGGTATCCAGTACTACAGCAACGAGGAAAGAGGAGCAGAGATGGGTAAAGTAAATTGTGAGACGGTCAACATCGAGGGGATGCGCGTACCGGTCGACCACGTGATGATCGAGTTGCGTCTCCCGGTCGACGGTCTGCAC
>Ga0169931_10000499_pt1 | contig 64315 bp, 50 predicted proteins | sample Kivu_15m_20L_FD_129675 | JGI IMG/M metagenome (GOLD analysis project Ga0169931, IMG submission 129675) | Freshwater microbial communities from Lake Kivu, Western Province, Rwanda to study Microbial Dark Matter (Phase II) - Kivu_15m_20L... | ecosystem: Environmental > Aquatic > Freshwater > Lake... | reverse complement strand
CGATCGCGCGATTGCCTCACGTGATCACAGCAGCCCAAGTGGCCGCCCCACAACGGCAACAACCATCAAACTCCCTTCTCAACAGTCGCATGGTGAGAAATCCGGGCTAGAATTACCTTCGCGTCGCTGGGGACTTGCTCGCTCAACGCTGTATTAGCCCCCTTGACTTCTAGTGTTCGTTTAAAGGTCAACTTGGATGACGTCCTTACCTTGGTAATGTCCTTGCTCCCAGCAAAAATGGTCGAATCTCAGTATCAATCATCTATATGCAAGACGCATGCCGAGTGGCGATAGAAAAACACCGGTCGCGCCGCCGGGGCTCGTGAGCCTACTTGCGTCGCTCCAGTTCCGCCCCCTTTTTTGTTTTTTAGTGGGCATATCCTTGGCATCATTGCTTCTGGATCGTCGGCGCTCGGTGATCTATCATCGTTCCAACGTCAAACCAGCGAAACACCCCGGGAAGCTACTCTCCGTGAAAAGCAGACTCACTTTCATCACTCTCGTTGCGCTCGTCTTGGCCTCGAACGTCGCGCTGAATGCTGCGGAGCCGTCTCCTGCGCAGCCCGACAACACGCTGACGGAAGCTGAGCAGGCCGCGGGGTGGAAGCTGTTGTTCGATGGCAGCTCGCTCGACGGCTGGAAGGCCAGCGAGAACCCGAAGTCGTTCACGGCGCGCGACGGGGCGATCGTCGCCCAGGCGCGCGGCGCGGCGATTGAGGAGCAGGCTTCGCACGCCAAGAGCCATTTATTCTACGTCGGAGCGGACGGCGCCGCTTCGTTCCAGGACTTCGAGTTTCAGGCCGACGTGAAGACCGGGCCGGGCGGCAACGGCGGCATCTATTTCCACACGGAATTCCTCGCCGACGACTGGCCGCAAAAGGGCTTCGAGGTTCAGATCGACAATGTTCCCACGCACGACAAGCGGACCGGCAGTTTGTACGCGGTTGCGGACATTGCCCTTACACCTGCCCAGACCCCTGCCCAGGATGGCAAATGGTTCCGCGTGCAGCTCGCGGTGCAAGGCAAGCACGTGGTGATCAAGCTGGACGATCAAGTGGTCGTCGACTGGACGGAGCCCGCGGGCTTTGTCGCCAAGGACCCTCCCTTCTTCAGCGAGCGGAAGCTCTCGAGCGGAACGTTCGCCTTGCAGGCGCATGACCCGAAGAGCGTGGTGTCGTTCAAGAACATCAAGGTGCGGCCGCTGCCGGCGGAGCGGTAAGAGCTGTGGCCGGGCAGGTGCGGGCTCCGGTTTTTTTGGCGTCGCAGCGGCGAGGAATAGCCGGCTGTCACGAGTTGGTTGACCGGTGTGAGCGTGCTCCGGTGCGGAATCTGATCCGCTGCTGTTACAGCACACGGCGTGTGCTTACTACTTTCGCGCGAAATCCCAAGATGTACTGCCGAGCGGCGAATAGGCGGTGAGCAATCTCACCCAGCGATCCCACCAGGAGACATGACTATGCGTCGCTCGAACGACCCCTCGAAGTTCCTGCTGGCCGTGGCCGTGGCGGTTGTTTGTCTGGCGCCGGCGCCGCTGCTGGCCAGTGAAACTCCGGACGGGGCGCTTGCGGACGGGGTCATTGCCGAGATCGACAAGATCGCGCGCGAAGGGATCGAGGCGAAAAAGGTCGCGTCGTTTGGCGTGGGCGTGGTGAAGGATGGCCGGCTGGTGCTCGCCCGCGGGTATGGGATGGCGGACCTCGAGAACCAGGTGCCGGCGACGGCCGAGACGGTCTATCGGCTGGGCTCGATCACCAAGCAGTTCACGGCGGTGGCGATCATGCTGCTGGCCGAAGAGGGGAAGCTTTCGGTCGATGACGAGCTGACGAAGTTTCTGCCGGACTACCCGACGCAGGGGAAGAAGATCACGCTGCGGCATCTGCTCCAACACACGTCGGGCATCAAGAGCTACACCGGCCTGAAGGAATTCCCGAAGCTCGGACGAAACGACTACAGCCACGAGGAGCTGCTCGCGCTGTTCAAGGACGTGCCGCTGGAGTTCGAGCCAGGCGAGAAGTGGAACTACTGCAACTCGGGCTACTATCTGCTGGGGATGGTGATCGAGAAGGCGAGCGGACAGAAGTACGAGGAGTTTCTCAGCGAGCGCATCTTCAAACCGCTGGGGATGAGCGATACGCGCTACGGGCATACGCGGCCGCTGATTCCGCGGCGGGCGATGGGTTATACGAATTCGCCGCAGGGGCTGGTGAACGACGAGTTCATCAGCATGAACGCGCCCTATGCCGCCGGGGCGTTGGTCTCGACCGTGCTCGACCTGGTGAAGTGGACGCAGGCGCTCGAGGCGGGCGCGCTGCTCTCGAGCGAGTCGTATGCCGCGATGTATGAGCGAACGAAGCTGGAGAATGGGACGACGCGGCCGTATGGCTTCGGCTGGCAGCTCGGAGAACTGGCGGATCACAAGAGCATCGGTCACGGCGGCGGAATTCCCGGCTTTGCGACCATGATCACGCGCTATCCGGAGGATCGGCTGGCGGTGATTGTGCTGTCGAACACATCCTCAGCCAACAGCGGCGAGGTGGCCAAGCGGATTGCCCAGGTGATGCTGGGCGTGAAAGAGGAGCCGCAGAAACCGGTGCTGGACAAGCCGATTGACGAGGCGATGCTGGAGCTGCTGGTGGGCAAATACAAGCTCGAGGAAGCCGACGCCGTGGTCGAGGTGACCGCGGACGGCGGAAAGCTGTTTGGCAGTGTGAACGGCCAGCCGAAGAAACGGCTGAAGTTTCAAGGCGAGCGCGAGTTCGTGGTCGACAACGACGACGCGCCGCACGTGGAGTTCATGCCGAAGGAAGGCAAGGCCGCGGGAGTGCTGGTCGACGCGGGTGGCGGGAAGCTGGAAGGGAAGCGGTTGGAGTAAGCTTCTCGCAGCGCAGACCTAATCACTTCGGCAAATCGACGACTGAATACCAAGCGAGGTACCAGTTTGGCTCGAGGAGCAGGTAACGCTCGAGCACATGCTCGACCAAACCCGGCTCGCCAAAATCCGTTACAAATGACGCCGGGGTGATTCCATCGGGATGAAACTCCACCTTCGCACCGACTGTGTCCACGTCAAAACGCACCCCATCGCCGGCCTTCCAAATGTATGGGCCGAGTGGTTCGGCGATGGGGCCCAGAAATGCGGTCAGCTCATCTACCCAATATTGACCGCAGGTCGGTAGCGACCCTGGCACAGTGGGCCAAGGCGCCGCGGTCAGGATTGCCGCATCCGCTTTCAAGCCCGGCAGCAGATCACGCGCTCGTAGTTCGATTCGTTCGGCTTTGCTCATGGGACCTAATTAGCCGCGGCTCTTTTGAGTCGTGAGTAGTTGGATGGATGTTTCCTCTGCATCGGCGATTATACTGCGCCGCGATGGCGGAAAGTGGGAGGGCGAAGCGGGTGGAGTGAGCGGCGCCGGCCTTCAAGTTGGCGGCGTTCAGCGGCGTGCTGGACGATCCAAGGCCGGCCCGTATACTGCTACAGCTTCTCAACCGTCACCAAGGGGCCTGGCCATGCTTCGCACTTTGCTAACAATTGCGATCGTCTTCGGTAATCTTTCGATTCTTAGCGCCGCCGATTGGGATCGCTTTCGCGGGCCGAACGGATCGGGCGCCAGCGAGGGTCCGGCGCCGCCGGTGGAGTGGTCGGCCGAGAAGAACCTGAAGTGGAAGGCGCCGCTGCCGGGCAAAGGGACTTCGTCACCGATCGTGTCTGGCGATCGCGTGTACGTGACGAGCTACACCGGTTATGGACTGGACCTGGCGAGTCCCGGCGATCCGAAGGACCTGGTGCGGCACTTGATCGCGCTGGATCGGAGCACCGGCCAGGAAGTGTGGCGCGCGAGTGTGGCGGCGACCGGTGAAGAAGATCCTTTCAAGGGGTTCATCACGCAGCATGGTTACGCCAGCAGTTCTCCGGCGACAGATGGCAGAAGTGTGTTCGTGTTGTTCGGCAAGTCGGGGCTGTTCGCTTTCGATCGCGAAGGGAAGCAACTGTGGCGCACGGAGCTGGGAACGAAATCGGATCCGGCGAAGTGGGGCGACGGTTCAAGCCCAATCGTGTTTGGCGACCTGGTGATCGTCGACGCGGGGATTCTGGGCAACCAGTTCGTGGCGGTGAATAAGTCGACCGGTGAGATCGCCTGGTCGCTGGCCGATCCGACGTTTACCAATTGCTGGTCAACGCCGACGCCGATCCGGGTGGAGGGCGCCGATCAGATTCTGTTTCAGGTGCCGAAGAAGGTGATGGCGGTGGATCCGCGCACGGGGGCCCTGCTCTGGTCGGCTGCTTCGCCGCTGGATGACGCGACGTGCGGCAGTATTGTGACGAAGGACGGCAACGCCTTTCTGATGGGGAGTCGTGCGGGGCACGCGATGGGCCTGAAGTGCGGAGGCACCGGTGACGTGTCGGAAACCAACACGTTGTGGAAAACACGCGTGCAGGCCGGTATCTCGACGCCGGTGATCGTAGGGGAGAACCTCTACTGGGCGACTGGCGGAATTTTCTTCGCGGCCAGAACGGCGGACGGCACGGTGGTTTACAAAGAGCGATTGCCGCGGATCGGCGGACCGACGGGCGGCTTTCCGAACGCGGACTACTCTTCGCCGATCGCCGTGGGTGAGAATGTTGTGTTGTTTACCCGCAATGGTGAGAGCTATGTGATCAAGGCGGGCGACGAGTTTCAGCTTGTGGCGCACAATGCGGCGTTTGCCGGCGACAGCACGGCGTTTAGCGCGACGCCGGCGGTAAGCGACGGCGAGATGTTCGTGCGCTCCGACGGGAATGTGTACTGCATTGCCGAAGCGGGCAAGTGAGGCATCTCGGATACTTTACTTTCCTCACAACCCGACGCGTGAGCGAGGCGAAATACCAAGTCGCTCGACGCCCCAGCCTCGCTCACGCGTCGGGTTGTGATTGAGCATCCGAGAGTCAGTCGATGATCGGCTGCTACTCGCGCACGCGGACGGCTTTCAGATCGCGCGCTTTGTGCAGGATGAGGCCGCTGCTTTGTGGGGCGGTCGCATCTTCCAACACGAACGTCACCTGACCGCGGTCGGGCGCAATGCGGAAGGTGGTGCTCGACTCGGGAAAGAGTGTGGCGACCGGCTGACCGGGGTTCTCGACCAGCAGTACGCCGTCCTTGCGCGAGACGCGGATCTTGATCTTCGCGTCCTGCTCGGGGCTGTACGTGCCGACGCACTTGTCGAGCTGCTCGGGCGATAGTTCGACGCGCGTGCCCCAGGTGGTGCGCTGCTCGCCGGCGCGAATGTCTTCGAGCGTGGGGCCGCTCCTGAAGAGCTCGGCGAGCGGACGAGGATTCGCAGCGCCGCGCTTGGCGAGTTCTTCTTGCAGGTCGAGCGCGACGGGTTCGTCGTAGTTGGCCAGGTTGAAGAGATAGATCTTCCGCGTGCGCAGGTCGAAGATGTTCGAGTATGACGTGAAGCCTCCGGGGCCTCGCTGATGGACAGCGTTGAGGACCGCAGCGAGGTCGTTGATGTTTGCGCGAGGCGCGGCGGAGAGCATCTGCTCCGCGCGAACGAATCGCTGGCAGCGATAGCCCGACATGCCGAGCCGCGTGTTGGTGACGATCAGGCGATCGGACGCGATCCGCGTGATCGAGAGACCGGAGTCGGGGAGCCAGGCGACGACGGCGGCATCGCCCGTGGCATCGGCAAACAGGAACTGTCCGGCGGAGAGATGCTTGCAGTTGAATTCTTCGAAGTAGGCGAGCGCTTCAGCGACGGTCGCGCACTCGTTCATGATCTTTTCGATCAGGTTGCGCGGCGTCTCTTTCTGGGGATCGCCCTTCCAAGGCGCGGGCGGCAGCGCGGTCGAGTCGAACGCGAGCCCGCGCTCGTTCATGCTCCCCTGAGCGAAGCGATCGTCGAAGCCGAGGTTCACTCGTCCGAATTGCCCCTTGGCGGCCGGGACGAACCAGATATAGCCCGGCTTGGTGAAGTCTTCGTTGTTGCAGAACAGGACCTGGCCGTCGCGGACGACGCAGAAGATGGTGCAGGCGTGGGTCTGTGGCGCGGGGAGGAGGATCGTAGCCAGAGCGAACAAGGCATAGTGCGAGTGCTTGGGGCGAAACATCCTGCGCATCCGCCGTGTGGTGAGGTGGTGAACTGACGCGGCGGGATGATAGGGAGCAGCACGGGATGGGTAAAGAGCAATACCTCGGGGTTTGAGGGGTGGGGAGTGGGGTAGGAGTGAGTTCGCGCAGTTACACCGCGCGCGCACAGCCAAGCAAAAGGGATTAGAAGGCCAAAACTATTTACTAATCGGACCCCTTTCTGGGCTCCGCCACCGAAGACGTCGGAGCTACTTGGATGCCGATGAGCGATTCATCAACGAATAGCCGGCTCGGGCCAGTTTGGTTACCGTCATGGCTGATTAATGACACCGTCGTGCCATCTGCCAAGCTTAACACTACCGGAACTCCTTCGGAATTCAGCTGCACATCCGACTGCTTGCCCTGAGCATCTTGGATGAGCAAATCACACGTGCCGACTACGAGAAGACTGTCGCCCTTTCCGGCCAAAAACTGTGAGTCAAACTTTTGGATCCGGAGGGGGATCTCGAATGTCGATTTGGTCGGGCTGTGGACGACTGCCTTGACGACTGTATTGCTTTGCTGCAACCAACTCACCGAAAGCGTTAGATGGCCAGGTTCCAAGCGATCCTCAATATAAGCAGACACTAACGCGGGCATTATGTACTCGGAATCATGTCTAGCCCGTCGCAAGGCTGCAAGGGCAAGAGAGTGCTGCTGAGCGACATAATTGCTAATCGGCGTTTCTTCGCGATTGTCCGCTGCTTCAATCGATTCGAGAAGTTCAATCGTCCGCGCAACCTTGACGCGCCCAGGCGATTTACCGCCGCAGCCCATCAACTGCACGATACAGAGGGCCATCAACAGAAGAATCAAGGAGTGGTCGCGCGAGGAAGTGACTCGCATGATTGGCCCACCAGTTTCGTCGATTACTTGACTACTTGACGGTGCCGGAGATCTCTTCGGGCGCAGCCCACTCGCTGGGATTGAGGACAATACGCAGGTCGGTGGCGTTTAGCTGTGGTTGCAGCATGCCGATATGGTTAAACCTGCGGCCGTCGGGCAGCGGTCTGCGAAGCACGAGCCAGGCGCGCACGTCAGGTAATTCTGTCAGCACAAATCGTCCCTTCTCATCCGTGTTCGTCCATGGAACAGGTCCGCTGCCGAGGCGTACACCGAGCGAGTCTACAAAATCAGTCGCGCTGACGTGGATGTTTGCCAGCGGTGACCCGTCAGGTGCAACCACGACGCCGGAGAGATCTTGGTCTAACTTAAAATCTCCTTTGGGCAGCGGTCCCTTAGGCTTGATCGGCAGGACCAACTTATTGACGGATACCTTGGCAGGCACCCGAAGTGATCGTTCGCTGTTCAGCAGACCGGAAATGTGATCCGGATCGAGCTCGTAGCCACGGGGTAGTTCCAATTCGTACGTTTCGGGAGGTAAGCCCGAGAGGCTGAAAGTGCCGTCGGCCTGAATGGAAATGGAGATCAAGTCCCAGGCTGGTTTGCGATTGACCACCAGTTGCGTGGCTCTCCGCAGTTGCTCGCCGGTGGTGATCTTCACCTTACCTTGGATAGTGACCGGGTTGGTCACTTCCAACGAGCCGAGCTCCAGCACTTTCTCAGACGAAGGCGCTTGCAACACCTTGGTCGGCAGTACGAATTGAGACAGGCTTCGGTTGGCCTCGCCCACGACGGAGTAAATACAGTACTGCTGATTTGGCGGCAGGTAGTCGAATTGGAACCGGCCGTCGGCATCGGTTATCGCATGGATCGCCTGCACAAACGCGTTTTCCCTTGTTGTGCGGCGATCTGTCTGCGCAACCGCGATGCTCATGCCGGCAACAGGCGTCCCGTCGCGCGTAAGGGTTCCGACAATGCTAGCGCCAGTGGGCAACTCGACTGATGTCTGCTGGGCGCCTGGAAAGATGGCTGAGACCTTGGCGCCACATGTCCCCTCGGCCTCGATCTCGACGTCGAGCGCCTCCACCGAGTCGGGTACAACTATCGAAAAGTGTCCTCTCGCGTCGGTGACTGCTGGCGCGGTGTTCGCGACTTTTCCGTGCCGAAAACGCCCTTGCGAAGTCGCGCCGCAGGGCACAATCAGCGCGCCCGCGATTGCTGCGCCATGCTCATTCCTTACCTCGCCTGAAACGACGCGCCCAGGATCGATATCGACCGGTTTGGCACTCAACCGCAACTCGAGCAAGCCGGCCGATGGTTCGAGCAATTCTGTCTGAATCGTTTGATAGGCTGGCGAAGACAAGACCAAGCGAAACTTCAGATTTGGATCGACATCCGCGATTTGAAACTCGCCGTTCTGATTCGTGATGGCGAACTTTCTGCAGTCTAGATAACAACTCGGACAGTAGACGGCCGGCCCTGATTTTGGTGCGGCTGTGGAGATGTCCACCCTGGCTTGGGGAATGGGTTGACCATCCTCCGAGAAAACTCGCCCCGAAATCTTGGCGCGCGGCGTTTCACGTGCACCGAGTGGGTGGTCCTGCGTGATTAAAATCAATGCGAGGCACGTTGTGCCTACCGTCACCAAAGCGCGCCATGGAGTGCGAGAGTCTAGCATTTCTCATCCTCCAGTTTTCGGCAGGGCAAACTTGCTGGTGGCGCCGCGAAGCCAGCCAATGCACGCGTTGGTGTCGAGCAGGTACGTCACGAAAGTGGTTTCCGCTCTTCCAGCGGGAGTTGTTTCGGCCGCTCGAACGTCGGGTCGCTGATCGAGCCGGCCATCCCTTATACCCAGGTGCGCCACTCGTCGGGCGCGATTGGTGTTTTGGGCCGCAACGTGATCTCGACTTCGAACTCGGCGCCGGGACGATCGACCGGGATTTCCAGACGCAGCTTGCCGTCCGGACCGCTTTTTGAAGTTAACACGATCATCGCCGTTCTCCTTTTCCTCGATTATACCTCCCGGAAGCCTTCGGGATGCCGCGAAGACCGGCCCCCCGGCAAAGCCAGGGGCTATCGGTGCGAATGACGTCGGACATTTTTCAATCGGGTTAAGCTACACCGTGCCCTTGAAACCTGCGGGCAGGAAGAAGTCTTGCAGGAGCTTCGAGCCCGGGACGACGGCGTACTTGTCGAAGTTGGTGACGCCTTCTTCTTTAAGCACGTCGCTGTCGATGAAGAAGTTGCCCGTGCATTGTCGGCTGTCGCGGGTGAGGATCGCGTAGGCGGCGTCGGCCATGATCTGGGGCGTGCGGCCCTGGTCGACCATCGTCTGTCCGCCGAGCAGATTGCGAACCGCAGCCGTGGCGATGACGGTCTCGGGCCAGAGCGCGTTGACGGCGACGCCCTCTTCGCGGAACTCTTCGGCCATGCCGAGCACGCAGAGGCTCATGCCGTATTTGGCCATCGTGTAGGCAACATGGCCGGCGAACCAGCGCGGCTCCATCGCCAGCGGCGGCGAGATGTTGAGGATGTGCGGGTTCGAAGCCTTAAGCAGGTGCGGCAGGCAGAGCTTGCTGGTCATGAACGTGCCGCGGGCGTTGATGCCGTTCATCAGGTCGTAGCGCTTCATGTCCGTCTGGAGCGTGCCGGTGAGGCTGATGGCGCTCGCGTTATTGACGAGGATGTCGATCCCACCGAACTTCTTGACGGTCTCTTCGACCGCGGCCTGAACCTGGTCCTCGTAGCGGATGTCGGTGATGCAGGCGAGACCCTTACCGCCGGCCTTCTCAAAGTCTTCGACGGCGGTGAAGGCGGTGCCTTCGAGCTTGGGGTGCGGCTCGGCGGTCTTGGCGACGACGACGACGTTCGCTCCGTCGGCGGCGGCCCGCAGGCCGATCGCTTTGCCAATGCCGCGGCTGGCGCCGGTGATGAAGAGGGTCTTGCCTTTGAGAGTGGCCATGAGGGGTTCCGCCCGAGTGTTGATTTTTGGAGATGAGGGGTTCGCGACGACGTGGGGGGTGGGCCAATGGTAACGCAGTGCCCGGGCGGCTGGCAAACAAGTGGTGGGTCAATCCATGGGTCAATCCGAAATGCCGGGAGTTGGCCTAGATCAAGTCTTCGAACTTTCGCAGCGACCTGACAGTCTGAGGTAGGCCCTGCTGCTCCAGTGTCGTCAGGTACTCCGCCACGGTTTTGGGAGGACTTTTGAGGCTAGCGCGATGGCGCTTGGCGGCCAGGCATACACTGGCCTGCGACAATCCGATTTGGCACACGACAAAGTCATCTGGCTGCTGCGCTTCGATGCCAAATTTTTGCAGTTCTGCGGCTGGAAAGTCCCGCAGGTTAAAGGTGACGATCGTGGCGGCCCCGGCGCGGATTGCGGCAGCGACAACATGCCTGTCGTCTTCATCCGGTAGTTTGATCGATGGCACAAGGTCTTCGTAATCCGTCACGACGCAGTCTCGCACATGAGTGTCCATTAGGCGCTGTGTGCGGTCGATTTGCTCCACGGTGAGATCAGGCCTGGCCGAAAGCAGGCTACGCTTCCACTCAGCGTGAATCTGATTGGTCCACTTGGCGCTGAACATGTCCAGCAGGGCCAGATGCATCAGAAAGTCGCGCAAAGGCGCCGGATATAAGACGCACGCGTCGTATACCACGGCGGGAATGGTCACGTTCAGTATCCCATGCCAAGCTCTTGGGCCTGGGCAGCCAACTCATCCAGGACCCTTAAACGATCGGCGTCCACATTTCGCTTGTAGTCCATGAGATCGCTGAACAAGACCCGGCGATGGGTTCCGACCATCTTGCAAGGGAGGGCCTTCTCGTCGATCAGCTTGATGACGAAAGGCCGCGACACATTCAGTAGCTCAGCCGCCTGCTGGGTCGTTAGTTCAGCATGGACCGGAATGACGGTGACGGCATTTCCTTGCGCCATCTGATTCAAGATACTCATTAGCAACTGGAACGCCGGTACCGGAATGGTTACCGACTCATCCTCGGGATGCAGTCCGTCCGCTTGTACGCGAATGCTGACCTGTGGCTGGGAACCTGCAAACCGAGCCAAGGCGCGGCTGGAGACGCGGGCGAGGTCCGCATCTTCCGGCGTCGGCGAAATAGCGTCGTCAGCGGTGGCCATCGGCAGAGTTCCCATTCGAGAGGCGTTTCAATGGGAATTGTACACCGTAAACGCAATAAGTGAAACAAACGAAGCAAGCGAATGATTGTGATTCTCTTGTAAAGGCTCCTGCCGGTAGCAGTGCAACGCCTTGCAAATCGCCAAGATCCGCACAGCCGGCCGGGGATGGTTTGCGCGCTCGCGAAAACCGCCTTTTTGCCGGGTTTCGAGGGGTGTGCGGCTCGTTGACACCTCGTCGTAAGCCATTTACAGTAAATATGTTGCTGTAACTGCGCAGGGATTTCTTGGGCCCCTTCTGGGCTCTAAGCGAGGGTGATTGGTGGCTGCCAAGGCTTGGGGTGGTGTGTTTAGCGAGGCGACGGACGCGCGCGTCGAAGCGTTCACTGAAAGTGTGAGCTTCGATCGCCGCCTTTATGCGCACGACATCGCCGGCTCGATCGCCCATGCCCAAATGCTAGCCAGCGTCGGCCTGATTACGAACGAAGAATGTCGTCAGATTGAGCAGGCCCTGGGCAACATTCGCCAGGAAATTGAGCAAGGCGACTTCCCGTTCCGCACCGAGCTGGAAGACATCCACATGCACATCGAGCATGCGCTCATCGAGCGGCTCGGTGACGTGGGACGAAAACTGCACACCGCGCGGAGCCGAAACGACCAGGTTTCGACCGACCTGCGCCTCTGGGTGCGCGACGCGATCGACACGATCGACGCGCTGCTTGTCGACTTGCAGCGGGCATTCGTCGAGCGCTGCACCGCCGACGAGGGAGTTATCCTGCCGGCCTACACGCACATGCAGCGGGCACAGCCGGTGCTGGCGAATCACTATTGGCTGGCGTACACCGAAAAATTCGAGCGCGATCGCGGCCGCCTGGCCGGGGCGCGCTCCAGGGCGAATGTGCTCAGTCTGGGCGCGGCCGCCGTGGCGGGGACCAGCCTGCCCATCGACCGGCACGACGTGGCCGGACGGCTGGGCTTTCAGGACGTGGCGGCGAACAGCATTGACGTTTCGAGCGATCGGGACTTTGTCGTGGAATTTGCCTTCGTGCTGGCGATGATTGCCGAGCATCTGAGCACCTGGGCCGAAGAGTGGGTGCTGTGGTCGACCGTGGAGTTCGACTTCCTGAAGCTGCCGCAGACGTTCTGTACCGGCTCGTCGATCATGCCGCAGAAGGTGAACCCCGACGTGCTCGAGCTGACACGCGGCAAGAGCGCCCGGGTGATTGGTAACCTGACGTCGCTCTTGGTGCTGATCAAGGGTTTGCCGCTGGCCTATAACCGCGACCTGCAAGAAGACAAAGAGCGGCTGTTCGACTCGTTCGACACGGTGAAGGCGTGCCTGGAGCTGGCGGCGCCGCTGGTGGCCGGGACCGAGCTGAAACGCGAGCTGAGTGCCGCGCGACTCGACCGGGGGCACCTCGACGCCACGACACTGATGGAATACCTGATTTCGCGCGGGATGCCCCAGCGGACGGCCCATCACGCGACGGGCGAACTGGTGCGCAAGGCGCTCGACCGCGGCGTGCGGCTGTCGGATCTGCCGCTGGAAGATTTCCAAGCGGCGGACGCGAGTCTGGACAAAAGCGTTTATGACGTGCTCGGCCCCGAGCGGGCAGTGGCTTCGTTCGTGAGCTACGGCTCGACGGGTCACGAGCAGGTGGCCGCGCAAGTGGCGCGGTGGAAGAAGCAGCTTGGTTTGTAGGGTCGGACAAAGGGCGGCGAAAAAGACTCCCGTCCCCTTTTTCGATGGATGATGACGGCGAATGGATGCACTCGAGAATTCGTGATTCACACCTTTGGTTCATCGCCATGCGTCTGTTGAACGTTCCTACTATGTCGCGAGGATTGTGCGGGCTGATGCTCGCGGGGCTCGTGCTGTCGACATCCACGCTGCATGCCCAGGATGATAATCCGTTTGGCGCGCCGCCCGATGCGGGTGCGCCGGGTGACGCTCCGGCCGCGGGTGAGGATCCGTTTGGCGATCCGGATACGAGCGACGACGCAACCGGCGGTGAGAGTCCGTTTGGCGCCGGCGGTGACGCGCCCGAGCCGGACGCCGGACGCGCGACGACCGGGCCCGCGGATGGTGACGCACCTGCGCCCGCGGCGCCAAAGATTCCGGACGATCCGGCGGTGCAAGCGGTGCTGGAGTCGAAGCCGAAGACGCCGTTTGAACTGCTCAGGGCCGTGCGCATTCTGGCCGACCTGGGACATCCGAAGCTGGCCGAGCCGTTCGCGCAGCAGTTGGTGAGCCAACAGCTCGATCCGGCGCAGCAGGCCGCGTTGTTCAAGCAGTTTCCGTCGGCGACGCTGCTGCGGCTCGCACGCAATCCGGAGCTTGGCAAGACGTTGACGCCGTTTATTGAAGGGCTGTACGGCGCGGCGGACGTGGCGCGGCGTGATCCGGCGCGATTGGCCGACTACATCAAACATCTTGGCGATCCGAGCGCGGAAGTTCGCGCGCAGGCCATGCACGAGCTGCTGCGGGCGGGAGAATCGGCTGTCTCGCCGCTGCTGGCGGTGCTCGCCGATCCGAACCAGGTACGGATTCATCAGCCGGCCAAGGGGATTCTGGTGCGGCTGGGGGGGCGCGCGGTGCCGCCCCTGCTCGGCGCGCTCGAGTCGCCCGACGTCGCGATACGCTTGCAAGTGATCGAACTCTTGGGCGCGATGAAGGCCGAGGGAGCCGTGGCCTCGCTGCTGGCGCCACTGGCTTCGCCGCGCAGTACACCGCTCGAGCGGGCCATGGCCGCTGCGGCCATCGAACGCATCAGTGGACGCGTGCCAACTTCTGGCGAAGCGCTGAAGCTACTTGAGCGGGCAGCACGGCAGCGGCTCGACCAGGCGCGCCGGCCCGAGCTGTATGGCGATCGCGTGGTCGAGATCTGGCAGTGGGATGACGCGAAGAAAGAAACCGCGCCGGTCAACTACGACGCGCGGGGCGCCACGCTGGCCGCGGCCCTGCGGCTGGCGGCGGACTTGCAGTCGATTGATTCTGAAAGCCCCGAGCGGCGGCGGCTGTATCTGACGGCGCTGTTGGAAGCGGCCAAGCATGGCGTGGGTATGGACACTCCGCTGCCGAAGGAAGAAGGCTCGGCGTATGCCGTTGCGGCGAGCTATGGTCCGGACGCGGTTGAGGACGTGCTGGCCAGCGCGATGGCCGAGGGATATCTGCCGGCAGCGATCGCCGCGGCGCAAATTCTGGGAGACATTGGCAAGCCCGTGCAGCTTGCGGCTGGTGGCGCGGCGCCGAGCACGCTGGCTCGTGCGGCCGGCCACGAAGATCGCCGACTGCGGTTCACGGCGATCGACGCGATCATGAAGCTCAAGCCGCAGCAAGCGTTTGCCGGCTCGAGCGCGGTAACCGAGGGGCTGGGCTACTTTGCCGGCTCGTATGGCGTGCCACGCATCCTGGTCGTGCATCCGCTGTCAGCGTCCGGTGGACAGATTGCCGGCCTGGCAGCAGCCCATGGCTACGAAGCCGACGTGGCGACGACGGGCCGGCAGGCATTCGAGCTGGCCACGGCTTCGCCCGACTATGAACTGGTCGTGATTCATTCGGCGATCGATCGGCCGGCGCTGGACGAGCTGGTGGCGCAGTTGCGGCGCGACCGGCGGACGGCGCTATTGCCGATCGGGATCATCTCACCGGCGGCCGACAGGGAGCGGATTCAAAGCTATGCCCGCCGTGCTGGCGGGATGGTTGTGATGTCGCAGCCGACGACGGACGCCGAGATGAAGCTGATGGCGGACGACGTGCTGGCCGCGGCCGGGATGGGACACGTGCCGGTCGACGTGCGGCGGGCGCAGGCCGTGAGCGCGATGGACTGGCTGATTGCACTGGCGGCGGAAGAGAGCCGCGTGTTCGACCTGCGGAGCCTGGAAGCAGCGGTGCTGCCGCTGGTGTATGTGCCGCAGATGGCCGGCAAGGCGATCGAACTCCTGGCGGACATCGGGACGCAGAAGTCGCAGCAGGCGCTGGTGGGTCTGGTGGATAGCCCGGCCCAGCCGCTGGCCACGCGCGAGGCGGCCGTCGCGGCGCTGGCGCGGAGCATTCGCCACTACGGCACGCTGCTGACGAGCGACGAGATCTATGCCCAGTACGACATTTACAACTACAACGCGGGCCGCAATCGCGACACGCACAAGGTGCTTGGACAGTTGCTTGATGTGATCGAACACGGGGGCGATCCTCCGCCGCCGGAGACTGCCAAGACCAGCAGCCCTTAAACCATCGCCACACAACGCGACTTCATGAGCGTAACGTTCCCTGCCTTCGAACAAGACCCGACCCGGCCACCAATCCCGGGTTTGATCGGCAGCGGTCCGGCCATGCAGAAGGTATTTGCGCTGACGCGGCGCGTGGCGCGGTCGAATGCCTCGGTGCTGCTGCTGGGCGAAACGGGCACCGGCAAGGAATTGATCGCCAAGGCGATTCACCAGACCAGCCAGCGGGCGACGGGACCTTTCGTGCGGGTGAACTGCGGCGCGCTGAGCGAAAGCCTGCTGGAGAGCGAACTGTTTGGCCACGTGCGCGGGTCGTTCACCGGAGCGATCGCCAACCGGACGGGGCGCTTCGAAGCGGCGCACACCGGCACGATCTTTCTGGATGAGATCAACAGCACCACGCCGAAGCTGCAGGTGAAGCTGCTGCGGGTGCTGCAAGAGCGGGAGTTCGAGCGCGTCGGCGATACGCAGACGGTGCGCGTGGATACGCGGGTGGTGGCAGCGAGCAATCGCGATCTCTTGTCGCTGGTGGAGACCGACGACTTCCGCGAGGACTTGTACTACCGGCTGAACGTGGTGCCGATCAATCTGCCCCCCTTGCGCGAGCGGCCGGAAGACATTCCGGAGCTCGTGGGGCACTTCCTGACGTACTACAACGAAGAGAACGATCGGTACGTCACGCACATCGATCCGAAAGCGCTGGAGGCGCTGCAGAATTATCACTGGCCGGGTAATGTCCGCGAGCTGCAGAACTACGTGGAACGCGCCGTGGTGATGGCCACCGGCGACGAGCTGGCGAGCGACCTGTTGCCGGAGAACGTGTTGGCGGGGCCGAAGCCGCGCACAAGCGGCGGCCGGACCAAGGCGGCCGATCTCGAGTCGCTGACGTTCGACTTGGTGCAGCAGGGGCTCGCCTCGGCAGGCCCGCAGGAAGATAATTTACATGCCAAGGTGGTAAACCGCGTGGAGCGGGAGCTGATTGCCCAGGTGATGGCGAGCTGCGACAGCGTGCAGACGAAGGCCGCGACGAAGCTGGGGATCAATCGCAACACGCTGCATAAGAAGCTCAAGGAGTATGGCCTCGACGGCGAGGAGTAGCGGGCCATGCTTTAGGGTGGCACGCTATGTCGTTAATCATCGAGCGAACTTGGGTGCCACAGGTGCTGCGCAGCAGTCACCTGTGCACGTCGAGACCTAGAAGATCCCGTGCTGCCGCTACTAGAAGAGCACAGGTGAGCCGCAACGGCGCCCACCTGTGGCACCCGGATCCGTACGGCACGCACGAATCTCAGCAAGGAAAGGGTTAACGGCATAGGGTGGCACGTCCCTGAGGCACGAAGGGCGTGTGTCGAGTATCAAGCAGCACGCCCTTCGCCAGGGCTCAGGAGCGTGCCACCCTCACGCCAGTTTTTGCTTCTACTTTCAGTCACGGTCACGAATGGCAGCCCTCCTGTCTGGAATCAGCCTGCTGTGCTTTGGTGCCAGTTATGCCGTGGCCTGGGGCCTCGAGCTGGTGAAGCTGTTGCGCCGCAGCGGCGTGCGGCGACTCTTGATGCTGCTGTTCGTGTGCGCGGGTTTTCTGGCACACACGCTGTATCTGGGACATCGCGCGGTCGAGTATTCGGTGACGCCGCTTTCGAGCAGCTTCGACTGGTGCCTGGTGGCTGCGTGGCTGGTGGTGGCGGCGTACCTGTACCTGTCGTACTACTACCCCGAGGCCATGCTGGGGCTGTACATGCTGCCGCTGGCGATCGTGCTGGTGGTGGCCGCGGCGTTTGCCGATCGAACGCCGTTCGCGGCGCATGAAGCCTTGCGCGCGTGGGGCGCAGTTCACGGCATTTCGCTTTTGGCCGGAACGCTGGCCGTGATGGTTGGCTTCGTCGCGGGATTGATGTACCTGGTGCAGGCGAACCGGCTGAAGCACAAGCGGCCACCTGCGCCGGGCTTCAGGCTGCCTAGCCTCGAATGGCTGGAGAAAGTGAACAGCCGGGTGATCATTCTCTCGGCGATCCTGATCGGGCTGGGGTTTCTGTCCGGCATCATCCTGAACCAGGTCGGACGCGGCGGCGCGGCAGTTCCCTGGAGCGATCCGGTGATCTGGAGTTTGGCGCTGATGTTCGCCTGGCTGGCGACGGCGGCGATCTTCAACATGTTCTATCAGCCATCGCGGCGGGGGCGGAAAGTCGCCTACCTGACGCTGGTCAGCTTCGGCTTCCTGGTCCTCTCGCTGGCGATGTTCCTGTTGGTGGATAGCCAGCATGGCGCGGGGGGCGCCAAGCCGAACGAGTCGCCAACGGCAGCGGCGCCGGTGGAGGGCCGATCATGAAAGTGCAGATGATCGGCTGCAGCCACCACCATTCGTCGGTCGCGGTGCGCGAGCGGCTGGCGTTCGGTCCCACGCAAGTCGGCGCGGCGCTCGACCAACTGCGGAAGAAGTTTCCCAAGACCGAGGCCGTGCTGCTGTCGACCTGCAACCGGGTGGAGATCTACACCGCGGCCGAACAGCCCGAGGGTTCGCCCACGCACGAGCAAGTCGCGCAGTTCATGGCCGACTTTCACGGGCTGCCGATTTACGAGATCTTTGACGATCTGTTCGAGCGGACGGGGGAGGATGCCGTCCGGCATTTGTTCATGGTGGCGGCCAGTTTGGACAGCATGGTGGTGGGCGAACCGCAAATTCTGTCGCAGGTGAAGCAGGCCTATGAGCTGGCCAAGGGACACCAGAGCGCCGGCCCGCTGACGCACGGGATCTTTCAGACGGCGGTACGCGTGGCGAAGCGCGTCACGACGGAAACGAATCTGCACCAGCGGCGGGTCAGCATTCCGAGCATCGCGGTGGGGGATTTCGCGGCGCAGATCTTCGAGCGGTTTGACGACAAGCACGTGCTGGTGATTGGCGCCGGCGAGATGGGCGAGGAAACGCTCCGCTACCTGCAGAACGAAGGCGCGCACGACGTCGCGGTGGTGAATCGCAGCACCGAGCGGGCCGAAAAGCTGGCCGCGGCCTGGCGCGGCAGAGCGGTGACTTGGGAGAGGTTGCCCGAGGAACTGGTGCGGGCCGACCTGGTGATCAGCACCACCGGGGCCGGACAACCGGTCGTGACGCTGGCCGATTACAAGCGGGTCGAGGCGGCGCGCTACCAGCGGCCGCTGTTCGTGCTCGACCTGGCGATGCCGCGCGATTTCGATCCGGCGATCGGCGACCGGTTGGGCGTGTATCTGTATTCGATCGACGATCTGCAAGCGGCTTGCCAGAAGAACCGCCAGGCGCGCGACGAGGAGTTGCCCGGGGCGATTCACATCGTCGAGGAAGAGACCGGGCGGTTCATGGCCGAGTTGAACCATCGGGCGACGGCCCCGATCATCAAGCGATTGCGCGAAGGCTGGCAGACGCCGAAGGACGAAGAGCTGCGGCGGTTGTTCAACAAGCTGCCGGAGCTGGACGAGCGGACGCGCAGCGAGATCAGCACGTCGTTCGATCGGCTGGTGAACAAGCTCTTGCATCCGCCGCTGGAGTCCCTGCGCAGTGAAGCCGAGCAAGGTCCGCCGCATGGGTTGCTCGAGGCGCTGAAACGGTTGTTTCAGATCAAGGATTGAAGCGAGAGTCGGCGCAGCGCGCATAAAAAAAGCCCAGGGAAGTCATTCCCCTGGGCTTGTGATCAGCGTATCGACGGAGGTGCGGGCCCTGGTCAAGACTATTCGTCTTCGTCTTCCAGGTCGTCGTCATCCTCTTCTTCGTCGTCGTCCCAGTCGTCGTCCTCCTCGTCGTCCCACTCCTCGTCGTCTTCTTCTTCCTCGTCGTCGTCATCGTCGTCGACCTCTTCCCACTCGTCGTCTTCGAGGTCTTCTTCTTCGTCGTCATCGTCTTCTTCTTCATCGTCGTCGTCATCATCCTCATCGTCGAAGGCGAAGGGGGTGTTTTCGACGACGCCCGGAAAGTCGCGCAGCAAGGTGGCCCGCGACGCGCCGATCATGGCGGCGAGTTCACGGAGTGCGTCTTCGGGCAAGGCGGTGGTGATCACGTTCGCTATCCTCCTCGAAATTCAGTAGTTCGTCAGTGGTTCGGTGATTGACTCGTATGTTGATCTCGGCGGGGCCGAGTTCAGAGAACGGAGTTTTGTGGCGCGCCTGCCGCTGGTGCGGGAGCTTTGAGTTGTTCGGCTCGCGGCAGATCGTCGAGGTGTCTTAGTCCGAAGACCTGCAGGAAGCGGCGCGTGGTGCTGTACAGATAGGGTCGTCCTAGTTCGTGGGCCCGGCCCGAGGTCCGAACCAGTCCGCGTTCCATGAGTTGTCTGAGGATTTCGCCGCAATCGACGCCTCGAATAGCTTCGATCTCGGACCGCATGACCGGTTGACGATAAGCGACGACGGCCAAAGTTTCCAGAGCCGGTGCGGAAAGACGCACTTCGCCGGTGGTACCGGCGGCACCCGCGGTGCTGCCTTTGCGGAGCCAGCCGGCAAATTGCGGCCGCGAAAGAAGCTGAAAACCGCCGGCTACCTCTTCCGCCCGGAAGGCGCTGCCCGCCGCGTCGTACCAGTCGTTCAGCCGGCGGACGATGGTCCGGGCCTCGGTGCCGTCGGCGAGGTTCGCCAGTTGAGCGAGCTTGCGGGTATTGATCGGCTCGTGAGCCAGGAACAATACAGCTTCAAGCCGGGCGGTGCTGGCGTCGCGGAGATAGGGATCGGCCGCTGCCTTGGGCTGCTCAGCGGCGGGATCGAGGCGGCGACGCCAATCGACGGTGCCCGTGCGCCGCGGAAGGAGATCCGACGCCGTACTGGCGATGCGCAGCGTTCCACGTGCGCCCGAGAGTTGGGCGGCGGCCGTACGGTGCGGTTTTCCGGAGCGTGCCAAAAGAAATGCCCCAGCGCGCTGGGGAGTTAGCGAATTTACCTAAGACGTTACACCGGTAAAGGTAAGCAGCGTTGGCCCGACTGACAAGTACCTTTTGAGGGCGGCTCTGGCGCGATGTAATTATGGCCCCTGGCGAAGCACCGTTCGCCCGCGAGAAAACAGCCGTGAAAGCACGGACCGCTGGCCAAATGCTCAACCAGAATGCCGGTCCCGTCCGTAAGCAAATCGGATGCCAGCAGTGAGCAGGTTAGCGATGCACCGCCGGCCAGGCGGAACCGGATTGCTGGGAGACTTCGACCGCGGGCTGCGGCGAGCCACCGGCCTGGTGCGAAACCACGGGCTGTTGCGAGATTTCCACGCTGCCGCTGTTGCGCCAGGCCTCGACCTGGGCGAGTACGTCGGACATTGCCTTGAGGGCGTCGCGGTCCGTGGCTTCGAAGTGGCGTGTATAAGAGGCGTTGCTGGCGACGGCCATCCGGCAGTGGAAGCGATAGAGCTCGCCGCTTTGGCCCCAGGTTTCCAACAGGTAGTAGGTCGCGCCGTGCTGACGCAGGCGACGTTCCATGTCTTTGAACGGATCGGTCGGTTCCAGCGGACAGGCCATCCGATCGGCCGCACCCGGCAGGGGTGCGCCGGCAACAGGCCCTGTGGGCAGCGGCGCGGGTGCGCCGGCATAGGGCCCGCCAACGTGCGCGGCTGGCGCGTGCTGCCCGGCCGGGGCCGAGTAGCTGGCCGGTTGATTCAGGGCATTGGGATCGCCCGGTCCGCCGAGCGGCACGACTGCCGGCGGGATGTTACCGGGTGGCGTGCTGCCGGCAGCGAATTGTGAAGTTTCGACGCGGGGGCCGTTCCACCGCGGGGCACTATCCCACGGGTTGGCCGGTTCGGTGGCGCCCGGCGCGCCGATGTTGGGGCCCACGGTGCGGAAGCCGTTGGGATCGGCAGGCGGGGTGGCTTCGACGGGCTTGCCGGTGCCGAGGGCGACAACACGGTCGACCAGGACGGTTTTGACAACGTCTGGGAATGCACTGCCGAAAATGGCCGCGAGCGGCACGATGATCAGGCAGCTTAGCATCACGAAGATGCGAAAGGCCAACACCGTTGAGCTTTCCATGCCGGTTGGGTTCCTGCCGCGAAACTGAATTCCTGCCGCAAAGCGCGAGGCTTCCATGCCGCCGCTTGCTGCCTGGCCCCTGGGAATTGCGCAAGGGCGCCGAGGGCGAAGCGGCGGGATGATACGAGAAAGCGCCTCTGGGCAGCAATGGCAGTCAGGGGCGTTTCGCGGGCTGCTAGCAGGAAGCTTGCGCGGTTTTAATGCGAGCCGCTTTAGCCCCACAGCGTGCGCGGGCGGTAGGCAGCCTTCACTTCGCGGACGAACTCGTGGAGCGCGGCCAAAGGATCGGCCGCGCTGATCACGGGGTGTCCGATGGCGATCAGCTCGGCGCCGCCCTGGGCTGCGCGAATGCCATCTTCCGGCAGGAAGCAGCCGACGCCGACGGGAATTTTCACGGCACTTTGCACCGCGCTGAGCCACTGCGTGCTGTCTTGCGAAGCGTCGGCCTTCCGCTGGTCGGCGCCGTAGTGCAGGTAGATCATGTGCACACCCCACTCCGAGCACTGTCGAGCACGAGCCGGCTGATCCTTGACGCCGATCGTGTCGGTCACGACCCAGACGCCGGAGTTCTTGGACTCAGCAATGGCCGAGCGGACGGTTTCGTCGGGTGAGTTCGCGCAGACCGTCATGATGTGACCCCCCTGCTCTGCCGTACGCTGGACATTCTTCCAGCCGGAATCCATCGTCTTGTAGTCGGCGAGCACCGGAAAGTCGGGAAACGCGCGGACCATCTTGCCGATCGGGGCAACGCCTTGCGAGACGATCAGCGGGGTGCCGATCTCGAGCCAATCAACGCCGGCTTCGATGCCGATCTTGGCCATCGCGAGGGCCTCTTCGATCGTGGCGTAGTCGAGGGCGATTTGAATGACCGGCGGCCTGGCGATCTTGAGCGTGAGCTGCGAAACGTTCATGGCGGGAGGGATTCCAGGAGTGAGGTTCGCGGCGGGAAGCCGCAATGTTAGCGGTGCGGAATGTGCGGTGCAAATTGGAGAGGAGTTGAGTGTGGGTTGTGTGTGGATTTTCTGCGCCGAAGGCGTGAAACAAGTCAGCTCTGGGCATCGCCCAGGGAAACTGGTCATCGCGCAGATGTCTCTTTGCCCTGTAAGGGCGCAACGTGCTGATGCGCAGTTTCGCCCTTACAGGGCTGGAGATATCAGAAGGGGGTCGCAAAATCCCTGGGCGATGCCCAGGGCCGACATGTTGCCGGCCTGCGGCCGAAAGAATTTTAGTCTTTGCTGAGCCTCACGCCTCGGCCAGGAGCCGCTCCAGTCCGGCGAGCGCGACTGCCCACGGCGTGTGAGTTTCCTGGTAGGTCGTCCACCAGTCGAGAAGCAGCTCGGCGTGAGCGCCGCGCACTCCCCAAGTGTCGAGTGCCAGAGAGATCGACGGCAAGTCGAGCCGGGCGAGCTCGACCTCTTGCGCGGCGGCGAGCACGGCGGGGACCAGCGCCAGCTGTCCGACCGCGGAGGTTCGCGCGTGTCCGAGCAGCTCGGCATATTTTGGCAGATCGAAATGGAGCTGGCTCCAGAGCCAGCCCAGCCGCACGACTTCGGGCAGTTCGGCAGTGCTGTTGGCGAGCACGGCTTCGAGCAGCAGCGAGTTGTACGGCGGGAACGCTTCGCCGCCGCCGCCGGTGACGGGGCGCACGAGCACGATCTCGGCCCGCTCCGGCGCCACGTCCGGCTCGGTGAGGCGGCGAAGGGTCGCGATGAGACCCGGGCCGCGGGCTTCCCACTGCTCGCGGATGGGCCCTGTGCGAAGTTCGAGTTCGTCGGTGAGCGCGGGCGCGTCCTGGAGGAACGCGCGATAAAGTGCCGAGATTTCGCGCGCGAGGGCAGCTGCGTCGTCCGCCTGAGCTGGGCCGCGGATTTTCTTCAGCACGAGTTCGACGAGCTTGTGAGGCGGCTCGGCGTGTACACACAAAGGTAGTGCGTGTGCGAAGAATGTCTGCGGGTCGAGGTTTGCCAGCGCGAGTTGCCGCGCGAGTGCGTCGGTTGCCGTCGCGACTTCGGCCGCGGACGAGAGCTCACGAATAGGATGCGCGAGGCGGCACTTTGCCCAGTAAAGGGCGCTGGCACTGGCGCTGGCGATCCACTGGGCTTCGGCGGTCATGGGAACCTTCGTTTCGAGGTTGGCGGCCGGGCGAGTCGCGATCGCCAAGCGAGCGATTATCGGCTGCGCGCCGGCTGACGGCCAGAGCAGCACGGGGAAGCGGCGGGTTCCGGGCGGCGGTAAATCCTGCCAGGGGCAGGGTTTTTGCCATAGCTCTCCGTCGACCGCCTGTTAATAATTCGCTACGATGGTTTGTTTGCCTTGAGGTGGATTTCCTTCCCGAGGGTTGTCGGAAGATGCTCGATCAAGAAGTGCGACGCTGGACGGTGACAGACGCCACCGAGATGTATGAAATCGCGCGCTGGGGCAAAGGCTATTTTTCAATCGGCGAAGACGGGCACGTCCGCGTGCATCCGGAGAAGGATCCCGAGCGCTGGCTGGACCTGAAGCAGCTTGTCGACCGGTTGCAACTGCGTGGGATCGACCTGCCGATTCTGATCCGCTTCGCCGAGATTCTGAAGCATCGCCTGGGCGAAATCCACAAGGCCTTTGAAACGGCCATCATCGAGAACAAGTACAACGGCAGCTACGCCTGCGTTTACCCGATCAAGGTGAACCAGCAGCGGCAGGTGGTCGAGGAAGTCGTACGGTTTGGCAAGCCGTTCAAGTTCGGGCTCGAGGCCGGTAGCAAGCCGGAGCTGATGGCCGTGGTGGCGATGGCCACCGACGACACCCCGATCATCTGCAACGGCTTCAAGGACGCCGAGTTCATCGAGATGGCGATGATGGCCCTGAAGATGGGGCGCACGATCATTCCGGTCGTCGAAAAGTACACCGAGCTGGAACTGATTTTGAAGCTTTCCGAGAAGATTGGCGTGCGGCCGCTGATCGGTTTCCGCGTGAAGCTGGCCGCGCGCGGCAGCGGACGTTGGCAGCAGTCGGGCGGATATCGCTCGAAGTTCGGCCTGACGGTGAGCGAGATCCTGCGCGCGCTTGGCGAGCTTAAGAGCCGGGGCATGGAAGACTGCTTCAAGCTGCTGCACTTCCACCTGGGAAGCCAGATCACGAACATTCGTCAGATCAAGAACGCGCTCAACGAAGCGACCCGTGTTTACGTCGACCTGGCAAAGCAAGGCGCGGGGCTGGAGTATCTGGACGTCGGCGGCGGACTGGGTGTCGACTACGACGGATCGCAAACCAACTTCGAATCGAGCGCCAATTACACGTTGCAAGAGTATGCCAACGACGTGGTGTATCACGTGCAGACCGTGTGCGACGAAGCCGGCGTGAAGCATCCGACGATCATTTCGGAAAGCGGCCGAGCGGTCGTGGCGTATCACAGCGCGCTGGTGTTCGGCGTGTTGGGCGTCGCCGGCCAGGGCGAGAACGACGTGCCGCTGCAGTTGTCGGAAGACGCCGAGCAGCCGCTGCACGACTTGCTCGATACGTATCAAAACTTGACCGTGCGGAATGTGCTCGAAGCTTATCACGACGCCGGCCAGTCGCTCGACATGTCGCTGAACCTGTTCGCCGGCGGATACATGCCACTGGTGCAGCGCTCGATGGCCGAGAACTTGTACTGGGCGATCTGCCACAAGATCCAGCGGCTTACGAAGCAGCTCGAGTTCGTGCCCGAGGAACTGGAAGGGCTCGACGCGCAGCTCAGCGATACGTACTTCTGCAACTTCTCGTTGTTCCAGTCGATGCCCGACAGTTGGGCGATCAAGCAGTTGTTCCCGGTGATGCCGATCCATCGGCTGGACGAGCGGCCGACGCGGCCGGCGGTGCTGGGGGACATCACCTGCGACTCGGACGGCAAGATCGAGCAGTTCATCGATCGCCGCGACGTGAAGAAGACGCTGCCGCTGCACACGTACAACGGCGAGCCGTACTACCTGGGCGCGTTCCTGCTGGGAGCCTACCAGGAGATCCTCGGCGACATGCACAACCTGTTTGGCGATACCAACGCCGTGCACGTGAGTATGGACGAAGGCGGGCAGGTCGTGCTCGAAGCCGTGATCAAGGGAGACACGGTTCGCGAAGTGCTCGACTACGTGGAGTTCAACGTCGAAGGCCTCCGCAGCCAGTTCCGCGACACGGTGGAGTTGGCCGTGCGCGAAGGTCGCATCGGCTATGAAGAAGCTGGCCGGTTCCTCAGATTCTACGAAGGCGGGCTGGAAGGCTACACGTACCTGGAAGAGCCGAGCGAGCACTAGAGGGCCAGTATCGGCCCCTGCTGTTTGGCCAACCCTTCGGTGCGGTTACACTTGGGCGCATGTTCAACCGGCCTCTGCTGATTCTTGCCCTACTCGCGTGCAGCCTCGCGCCGGTCGCTGCGCGCGGCGATACGCTCGACACGATTTACCAGCGCGGTGAATTGATCTGGGGCGCGGATGCCGAAGGGGGCGGGCCGTACGTCTATCCCGATCCGAAGAAGCCCGAGACGATGATCGGTTTCGAAACCGAGTTGGCCGCACTCCTGGCGGCGGACCTGGATGTGAAGGCTCGATTCTTTCAAGGGCCCTGGCATAACCTGCTCGATCTGCTCGAGACACGGCAGATCGACGTGGTGATGAACGGTTATGAGCTGACGCCCTCGCGGGCGGGCCGCTTTCTGCACACGCGGCCATACTACATCTATCAGCTCGTGCTGCTGGGACGGAAAGATAATCCGCGGCTGCGGAGTTGGGACGACGTGAAACTGCCCGCCACGGGCGAGCGGAAGCTGAAGATCGGGGTGCTGGAAGCGTCGGCCGCGCAATACTACCTGGAAGAGCACTTTCGGGACACGGTCGAGATCGTGATCTACGAAGGCACGACCGACGCGATGCGCGAGGTGGAGACCGAGAAGCTCGACGCGACGCTGGCCGATTTGCCGGCGGTGGTGTTCTATCGCGATCGATTCCAGGCGCTCGAGCGAATCGGCGAGCCGGTGGGACGCGGCTACTACGTGATCTTTCTGCGCAACGGCGACGAGCGGCTGCGGACGGCGCTCAATGAATCGATCGGCAAGCTGCTGGCGTCCGGCAAGCTGGAGGAAGTCTTTCGCCGTTATGGTCTGTGGACCGACTTGCAGGGCGAGTTGAGCTCGCTGGGCGGCGCGAGCGACGAAGAGTTGGGTGTGACGGCCACGGAGCTGCGCGGCTGGGCCGTGATCCGCAGCCGGGGCTGGATTCTGGTCAAAGCCGCGGGCATGACCGTGCTGTTGGCCGTGGTGGCGATGCCGCTGGCGATTGTGATTGGGCTGCTCATCGCGCTACTGCGGCTGTATGGTCCCGCGCCGCTGCGATGGCTGGCGATCGTGTATGTGGAAATCCTGCGCGGGACGCCACTGCTGCTGCAGCTGTATGTGGTGTTCTATCTGCTGCCGGAAGTGGGCATCGCGATTCCGGCGTTCTGGGCGGCGATTGCGGGACTGGCGATTAATTATTCGGCGTACGAAGCGGAAATCTATCGGGCGGGATTGCAGGCCGTACCACGCGGGCAGATGGAAGCGGCGTTGGCGCTTGGAATGTCGCAGTCGCAGGCGCTGCGGAGGGTGGTCGTGCCGCAGGCCGTGCGAATCGTGGTGCCGCCGGTGACGAACGACTTTATCGCGATGTTCAAGGACACCAGCGTTTGCTCGGTGATCACCGTGATGGAGCTGACCAAGGCCTACAGCGTGCAGCGCAACGACACCGGCGCGACGCTCGAACTGGCGGCGCTCACGGCTCTGCTCTACCTGGCGATGAGCATTCCGCTGGCCCGGCTGGCATCGTACTTGGAGAAACGGATGACCCGGCGGCCGAGGGTGACGTCATGATCGAGAATGCACAAGCTGCCGTGACGGTTCGTTCGCTGGTCAAAGGTTATCAGGGCCAGACGATTCTGGACGGGATCTCGCTGTCGGTCGCCCGCGGCGAAGTGTGCGGAATCGTCGGACCCTCGGGGGGCGGTAAGACCACGTTTCTGCGGTGCTTGAACGGGCTGGAGGATTTTCAAAATGGCGAAGTCGATGTGGCCGGCGAGACGTTGCGCCCGGCGATTCCCGCGCGCGAGCGCTCGCGGGTGCTGCTTCGCGTGCGGCGGCAAGTCGGGATGGTGTTTCAGCAGTTCAATCTGTTTCCGCATCGGACAGCGCTCGAGAATGTGATCGAAGCGCCGGTCCATGTGCTGGGCTTGCCGCGAGACACCGCGATTGAACGCGCCCGAGGATTGCTCGATCGCGTGGGCTTGGGCGAGAAGTTGAATCACATGCCGGACATGCTCTCGGGCGGGCAGCAGCAACGGGTGGCGATCGCGAGGGCGCTGGCGATGCAGCCCGAGGTGCTGCTATTTGACGAGCCGACCAGTGCGCTCGATCCACGGATGGCGGCCGAGGTCGAGGCGGTGATTGCCGAGGTGGCGGCCACGGGGCAGACGATGGTCGTGGTGACGCATTCGCTGCGGCTCGCGCGGCGGACAGCGAGTATGCTGCACGTGTTCGAAGGGGGCCGCGTGCTGGAGAGCGGTCCGCCGGAGCAGGTGTTCGACGCACCGCGCGAGGAAGCGACGCGGAAGTTTTTAGAGGATGCCCATCAGAAGTGAGGCACGAGAGAGATTTACCGCAGAGTGCGCGGAGGTACGCAGAGGAAAGACAGAGGAAGAGAAAAACAGAACCACAGATGGACACAGATCAACACAGATAAGGAAAGTAGGACGATTCTTCCGTCGACTTCGGCCATTTGTGTCCATCTGTGTTTATCTGTGGTTCTCTTCATTCTCTGTGGCCGTAGCGGCAGCGGCGGAAGAGACGTCGATGGTGACGCTGCGGGCTACGACAGTGTGCTGATTCAAGTGATGTCTCTGGCTGCGGGGGGCCGATGCGGAGGTTGCGGAACCAGACTTCTTCGCTGTGGTTCTGCAGGCCGAGATAGCCGTGCTGGAAGCGCTCGGCGAGTTCGGGAAAGTCGCGTGCGCCTGCGTCGACGATCACGACGCCGTTGTGGATGATGCGGTAGTGCGTGCCCTGGCAGTTGATCTCCATCGTGTTCCACTCGCCGGCCGGGCGGGAGACGTGCTGCGTGGCCGGCGCGACGAGATACACGCTGCCGGAGTACTGGCCAGGCTTGATGTCCTTGTAGCGCTCGGCCGCATCGTCGAGCAGTTGGACTTCGACGCCGCCCCCTTCGCGATGCGCGCCGTCGGCCGGCACGCGAACATAGATGCCCGAGTTGCCGCCGGGCTTGAGTCGATAGTCGAAGCGGAGGTTGAAGTCGCCGTATTGCTGGCGGCTGCGGAGCCAGGTGCCTTTCGCGCCGGTGCAAACGAGGAGCCCGTCTTCGACGCGCCAGCTCTGGGCGGCATCGCTGGTGACGCCCTCCCAGCCGGCGAGGTCGCGGCCGTTGAAGAGCGACGTGAAGCCGGGTTCGAGGGCCAGCGAAGGCGAAACACTCGTGAATGCCGCGACGAACAGGATCGGGATCAGTTTGCAGGTAGGCACGCGGTCGGTTCCCGAGGACATAGCTTCAGTGACAGCGGACACGCAGGAGATCAGGTACAGGTCACACTGTAGTTCAAGGTGGGGCGGAGTTCGAGCGGATAGCGTGGTTCGAGCGGACAGCGACGCGCCGTCGGCGGTGCCTCTGGGCTAAACCGCCCGAGTTTCTGCGGAGTTCGTGAGGAATTCGCGAGGTGCCCTTAACGCCGGGCGGCAGGACGCGATAATGGAAAGGTGAACACACCGGACGACAACGCACAACCTCCTTCCGACCCGGCGGCGCATGACGCTTATGCCGCCATGCGGGTGGCGAACTATCGCCGCTATTGGTTCGGAAATCTGCTGTCGATTCTCGGCATGCAGATGCAGTCGGTTACCGTGGTGTGGGAAGTCTATCGCCGGACTCAGGATCCCTTCAGCATCGGCCTGGTCGGGCTGACGCTGGTGATTCCGGTGTTGTCCCTTGCGATCTTAGGCGGGCACGTGGCCGATCGCTACGACCGCCGGCGCGTGCTGACCTGCTCGGTCAGTCTGAACATGATTGCCTCGCTGGGACTCGCAGCCGCCAGCTTCTATGCCTGGCACATCGCCTGGATCTATGGCTTCCTGCTGCTGATTGGGACGGCGCGCGCTTTCCAGCAGCCGGCCAAGAGCGCGCTATTGCCGCAACTTGTGCCGCGGCACGTGTTCGCGAACGCGGTCACCTGGAACCTGGGCGGGTTTCAACTTTCGGCCGCGGCCGGGCCGGCGCTGGGCGGTGCGTCGCTGGCGATTTTTGGATACGAGTACGTCGCCTACGCGTTTCAGGCCTTTGCTTGCTTTGTGTTCGTGCTGCTGCTCACCCGGATCGAGATTCGCCCCTCGGCATTTACGCCCGAGGCGATTACGCTGCGTGGCGTGGCCGAGGGTTTTCAGTTCGTGTGGCGGAACAAGGTGGTGCTGGGGGCGATGGCGCTCGACATGTTCGCGGTGCTGCTGAGTGAAGCCAAGTCGCTGCTGCCGATCTTTGCGCAGGATATTCTGCACGTGGGCCCGGTGGGGTATGGCGTGCTGGCGTCAGCGGAGTCGATTGGCGGGTTGAGCATGACGCTGGCCATGATGCACCGGCCGCCGATGGCGAAGGCTGGCCGGGCGCTGTTGTGGTCGGTGGCGGGCTTTGGCGTGGCAACGGCGACGTTCGGCCTCTCGCGGTGGTTTCCGCTGTCGTTTGTCGCGCTGCTGGCGATGGGGGCGTTCGACTGCGTGAGCGTGATTATCCGACATACGCTGGTGCAGATGCTTACGCCGGACCGGATGCGGGGGCGCGTGTCGGCGATCAGCGGGATGTTTATCAGCGCTTCGAACGAACTGGGACAGTTTGAGAGCGGCACGCTGGCGCGGCTCACCAGCGCGGTGTTCGCCGTGGTGTTCGGCGGCGTGGCGACGCTGGGCGTGGTGCTCGGCGCGGCGCTGGGGATTCCGGAATTGCGGAAGTACGGCCGGCTCGATCAGCGGCACGATGAGGAAGAGCCGTGGCCGGGAGGTGAGAAGCCGGCGGTAATTGAATCGACGAATGGTACGCCGGTGGATGCGGCGCCAGCGGAAAAAGTGGAGTGATGTGCCGTAACGCTGGTTAGCCGTGACAACTGCCCTCCTGTTGCAAGCAACACCGACAACAAGTTGTCGCTGCCACCCGCGGTGCGGCGAAATCAGGAAGACAAAACACACGCGGGGATGCCGCCGTTTGAAGGGCTGCATCCCCGCGTTGTTTGGGCACGGGCTGTGGGTCTCACGCGTGCCGGCTGAAATTGCGCCGTGCGTCAGACCGTGTGGCTGAGCGCGGCTTCGATATTGAAGTGCGGGCGGTGCTCGTGGCGGCTTTCGGCCAGGGCCGTATCGATCCGAATGTGAATCGAAACGGTCCAGCGACCTTGCTCGTCGCCCTGGATCCACCAGTGCGGCTGCACTGCGACCGATTGATGCACGAGTTCGAAACCGCCTTCGCTTTGGCTGACGCTTTCGATCGGATAGGTCCAGATGCTGGTGGGGCGCGAGAAGGCGAGGTTCACGTCCACGCCGAGCCATTCGTCCACCAGGCCCAATTCGCCGGCTTCGTGCAGGTCGAGCATCGAGCCAAGCTGGCCGAAGCGGTGCCGCTCGCGACCGTAGAAGTAGCGATCGTCCGCGCCGCTGGGCAGGCCGGCGAAGTTGAACTCGGGGCTGAAGTGCAGCGTGCGGCCTGCGGGCAGACCTTCGATCAGGTAAGCGATTTCCAGCGTACTGCTGCCAGCCGCGAGCGTGACGCTCTTGGTGAGCTTCAGCGGCAGGTCGCCCGCCATGCCATTGCAGGTGAGTTGAACCTGCATGCGGCGCGGGTTGCGACGCAGCCGGGCTTCGTACGGGCGGAGGTGGAAGTCGCCCCACTCGTCGGCCGCTCCGCGAGCAATCGTTTCGAGACTGACCGAGGGATCGTAGAAGTGATCGACCAGGCTCTTGCGCTGGTGCTTGTCATACTGGATCCGCTGGTCGAGGTTTTCCTGCTTGAAGATCACGCGGTCCATCACGCCGGCGACGTCGTTGCGGTCATCCGTGCCGGCCAGAACCTTGCCATGATAGGCCTCGGGCTTGCGACTGAGCGTGGCGAGCAGGTTGTGGGCGATGGGCCGGACGTCGAGCTCGTACATCAGGCCGCCCTGGCCCGGAGCAAGCAGGGCCACCAGGTGATCGCTGGCGAGCTGGACTTCTTTCCAACCGTCGAAGTTGTAGTCTTCGCTGGTCAGCTCGACCCACTGTTCGGGACGGCCGAGGGCCTTGTCGAGCAGCGTGTCGGCCAGGATGAGCTGGTGGAAGATGGCGTTCCGCAGGTGCGGCAAGTAGACGCCACCAAAGGCGCCATGCCAGTAGGCGCAGTTGCACTGGCCGCGATACAGGGCCGTGCGGGCCTTCTCGACGATCTCCCGCGGGGCGCCGGCTTCGAGCGCGGCTTGCAGCTTGCGGCTGACCATCATCATGCGGGTGTACATTTCGTTGGCTTCGGGATACTTCACGCGGAAGTTGCGCCAGAAGCCGCCGCGGACGAAGCGGGCGATGCGCGGCCAGCGTTCGTCGTGCTCCAGCTCGCGGCGCACTTGCACATATTGCGCGAGCTGCTCGGCCGGCAGCACCCATTCGGTCATTTCGCGGTAGCTGCCTTCGGGCAGATAGACGCGGCCGAGCGGGGCGGTGCTGTCGAGCACTTCCTGCGGCGTAACGGAGTGGATCCACTCCTGGTTCTCAACCAGCAGGTTGAAGAAGTTGCGGAGCCAGCCGTCGTCGTAGCAGTGCTTCTTGGTTTCGGGCCAGGCGCCGAACTTTTCACCGTCGTCGCCGAACACCACGACCGCGCCGGGATGGTTGTTGGCGACGTGCCGCAGGTAGTCGATCGACTGGTGCGGGGCCTGGAACGGAATCATGTACCGCAGCGGTTCGCTGTCCGGGAAGACGGCCAGCAGCTTGCCGTCGTCTTCGGTCAGGTAGTAGCCGTGGAGCTGATCTTCCGACAGACCGGCGTTCTTGAAATGGAAGTCGTCGAGCATCGTGTAGCGGATGCCGGCATCGACCAGATCGCTGGTCATGCTTTGTTCCCAGACGCGTTCGGGAATCCACGCGCCGCGTACCGTGGTGCCGAGCCGACGCTCAAGCCAGCGGGTGTAGGACTGAATCTGCCCGATGCGATCGTGACGCGAAATCATCGAGAGGATCGGTTCGTAGAACGGACCGCCGATGATTTCGATCCGGCCGGCGGCAACGAGCGCGGCAACGCGATCGAGATACTCGGGATGATTGGCGTCGAGCCACTCCATGAGCGGGCCGCTGGTGTGCAGGCCGATCTTGAGCGACTCATAGGGCTCGAACACATCGAGGAACGGCTTGTAGCTGTCCTGATACGCCTGCTCGAAGACGTGGTCGAAGTTGCCGGTGGGTTGGTGGTCGTGACAGACGAAGATCAGGCGGACAGTGTTCATCATGGCGGGCGTGAGTTTGGCGCTTAGCGAGAGTTTGCGGGGGTGGTCCGGGTGAGTAAGGATTTCTTCGGCAAAGAGAACGTGATTTATCCAGTCGTCCTGCGCCGATTTCCTTGCGCCGCTTACCCGGCCAAGTGAAGAGCACGCATGATGGCGGCCGCCTCTTCGGGAGGTACGGGATTTATCGCCAGGCCCGTGCCCCACTCGAAGCCCGCCGTCTTCGTGACGCGCGGAATGATCTCTATATGCCAGTGATAGTGGTCATTCGCGTAAGTGTCAAACGAAGTCGTGTGAATGATATAGTTGTAGGCCGGTCGGTCCAGCGCCGAGTCGATTTTGGTCACTACAGCCCGCATAACCGCTGCTAATTCACGCGCGCCGGTGGCGGAGAGCAACTCGAAGTCGCTCTGGTGTTCGGCGGGCAGGACCCAGGTTTCCAGCGGCGTGCGGGCCGCATAAGCACTGAGTGCAACGAAGCGTGCCGCGGCGGGGTTCACCGTGGGATAAACCACCCGCTGGCCACTGGACAGTTCGTCTGCCAGGAGCTGGCAGTAGATGCACTGGCGGTTGTGCTGGTGGTAGCGGCGAGCACTTTCGAGCTCGGCGGCGATCTCGCGCGGGACCAGCGGGAGCGCCATGATCTGGCTGTGCGCGTGTTCGATGGATGCGCCGGCCGCGGCGCCGACGTTTTTGAATACGATAGGCTGCCGGTAGCGATTCATGGCGCGAAGCGCGGCCAGGCGCTCGCGATAGACGAGTAGCACCTCGGTGAGTTCGTCGACGGTGAGATCGCTCGTGCCGAGCAGGTGGCGCGGATGCTCGATCACGACTTCGTGCGCGCCGCGTGCGGGCTGCGCGTCGAAGAGGTGCTCTGCATTCGGGGCGAATGCGCCGGCGCCGGGGAGCAGCGCAGGGTAGAGGTTGGTAACGACGCGCACACGCCAGCCGGGGCCGTTGGCAGTGCCTGATGTGCGAACGGCCAGGACCTCTTCGGTGGTCTCGCGTTCGTGGCCTTCGCAGAAAGGACAGTCGGCGATTGCGGTGCGGCGGGCTGGTTCGCCTTCGGTAAGTTCGAGCGGGCGCTCGGCACGGTTCTTGGCGATGATCACCCAGCGGTCGACGATCGGATCTTTGCGGAGCTCGGGCATGAGGGGATTCTAGCGTGCCCGGACGGATCGCGGCACCGTGATGAAGTGCCTGGGATCAATCGCGGGTGCCACTGACTGGCTTATCCAGCAGTGCTCTTCTCTGGTCTTGCCTTGCACTGACGGTACCGAAGCAAGCATGCCTCAATGGGACTTCCGGAGCTCATTCTTCACGAAGCTATCATCCTCTGACCCGAAGAGGACACAGCAAGGCAAGAATCGAAGAAGGCACTGCTGGATAAGCCAGACAGTGGCACCCGGAAACGGCAAAGCCCAGGCTTATCGCGCGCTTGCCAGGCCGCGGCGGACGGAATTGGCGGTCAGGCGATAGAGCTCGCCGTAGCCGCGGGCGCTGGCGGCCCAGGACCAGTCCTGCGTCATGCCGGTGCGGACGAGCTGCTTCCAGAGTTCGGGCTGCGAGTAGGCCGAGAGCGCCCGCTGCAGCGATTCGTTCAGGGCGAGCTCGCTGTACTCGCTGAAGCGGAAGCCGGTCGCGCGCTTGTCGGCGATCGCGGCATCCGAGGCGTCGACGATCGTGTCGACGAGTCCGCCGGTGGCGCGGACGATCGGCACCGTGCCATACTTAAGACTGTAGAGCTGGTTCAGGCCGCAGGGCTCATAGCGGCTGGGCATCACGAACAGGTCGGCGCCCGCCTCGATCCGGTGAGCCAGCTGGTTCGAGAATTCGAGCTTTACGGCTACACGATTCGGGTAGCGGCCTGCCAGGTGGCGGAGCTGATCCTGGTAGTCGGGTTCGCCGGTGCCGAGGATGACCCACTGTACTTCGGTGGTCTGAACGCGGTCGCGAATCGTGGCGGTCAGAAGGTCGATGCCCTTTTGCGTGGCTAGGCGGCCGACGAACGCCACGAGCGGCGTGCCGGGCAGTTCGGGCAGGCCGAGCTCGCGCTGCAGAGCGGCCTTGCACTGGGCTTTGCCGATGCTGACGGTATCGGCCGTGAAGTTGGCGGGCAGGTGCTTGTCGGTGGCCGGATCCCACTCGCGATAGTCGACGCCGTTGACGATGCCGCTGAGCACGTCGCGGCGGGCTTGCAGGACGCCTTCGAGTCCGCAGCCGAGCGGGGCGGATTGAATCTCTTCCGCGTAGCGCGGGCTGACCGTGTTGAGCCGATCGGAAAAAATCAGGCCGGTCTTGAGCAGGTTCAGGTTGCCGAAATACTCCATCTGTTGCCAGTTGAAGTACTTCCAGTCGAGGCCGGTGAGCAACATGTCCCAGTGCCAGAACACGCCCTGATAGGCCATGTTATGGATCGTGAACAGCGAGCCGATTTGTTCGTAGCCGGGGACGGCCGAGTATTCGAGTTTGAGGTAGGCCGGGACGAGTCCGGTCTGCCAGTCGTTGGCGTGGATCACGTCCACTTGCAGGTCGAGCAGGCGGATGGCTTCCATCACGGCCCGGCAGAAGAACACGAACCGTTCGCAGTTGTCGCGATAGTCTTCGCCGGTAGACGGGTCTTGATAGAGGCCGCCGCGGCCGAAGTAGTCGTCGTGCTCGACCAGGTACACGGGAACGTTGGTGCCGGGGAGCTGGCTCTTGAGGAAGGTGCCGCCGACGATTTTGCTGCCGATGGGGATGTCGAAGCGGACGCCGGTCTCCTCCAGCGGAAGGCCGGCATTCTTCGCCTGGCGATAGGCGGGCATGATGAGCGCGACTTCGTGACCCAGCTTTTCGAGCTCGGCGGGCAGCGCGCCGCAAACATCGGCCAATCCGCCGGTCTTGGCGAACGGAACCGCCTCGCTGGTAACCATCAGAATCTTCACGTCGCTCGCTCCTCTGTGGGCAGCCCTGGTCCTTGGATCTCGCGCCGGCACAATCCCTACAATCCGCGCGCTGGTGCCGCCTCTCCCTTATTGTACGTTGCGAACGCGGCAAGTGCCCAGGAATCCGCTGGTACGCGCAACAAGGCTCGCAGAAGCAGGTGGAATGGGGAGCGCGGGATTGGGAGGTCTCCGCGCGGGGTCGCTAGATCGCCGAGGGATCAATTCCGAACCAGCCGGTCTCGATGTCATTTTGCTGCAGCACAGCGTTGGCTTTGGAGTTAAGGAACAGCGCGAAGAAGAGTCCGATGCAGGGAACAAGTCCTAGGATCAAAAACAGAACTCCCGTGCCGGTGTGGTACACCCGCTTGGCCAAGAAAAACATGAAGACCGCGATGGTGACTTGGAGCGCAAGACACGCCCACGCCAAGTACTGCATAATCAGCAGGGGCACCCCTCGGGTGATGTTGAAGGCAAGAAGCAGGAACAGATAGATACCTATGCTCGTGATGAGCCAGCGCTGGTGGCTGGCCAGGTTGCGGAGCGTTTCCCGCCGGCCTTCGTCCCTTTCAGTCGCGGTGATTGCGGAGGGAGGTAGATCGGATTCCATCGCCGAATGCTCACGGGTTTAGGGAGTCTTTGCAAATCACCCTTCAACGAGGGGATTCTACAACGAGACGATTGCTCACAGCAAACGAACTCACGCCCCGCTCGCTCGCGATTACTTGCCGCTGACGAACGCTTCGATCCGGTCGAAGCCGGCCTTCAGAATATCCATGCTCGTGGCGAACGAGATCCGGGCGTAACCTTCGGCGCCGAAGGCCGAGCCCATCACCGTGGCGACGTTCTGCTGTTCGAGCAGCGTGAGGCACCACTGGGCCGAGTTGTCGACGCGCACCCCGGCATAATCGCGGCCCAGGTGCTCCTTGATGTTCATGAACGCGTAGAACGCGCCGCCCATCTCCGGGCAGCTTAGCCCGGGGATGCTGGCGATCCGCTCGCGGACGAATTCGCGCCGCTTGGCAAACTCGACGAGCATATCGTCCACGCACTTCTGCGGGCCGGTGACGGCGGCGAGGGCCGCATACTGGCTGACGCTCGAGGGGTTGCTGGTTTCCTGGCTCTGCAAGTCGCTCATGGCCTTGGCCACGTTCGTGGGAGAAAGCGTCCAGCCGATGCGCCAGCCGGTCATGGCGTAGGCCTTGCTCGCACCGTTGACGATGATGGTGCGCTCCTGCATGCCGGGACGCACGCCGGCGAAGGTGACGAACTTGTGGTTGCCGTAGACGAGCCGCTCGTAGATCTCGTCTGAGACGACCGTGAGGTTTTTCTCGAGGACGATGTCCGCGAGCTGTTCCAGGTCCTGCGGCGAGTACATGCTGCCGGTTGGATTGCTCGGCGAGCAAACCAGCAGCATCGTGGTCTTCGGGGTGATCGCCTTCTTGAACTGCGCGGGGGTGAGCTTGAAGTTGTTCGCTTGCTCGGTCTCGACGATTACCGGAACGGCGCCCGTCAGCTTGACGAGTTCGGCGTAGCTAACCCAGTAGGGCGCGGGGATGATCACTTCGTCACCGGGATTACAGAGCGTGGTGAAGACGTTGTGCAGCGAGTGCTTGGCGCCGTTCGAGACGACGACGTCGTTGGCACCGTAAGTGAGCCCGTGAGTTTCCTTGAACTGCCGGGCGATGGCTTCGCGCAGTTCGGGAATGCCATTGGCGGCGGTGTAGTGGGTGTGGCCGGCCTGCATGGCAGCGATGGCGGCCTGGCAGATGTGCTCGGGGGTGTTGAAGTCCGGCTCACCGAGGCTGAAGTCGTAGACCGTTTTCCCGCTCGCCTTGAGCTGCTTGGCTTTGGCGGCCATGGCCATGGTGGCCGAGGGTTCGAGGGCCTCGACGATTCGGGAAATACGCAGTGCCATGGGAACGGAACTCCTGGAAGATTTCTACGCCGTGATGGTTGAGGGCTGGCCGGTGGAAAGGTTCGCTGAGTTGGTTACACACTAGCCCAAAGCGCGCAGCGGGCTAGTCCTGTCGGTTTGAGCTCGTGTTGGTTTGGTTGGGAACGTGCAAGGTGAAACCCGCAGGAGCACTGCTGGGCGAGCCAGCAGTGGCACCCAGAATTGGCCACCCGCGGCAGTGAACGTTACTTCTTCAGCAGCGACTGGGCGGCTGCGACGACATTTTCGGGCATGATGCCGAAGTGTTTGAACAGCAGCTCGCCCGGGGCCGAAGCGCCGTAGGTCGACATGCCGACGAACTTTCCGCGGAAGCCGAGGTAGCGCTCCCAGCCCTGCACGACGCCCGCTTCGCACGCCACGCGCGCCGTGACGGCAGGCGGCAGCACGCTATCGCGGTAGGCCTGGTCCTGGGCTTCGAACAGCTCCCAGCAGGGCAGGCTCACGACGCGAGCGTTCACGCCCTGCGCGACCAGGGTTTCGTAAGCCGAGACGCAGACGCCCAGCTCGCTACCGGTGCCCATCAGGATCACGTCGGGCTGGGTGCCGGGCTTGGCATCGGCCAGGACGTAACCGCCTTTGAGCACGCCATCGGCCGAGGCGTACTTCGTGCGGTCGATCGTGGGCAGGTTCTGCCGCGTGAGCACGAGCGCGACGGGATGCTTCTTGAGCGGCATGATCGCGCGCCAGGCGGCGGCGACTTCGTTGGCGTCGCCGGGCCGCATGACATACAGGTTGATGATCGCACGCGCGGCCGCCAGGTGCTCGACGGGCTCGTGTGTGGGACCGTCTTCGCCCACGCCGATCGAGTCGTGCGTGAAGATATAGATGACCGGCAGTTGCATGAGTGCGCTGAGCCGCATCGCGGGGCGCAGGTAGTCGCTGAACACGAAGAACGTCGAGCCGTAGGCCCGAACGTCGGAGAGGGCCATGCCGTTGAGGGCCGAGGCCATGCCGTGTTCGCGAATGCCGAAGTGGAAGTTGCGTCCGCCGGGGGTTTCGCTCTGGAAGGAGTCTTCGCCCTTAATGAGCGTGAGCGTCGAGGGGGCGAGATCCGCGGAGCCGCCGATGAGCCAGGGGACGTTCTTGGCGACGTCGTTCAGGACTTCGCCCGACGACTTTCGGCTGGCGACGCCCTTGGGGTCGGTGGGGTAGCTGCGGATGTCCTTGTCCCAACCCTGGGGAAGGTCGCGCTTCACCATCAGGTTCCACTCGGCGGCGAGCTCGGGAAACTTCTTGGCATACTCGTCGAACTTCTTCTGCCACTCGGCATAGAGCTTCGCGCCGCGAGCGCCGATGCCCTCGGCAAAGTTCTTGCGCACTTCGTCGGGCACCAGGAACTTCTCGTCCTCGGGCCATCCGTAGTAGGCTTTGGCCTTCTTGATTTCATCGTCGCCCAGCGGTGAGCCGTGCGCGTGTTCGGTGTTCTGCTTGTCGGGCGCGCCGTAGCCGATGATCGAATGGACGATGATCAAGGTAGGCTTGTCGGTCGTGGCCTTGAACTCTTTGTAAGCCTTGCGAAGCGCGGCCAGGTCGTTGATGTCGGCGATTTCGATCACGTGCCAGCCGAGGCCGCGGAACCGCGTAGCCTTGTCTTCGCTGAAGGCTAGCTGGGTGTGGCCCTCGATCGTGATCGTATTGTCGTCGTAGATCCAGCACAGGTTCGAGAGCTTCAGGTGGCCGGCGAGCGAAGCGGCTTCGTTCGAGACGCCTTCCATCAGGTCGCCATCGCTACAGGCGACGAACACGTCGTAGTCGAACAGGTCGTAGCCCGGCTTGTTGAAGTGCGCGGCGAGCCAGCGCTGGGCGATTGCCATGCCGACGCTGTTGCCACAGCCCTGACCGAGCGGGCCGGTCGTGGTTTCGACGCCGGTCGTTTCGTAGTGCTCGGGATGGCCGGGGCAGCGGCTATGAAGCTGGCGGAACTGTTTGATCTGGTCGAGCGTGACGGCCGGCTCGCCGGTCGGCTTGTCGTCCTGGTACTGCTCGACGCCGGCCAGGTGCAGGACGCTGTAGAGCAGCATCGAGGCATGGCCGCAGGAGAGCACGAAGCGATCGCGGCCGGGCCAGAGCGGATGCTTGGGGTCGTACGCGAGCACCTCGTTCCAGAGGGTGTAGGCCATCGGCGCAAGCGCCATGGGGGTGCCCGGATGGCCGCTATTGGCCTTCTGCACCGCGTCCATCGAGAGGGTGCGAATCGTATCAATGGCAAGCTGCTCGATGGTTCCCTGCGGCTTGCTGGTCTTGGTTTGCGTGGACATGCGGGTAGTTCGGGGGGAGTAGGGAAAGGTCTTGTCGTGGCTTTTGCCTTCGCCACGGCCGCACCCGATGTGCGGATATTGCGCCTAAAGTAAACCAATGAGTTTAGGGGGCGCGCGGCCGAGCGTCAACGAGCGGGCGGAGGGGTGTGCTGGCCGCGAGCGGGGCTGCCGAAAGCTTTTGAAGGTTGAGGCTTAGGGTGGCTGCCGGCGTGGCGCTGCGGTGCCACACGTGGCCGCCGTGACGGCTCACTTGTGCTCGGGAATTGCAGGACGGATTGCGAGAGGTGTTCGTTTAGGTCACGAAGTGCACAGGTGACTGCCGCGCAGCACCTGCGGCACCCGCCAGGCATGCGGCAAAGTTTCCCTCAAGCGAGGCAGCATCAACTGCCGATCTTGGCACGCACACGAGTCTTTTTCGTCGCGAGCCAGGATCCCCAAGCATGAGCAGCGAGCAAATTGCCCGAGCGGTGTTCATTGCGCTGGGTGTGTTGATCCTGAGCATCTAAGTGCGCGCTCGGTCGCGCACAGGTGAGCCGAGTACGGCCACCTGTGGCACACAGCTTGTTTGCTGGCCGACACCCAAAGCGATGCAGCACGGGTGAGCCGAGTGCGGCCACCCATGCCACCCGAATTTGCTGCACCGACGTTGAACTAGCCCTTTGGCTTTTCGATGACCGTGGCCTTGGTGATCGTAACGGGCTTGACCGGGCGATCTTGTCCGCCGGTTTGCACGGCGCCAATCTTCTTCACGACGGCCAGGCTCTCGGCGTTCGCGGTCTTACCGAAGGCCGTGTACTGGTTGTCGAGGTGAGGCACCCTCTCCAGGCAGATGAAGAACTGCGAGCCGGCCGAATTGGGGTCGTTGGTGCGAGCCATCGAGAGGACGCCGGGCTCGTGCGGGGTGCGGTTGAACTCGGCCTTGATCGTGTAGCCCGGTCCGCCGGTGCCGGTGCCTTCGGGGCAGCCGCCCTGGATCATGAAGCCCTTGATGATGCGGTGGAAGCCGAGTCCGTCGTAGTAGCCGATCTTGGCGAGCGCGAGCGTGTTCTTGGCGTGGCCCGGGGCGACGTCCGGGAGGAAGTCGACGAGGATTTTGCCTTCGGTGGTATCGAGTTCGACCTGGTAGGTGTTCTTGGCGAAATCGATGGTCGGCAGGACGGCGTCGACTTCGGCTTTGCGGTTCTTGGCCATGGTGTGGGGCTCCTCACTCTCGGCGGATGGTGGTCAGTGTTCCTGATGGATTGCAGCCAGTAGACTATCAGCCTAAGGCGGCCTGGAATAGCACAAACTCACGTTCGGGTGGGTCGCCCTAGCATCTTGCGAACAGGCGGCCGCATGGACTGGGTACAAGTTTACGATCCGCTCGGAAACGCGTGGCTGAGCACGCTGCTGGCGGCCGCGCCGATCGTGGTGCTCTTAGGGCTATTGGTCATTGGGCAATCGGCCCCGCGCGCGGCCGTGGCAGGGCTGCTGGTGGCGCTCGCGGTGGCCGTGTTCGGCTTTGGGATGCCCGGTTCCGCGGCGGGCGCGTCAGCCGTTTATGGTGCGCTGTTCGGCCTGCTGCCGATCGGGTGGATCGTGCTCAGCGCGGTGTTTCTGTTTCATCTCACCGTGCGCACCGGGCAGTTCGAGGTGGTGAAGCATTCGGTGGCGGCGATCTCGCCCGATCGGCGGATGCAGGCGCTACTGATCGCGTTTTCGTTCGGCACGTTCGTCGAAGGGGCGGCGGGATTCGGCACACCAGTGGCCATTTCGGCGGCGCTGATGATCGGGCTGGGTTTCTCTCCGCTGTACGCGGCGGGGCTCGCGCTGATTGCGAATACCTCGCCCGTGGCGTTCGGCGCGCTGGGGACACCGATCACAACGCTGGCCAAGATCTCTGGCATCGACGAGATGCTGCTCAGCCAGATGGCCGGCCGACAGTTGCCGTTCTTCTCGTTGATCGTGCCGGCATGGCTCGTGGCGACGATGGCAGGTTGGCGCGGCGTAGTGGGCGCCTGGCCCGCGATCCTGGTTTGTGGCGGCAGCTTCGCGGGGATCCAGTTCCTGACGGCGAACTTTCACGGACCGACGCTGGTGGATGTCGTCGGTGGGTTGGGCTCGCTTTTGTCCCTGGCAGTGTTTCTCAGGTTCTGGCAGCCGCGCGAGGTGTGGCGCTTTCCGGACGAGCCGCCGGCGGAAACCCATGCTGCGCCGCCGGAGCTCACGCGCCGGCAAGTGGCCTATGCCTGGGTGCCGTGGCTGCTGCTTTCGGTGCTCGTGTTCTTGTGGGGAGCACCGCAAGTGCGCGAGGTGCTGAACGGGGGACCGGCGGATCGGCCGAATGCACTGGCCGGAATTAGCCGCGTGACGTGGGAGATGCCGCGGCTGGATCGGCAGGTGTATCGCACGGAGCCCGTGGTCGAAGTGCCATCGGGGAGCGATCGCGCGGCCGAGCCGGAGCGGGCGATCTATGACTTCAACTGGTTGTCGACGACCGGGAGCGGCATCTTCATTGCCGCGATCCTGACGGCGCTGTGGCTGCGTGTATCGCCGCGCGCGTTCATTACCCAGTTTGTCTCGACGGTTTTCCAGATGCGGTGGGCCCTGCTGACGATCGCCTGTATGCTCGCGCTCGCGTTCGTCACCAAGTACAGCGGTAGCGACGCCACGATGGGGCTCGCGTTCACCCGCACGGGCTGGCTTTATCCGTTCTTCGCGCCGATGCTCGGCTGGCTGGGCGTGGCGCTGACGGGCTCGGACACGTCGTCGAACGCGCTGTTCGGTAGCTTGCAACGAATCACGGCGGAGCAGCTTAAGCTGAACCCGGTGTTGATCGTGGCCTCGAACAGCACGGGGGGCGTGATGGGCAAGATGATCGACGCGCAGAGCATTGTCGTCGCGGCGGTGGCCACTGGGCAGAACGGCGGCGAGGGGCGCATCCTGCGGTTCGTGTTCTTCCACAGCGTAGCGCTGGCTTGCCTGGTAGGCTTGCTGACGCTGGCGCAGGCGTATTGGCTCTCATGGATGATTCCGGGGGAGTGAGGCGGCGCTTGTGAAGCCGCGCTGCTAAACCGGCAGGGGCGCGGAGGCTTCAACTGGGGCACGCGAGACGCGGAGCTTGGAACCGGCCACGAGCCGTTCGAGCGCGGCCGGCGTGCATGCGAAGTAATTCGTCGAGTCGGCCGGTGTATTGGTTTCGCGGAGCGTGTTCTTGCGCGGGTCGTAGGCGTACACGCGATAGCCGTACTGGGCCAAGAGCTCGACGACCTCGGGCGTGTGCTCGCTGCATTCGATCATCAGGATCGGTTCGGCCGTGGCCAGCGTTTCGCGCATGCCTTCGAGCGCGTCTAGCTCCAGGCCTTCGACGTCGATCTTCGCGGCGACCGGCTTCAGGCCCAGGTCGTCGAAGCGGCGAATCTCGATCGGCACGGTCGTGACGCTGATTTGCGTACCGACTTCGCGTTCGATCGCGGGGCGGTTGTGCTCAAGCGAAGCGCGATCGGCCGTGGCCCAGGGCGAAAGCGGCGTGCCGCTGGCTACCGGACAATACAAGGTCAGCATTTGCTGCCGGCGGCCGAGGCCCACCATGCGGAAGTCGAAGCCGGGGCCAAGCAGGTTGCGCGTGGCGGCGAGTTCGGGCTCAAGCAGACGGTTCGGTTCGAAGCTGAGGATTTCGAGAGAGCGATTGAAGATCCGGATCGAGCGGGCGGATTGGCCGGTGTTCGCGCCGATGTCGACGACGAGCCCATCGCGACCACCAAAGTTGCGGAAGAAGGCGAAGTCGCGATCGTGCGGGACGCGCAGCCAGTAGGTCGTGGTGCCGAACCAGCGTTTGGCGGCCAGATAGGCGCGCGGCCAGCGCCGAAGCGTGCGTTTGCCGAGGTTGCGAAGCTTCTCGATCATCGTGCCGATGCCTTTTAGCTTACTACGTCTAACTTTTTTACGAGCCACCGCGACCAGCGGTTCACATTAGCCGCCGGCCTTGCCCGGGGTGCCGTGCAGGAGGTAACTCTTCAACCACCAGGGAGCCATCGCCATCCGGACGTTCGCGGTGGTGCCAGCGGCGCGCTCCTTGAGCGCGAGCCCGACGGCCGACCCGCCCAGGAAGAACATGAACATGTTGACCATGGCCACCAGCGAGACGTCGTGGAACATCGCGTTGGGGAGATAGATTCCGATTGCAGCCAGGAACATCAGCCCTAGTTGATGCTCCCACAGCGGCAATCCATCGGCGTGCCAGAGCGTGAAGGCTTGCCAGGTCCAGGCCAGGAGCATGATGGAGAACAGTCCGGCGCCGATCAGTCCTGTTTCGGTAAGCAGCGCGAGAAACGCATTGTGCTGGACGAACGGCCGGGCCTTGATCAGTGGTAGTTCCGTCGAGCGGTCGGCCAGGTAATCGGGCATGACTTCGCGGTACTGGGCGAAGCCGCAGCCCAGCAGCGGGCGATCGAGAAACATGTGCCAGGCGACGGTGGCGAGAATGGGGCGCAACTTGGCCGACTCGGCGGTCAACTCGGCGTCGAGTTCCTTGTCGCGTTTGAACGTGAGGATGCTTTCCCAGAAGATTGCCGTGCCGAGGACCGTGGCCATCACCATGCCGCCGACGACCACGCCCCGCCAGACGCGCGGGGTCGAGAGTGTCACGACGACCCCGACGCCACAGACCGCGCCCATCCAGACGCTGCGCGTCAGCGTGCTGTAGACGCCCCAGGCATAGATCGGGATGGTGGCGAGGAGCACGAGCTGCCAACGACGCGAAAGCCGGGGCCACCAGAGCAGCGCCGCACACAGACCGATGCTTTGCACGATGCCGTTGGCCACGGGGTTCAAGAACGGACCGCGGCCGCGGCCGAAGAATTCAAAGTAAGTGGGCGAAGTGATGTAGCGCGGAAACACGACGCTGAACTTGCCGTGTGTTTCGGCGACCGCCGTGACGCAGAGGTACAGGCCGAACACGGCCAGCGAACCGAGGACCCACCAGGCGGCCGATTCAGTGTAGCGCGTTTGCCGGGCGATCCAGTAGAGCGTGGCCGGCATGAACCAACTGATGATCAGCATCGCGACCGGCCACCAGCCGTCGATGCGGAAGTTGTGTGTGAACGTGCCGAACGTGAGCAGCAGCAGGAACGCGGCGAGCACGAGATCGACTTTCGCCGCGGGCTTGGAGTCGGTTCGGCCCCAGCGGCGATAGAGGACATATTGTCCGCAGAGCACGATGAGCAGGATGCGGTCGCTGGTGAGCGGGAGCGCGCCGGTGTTCACGTGAAAGAACGGATGGCCGAAGACGCTGCCGGCCAGCAGTAGCAGCAGCATCGTGGCGACGAGTCCGCCGCGGATCATGATCGGCGCAGCCCAGGCCACGACGACGATCAGACCGAGTGCGAGGAGGACGAAATCCACGAGAGTCATACCGCCGCTGATGGTTGAAAGCGCAAAAAAGGCAACTGCCGTGCTGCTGATTCAACCCTAGGCCATTAAGCCGGAATTCCCGGGAAATTGCAGGTGTCCGCGATGCGCGGCGTGTGACGAATCGTGGGGATTGTGCCGATTCCGCCGGCGATGAATCGGGTCCGGCGGCTTGCCGGGCGGCTGGTGGGTGGCACACAATTGAGGCCGCGCCACACCCCGCCGTACATCTGGGAGCAATGGAAGCATGCGAAACGAACTTCAGCCATACGTCCGAATCGTCCTGGGATTGGTCGCTGTCAGCGCGGCCTGGAGCGCCCGCGCGGCGGAAGGGCCGAATCCGGCATTCAAACCGACCGCGCAAGTGAAGTTCGTGCCTGCGGGGACGAAGCTCGCGCCGCTGTGGCTGGAGGGCGAGTTCACCGAAGGGCCCGCGCCGGCCGCGGATGGCACCCTGCTCTTCTCGGACATCGGCAGCCGGATCATGAAGTACGATCCCGCGTCGAAGAAGGTGAGCGTGTTTCGCGAGCCGAGCGGCAAGGCGAACGGCCTGATGTTCGACCCCCAGGGGCGGCTCGTGGCGTGCGAAGGCGCGGGGCCCGGCGGCGAGCGGCGGATTACGATCACGGGGCCGAACGGCAAAGTGCGCACCTTGGCCGATGCCTACGAAGGTAAGCGATTCAACAGCCCGAACGATCTGGCAGTCACCACGGCAGGGGACGTGTACTTTACCGACCCGCGCTATGTCGGTGGCGAACCGCGCGATCTGGATTTCGAGGCGGTGTTCCTGGTGAAGCCAGACGGCAAGGTATCGATCGCCACGCGCGAGGTCGAGAAGCCGAACGGGATTCTGGTCGCACCGGATCAGAAGACGGTTTACGTGGCCGACCACAACAGCGATCCGCTGGGAGCGCACACGCTGCTGGCGTTTGACGTGGCCGGGGATGGCAAACTGGTGAACAAGCGGCTGCTGTTCGATTTTGGACCGCGGAAGCGCGGCATCGACGGGATGACGATGGACCGTGACGGGAACATCTATGCCACGGCCGGCAGCGGTGATGAGGCTGGCATCTATGTGTTCAGTCCCGCGGGCGAACAACTGGCATTCTTGCCGACGCCGGGCGATCCGACGAATTGCGTGTTCGGAATCGGCTCGCAGGCGAATACGCTGTATGTGACGGCGGCCGCGCCGAAGGACTCGAAAGATCCCGCGAAGTACGGGCTGTACGCGTGCGAGTTGCCGGCGAGCGGCTATCATGTGTTTCCGCTGAAGTAACCCGAAGTGCCTACCGTGAAATGGAGTTCGAAGTGATGAGTGCCACGAAATCGCCGCTCGAGATATTGATCCACGCGGGTGATCAGGGACAGCCCTACTGGTTTCTCGATGCGCTGTCGATCGTGCGGCTGAGTGGCGCCGAGACCGGCGGGACGTTCTCGCTGATTGAGGATCGGCTGCCGGCGGGTCGGGCCACGCCGTTTCACGTGCATCGCCGCGAGGACGAGACATTCTACGTGCTCGAAGGCGAGTTCACGTTCTTCGACGGGAAGCGAAAGATCAGCGGTGGACCGGGAACGACCGTGTTCCTGCCGCGCGACATCCCGCACGGCTTCCGGGCCGATACGGCCGGCCGGATGCTGATTCTCACCACGCCGTCGGCCTTTGATTCGTTCGTGGCTGAAGCGGGCGTGCCAGCGCCGCGCTGGGAGCTGCCGACGCCGGCCGCGCCGGACTTTGCGAAGCTGACCGAGATCGCAGCGAAGTATGAGATCGAGATTCTGGGGCCGCTACCGGAGTGAGTGACACCTTCCCGTACAACGCGGGTGGCAGCGACAACTTGTTGTCGGTGTGCGAAGCACAAGAGGGTTCGTGCGACGCGTCATTCCGAGTGTAAGCTGGCAATTGAGCAGACCTGACCGCGATCCCTCTTGTTGCTGCGCAACACTGACAAGCGAGTTGTCAGTGCTACCCAAGGTGAGGCTTAGCCCGTTTGCGCACCGTAGAACGGCGCGGCGGCGAGGCCGGTGCACGACTGCACCAGTGCGACGATCGCGTCGACCTCTTCGTTCGTGAGCGGCAGGACGTACGTCTCGGCGGGGCGGCGGGCGACGGTGTAGACCTGCACCAGGCTGATCTGGCCACCAGTGGCGAGGATTTCGTTGAGCCGATCGCAGAAGGCTTCGAGTTCTCCTTTCGCCGGCGGCTGACCATCGACCCGCATGAACAGCGACTGGATCACGAGCGGGCGAACGCGCGCGGCATCGGCGATGTTGTCCAGAATTTGCCGAAACGGGATCGGCGTCCGGTCGACGAGCTTGAAGTATTCCTCGGTGCCGGCTTCGAGCTTGGCCCAAATCTCGCCGTGGTGTCGGTCGAGAATCGCCAGGCCTCGTTTCACATGCTCGCGGTGGAACATGCTGGCGTTGGTGATCAGCACCATCTTTGCGGCGTTGAGGCCGAGCCGCTCCTTGATCTCCGCACAGCGCTCGATGATCTCGTCGAAGTTCTTGTACGTGGTCGGCTCGCCATCCCCGCTGAAGGCGATGTCGTTCATCCGCTGTAGCGCCGGCGGAGTGCTGGCGAACTCGGGCGATTCGAAGAGCTTGCCGCTGCTGACAAGCAGGAGCATCTCCTCGAGTTCGGCGAGCAACTGGTCCATGCCGACGAAGCGGGTTTCGCTCTGCTGGGTGCGATCGACCTGGCAGTAGATGCAATCGAAGTTGCAGACCTTGTCGGGGTTCAGGTTCACGCCGATCGAGATTCCGCCCGAGCGCCGGCTGAGCACGGGGTAGACGAAGCGGTTCGTGTGGAACGACCGCTCGTGGTGGGTGTGCAGCTCGTGGGTCGTGGGCGGATTGGCCATGGGGGAATTATACGGCGCGCGAAGTGGGAGAATAAAAAAACCCAGGGAAGGCATTCCCTGGGCTTGAGTGAGTTTGGGTACGGCGGAAGACGATCAGCTCAGCTTTTTGAGCCGGGTGAACTCGTCCATCGTGACCGTGGTCAGTTCGCCGTCGTCGCGCTTGAGGATGATCATGTCGGCGAAGACTTTGTCGTCGCGGTTGCGACGAAAGTGGAGTCCTTGCCGGCGGCGCTCGGTGTTCTCGACCGTGCCGACAGTCTTGGTCGTCCAGGTCTTCGACGAGCCGACTTTCACCTCGTGCTCGACTTCGATCCGGTCGCCGTTTTTCAGCTCGGTGAACAATTGGCGGGATTCGGCTTCGGTAGTCATCGATGGCTTTCCGTTGCTAAGTGAGCAAGCGGCGCGGACGCCGCACATTCGCCCGCACCTCCAGCGATATCAGCTTACAATTCCTTCGAGTTGATCCAGGGCATCAGGCGGCGGAGCTTGCGGCCGACCTCTTCGATCGGATGCAGACGCTCGCGGCGACGCGTGGCCTTGAACGAAGGGGCGTTGGCCTTGTTCTCGAGCATCCAGTCGCGGGCGAACTGACCGCTTTGAATCTCTTCCAGAATCCGCTTCATTTCCTTGCGGGTTTCGTCGGTGACGATCCGCGGGCCGCGGGTGTAGTCGCCATACTCGGCCGTGTTCGAGACGCTGTAACGCATGTAGTTCAGACCACCCTGATAGAACAGGTCGACGATCAGCTTCAGCTCGTGCATGCACTCGAAGTAGGCCATCTCGGGCTGGTAGCCGGCTTCGACCAGCGTGTCGAATCCCGCCTTCACGAGGGCGCTGACGCCGCCGCAGAGCACGGCCTGTTCGCCGAAGAGATCCGTTTCGGTCTCCTCGGCAAAGGTGGTTTCGATGATGCCGGCCCGAGCACCGCCGATACCCTTGGCGTAGGCCAGACCGAGTGCCCGCGAAGTTTCGCTGGCGCCGGGGTTCAGAGCGATGAGGCAGGGCACGCCGCCGCCTTTTTCGAACTCGCTGCGGACCAGGTGGCCGGGGCCCTTGGGGGCGACGAGCACGGTGTCGACGCCTTCGGGAGCTTCGACCTGGCCGAAGTGGACGTTGAAGCCGTGCGAGCACATCAGGATGTTGCCCGGCTTGAGGTGCTGCTTGATGTGCGTGCGATAGACGTCGCCCTGCACTTCGTCGGGCAGGAGGATGTTGACCAGGTCGCCCTTCTTGGCGGCTTCTTCGGCCGAGACGGGCTCAAAGCCGTGGCTCTTGGCCAGGTCGTAGTTGGCGCTGCCGGGACGCTGGCCGACGACAACCGTGCAACCGCTGTCGCGCAGGTTCTGGGCGTGGGCGTGGCCCTGTGAGCCGTAGCCGATGATGGAGATCGTCTTTCCCTTGAGCAGCGAAAGATCGGCGTCCTTTTCGTAGTACATCTTGGTCATGAATCAACTCCCAAAAGTTAGCTGGCGCCGCGGGGCGCGTTTGGAAAGTGCGCCCGCGCGAGTCGATGGTTGTGTGGTGATGCTGGTGGGTCGCCGCCGGTTCGGCGCCGCTATTTCGATTTGGCCGCGGGCTCCTGGCCGCTTTTTTTGCCACGGACCATGGCGATGCGGCCGGTACGGACAAGTTCGATGATGCCGAACGGCCGCATCAGGTCGATGAACGACTCGACCTTGCGTTCCTGGCCCGAGATTTCGACGATGACTTCTTCGTCGGCGACGTCGACGATCCGGCCGCGGAAGATTTCGGCCAGTTCGCGAATATCGCTCCGGCGACCGAGCGGTGCGCGGACCTTGATCAGCATCAGGTCGCGTTCGACGTGTTCCTGTGAGCTGACATCGATCACCTTGACGATGGTGACGACCTTCTCGAGCTGCTTGCGCACCTGTTCGAGGACGTTGTCATCGCCAACGACGACGAACGTCATCCGCGAGAGGTCGGGATTCTCGGTCTCGCCGACGGCCAGGCTGTCGATGTTGTATCCACGCGAGGCCAGCATGCCGGAAATATGGGCCAGCACGCCGGGCACGTTCTGAACGACTGCTGAAAGGACATGACGCATAAGGTTCTCCAGCTCGCACTCGTTGAAAAGGCGGCCGGCGGATAGGAGGAAACTGCCAGTTTGGCAACAAGATAAACCAATGATGATAGTCCCCCGGGGGAGGCCCCACAAGTGACCGCACCCCCCAGAGGTTTCGCCTCGCGAAATTCCGCCGCCGGCCGCGCGAAAAGGCATAAGCCGACACGGAGGGAGGTGCTTGGCGGGCCTGGGGTTCGCGCGGTCTTGCTAGCCGATCGACAACGAAGAGCACGGGTAACTGCTCCGCAGCACCCATGGCCCCCGGAATCCCTACCCGATGGCCGAATCGGCGGGGTCGGCCTGGCCGTGGTGTTCGTCGAAGATGTCGCCGTCATGATCCTGATGCTCGTCGTGCAGATCATGGTCGTGCGCGTCATGTTCGGAGCTGGTGGCGTCGTGCTCGTCGGCATCGACATCGGCCCGGCGATCGCCCGCCGCGCGTTTGCGCAGGTAGAGCTTGATCGGCACTTCGGCGAACGGCATGTGTTCGCGCAGGGCGCCCAGCAGGTAACGGCGATAGGGCTCGCTGAAGGCCTGCGGCTCGTTGCAGAACAGCACGATGGTCGGCGGCTGGGTGCTGACCTGGGTGGCGTAGTAGATCTTCGGCCGGCGATTCTGATAGAGCGGCGCGGGGTTGGCATCGATCGCCGCCCGCAAGACTTTGTTCAATCCGCCCGTGGTCACGCGCTCGCCGGCCTGTTTGTAGAGCATCTGGGCGTGGTTGAGCAGCGCCTTTACGTTGCGGCCGGTCTTACCGGTGACGAAGGCCATCGGCACATACCACATCGTGCGGAAGGTGTCATGCAGGTAACTGACCCACTTTTCGGTGGGCATCGTGTCGGCCACGAGGTCCCACTTATTCACAACGAAGATGCAGGGCTTGTAGTTCTCGGCGATGTACTCGCAGAGCTGCTTGTCGACCTTGCCGATCCGCTGCGTGGGATCGAAGAACATCAGCACGACGTCGGCCCGGCGAATGCTGCGCTGGGCGCGGTGCGAGCTGTAGAATTCAACGTCCGTGGCCAGGCTCTTGGTGCGCTTGAGGCCCGGGGTGTCGATGGCGATGAACTGTTTGCCGTCCAGTTCGAACCGCACGTCAACCGAGTCGCGCGTGGTGCCGGCCACTTCGCTGACGATCATTCGTTCGGCGTGGGCCAGCGTATTGACGAACGTGCTTTTGCCGACATTACGGCGGCCGACGATCGCCACCTTCATCACCGAGTCGACCGCGGCCGGAACGACCTCGTCTGGCAATTGCTTCGGCAGCCGTTCGGCGATCATGTCCAAGAGTTGCTGCCGACCGCGATTCTGCATGGTGCTGACGCGAATCAGCTTGCCGCGGCCGAGCTTGTAGAACTCGTCGGCCTGCGTGTCGAACGTGTGGTCGTCGGTCTTGTTGGCCACGCAGATGACGGGCTTGTCGCTGTAGCGCAGCCGACGAGCCACCTCGAGGTCCTGGTTGGTCAGGCCCGTGCGCGTGTCGACAACGAACAGGATGATGTCGGCCGATTCGATGGCGGCGGAAATCTGCTCGTCGATTTTGCTGGTGAGCTTATCGGGATCTTCGAAGCCGATGCCGCCGGTGTCGACCAGTTCGAAGTAGCGATCGCGCTCGAACATCAAGTAGTTGACGCGATCGCGCGTGACACCTTCGACGTTATCGACGATGGCCAGGCGTTTGCGGGCAAGCCAATTGAAAATGCTGGATTTGCCGACGTTGGGGCGTCCGACAATGACCACCTGTGGAACGCCCATGACCTGTAGACCGCCCGAATGCCTGAGAATCAAGAGATGAAAGCGTCTGGGGTCCGCCGCCGCGATCCGCCACTGAAGACGCACAGCAATCATAGTTGAATTCGCTTCTGGCGGCCAATCAGGGGGCGCGGTTTTGCCGGCAATCGCGGGAATACACCGGGCGTTTCCCGCGAAGTTTACAACTTCGTATACTTGGGGCGGAAAAGTATCTCATGAGGATGGAGACTCGCATGCCCCCGCGCCCGACGAATCGCGCTGCTCGCGCCGCCGTTCAGAAACTGGAAAGTCTCCGCCGCTCGGGGGTTGAGCAACTTCCCCGCGCCAAGCCGAAAACCGCCAAACCGCAGGCGGCAGCATTGAAATCGACCCAGCCGACCGGTATCTCCGAGAAGGCGGCGTCCCTCGCGGCGGCGGCCGTTGCGCAAAAGCCCGTCGCGAGCCCGTTGCCAACCGGCGACACGCTTGCGGCGGTTCGCGCTGACGTGGCCGCTTGCACGGCCTGCGCGGAGTTGGCCTGCACGCGGAAGCAGACCGTGTTCGGGGTGGGCAATCCGCACGCTCGGCTGTGTTTTCTGGGCGAGGCGCCGGGCGCCGATGAAGACGCCCAGGGGGAGCCGTTCGTGGGTCGCGCGGGGCAGTTGCTGACGAAGATCATCGAGGCCTGCACGCTAACGCGCGAAGACGTGTACATCCTGAACGTGCTCAAGTGCCGTCCGCCGGGAAATCGCAACCCCCTGCCGAACGAGGTGGCGAACTGCCGGGAGTTCCTGGATCGGCAGCTCGCGCTGATCAAGCCAGAGTTCATCTGCTGCTTGGGGACGATCGCGGCGCACACGCTACTGGAGACCGACACTCCGATCAGCCGGCTGCGTGGGAAGTTCGTGGATTACAAAGGCATCCCGGTGATGTGCACGTATCACCCGGCGTACCTGCTCAGGAATCCTGCGGCGAAGAAGGATGTCTGGGAGGACATGAAGGTGCTGATGCGGCGCGTGGGGATCGAGCTGGACGAGAAGTGAGTGAACAAGGTGCCAGGACCTTTTTCGTCAGGCGCTCTTGGTGGCGGAGTCGAGGGGGGCGAGTCTGGCCAGGACTTCGCGCATCTGGCGGAGCTTTATGGGCATGGCCAGCACGGTCCGATGGTCGGCTAGTTTGGCCTGGCTCTTCCAGTCGAGCTGATTTTCGCCCAAGAGCAGCACGGCCGGAATTTCGCGCGTGGATTCGCCTTCGGCAAAACGATTGAAAGCCGCCAGGGCCTGCTCGCCCAGTTCGCCCGTGCTGAAGATCACGCAATCGGCGGCCTTGGTCTCGCCGTTAAAACGCGCCAGGGCCCGTTCGGGATCGGCTGTGACCAGAACCCGGTAGCCGTTGCTCTTGAGTCGCTCGCGGAGGATATCCTGCAGCGAGGCGTTCGACTCGACGAACATCAGCGTTCGCTGCGGCGGCGCGGGCACGGCGGCCGCGGTGCCCTTTTCATCGTCGGCGCCCGCGGCGTCGGGATTGTTCAGCTTGTTGATTGCGCCCTTCAGTTCGGCCAGCATTTCGGCAGGCGACTGGTAGCGCTGTTCGGGCTTCATTTCCATGGCCCGATTCACGACGGCGACGATGGGCTTGGGAAGTGACGGATCGTGCTGCAGAAGGGGCACGACGTCGGTGAACCTGGTCCGGCTGAGCCGCTGAATCTTGTCACGCGTTTCGGCGAGCGCGGGCTGCCCGGTGATCATGTGGTAGAAGATGCAACCCAGGAAGTAGATGTCGCTGCGGGGATCGTCTTTGCGGACGCCGGTGGCCCGTTCGAGCCCGGCGTAGTCGATCGTGCGCGGGTTTTGCATGGCGTCGTCGGTGACGTTCTTGTTGTCGGCGCCGGCGAGGCCGAAGTCGAGCAGCATGGCGGTACCGGTGCTGCTGACGATGACGTTCGACATCTTGAGGTCGCGGTGGCAGATGCCGCGGGTGAAGGCGTAGCCCAGCCCGGCGGCGATATCGGCGACGAGCTTGGCGGCCTGCAGCGGGTCGAACTTCTTGCGAATCTTGATGAACTCGCGGAGGTTGCGTCCCTCGACGAATTTCATGACCAGGAAGTGCGTCATGCCTTTGGAATGCACTTCCATGATCGGGACGATGTTGGGGTGCTTGAGCGTGGCGCCCATCCGGCCTTCGCGCACGAAACGGTCGGATTCCTCGGGATTGTCCGAGAACTTGCGACGGAGGACTTTGACGGCGACGATCTCGCCGGTCGTGCGATGGCACGCGCGGTACACGCGGGCGAACGTGCCGGTGCCGATGAGGTACAGCACCTTGTAGTCGCCGTAGAAGTAGCCCGAGTTTTCGCCGCGTTCGAGGAGCTTGGTCTGGTAGTTGGTGAGCAGTTCGCGGCGGAGGAGGAGCTGCTGCATCTCTTCGGCAGTGACTTGGCGCGTACCGACCTCGCCCCAGACCTCGGCGAGTTGACGTTCGTCAACGAGGTTCAGGTCGAAGACGCGCTGAGCGTACTGTTCAGCAGTCAGCTCGACCATGGCGAGCCACTTCTCCCGTCTGCCCGAAGATGCCCCAAGATTGCAGTCCGTTCCGAAAGGCCGCGGTGCCTTCTGCCGCGGCAAAGCCCCTGATCTGTTCGTGCTCTCAACCCCATGCTATTCCACCGGAGCAAGAGCCGCAACGATTGCGGTGCGACCCGCTTAGAGCTCCTCATGACCGCGGCGGAGTTCGTCGCGTTCGCGTCGCGTGGCTTCGAGATCGAACATCAAGTACTTCATGTCGAGCCGCAGTTGCGAGAGGGCGTCCTGAACGAGACCGAGAATCCGGCGACGACGCTTGGTGCTTTCCAGTACCCGAGCCAGCAGCGGTTCGATCCGGCCACGGTGTTCGGCGGGCAGCTTTTCGAGCGCGGCCACCAGGTCGAGAATGTCGGCCGGAAGTTCGTCGCTCTGCGATTTCACGGTATGCGTGGCTGGGTTCATCGTAGTTCCTGGCAGTAGGGTCGTTTGGGCCGCTGTCGCGGTTCAGTGCAGGCCCAGAAAAGCAGACGCTATGCCAGTAGTCGTGCCGGGCGCTGGCGAATATTCCTAAGACCTTTGAATATAACAGGTTGGGTGTAATCTGTGCCAGCAGTCGCCGCCCGAGGCGTGTCGGTAAATTGCAACAGGTGATCTGGCCTCCAATCGCAAACGCTGATACAAGCCCGACTTACGTTCGGTGCACTCCGTTTTCTCCGATGTTGCATTTCGGATTCATGGTTCCATTCGTCCGCAGTTCGCTGCGCAGCCTTGGCTGCCCCGCTTTATTCGCCTGGCTCGCGGCGAGCTTGGCGCTGGCGGCGCTGCCATTGCCGGCGGCAGCCCAGGGGGTGCTGCGCGATGATTTCGAGTCGCCCGAGACGATTCTCAAGGCGGCTGGCGGCGATGTGCGGTACCAGGTAACCACCCACAGCCGCGTGGAGACCAGCCCGCACTCGGGTCGCCGCGCGGAGCAGCTGAGCATCACCAGCGGCGGTGGTACCGCGATCTACTACAGTTACCCGGTTCGCCCGGCGCGTGTGATCAACGAACTGGCGGCAAGCCTGTGGGTGCGGTCCGATCGCCCGGGGCTGCAGATTGCCATCCGGGTGGTGTTGCCGCGGAGTCCGCACCCGGAAACGGGCCAGCCGCTGACGACGCTGCTGCGTGGCAGTAGTTACCAGCAGGCTGGCAGTTGGCAAATGCTGCGCGTGGATAATCTGCCGCGTGCGCTCGAGTGGCAGGTGCGTGTGCTGCGATCTCAGTTCGGTCCGCAGGTGGACGGACGCGAGGCGTATATCGACCTGGTGCTGGTGAACGTGTTTGGCGGAGCCGGCGCGACGAACATCTGGTTCGACGACCTGGAGATTGTGGGCGCGATTGAGCCCGAGGCCGTGGCTGCCGGGCCTGCGCGCCAACCGATTCTCGCTGCTTCGGCCGGCGCCGTGGAACACAACTACTTGCCGGCCACGTCAGACACGCTGAGCTCGATGCCGGAGATCGAATATCGCAGTCGGTTGACGGTGGGCGGGCAGCCGTTCTTTCCGCGGGTGATCGAGCATCGCGGCGAAGCGCTCCAGCGATTGCAGTCGCTGGGTTTCAATTGCGCGCGCTTGCGCCAGCCGGCGTCGGCGGAACTTCTGGCGGATGCTGCCCGTCTGCAACTATGGTTGATCAGCCCGCCGCCCACGGTCGAGCAATTGCGCTCTGGTAATATCGGCAGCGAGTACGACCCGGTGCTGGCCTGGGATCTGGGGAGTCGCCTCACGGCGCGCGAGTTCGACGTGGCGCATGCCTGGGCCGCTGCCGTGACGCGAGCCGACAGCCGCTCGCGGCCGATCGTGTGCGGGCCGACCAGCGATTTGCAGAACTACACCCGTCCGCCGTTCAAGGTGTATCTCGACGAGCGCGAAGTGCTGGGCACCACGTTCAACGTCGACCAGTACACGCGCTGGCTGGCCGAACGGTCGCAGCTTGCCCGGGCCGGAGCTCCGCTCTGGGCGACGATTCCCACGCAGGCTCCGCCGGCGCTGGCCGAACAGATGCGGCTGGTGGCCGGAGTGCCGGTCCAGCCGCCCAACTGGCAGCTCGCGCAGATGCGGGCGATCGTGCATGCGGCGCTGGCCTCGCGGTCGCGCGGTCTGTGCTTCACGTCCTATTCAAGGTTAGACGCGGGCGACATGGCCACGCGCGCTCGGGCCGCGGCGCTTGAGCTATTGAACATCGAACTGGGACTGATTGAACGCTGGCCGGCGGCCGGCAACTTTGCTCCGCTGGCGAACACGAGCAATCCGAACACGACGGGCGCAGTGCTGGAGACCGACCACAGCCGGCTGCTATTACCGATTTTTCAGCCGCCGCGAGGGCAGTTCGTGACGGGCACGCAGGCCGGCGCAATGATCGCCTTCACCGTGCCAGGCGTGCCCGAGGGGGATGACGCCTACGAGCTTTCGCCGACCGGGCTGCGAATTCTGCGGAGCACGCGCGTGGCTGGCGGGATGGCGGTGGTGCTGGACGGCGACGCTCGCGATTCACTGGTCGTGTTCACGCACGATCCCTTGATCATTCGCACGTTGCGGGCAAGCATTGCGAAAGTCGAACGGCGGGCGGTGCATTTGGCGCGCGAGCTGGCGTCTCTGGAGCACGCGCAGGTGAACGACGTTCTGGCGCGGATCAGCCCCGCAGCCAGCGGCAAGATTCCGCAGGAGACGAAGGCCACGGTCGAAAGTGATCTGCGGCAGGCTGAGGCTCTGGCGGCGACGGATTTCGCGCGGTCGTACGCCGCGGCTCGCCATGCCATGGAAGTCATCCGGCAAGTGCAGCGCGTTTCCTGGGATCATGCCACCAGCAACGTGGGAGACCTCTCCGACCCCTTGATGGTCTCGTTCGGCACGCTGCCGGCACGCGAGCTGTTTGCACAGCAGCTCGCCGCGGCGCAGCGCTCGCCAAATCGCCTGGCCGAAGGGGGCTGCGAGAATTTGCCCGCCATGCTCGCCGCCGGCTGGAAACACTACCAGCATCCGCAGGCCGGCATTCGCACCAGCGTCGACTTGAGCCCGATGAGCGCGCATACGGGCGCAGCGGGGCTCTTGCTGCAGGCGGCGCCGGCGGTTGAGGGAAAGGTGCCCGGCGTGGTGGAAACGCCGCCGGTTTGGATCACCAGTGCACCGGTGGACGTCGAGGCCGGCGACCTGGTGCAGATCGATGCCTGGGTGCGGATCGAGACGCCGATTGCGGCCAGCACCGATGGGTTGGTGATTTTCGACTCGCAGAGCGGTGAGCCGCTGGCGATGCGGATCTCGCAGACCAAGGGTTGGCGCCAGCTCACGCTCTATCGCGCCGCCACGAAGCGGGGGCCACTGACGCTGACTTTCGCGTTGGCCGGGTTGGGGCAGGCAGCGATCGACGATGTGACGATTCAAATCGTGCATCGCTCGCAGCCCGGCTGGCAGCAGGCCCAGCGCTAGGAGCGAGACGCTGTTCGGCGATTAAGGGTGATGCCTCACAACCCGACGCAGGGTGCCAAGCTCACGCGCAGCCCAGCAAGCGCGAGCATGCTTCTCGGACGGTTTGAGACCAACCAGTTCCCAGAGTCCTGACTGCCTTCGCATGCACACGCTCTCGCGTGAGCACGGCACCCGGCTCACCAAACAGGTGCAGACTAGTCCTCGGCCATGACTTGCCACAGGCTGCCGTAGTCGTCGGTCCAGAGCACGGGCTGTCGCTCGCCCGGCCAGTCGGCATCGATGGCTTCTTTGACCGCCTCATCCTGGAGGAACTCCTGGTTCTTGGTGATCAGCATCCAACTCGCTTTGTTGGTGCCGAGTTCCGACTCGCCCGACGAATCGACGAGCACGATGGGCCAGCCCAGTTTCTCGGCGATGGCCAGGCAGACGCCATCCAGATCGAGGAAGCGGTTTGAGATGTGGATGCAGAGGATGCCGTCCGGCTGGAGGCGGTCGAGATACAGCCGCACGGCCTCTTCGGTGAGCAGGTGCATCGGAATCGAATCGCTCGAGAAGGCGTCGATCGCCAGGACATCGAACTTGTGCAGATCGTTTTCGTCACGCTGCTTCTCGAGATTCAGTCGGGCGTCGCCCATGATGATCTCGACCTTGGCAAGCGAATCTTTGCGATAGGTAAAGTACTCCTCGGAGAGTCGGACCACTTCGGGATTGATTTCGAAGTATTGGATCACATCGCCCGGCAAACCGTAGGTGGCGAGCGTGCCGGTGCCGAGTCCGACAACGCCGATTCGCAGCGTGCGGTCAGCGGGAACTTCGGCGCGGCGGCGAGGGTGCCGATCGATGGCCAGGCCTACACCACTTTCGTGCCCATAGTAGCTGGTGGCCAGACCGCGTTTGTCCTCGTCGAGATACTGGAAGCCGTGCTGGATCGTGCCGTGAATCAGCTCGTGAAACTCGCCGTTGTCGTCGGTTATGCTGCCGTCTCGGTTGACGCGGAGGACGCCATAAAAGTTGCGCGTCGATTCCAGCGTCGATTGCTCGGCGAAACGCTGGCGGGCGATGACCAGCCCCACGGCTGCCGAAAGAGTGACCAAGACGGCCCCGCCGATGATCCAGATCGGACGCGGCAGTTCGATGCGGCCCGTCGAGCTCTCTTGACCGGCGATGAAAGCCAGCACGATGGTGGCGATCAGCGAGAGCGGGTATTCCCAGTAGCCCGAGAAAATGAGCGGGGCGACGATCGCTACGAAGAGACCGCCCAGCGCGCCTCCGGCCGAGACCATCAGGTAAAACAGCGTGGCATGCTCGGGCGCGGGTTTGGCGTAGGCCAGTTCGCCGTGACAGACCATGCAACAAATGAACATGGCGCCGCAGAACAGCACCAGTTGTTCCCAAACCTCGAGCTCGTGTCCTTCGAACAAGCCCCAGCAGCCCGCCAGGACCGCCACGGCCAGCAAGACGGTCATCGCGCGGCGCGGATACCAGCGTTCGTGATCGAAACAGATGATGAACGTCAGCAAGTACAGCGACAGCGGCAACACCCACAGAAACGGTACTGAGGTGACTTCCATGCAGAGCTGGTTGGTGGTGGCCAGCAACATCACCGAACCGCAGGCCGCCAGGGCGAGCCACAAGAGGATCCTGCGCAGCGGTGGGCGCGGTGAAGTGCCCGCCGGCGCTGTCTCGGCTTCCGTGCTGGGCTGAACGCGCCACAGCCGGACAAATTCGGCCGTTGACCAGAGGCACAGCAGCACAAAACCCGCATAGCCGGCGGACCAGCCAAGGGTCTGCATGCGCAGCGTGAACTGCGGCTCGAACACGAACGGATAGCTCAGCAGCGCGAGCAGCGAGCCTGCATTCGAAAGCGAGTACAGCCGATAGGGAGTGCGACCGGTCTCGCGGCGGAAGCTTTCCTGCAGCAGCGGCCCGGTGGTCGAGAGCAGGAAGTACGGCAGACCGACCGTGAAGGTCAGCAAGCCCACGATCCGCAAGAGCGGCATCTCGCTCCCCTCGGGCTTCCAGGACAGCGCCGGCGCGATGGGCAGGAACGCGAGCGAGAGGAGTAGCAGCCCGCCGTGCAGGCCGGTCAGCATCTTGGCCGGCAGCCGCGTGCTCACCGCGTGGGCGTAGGCATAGCCGCCCAGCAGCAGCATCTGAAAGAACAGCATGCAGGCGGTCCAGACCGCGGGGCTGCCGCCGAACCAGGGCAGGATCATCTTGCCTACCAGCGGTTGCACCTGAAACAGCAGGAAGGCACTGAGAAAGATCGTCAGCGGATAGCGGATCATGCGGGTGCGAGCCCTGTTCACGGCATGCGAAATAGCGATGTTATAGCGTACCACACGGGAAGGCCAGTTCGGGAAGATGCGATCCGGTCGTGAATCCGCCGAGTTCAGGTTATGTTGGACGAACAATGAGCAAATCCATTCCCGACAAACTTCGAACCGATGCCCTGGCGATCTGGCGGGCTGCCGTCGAGGCGGTGCGATCCGACCGGTTGGTGCGCGACAACGTTCGCGCGAGCGGTGACACGCTGGAGATCGCCGGCGAGTCGATTGCCCTTAAGCCGGGCGGGCGGATCATCGTCGTGGGCGCGGGGAAAGCTGGCGCCGGGATGGCGGCGGGGCTCGAAGAGGCGTTGGGGCCCGAGGTTGCGCAGCGGCACCAACTGGCCGGCTGGATCAATGTGCCGGCTGATTGCGTGCGTCAGCTTTCGCACATCCATCTTCATGCGGCGCGGCCGGCCGGCGTCAACGAACCCACGCCTGAAGGCGCGGCGGGCTCGCAACAGATCATGGAGCTGGTCTCCTCCGCACGGCCAGACGACCTGGTCATCGCCCTGATCTCGGGTGGCGGCAGCGCGCTGCTTCCGCTACCGATCGAAGGCATCACGCTCGACGACAAGCTGGCGGTTACTCGGTTTTTGAGCGCGGCGGGTGCGCCGATCGACGAACTGAATACGGTCCGCAAGCAACTCAGCCGGATCAAAGGGGGCGGGTTGGCTAGGGCCTGCAATGCCGCTCGGCTGGTGACGCTGATCATTTCGGACGTGCTGGGGGGGCCGCTCGATATCATCGCATCAGGGCCGACGGTGGAAGATTCTTCACGGCCGGAGGATGCCCTGCGGATACTTGAAAAGTATCGAGCTCGCGAGACGGGTATTTCGGAGCGGGTGTTCGCGGCACTTGCAGCACGCGAGCAAGCGAAACACGACGCGCCGCGGTGCCGCGTGTCGAATCACATTATCGGGAACAATGCCGTCGCGGTGGCGGCGGCGGCGCGGGCGGCCGAACAGCGAGGCTATCAGGTAACGAGCGAATCGGCCGCGGCGTCTGAAGGGGCGGCCGAGCCGATTGGTGTCGAACTCGCCGAGCAGGCCACGTCGATGCGCGGCAATCGCGCTGCGACCTGCCACATCAGCGGCGGCGAGCCAACGGTGAAGCTCGTCGAGGCGGGCAGGCGAGGCCGCGGCGGCCGCAATCAACAACTTGTCCTGGCCGCGGTGAGCAGGCTGTGGGAAGAGGATCCCTCGGGGATGGTGATCCTGTCAGGCGGCACCGACGGCGAAGATGGGCCGACGGACGCTGCCGGCGCGATCGCGGATGGCAAGCTAATCGCAGAGGCGCGGGGAGAAGGACTCGATCCGCGGCAGTTTCTCGACCGAAACGACGCTTACAATTTCTTCGAGTCGCTGGGCGGATTGATCAAGACCGGGCCGACGCACACGAACGTGTGCGATGTGCGCGTGGTGCTGGTGGTGCCGGAGGAGTAAGCGGTCACGCGAGAGTCGAGCTGCGGCGCAAAAAAAGTCCCGGGGAAGGTATTCCCCGGGCTTGAGGTTGTGCATGTAAAACTGGCGCGGTGGTTCTTAATCCCACCACCAGCGGTCGGCGGCGAGATCCTTCAGATCGATGCTGTCTCGAAGCTCGGTGATCTTGCCGTCTTCGTCCGGGAGGGCGTTTTCCACGGCCAGGGCCTGGCGAGGATGAATCGTGACGCCGCCGCCCACGGGCGTGAACAGCCGGCTGCCTTTCCAGACAGCGGTGCAGACGGTTTCGACGTGCAGCGGGGTGTTGTAGGTTTCGACCGCCAGCGAGCTTTCGTCGTGGAACAGGTCGGCGTTCCAACCGCTTTGGGCGTAGAAGTCCTGCTGGTTGATAAACGCGGCGGCGATCGAGAGATCGATCATGTTTCGCATCTCGGCGAAGACCGGCAGTTTCTGTCCGAGCTGAGAGAACTTGGCCGTGAAGGCCGTGGTGAACAGTTCGCTGGCTTTGTTCGAGCCGCCCGAGACTTTGCGACTGCCGTCGTTCGAGACGACTTGATTTTCGGAAACGAGCTTCACGGTGTCGCCCACGAGTTCCAGGCCCAGGCTATCGGCGGCGATGCGGGCTGACTTGTAGTCGGGCGTGAAGAACCAGCGTTCGAGCGAGTTGCTGGAGCTGGGCGTGGCACGATCGACATAGCTGGCGATCTTCACCGGCGGTGTTTCCATTCCCAGGCCGATCAGCTTCATGCGATAGTCGCATTCGAGCAGCACCTGGGCAAAGTGTGTGTTGGGGCGGACGCCGCCGATGCGGACGTTCTGCATGCCCAGGCTCGTGCGGATGCCGTTGGCGATCATCTCGGCGTCACTGGGCGTGGCACGCGGGCTGACGCTGGCGATGAAGTTCTGCATTTTCTGCAGACCTTCTTGCGTCGGATCGATGGAGACCGAGATGACGTTCGAGTTCTTGCCCGTCGGCGGGAAGGCACGCAAGGCGACGATCAGATCTTGCAGTTGCAGTAGCGGCCTGCCCGACTCGATGCCGAGCACGTGGTTCGCGGCATCGAGGGCCCATCCTTCGGCCGGGCCGGCCAGGACGATGTCCTTCGTTTCGGGATAGTAGAAGACGTAGCGGACGCGGGTCAGGCCGGCGAGGAATTGCATCTCCTCGGTGGGAGCTTCATTCTTTTCCAGCTTCGCCTTGATCGCCGCTTCGAGCCGATTGAGCGAGACCTTGCGGAGGTCGCTGCTCTTGGCCACGTTGGGGTTCAAGGAGGCCCGAGCCTGGGCGATTCGCTGCTTGACGAGACGCCCGCCCGGATCGGGATAGTTCTGAAGCTTCAGGACGCCGTCCGCGTCGATGATGACGCCGTTTGCGCCGCTGACGCCAGGGTCCTGGGTCTGAGCAACCGCAGGCGAGGTGATCGTGGAAACGGCCAGGGCCGTCAACAAGCAAAGGGCAAAACGAAGCCGCATGACCCGCACTCTCCCGACAGAGAAACAAGAAGTGTTCCGAAGGCGCTTCCACTCCGGCTGAATGCCCGGTAGGGGCCGCGCGGAGTGGAAGCGCTGTAGTTGGTTGCATTTGCGGCGTCCATGCACCCCATTGATCTTAATTGGGTAAGCTGGGTAAAGCAACTAAAGTTGCCGGCCGACCTGCACTTGCGGGAGGCCGCTTAGCCGGCATAAACGGCAAAAAACGTCCAGGAAACCGCCGGAGCCACCGGTTACGGAAGTTGTTGGGTGACAAGGTCGGCCAACTAAGTTCGGGCCATCTGCCGGTCGCGGCCGTAGTTCCCCTTACCGTTCTGGGGAGCGCGCGAGGGGGTGGGTGGGGCGGCGATCAGCTTGACGTTGCCGGGACCCAACAGGCCATCGATCCGGCTGCGCATCTCGGCGTTTAGTTCCACGCGAACCTTGTCGCTCTTCATGAACACTCGGCTGCCGTCGGCCAGGCAGAGCACGAGCTGTAGCTCGCAATTGCCGGGGTACCCGCGGAGGATCTCGAACAGCTCCTGGAGCGCGCGTTCGCCGTGGTGCTGTTCCATGATGCGGACCATCATTCCCTTGGTGAAGCGCGATTGCAGGTCGCCGAGCGGGATCAGTTCGTTCACCACGATATTGGCCTCTTCGCTCCCGGGCCGGCGATCGACGGCGCCGCGGATCACCAAGATCGCATCGGCCTCGGCCAGATGCCCATGGACGGCAAAGTCTTCAGGCCAGAGGATGCAGCGCATGGCGCCGTGCATGTCCTCCAGATCGAACATGACGTACTTGGTGTGCGTGCTACCGGGACGCGGATTTTTCGTCTGCGAGAACTTGAGCGATGAGAGCATGCCGCCCAGGATGACTTCTGAGCGGTGCGCTATCGCGGCGATGTCGGTTGAAGTATGCGTGCAGAAAGTGGCGAGCGTCTTTTCGTGTTCGGCGAGTGGGTGGCTAGAAAGATAGAAGCCGAGGACCTCTTTTTCGGCCGCCAGCTTTTCGCGATCTTCCCACTCGGGAATGTCGGGGAGTGCGACGGGCGCGGCCGGACCGGCGTCTTCCTCCATGGCGTCGAAGAGGCCCTTCTGGCCGCTCTTGCGATCGG
>Ga0169931_10000498_pt1 | contig 64458 bp, 49 predicted proteins | sample Kivu_15m_20L_FD_129675 | JGI IMG/M metagenome (GOLD analysis project Ga0169931, IMG submission 129675) | Freshwater microbial communities from Lake Kivu, Western Province, Rwanda to study Microbial Dark Matter (Phase II) - Kivu_15m_20L... | ecosystem: Environmental > Aquatic > Freshwater > Lake... | reverse complement strand
GGGGACGTACGGGCGCAGCGCCAGCGAAGTATAGGAACCCGCTGCGCTCGACGCCCGACAGGCCCTGTGCTTCGACTTCGCGCGAGGCTCGACCTTAGGCACGCGCTCCGCCGCACGCAGCGCGAAGAGTTTTCCACCCTCGCGCACGGCGAAAAGCGCATTCCTTCCGCGCTCCCGCTCATTGGCGCGGCACGCGCCAGACCTCGAGCACGGGGCCGAGCGAGCGTGCGCGCAGCAGCCGCAGCGTGAAGTGCGGCCACGTGACGAGCTCATCATCGTTGAAGTGATCCGAGAGCTGGAAGAAGAGCTCGAGCTCGCTCGCCTCAGGGTCGGGGTCCGGCGAGAAGCGCGCCAGCCGCTCGCCCTTCGCCCGCAGCGCCTCGCGCACGCGCACCTGCAGCGGATGGTTCGTGCGCTGCTCGTAGACCTCGATCAGGAACAGCGCCGGGCCGAGCGACTCGAAGTACGCGGGCAGGTCGGCCGCGGCCGCGCCGCGCGGCGCGACCAGCCAGCGCAGGTCGTAGGTCGGCACGTCGAGCGCCCCCGGCTCCATGCGCGCCTGCCATGCGGTCCACGGGCTCAGGGGCAGCTTCGGCCGCTTGCCGTAGAAGAGCAGGCCGTCGGGCTTGCGCAAGAGCGGCAGGTCGAGCGCCGGCGGCGCCGCGGACACATACATCGTTTCCTCGCCGCCGCGCGCTTCGAACCACTGCGCAGCCTCGACCAACGTGTCGGGCCGGCAGCGCAGCCATGCGAGCTTGGCACACGCGCACGCCGGCAGCACGAGCGCGAGCCCACACCCAAGCGCGACTTTCTGCGCGCCGAGCCGCGCTGCCCAACGCTGCGCGCCCCACGCTGCGAACACGGCGAGGTAAGGCAAGAGCGGCAGCAAGAAACGCTCGTAGGTCCGCTCGAACAGCCCGATCGCGAGCAGGTATGGCAGCGCGAAGGCGAGCACCACCGCCAGCGCGCGTCGATCGACGCACTCGCGTTGGAAGAGAAGCGCCAGCGCCGCCAGCGAGAGCAGCACACACAGGAGCGGCTCGTAGTTCCACAGTGACTGGGCGATCACGGCGAAGCCGCGCCCGTAGAACTGCGACAGGTCGACCGCGTGCTCCGCGAGTCGCACCGAACCGCCTTCGACCTCGCGCGCCTGCCCGACGTGCTCGAACAGGAACGGGTAGAACAGCGGAATCGCCGCGAGCGAAAGCGCGACGGCGAAGAGCAGTCGACGATCGAGAAAGCGCGCTCCCCCACCGCGCAGCGCATGCGCGACGAGCGCCGAGAGCAGCACGGCGACACCGTAATGCAGCGAGCCGAGCGCGAGCGCCGTCGCCGCGGCCGCCAGCGCATACGCGCGCCACGAGCCGTCGCTGAGAAGCCGCAAGTGCGCGAGCACCGCCGCGAGCATCAGCGTCGCCGCAAACGCGTGCGGCCGCGCCTGCTGGGCGAAGCTCTGGTGCAGCAGGCTGGTCGCCATCAACGCTGCGGCGAACAGCGCCCAGCCGTCGCGCACGAAGCGCCGCGCGAGCAGGAACGTCAGCGGAATCGCGAGCGAGGCGACCAGCGCGACGAGGAAGCGCACCTGCACGTGCGTGTGTGCCGCCGCAGCGAGGTGACCCGCGAGATCGCGCGGCGCTCCCGGCCCCGCAGCCGGCGGACGCGCCGGCAGCCAGCGCGCAAGATCGGCGATGAGGTGCGGATACTGCTCGTCCGGCTCCTCGACCGCCGCCACGGTCCAGCCCTCGCGCACGAGGTCGACGTGCCCCGGAATGTCCGGGTCCGGCTCCTCCCACACCGGCACGCCGAACCCGAGCCCCGCGAGCCGCAACCCGAGGGTCGCGCACAGGAGCAAGCCGAGCACGAGCACGATGCGTCCGCTGCGCATGGGTGTCCCCAGTCTCCCCACCCGCACCCCCGATTGCCACGCCGACACACCCGCTTGCGCCCGGAATCCCGGCGCGGCAAACGTGGCGAGCGATTTCGTCTGCCATGGCCTTCCTACCCCGCCTCTGAATCAGCGCCTCGGCTCGGCGTGCCCGAGCCCCGCGTCCCACCGGACGCGCCGGACGGGCTCCCTAGGGATCCCGAACTGGGCGACGGTGATCCACCCCACCACCCTCGCCCCGCATGAAGTTCGACCACCTCGCTGCCGCCGAAGCCGTCGCCCTTGTCGCCCGCGAACACGCCACGCGCGTCGACGCCAGCGCCTCCTACCCCAAGGAAGTCGTCGAGGCTGCCCAAGCACAGGGCCTGCTCGGCCTGATCTCCTCCACGGACGTCGGCGGCCACGGCGCAGGGCCGCGTCAGGCGGCCGAGACCGTCGAGCGCGTGGCGCGCGAGTGCGGCTCTTCGGCGATGGTGCTCACGATGCACTACTCCGGCGCCGCCGTGATCGAGGCCCACGGCACCTCGGAGGTTCGCCGCGAGCTCGCCGCTGGCAAGCACGTCTCGACCCTCGCCTTCAGCGAGGGCGGCTCGCGCTCCCACTTCTGGGCGCCGACCAGCACCGCGCGCGCCGAGGCCGGCGACGTCGTGCTCGACGCCCGCAAGAGCTGGATCACCTCCGCGCAGCACGCGAGTGCCTACGTTTGGTCGAGCCGCCCGACGGCCGGAGGCGAGCTGTCGAGCCTGTGGCTCGTGCCCGCGCGCTCCAAGGGCCTCTCGGTCGATCGACCGTTCGACGGCCTCGGCCTGCGCGGCAACGACTCCGCGCCCGTGACCGCCGCCGGCGTGCGCGTCCCCGCGAGCGCGCGGCTCGGCGCCGACGGAGCCGGCTTCGGCATCATGATGCAGACGGTGCTGCCCATCTTCAGCGTGATGATTTCCGCCGGATCGATCGGCATGTGCGAGGCGGCCGTGGCGAAGACCGCGGAGCACGTCGGCAGCCAGCGCTATGAACACCTCGGCAGCTCGCTCGCGGATCTGCCGACGATCCGCGCCTACGTCGCGCGCATGCGCATCCAGACCGACATGGCGCGCACGCTGTGGCAGGACACGCTGGCGGCGCTAGAGACCGGCCGTCCGGACGCGATGCTGCGCGTGCTCGAAGTGAAGGCCGCGAGCGGCGAGACCGCGCGCGAGGTGCTCGACACGGCCATGCGCGTGTGCGGCGGCATGGCCTTCCGCAAGGACGTGGGCGTGGAGCGCCGCTTCCGCGACACGCGCGCCTCGCTCGTGATGGCGCCGACGTCCGACCAGCTCTACGACTTCATCGGCAAGGCGGCCTGCGGCCTGCCGCTCTTCTAAGAAGACGCCCCATGCCGCACTCCATTCGCCTCGGCGCCGTGGCCTACGACCCCAAGGTCGTCACGATCTGGGACGGCTTCGAGCGCTTCTTCGCCAGCCACGGCCTCGCGTTCGACTACGTGCTCTACACGAACTACGAGCGCCAAGTCGAGCAGCACTTCGCCGGCGCCTTCGACGTCGCGTGGAACTCGCCCCTCGCGTGGATCGAGACCGAGCATGTCGCGCGCGCCCGCGGCCGGCGCGCGAGCGCGATCGCCATGCGCGACACCGACTGCGATCTCGCCAGCGTGATCGCCGTGCGCGAGGACCGCCCCGTGCGCGCGCTCGCCGACCTCGCCGGCAAGATCGTCGGCGTCGGCGCGGGAGACTCGCCGCAGGCCACGCTGATTCCGCTCGAGCATCTCGCCCAGCAGGGACTGCTCGCTGGCCGCGACTTCGAGGTGCGGCGCTTCGACGTGCTCGTCGGCAAGCACGGCGACCACGTCGGCGGCGAGCGACTCGCAGCGCAGGCTCTCGCGCGCGGAGAGATCGACGCGGCCTGCATGATCGACGGCAACCACCTCGCCTTCTCCACGGACGGCACCCTGCCGCGCGGGACCACGCGCGTGCTCGCTCGGACGGGCCTGTTCGATCACTGCAACTTCACGGTGCTCGACGGTGCCGATGACGCTGCAATCGCGCGCTTCCGCGAGCTCCTGCTCGGCATGCGCTACGACGACGCCGCAGTGCGTCCGCTGATGGATCTCGAGGGACTCAAGGCCTGGCTGCCCGGCCGCACGAGCGGCTACGCGCTGCTCGAGCAGGCTTGCGAGCGCTCGCGTTGGCTGGCGCCGTTCCTGCACTCGATGGGAGCGGCCTGAGCGTCGTGCGCCGCGCGCTCGAGCTCGCAGGACTCGGCTTCGACCGCGGCGCGGGCGTGCTGCTCGCGCGCGAGCTGCGTCGTGCACAGGCCGGCGACGAGCTCGCGATCACCGGCGGCGCGCCGGATCTCGGCCTGCATCTCACCGCGTGGGCGCGCGCTGGAGGCCACGCTCTGGCGGAAGATCGCGGCATCTGGACGCTGCGCTTCGGACCGTCCACGCAGGCCCGGCGGCAGGGTGCCGAACGCGCCGGAGCGCCGTCGCCAGCATCCGTGGCTCGGCAAGCCCCGCCGCGCTGGGGACTGGCGGCGCGTGGCGCGCTCGTCGAGGCCGGAGGTGCAGGCCTCGACTTTCGACTCGACCGCGCGGACGAGGTCTGGTTTTCCGGCGCCGGCGAGCTCTACCGCGCTGCGGCGGCCGCGCAGTGGGATCCATCGGCCGACATCCCGTGGGACGCGCCGCTTGAGCATCCCGACGAGGTCGAGGACGCGCTCGTCTGCGTCCTGACCTATCTGATCGAAAACGAGACGGCCGCGCTGCTCGTGCCGGCGCGCTTCGCGACGCAGGTCCACCCCCACTTCCGCGAGGTCGTGCAGCTCCTCGCCCTGCAGGCCGCCGAGGAGGCGCGGCACATCGAGGTGTTCTCGCGCCGGGCCGCCCTGCGCCGCGGCGAGCTGGGGCTGTCGACGGTCGGAGGGCAGGCTTCGCTGCGCACCCTCGTGGAGGAGCCAGACTTCGCGCGCGCGGCCCTCCTGCTCAGCGTGCTCGGCGAAGGCACGTTCCTCAACCTGCTCGCCTTCCTGCGCGAGCACTCGCCCGACGCGGCCACCGCCGAGATCATGCGCAGGGTGAGCATCGACGAGGCGCGCCACGTCGCCTTCGCCATGGCGCACCTCGGAGAGCACGCGCGACAGGACGCGACCTTGCGCGCCCGACTCGCGGCGGCGATCGCGCAGCGCCATGACGCTCTGCGCGCGAGCGCCGGACTGAACGAGGAAGTCTTCGACGCACTGGTGCTGCTCGCGGCAGGATCCTTCGCCCCCGAGGCGATCGCGCAAGGGCACGCACGCGTGCAGGAGCTGCTCGGGCAGATGGACGCCGGGCGAAGGCTGCGGCTGCGCAAGCTCGGCTTCGACGAGCGCGATGCCGCCCTGCTGAGCGGCCTGCACACGCGCAACTTCATGTGAGCGGGCCCCGCGGCGCCGCTCGTCAGGCTCCGACGGCGAGGTCGGGATAGCGCGAGGCGATGCAGGGCGGGCACAGGCTGCCGGTGGCGTTGTCGGGCACGCGCTCGACCCACTGCGGGACCCAGTCCCAGGCCTCGTCGGGGCCAGCGCGGCGCACGCGGCGGCAATGGACGCACTGGTGGATCAGGCCGTGCTCGTCGAGCCACGGTCCGGGGTTCACCGGCTCGCGGCCGAGGCCCGGCGCGTGCGGGCGCTGCTGCAGTCGGGTGTGCAGCACCAGCAGTCCTTCGCCCTGCCCCACCGACTGGACCTCCATGCGGTAGAGCCGGAACATCTTCGGGCTCGAGCACTCGTACTCGCTCGTCCACGGCGCGCGGCCCTGGAGCGCGGACTGCAGGTGCGCGCGGTAGTACTCGCGCAGCGGGTTGCCCACGCCTTCGAGGAAGCTCGCGCCCTCGCACCAGCGCGAGGAGAACCCGCCGCCCGCGCCGTTCGAGCTGGCGAAGCGCTGCCACGCCGGGTTGACGTAGGCGATCGTCAGGTCGGCCCACAGCCCGCAGGCCGAGTCACGGCGCTCCTCGAGGCGCCGGGCGAGCGCTGGGTCGAGCAGGGTGAGGAAGGCGGCGCGCGTATGCGCGGGGTCTAGGATCGGCATGGGGGAGCACGTCGTCGCGCTGCGGGCCCGGACCGGATGGGCCGTGGGGCGCATGCGACTCGCGCTTTCTACGACAAGGGCCCCGCACCGGATGCTGCGCATCACTGCGTAGGACCGACCGCGCGCCACTCGGCCGCTCTCACGGACGCAGCCTGCGCGTGGCAATGCGACGCAACGGCGAACAACTCTCCGAAGGTCGCGGCACGAGCCGACCGATTCGTCGTGGCAGGTTCAGCTCGCGAGGTCGATGCAAGTCGCCGCGCCCCCGTCGTCGCGCTCGAGCTGGCCGCCGTGACAGCGCAGTCGACAGGGACTGCCCTTCTCGAACGTATCGAGCACGACCGGAGCGCGCCAGAGTGCTTCCACGCGCGCGAGCGTGTCCCCCGCGCGGGCAAAGTTCAGGTCGCGGCCCGAGTGGCGGTGCACGAGCCGCAGTCCTCGGCCGCGGTCGGCCTCGACAAGCTCGATGCAGGGCATGCCCCCCCACGCGAGCTCGGACAACAGCCGTTCCTTGACGTGTCGCGGATCGCGCTCGAGCGCCTCGCTGCCCTGCCCGCGTCGGGGCCGCGCGGGCGGCGGCAGCACGCCGGATGCGATGAACTCGGCGTCGACGAGCTCGTCCACGAACGACGCATCGTTGTGCAGGCTCCGCAGACGGAAGAGGTCCTCGCCGCGACGCTCGGCATGGCGCCAGAGCGCCAGCCCGAGCTTGTACGGGTTGATGCGGCCGGGAGCCTGCAGCGTGGCGCCGCTGTGGCAGTCCGCGAAGTCGACGATCTCGCTCGCATCGAGCACTCCGCCCGTCAGGATGCGGCTGTGCCAGAACGAGGCCCAGCCTTCGTTCACGATGCGAGTCAGACGCTGCGGCAGGAAGTAGCGCGCCTCCGCCAGCACGATGCCCGCGACGTCGCGCTCCCAGTCTTCGAGCGGAGCGTGTTCGACGAGCCATGCGAGCACGTCGTGCGTCGGCAGCGCCAGCGACTCGGAGCTCGCGCGCGCCCACAGTCGGCGCTGGTCGCGGTGCGGATCGAGCAGGTTGTCGAGGCACAGGACGCCGTCGAGGAATTGCTCGACGCGCTCGAGACCGTGCCGCTCCACATGCTCGCGCATGCGCTCGGCGTGGCGCGCCATCGTCGCGAGCATGCCGCGATCCGTTCCCGCAAACCACGTGTTGTGTCGGAAGAAGTCGGCGTGCCCGCAGACGTGCGCCATCACGAGCTTCTGCTCGCTCTCCGCGTTCGAGCGCACGAGCCACGCCACGACTGGATCGGTGTTGATCACCAGCTCGTAGATGCGAGCCTGTCCCCACCCGTGGGCCTTCTCCAGACGCTCGTACTCCATGCCGAAGCGCCACGACGGATAGCGCACGGGAAAACCACCGAGCGCAGCCAGCGCATGGACGTCGCTCGCATCGACGAGGTGAAACTCGAGCGGAAAGAAGTCGAGTCCGTGGGCGCGCGCGACGGACTCGATGCGGCGCGCCCAGTCCGCGAGGTGCGGAGGCAACGTCGTCGATCCGCGCGAGCGCGAGCCCATCAGCGACCGCTCCCGAGAAACGCCCGGATCGCGCCGAGCACTTCGCCGCGCTCGGCCACGCTGGCCGTGACGAGCCGCGGATCAGCGCCGAAGGCGAGGTCGAGGTCCTTCTTGAACTGGCCCGAGCCGTAGGCGCTGCGCACCTGCCCGTAGCAGAACTGGTTCACGCGCGGCAGGAGCTCCGTGCCGAGCAGCTCGACGCAGCGCTCGGTGTCCCGCGCCGACCAGTTGTCGCCGTCGGAGTAGTGGAACGGATAGACGTTCCACAACTCCTGCGGAAAGCGCTCGCGGATCACCTGCAGGCACAACTCATAGGCTGAGCTGATGCGCGTGCCGCCGGACTCGCGCACGTGGAAGAAGGTGTCGTGATCGACGAGCTTCGCGGCCGCGTCGTGGACGATGTACACGACCTCGAGGTTGCGATACTGGCTGCGCAGCCACGTGTCGATCCAGAACGCCTCGAGGCGCACGATCTCCTTCTGCTCGCGCCCCATCGAGCCCGACACGTCCATCATGTGGAAGACGACGGCGGAGCTGTGCGGCCGCGTCGCGGGCCGCGGTGCGCGAAAGCGCAGGTCGTCCTTCTCCGGGACCACGCGCGGCCGCGCAGGATCCCATGTGCCCGAAGCGACGGTGCGCCGCAGGGCTGCTGCGAAGGTGCGCCGCGCATGCCGCAGTGAGTCGGGTCCGCGCGAGCGCAAGCCTGAGTAGCGCGCGCCTTCGCTCTCGAGCTCCCGTCGTCCGCGCGGCTGAATATGGGGCAATCCGAGCTCGCGGCCGAGCATCTCCGCGAGTTCCTCGAGCTCGACGTCGACCTCGAGCGCGTGCTCGCCGACGACGTCGCCCGCGGCGCCTTCGCCCGCCTTGCCATCGCCGCGCGGCGAAGCGCCCTCGCTGCGCGCACCGCCGCCGGGCCCTTGGCCCTCGTCGCTTCCGGGCGCGAACTCGAAGCGCGGCAGCTCGACCTGCGGGATCGGCACGCTCACGGCCTGCTCGCCGACGCGCGCGATGAGCTCGGTGGTCGAGAGATAGCGCCCGAGGTCGGCGCGAATGCGCCCGCGAACGATCTCGCGGAAGCGTGCGCGGTCGGCCTCGATGCGATCCATGGCCTAGGCGGCCTCCAGCCCGCGCGAGCGCGGCGCCGTGCGCGCGAACAGGCTCGCCACCTGCGCCAGCAGCTCGTCCGCCGCGAGCTCGTCGTAGCCGAACTGCCGCACCAGCCGCGAGCGCAGTCGTGCGAGCTTCTCGCGCGCCTCGGGATCGACCACGTTCGTCTCGCCCCCGACGAGCTGGATCGTGTCGCGCGCGTCCTCGAAGGCCTTCTGCTCGAGCGCGCGCAGGAGACGGCGATTCGAGCGCCATTCGAACGAGCGTCCTTCGCGCTGCAGCTGGGCAACGAAATTGAGCAGTTCGACGCGGAAGTCATCGCGTCGCGCATCGGCGATCTCGAGCTTTTCTTCGATCGAACGCATCAATCGCTCGTCGGGAGCCAGCGGCCGGCCGAAGGCGTCGGGCACCTTCTCGCGCGTCGCGTGGGCGCGCACGTTGTCGACGTACTTGGCGCACAGGCGATCGAGCGCCTCGCCATCGGCGGCGAGAGCGGCCTGAACCTCCTCGCGCGCCAGCTGCTCGTGCTCCTCGCGCACCAGCCCGACGAGCTGGGCGTAGCGTCGGCGCGTCTCGTCGCTGGAGACGAGACCCGAGTGCGACAGGCCGCTCTCGAGGCTCGCGAGGATGTCGAGCGCGGTCACAGTCGAGCGTTCGCCGACGAGCGCGGCCGCGATGCGATCCTGCACGTAGCGCGGCGAGACGCCGCACAGTCCCTCGCGCGGCGCTTGCTTGCGCAGCTCGGCCGCCATCTCGGGCCCATGCCCCGGCACGCTCTCGCCGTCGTACAGCCGCGCCTTGCGCACGATTCCGAGCCCGCCCTGCCGCGGCTCCTCGAGCCTCGTTAGCACGGCCCACAGCGCCGCCATGCGTAACGCGTGCGGCGCGATGGTGCGACCCTTCAAGCGCGATGCGTGGAACGTGCGCTCGTAGATGCGCACCTCGTCGGAGACGGCGAGGTTGTACGGCACGTCGATCTTGATCGTGCGGTCGCGGAAAGCCTCCATCAACTCGTTGGATGCGAGCTTGCGGTATTCGGGCTCGTTGGTGTGGCCGAGGATCACCTCGTCGATCGAAGTCTGCGCGAACTTGCGCGGCTTGATCGCGTGCTCCTGCGACGCGCCGAGCAGGTCGTAGAGGAATGCAACGTCGAGCTTGAGCACTTCGATGAACTCGAGCAGACCGCGGTTCGCGACGTTGAACTCCCCGTCGAAGCTGAAGGCGCGCGGGTCCGAGTCGCTGCCGTACTCGGCGAGCTGGCGGTAGTTGACGTCGCCGGTGAGCTCCGTCGAGTCTTGATTCTTCTCGTCCTTGGGCTGGAACGTGCCGATGCCGATGCGCTCTTCCTCGGAGAGCACCACGCGCCGCACGCGCACGTGCTCGATCGCGCGCGACCAGTCGCCGCAGTGACGCCGCAGGAGCTCGCCCATCCAGTGGCGCGAGACGGGATCGAGCTCGCCCTCGATGCGCAGCGTCCACTCGCGGCGCAGGTCCCGGTTGAGGCGGCGCTCGACCTCCGCGCGGGCTTCGCGCGGCAGGAGCAGCAGCGGATCCTGTCGCATCGGCGAAGGATGGCGCTCGCCATCGATCTCCCACTCGAAGGTGTAGAGCGCCCCATCGTCGGTGCGCGAGTGATGTTCGAGTCCGCGCTTCAGCAGGCGCACGATCGTGCTCTTCGCGGAACCGACCGGACCGTGCAGCAGGATCACGCGCCGCTCGGGCCCGAGCCCGAGCGCTGCCGCACGCAGGGTCGCGACGAGCTGCTCGATCGACGCATCGAGCCCGTAGACCGCATCGCGCCCGCCGCCGAGTGGATCGTCGAACAGCTTCCAGCGTCGCCGCGCCCCGCGCTCGCGCGAGGGTTCGCTGCCGAAGTGCGCGAGCATGTCGACCATGCGCTGGAAGGCGTTGCGCGCGAGCGCAGGGCGCGTCTCGAGCAGGGCGAGGTACTCGGCGAAGCTGCCCTCGAAGGTGAGCTTGCGGCGCTGCTCGGTGTCCTGCGCGCGCAGGGCGAGGTCGAGGAGAGACGGTTGGGGCTCGTGCATGGGTGGACGGGCCCGCGCGCGGGGTCGGCGCGGCGGGACTTGGCCCACGTCTCTTCGGGCGCCCGAGCGCGCGGTCTTGCGCCCTAGCCCCGGGAAATGCGTTCCACCCCGTGCCCCCATGGAGCGCCGGGGCCGCCCGGGCTACCCTCGTTCCCCATGTCGCCCCGCCGCCGCGGCCTCGCTCCCTTCCTGCTCGCGCCGCTGCTCGCGGCCTGCTTGGCCTCCTGCCCCGAGCCCGCGGGAACCCCGCCGAGTCCGACGCCGTCCCCGGTGCCGGCGCCGAAGGCCGCCGCCGACGTCGCCTTCGACTCCGCGCGCGCCTGGCGCGATCTGGAAAAACAGGTCGGCTTCGGTCCCCGTCCCGCGGGCAGCGCTGCGCTCGACGCCACCCGCGCGTGGCTCGAAACGGAGCTGCGCGCCGCCGGGCTCGAGCCGCGCCGCGAGCCGTTTCGCGCTCCGACTCCGCGCGGAGAGGTCGACTTCGCGAACGTCTACGCGGACCTTGCGGCACGCAGCGGAGACGCGCAGGCGCCGCTCGTGATCCTCGTGTCGCACTTCGACACCAAGCGCATGGACTTCCCCTTCGTCGGAGCCAATGACGCAGGCTCGAGCACCGCGACGCTGCTCGAGCTCGCGCGCGGACTGGCCGCGGCCGGACCGCGCGATGTCGCGCTGCGCTTCCTGTTCGTCGATGGCGAAGAGGCGATTCGCCCGCAGTGGGTCGACCCGGACAATCGCTACGGCAGCAAGCACCACGCGGCGCAGCTGAAGGTGCGCGGGGAGCGCGAGCGCACGAAGGCCGTGATCGTGCTCGACATGTGCGGCGATCGCGACCTGCGCTTCCATCGCGATCCCTATTCGACGGCGTGGCTCTCGGAGCTCGTGTTCGCGGCCGCGCGCCGCGAAGGCCTCTCGGCTCACGTCGACGGTCCGCGCGACGCGATCGCCGACGACCACCTCTCGTTCCTCGAGGTCGGAGTGCCCGCGCTTGACCTGATCGACTTCACTTACGGTCCCGACAACTCGTGGTGGCACACCCACGAGGACACGCTCGACAAGTGCAGCGAGCGCAGCCTCGCGATCACGGCGCAGGTCGTACTCGCGGCCTTGCCGGATCTCGAGGCGCGGCTCGCGAATCGGCGCTGAGAGCGCGCTGCGGCGACGCTACAACTCGAGCTTGGCGTCCGCGCGCGCGCTGCCGGCGCGCGTCGATCGAACCTCGACGCGCACCTCGGCAGCCGGCTCCGCGGACAGGAACAGCCGTAGGCGCAGGCGTTCCCCGCCGCTGAGCTCCGGCAGCGTCACGCGCGCGCCACGCCCCGCGAGCGAGCGCGACTCCCCGTCCACGATCGATGCGGCGGCGACGACCCGCGCGCCGCTGACGAGGAGCTCGGGGCCGCCGAGAACGCCGAGTTCGCGTGCGCGCACACTCGCGGTCGGCAGGCTGCCGCCGTTCGCGAGCTCCAGATCGACGCTCCACTGCGAGGGCGCGAGCGCTGCCACGGCAGGAGCCGAGAGTTCGACCCTCGGCAGCGCGCGGGCCACGTGCAGCACACTCGCGAGTACGCTGCGCGCGAGGCGCGGGATCTCGGCCACGCGCGGCAGCGCGAGCGGGCCGCCGCTCTCGAACGGACAGGGTAAGGTCGCGACGAACGCGCCGCGCTCGCCGTAGGCGAAGCGCAGGAACGAACCCGGCGCGCGCTCGATGCCTTCGAGCCCGCGCGCGCCGAGCGCGTCGCACAGCTCGCCCTGCACGCGCACGTCGGCATCGGGCCACGAGCTCGCCATGGGCCGCTCCGGCACCTGCCGCGCGAGCACCAGACAAGCGGAGACGTTCGGACGCGCCACGAGGAACTCCGCCAGCGCGCGCGACTCCGGCTCGGACAGCGGATAGGGCCCGGCCCCCGCTTCCGCGAGCGGATCCCAGCCGGCCGGGAAGTTGCAGTCGAGGTCGACACGCCGCGGCGCGAGCGAGAGCGTGCCCGCATCGAGCGCCGCGATCGCCTGCGAGCGCAGGTCCGGGTTCAGCGCAGGCACGACGTGCACGACCACGCGGCCGAGCAGCTCGCGCACCGGACCGTCGCGGCGCGCGTCGGCGACGATTTGGCGCACGAGCGAGAGCGAGAGCTCGGTGCCGAAGAGGTCCTCGCGGCCGAGCGCGGCCACGAGCAGCACCGCGGGCCGCGAGCCCGGGGCATCGCCTTCGAGGCGCGCGAGCGTCACGAGCGGCAACTCCAGTCCCGACGCGCTGCGACCGAGCGACTCGACGCGCACGAGGTCGGGATGCTTCGTGGCGAGTTCCTCGAGCACCAGCGCGAGCCGCCGCGGCGTGCAGTAGCCCTCGGCCTCCGCCTGCGCGGGCGGCACGGCCTCGGGTGCAGGTTGAGGCACAGGCTGGGGCGCGGGATCCTGCGCGAGCGCCGCGAGGAGCGCGAGCCACGCGCTCACGGCCGCACCTCGGTGCGCACCGGATTGCACCACGGCGCCGCAGCGCGCAGCGCGAGCGACGAGCCCTCGGGCACCAGCACGACCCACTCGCGCTCGGCCGAGCTCTCGCCGCCAGCCAGCGTGCCGAGAGCGTCGAGCTCGCGGCCCGCGAGCAGCTGCTGTCCGTCCTCCAGGACGCACTCGAGCGACACACCGACCTGCGCGCGCACCGCGGAACGCGCCGCGAGCGACGTCGGCAGGCGCCCCACGTTGCGCACGCGCGCGCGCAGGGTCACGATGCGTCCGTCGCGCTCCGCACGCACCTCGAGCTCGAGCCGGGGCGCGCCCTGCGCGAGCCCGAGAGCGAAGCGCTCGATGCCGCCGAGCGCGCGCGCGAGCTCCGACGGCGGCGGATTTTCGATGGTCCACGGCTTCCAGCCGCCGATGCGCACGCGCGTGCCGCCGAGCAAGTGCGGCGTCCACGGCACGAACGCGGAGCCTCCCGTCACGTCGTCGAGGTACGGACGCCAGCGCGCATCGCGCTCGAGCGGCGGGCGCGCACCCTGCGACGGCTCGCGCTCGAAGCGCGCGTCGAGCGCCGGTCCGCGCGAATTACGGGCCACCGCGGGCCCCCACGGCGCGAGCTCGAGCGAGAGCGCTCCGCCGACGACCGCGAACCAGTCCTGCGCCACGCCGCCCTCGTCCGCCAGCCGCGCCGCGCGCCGCGACAGCGCCTGCGGCTGCGCACGCCCCGTTGCCGTGCGGAACTCGCGCACGCACAGCTCGTACAGCGCCCGATCCGGCGCAGCCCAGCTCTCGATCGCCGCCGTCCCACCCGGACCCGCGAGGAAACCGTGCGAACCCTGCAGCGAGAGCACCGCGAACACACGCCGCTCGAGCACGAAATCCGCGAGCGCGCGCGCAGCAGGCTGCGACAGGGGCAACGCTCCCGTCGTCGGATCCGCGGCCGGCCGCTCGAGCGGAAAGTTGCGCTCGAGCACGACGCCGCCGGGACCGTCCTCGTTGTAGCGGCCGTCCCCGTCGTCATCGCGGCCCTCGGGACGCAGCGCGAGCCGCGGAGCGTCGAGCGGGCCCGCCGGAACGAGGAAGCGGTCGTCGTCGGAGAGCACCCACGCGCCCGCGGGATCCTCGACCAACATCGAGAGCACGAGCCCGTCGCCGTCGAGGTCCTCGGGGCCATCCTCGTCCGCGCTGCCGTCGCGATCCGAGTCGACCGGCGTGCCGTCGCCGCCGTCGCCGCGCTGCTCCGCGAGGTAGCGCTCCAGCGCAGCGCGCGCGGCGCACGGGATCACGACCACGCTGACATCGGGCCCGAGCGGACTCGCGGGAGAGCCGAGCGCTCGCGCGCAGGCGACGGCCGCCTCCGAGCCCGCGAGCGAGATGCCGTCGAAGCCGCCGAGCACGAGCAGCGTCGGACGCAGCTCGCGCTCGACCGGACCCGCGCTCGCGATCTCGAACGCGCTCACGCCCGCGGCCACGAGCGCCGGGTGCGCGAGCCGCGCGATGCGCGCGCCCTCGAGCGCAGCGGCCTCGTCGAGCGAGCGCTCGAGCTCCTCGCACGTGCGGTAGCGCGGTTCCTGTCCAGCGCGGGCGACACCGGCTCCAAGAGCGAGCGCGAGCGCGACGAGGCGCAAGAACGGGCGCGGCGAGGCCATGCGGGCGGCCATCTTATCGGCGCGCCCCGGGCATCGAGTCCAACTCCAAGTGGAGACCGGCCTGCGGACCAAGCCGCGGCACGCGCCGAGGACCGTTCGGTCCGCGATCGGCGCAGGAACGCCGCAACCCACGCGCCCCAAGCCCGCGAAACGCGCAGCACTCCGCCGCGGGCCGTGGCGAGGGAGGTTCCCCCGCGACGGCCGCGCAGCGCGCGCTCAGGCCTCGGGCTCGACGGTCTGCGGCTCGATCTCGCCTGCGAGCTGCGGCTCGATCTCGTCTGCGAGCGGTCGCTCGACTTCGGCAGCGACCGAGGCCCCCGCCGCGGGCTGGATCACGTACTCGACCAGCGGCTCGTCGTCAACCGGCACGACCATCGGAGCCCCCTCGCTCGGGCTCTCCTCGGGCTGCGCCGCAACGCCGCTCGTGATCTCGGGCACGAACTTCTCGACGTCCTGGAACTGCACGGACACCCACGACGACACGCCCTTCGTCTCCATCGTGATGCCGTACAGGCGATCGCAGGCGCCCATGGTGCCCTTGTTGTGGGTCACCACGACGAACTGCGACTGCGCACGGAAGGTCGAGATCATGCTGAGGAAGCGACCGACGTTCGTCTCGTCGAGCGCCGCATCGACTTCGTCGAGCACGCAGAACGGGCTCGGACGGGCGCGGAAGACGGCGAACAAGAGCGCGAGCGCCGTCATCGTGCGCTGGCCGCCCGAGAGCATGCGAATCGGGAGCATCTCGCGGCCCGGAGGACGCGCGGAGATCTCGACGCCGGCCTCGAGCGGGTCGACGCCCTGCTCGATGGCGAGGTCGGCCTTGCCGCCTTGGAACAGCTGGCGGAACAGATCGTTGAAGTGCTTGCGCACCTCCTCGAAGGTCTGTTCGAACAGCCGCTGGCTCTCGAGGCTGAGGTGCGCGAGCGCATCGGCGAGCAACTTGCGCGACTGCTCGATGTCCCTTCGCTGGCCCGTGAGGAAGTCAAAGCGCGCCTGCGACTCGGAGAGCTCGGCCACCGCATCGGTGTTGACCGGACCGATGGCGTCGAGCGCGCGCTTGAGTTCCGCCACTTCCTGCTCGAGTCCGTCGAGCGCGCCGCTCTCGGCGAGCTCAGTCTCGGGCTCGAATCCATCGAGCAGCTCGGCCTCCGAGATGCCGAGATCTTCGCGCGTGCGCACCACCAGCTCGGCGGCGACGAGGTCGATCTTCTGGGCGTCCATGCGGCGCTCCGAGAGCTCGCCGGCGAGCGACTCGAGCTCGCGCGTCACGGCGTCGACACGCGCGCGGAACACGCTGACGGCCTCGCGGCCGGCGGCTTCGGCTTCGCGCAACTCCTTGAAGCGCGCCTCGGACGCCGCGCGCTCGACGAGCACCTCGTCGCCGCGCGCGCGCACGCGCGTCGCCTCGGACACGGCCGCCTTCGCGGCTTCCGCCTGCTCGCGCGAGAGCCGCGCCGAGCGCTCGAGCTCCGCGCGCGCCTCCGACAGGCCGCGATCGAGGTCGCGCACGCGAGCGTGCAGCGTCCCGAGCTCGGCGTTCTGGCGGATGACGACGCTTTCCGCCGAGCTCGCGCTCGACTGCAGCGTCTCGATGCGCGTCTCGAGCGCCACGCGCTCTGCGTCGAGCACGGCGAGCTTCTCGTTCTCGCGCGCGAAGTTCGCCTGCGCCGTCGCATGACGCTTCTGAGCGCCGGCGAGCTCGGACTCGAGCCGGCGCTGGTCGGCGAGAATCGCCTCGTGCTCGCGCGCGAGTTGACCCGCCACGCGGCTCAAGTCAGCGATGCGCGCCTTGGCGGTCTGCGCCTGCGCGCGCGCGTCCGTCAGCTGCTGGCGACGGCGATCGCACTCCGACTGCGCGTGCGCGCGGCGCTCCGCCACGACGCGGCGCTCGCCTGCGATGCGCTCGAGCTCGGTGCTCTCCTCGCGGATCGCCTTCTCGATGCCCTCGAGCTCGCGCGCGAATTCCGCGGCAGTCGCGCGGCGACCGACGGCGCCCTGCGTCACCTCGCGGTGACCGCCGAAGACACCTGCGGCGCTGACCAAGTCGCCCGCGGGCGTGACGAAACGCCACTGCGGGTGCTCGCGCACGAGACCGAGCGCGAGCTCGAGTTCCTCGACCACGAGCACGTCGCCGACGAGCAGCGCGGCGAGCGGCTCGAAGCCGCCGCTGCACTCGAGTTCCTCGAGCAGACGCGGGAACGGCGCGAGCGCGGCGTCGCGCTTGGCCTGCTCGCGCGCGCCGATTCCGCCGGGCACGTAGACGCGCACCTGTCCGGACTTGCGTTCGGAGAGCCAGCGCAGCATGCGGCCGGCGAGCTCCGGATCCTCCGTCACGAGCCCGAGCGCCGCCGGGCCGAGCGCAGCGTCGAGCGCGCGCGCGAGGCGCGTCGAGGTGCGCAGGTGGTCGGCGACGAGTCCCTTGAGCTGCGCGGGCTCGCACGGGCCTTGGCCGCGGCGCGTGCCTTCGAGCAGCGCGCGCGCACCGGCCTCGAGGCTCGAGCGCTCGTGCTCCATGTCCTTGAGCGTGTCGATGCGGCTCGACAGGCGCGCGCGCTCGACCTCGTGCTTCGAGCGGGCCGCGCGGCGCTCCTGCTCCTCGCGCTCGAGCGCCTGCTGCCCGGCCTGCAGATCGCGCAGCGAAGTCTCAGCGACGCCGAGATCGTTCTGCGCGTCGATCACACGCCCTTCGGCCGAGGCTTGGTCGGCCTGCAGGACCTCGACCTCCCGGCCCGACTCTTCCATGCGCAGCTGCGCGCGCTGCAGACGCTCGGACAGGCTCGGGCGCGACAGCTCGATCGTGCGCTCGAGGTTCTGCGCCGCGGTGCGCTCGTTGAGGTGCGAGAGCACGATCTGGTTCTGGCGCTCGCACGACGAGCGCAGCTCGCGCTGCATGTTGCGCGCTTCGCGCAGCGTCACTTGCTCGCCATCCGCGGCACTGCGCGACTGCGAGAGCTGCTCTTCGATCGCCGCCGCGCGCGCGCGCACGTCCGCGATCTCGGTCCCGCGCGACTCGACCACGCGCCCGAGCTCCTCCGCCCGACGCGCCTCGCCCTCCGAGCTGCGACGCAGGTCCGCGGCGCGCGACTCGAGCTGCCGCTGGCGTTCCGCGCACTCGCTGTCCTCGCCGACGAGGCGGCGGATCTCGCCCGAGAGGCGATCGATCTCGGCCGAGATCGTCTCCTGCTCGCGCTCGCGCGCGCTGACATCGGTTTCGCCGTCCGCGCGCAGGCTCTTGAGTTGCTCGCAGCGCGCCTCGAGGGCCGCGATCTGCTCGGACAGGCTCGCGAGCGCGCTGCGCCCCTCGTGCAGGCGATGCTTGAGGTAGCGCGAGCGCTGGCCCTTCCACAGGTCGCGCGCGGCGACGAAGCGCTCGGCCTTGCCCGCCTGAATCTTGAGCGAGCGCACGCGGCTGCCGAGCTCCTTCAGCACGTCGTCGAGGCGCACGAGGTCGGCCTCGACGCGCTTGAGCTTGACGTCGGTCTCCTTGCGCTTGACCTTGTAGCGGCTGATGCCCGCCGCCTCCTCGAAGATCGCGCGGCGATCGAGCGAGTTGGCCGAGAGCGCTGCGTCGATCTTGCCCTGTTCGAGCACGGAGTAGCCGCGGCTGCCGAGGCCCGTGTCGAACAGCATGTCGCGCACGTCCTTTAGGCGCGCGCGCTCGCCGTTGATCAGGTACTCGCCCTCGCCCGAGCGATACACGCGGCGCGAGATCGCCACCTCCGAGCCCTGCTGCGCGATCGTGCCGCAGGTGTTGTCGAGCACGAGCGTGACTTCGGCGACGTTCATCGGCGGGCGCGAGACCGAGCCCTTGAAGATCACGTCCGTCATCTCGCCGCCGCGCATCGACGTCGGGCGCGTCTCGCCGAGCACCCAGCGCACGGCGTCGACGACGTTCGACTTGCCGCAGCCGTTGGGGCCGACGATGCCCGTGAAGGCGTCGTTGAAGTTGAGCGTGGTGCGATCGGCGAAGGACTTGAAGCCGAACAGTTCGATGCGTTGCAGTCGCATGGTCAGCGGGTGGGGCCGCTCGCGCGCTCGCGCGCGGGCGCTTCCGGGGTGCGGATCTCGGGGTCGAACAGGTGGGACTCAGCGGAGCTCGCGACGGGCACCGGTGCGCTCTCGCGCTCGCCGGTGTCCTCGCGCAGTCGATCGAAGCGGCGCCAAGACTCGACGAGCGACAGCGGGCCGCCGCGCGACGTGTCCTCGGGCAGGGGATGCAGCGCCCCGACCTCGACGGTCGAGAGCAGCACGGCTTCCGCGGACCACGGCGTGCGCCCGTGCACGGGCGAAAGCCGGTAGCCGGCTACGTAGGGTGCGCGCGATGCGGCCGGGAGCGCGTCTCCGAACAGCAGGCGCTGAGCGTGCTGCGGCAGCGCCGCGTCGAGCTCCGCGAAGCGCGCGCGCGCCTGCTCGCCAAAGTACGGCGTGAGCACGACGGCGATGCGCTTCGCGTCGCCCGCGCGCTGCAGGGCCTCGGCCAGAAATCCCACCAGTCGCGCGCCCTGATCCGGCCGCACGTCGCCGTCGCCGAGCGTCGCCAGCGCCTCGCGCAGGCCGACCGGCGTGACCGCGTAGGCGAGCCGCCCGCGCAGGTCGCCGGGCTTCGAGCCCCGCGTGCGACGCTGGAATGCCGCGAGCTCGGCGAGCGCATCGACGGCCGCGGTGACCGCGCCCGAGAGCAGTTCGAGCACGCGGTCCTCGCGCCACGGTCCCGCGCGCAGCGCGATGCGCGGCAGGTTGAGCGCGACCGCGCCGCCACACGTGAGCGTCGCGCGCTCGTGCGCGTGGCGATGCAGGCCCGGACCGACGCACTGCACCGCGTCCGTGCCCCACGTCGGGACGAGCCGTCCCGCGAGCAAGAGCGACTCCACGGCCGCGAGGTACGCGGGCTCCCCGCCGCGATCCTCGATTCTGCGCGCGAGGTCCGAGTGATCGATGAAGAGCCGCGGCGCGAGGCCCACGTGCGGCAGCGCGGCCAGCGCCTCGATCAGGCGATCCGTCGCCGCCTGCGAGCGCGCGCCGCCGCCGCCGACCTGCAGGTCGAGCGAGCGGCCCGCCGCGCTCGCGCATGCGCACAGCGCGCGCAGCCACGTCTCGAGCGCCGAGCCACGCGAGCTCGCGCACAGCGGTGCGAGCAGCGCCGAGGCGTCCTCGAGCACGACCCCGTGCGCAACGTCGCGCGCCACGAGCGCGAGCTCGTCGAGCACGTCGTAGGGAGCATCCGCCTGCGCGCCGCCGGCCTGCAGCAGCGTCGCCGGCACCGCGCACCACAGCGCCTGCTGCGGGCGGCCGAGGTCGAGCACGTGCAGATCGCCGGCGAGGTGCGCGCGCGCGCTCTCGTCGCCCAAGACCTCGTGCAACGCGAAGCGCCGCAGCACGTCGCCCGCGATGCGCTGGTGAAGCCCGCGCTCGGCGAGCTCCTCGCCCTGCGGCGCGCGCGCGGGATCGAGCGGCGCATCTTCGTGCGCGAGCGCGTTGCGCAGGTCGAAGCTCGGCAGCCCATAGGAAACCTGCCGGCGCAGCGCGGCGGACAGGCCGAGGTCGAGCAGCTCGTTGTCGACGAGCTCGCGCACGAGCGCCGTCGACACCTGCCGCCAGCGCGCCGCGAACACGCGCTCCTCGACGCGCGTCGCCACCTTCTCGGCGAGCTCGCGCGGCAGCTGCGCCTCGTTGATCAGCGCCGCCACGATGCGCACCTTGCTCCACGGCTGCGTGCGATCCTTGGCCTGCACCTCGACGCGCTGCTTGCCCGCGCCCTCGCCGTCGTGCACCGACAGCGCCTCGCGCGCGCGCGCGCGCCGGTCGCGGTAGAGGATGTACGCCTTGGCGACGTTGGCGCGCCCGAGCTCGATCAGCGCCTGTTCGACCAAGTCTTGGATCTCTTCGATCCCCGGCAGCGCGGCGCCCGGCGGCGAGTCCGCGCCGTAGCGCCCCTCGAGCGTGAGCGTGACCACGCCCGCGATCTCGCCCGCGAAGCCCGGATCGACCTCCCCCACGGCCTCGAGGGCCTTGGAGACGGCCGCGTCGATCTTGCGCGCGTCGAAGGGCACCTCCCGACCGTCGCGCTTGCGCACGCGCGTCGGCACCCTACGAGCCCTCCGGGCGGCGCTGCTCGAGGATCGGCTTCAGCTCGTCGAGGAACTGCGCGACGTCCTTGAACTCGCGGTACACGCTCGCGAAGCGCACGTAAGCGACCTGATTCAGGCCCTTCAGCTCCTCCATCACGAGGTTGCCGATCACGGAGCTCGGCAGCTCGCGGTCGTACTCCTCTTGGCAGCGCGCCTCGATGCGCGCGGCGGCCTTCTCGAGCTCCTCGGTCGAGACCGGCAGCTTCTCGCAGGCGCGCATCATCCCCTGCAGCACGCGCTCGCGCTCGAACCGCACCCGCTCGCCATTCTTCTTGATCACCCGCAGCGGCGTCTCCTCGACGCGCTCGTAGGTGGTGTAGCGCAGGTAGCACTCGAGGCACTCCCGGCGGCGGCGGATCGAGGCCCCTTCGAGGGCGGCGCGGGAGTCGACGACTCGGTCGTTGTCCTGCTTGCAGCGCGGGCACTTCATAGGGCGTTCCGGCGGGGCCGGGGGACGCAGATCCTACAACATCTTGTGTCTGGACGGGGAGCCCCGACCGACCGGCTGCGCCCCCCCGCCGGAGGTCATTTCCCGAGGCAGAAGCGCGCGAACAGGGCGTCGAGCACGTCCTCGGGGCTGGTGTGGCCCGCGATCGCGTCCAAGGCGTCGAGGGCCGCGCGCAGGCACTCCGCCACGAGGTCGAGCGGCCCCTGCGACGCGAGCAGCGCCCGCGCCTCCGTCACACTCCCTCTCGAGCGCCGCAGCGCCTCGACATGCCGCTCGGAAAGCTCGCGGGCGCTGCCGGCGGCCGTGGGACGGCTGGCGAGCTCCGCCTCGACTGCCCGAGCGAGCTCCGCGAGCCCGCGTCGCTCGAGCGCGCTGGTCGCGAGCCCCGGTCCGGAAGCCGGCGTGCGGTCGCACTGGGCGCGCACGAGCAGCTCGCCCGCGCCGCAGGCCGGCGCGGCCTCGCGCGCGTCGTACACGCGCAGCGCCAAGTCCGCCGCGAGTCGCTCGTGCTTCCCCACGCGCTGCGCGACGCGATCGGGGTGCTCCGGTTCGAGCGCCAAAAACTCCGCGCTCTCCCCCGCCGTGTCCACGAGCTCGCACTCGAGCGTCGGCAGGCGCCACGTGCCTCGCAGCGCATCGCGCGTCGTGCCCGCGCGCTCGCTGACGAGCGCCGCGCCGCCGACGAGCGCGTTGAACAGCGCGCTCTTGCCCGCGTTCGGCCGCCCGACGAGCACGACGCGCGGGCGCGCAGTGCGCCGCGTGCGCTCGCGCTCCCAGCCGAGCGCGACCTCGAGCTCGTCCTCCACCTCGCGCGTGCGCTCGCGCAGCTCCTCGAGCGGAACGTGCCCTGTGTCCGCCTCGTCGAAGTCGAGGCTCGCCTCGCACAGGACGCGCAGGTCGAGCAAGCGCGCGCGCAGCGACGCGAGTCGCTGCGAGAGCCCGCCGAAGAGCAGCGCGGTCGCGGCCCGCCGCTCGGCCTCGTCGTGCGCCTGCACGAGCTCGAGCACGCCTTCGGCCTGCGACAGGTCGATGCGCCCGCTCTCGAAGGCGCGACGCGTGAACTCCCCGGGAGCCGCCAACTCCGCTCCGAGCGCGACGAGGCGCGCCAGCGCAGCCGCGAGCAGCGGCGGCGAGCCCGGCAGGTGCAGCTCGCACACGTCTTCGCGCGTGAATGAGCGCGGCCCGGGCATCGCGAGCGCGAGCACGGGCTGCGAGCCTTCACCGTCGTGCAACCGCCCACTCCACGCGCCGCGCGACGCGAGCGCGCCGACATCGGCGAAGCTCGTGCACGCGCGCACCACTTCGAAGGCGCGCGGACCCGAGACGCGAATCACGCCGCGCGCGCCGGGCCCCGGCGGCGAGGCGATCGCCGCGATGGTGCTCCGGCGCGCCATGGCTCTACTTGCGCTTGCCGCCCTTGCCGCGCGAGGCCTCGGCCGCGCGCTGCGCATCCTCGGCGCGCGCCATCATCTTCTGCATCCACGACTTCTTCTCCTGCCCCGGAGGCGGGAGCGAGTCGTCGATCGGCCAGATCTTCTTGACCACCGTCATCTCGAGGATGCCGAGGCCCGACTGCACGATCATGTAGAGCGAGAGGCCGGAGGCGTAGTTGTAGAGGAAGATGCCCATGATCGCGGGCATCCACATCATCATGCGCTGCATCTTCGCGGCCTGCTCGTCGGTCGGGACCGGCATCAGCTTCTGCTGCCAGATCCACAGCACGATCATCAGGATCGGCAGCAGATTGAAGCTCTCAATCACGCCGATCAGCGGCAGGTGCGTGTCGAGGTTGAGCATGAGCATCGCGTCGGGCTTCGAGAGGTCCTCGATCCACAGCGCGAAGGGTGCGTGGCGCAGCTCGAACGCCGTGCGCAGGCACGCGTAGAGACCGAAGAACACCGGCATCTGAATGAACATCGGCAGACAGCCGCCGAGCGGCGGCGTCAGCCCTTCGCGCGCGAACAGCTCCTGCTGCAGCTTGCGCATCTTCACGGGATCGTCCTCGTGGCGCTTCTTGATCGCGTCGAGCTCGGGCTGGAAGCGCTTCATCTTCTTCTGGAAGCGCGCCATCGCCGTCTGCGAGCGGCGGTTGATCGGATAGAGCAGCAGGCGCACCACGAGCGTCAGCAGGATGATCGCCACGCCCCAGTTGCCCACGATTCCATGGAAGAAGCGCAGGATGCCGACGAGCACGGCGCCGAGTCCGGCCAGCGAGAACAGGCCGCAGAAGCTGCCGATGTCGCCGTCGACGAGCGCCTCGAAGTCGGCGTGCTCGGCGTACATGACCTGCGTGTCCTTGGGACCCGCGTAGAGCGCGTAGGGATAGCTGCGCGTCTCGCCCTTCGGCGGCAGGTCGAGCTCGACCACCACGTCGGTGACCACGAACTTCCACTGCTCTTGCGCCTTCTCCGGATCGGCGCGGCCCGCGGCGTCGTCGTACAGGCGCCGCCAGCGCGCGCTCGTCATCGAAGCGCGCGTCGTGTCGCTCGCGCCGCGCATCAACACGGCGAAGTAGTGGTTGTGCACGCCGGCGAACGAGAGCTCGTCGAACGGCACCTCGAACGTATTGCCGCGCTCGCGCCCCGCGTCCTCGCGCGGCACGCTCTGCGCGACCGGCAGCATCGCGCGCCGCGGCAGATCCTCGCTGGTGCGCCCGGCCGCGATCGCCTGCGGATCGACGTAGAAGCGGTCGGCCGAGTCCTGCGGCAGGATCTCCGCCGGCGTGAACGCGTAGCCAAGGCGCCGCGCGCCCTCGAGCGACTGGTTCTCGATCGCGAGCTCGACGTCGATGCGATAGGTGCCCGGGTTGAAGCGCACGCGCTTGATCCAGCGCACGCCGCTGCCCTGCGCGAGGTCGAACTCGACGCCGTTCTCGATCTCGCGCATGCGCCACAGCGCCTGCTCGAGCGGCTCGCGCTCGAGGTCGCGGCTCGACGGCTCGCTCTTCCACGCGAGCGAGCCCGTCAGGCTCCCGCCGGACACCTTCGAGTCGAGCAGCGTCACCCAGTGGGCGGCATCGGCGCGCGCGGCCTCGTCGAGCCCGATCTGGTCGTAGAAGTTCGCGAGCTTGAGCTCGGTGAGGCGCGCGCCGCGGTTCGAGAACGTCGCGCGGTAGCTGCCTTGGGCGCCGGGCGTGCCGAACACGAGCGACAGCGTGCGCTCGCTCTCCTCGCCCACCTTCTCGCCGAGCACCGGCCGGTCGTCGACCGGCTTGGGCTGCGTGGTTTCGTTCGCGCGCGCTGCATCGACGGGAGCCTCGATCGGGAGCGGCGGGCGCGGCGGCTCCGGCGGCTTGGGGGCGAAGAACTGCCACACGACCAGCACGACGGTCGAGAGCACGAGGGCGGTGAGCAGGCGCTTTTCCAAGGTGATTCGCGGGGATTCCGAGGGGGGAAGCAGTTCGAGACGGAGGCGCGCTACTGGCCCAGCGCGAGGCGATCGGCAAGGTGCACGGGCAGCTCAGGGACAGCGCGGATGTGCTCCTGCGCCGTGGCGACGTCGTACTCGAGCCGCACGAACGTCAGGTTCTGGCCGTCGAAGAGCGCGTAGGACAGGCGCCGGTCGCCGTCGCGCGGCTGCCCCACCGATCCCACGTTGACGATCGCGCGACAGCGCGCGAGGTTGCCGAGCTCGTAGGGACCTTCGGTCCCGCGCGGCCGGTAGTAGCGACCGTCTTCGTAGAAGATCCCGGGCACGTGGCTGTGCCCGACGAAGCACACACCCGAGCGGCCGTCGGGGTCGAGCGCGCGCATGCGGTCGAAGTTGGCCTGCATCTTGGCTCCGTCGCGCGCGTCGCGCGGCAGGAGGTACTCGCGCACGGGATCACGCGGGCTGCCGTGGGCGTACATGGCGCCGTCTTCGACGACGAGCGGCTCGAGCCCACCGAGGAAGTCCCAGTACTCCAGCGCCCGCTCCCCGCTCGTTCCGCCGGCGTTGATCTGGTCGCGCGTCCAGTCGATCGCGCGCCGCGCGTTGGGGTTGAAGTCCTCGCCCGAGGAGAGCACCGCGGCCTCGTGGTTGCCCTGCAGGCACAGCCCGCGCGGCGCACCCTCGCGCGGCGCACAGGCCTCGATCACGAGCTCGAGGCACTCCGTCGGCCGCGCGCCGTAGCCGACCACGTCCCCGAGGCACACGAAGCGCGCCGCACCCCGCTCGCGCGCATCCCGCATCGCGAGAGTGAGCGCGGGCAGGTTGCTGTGCAGGTCCGAGATCAGGGCTGTCAGCGGGTAGGTCACGGGGAGCCGGTTCCCAAGGGTCGGCCCAGGCTCCAGCGCCCGCTCCAACAGGGGCGGAGATTATCAGGAGCGCCCCCCCGCGGCGGCAAGCCCTAGAGGACGGTCACCGTGCTCCAGGGCCCGCGCAGGTGCGAACCGCTGCACGAGTAGCTTGGCCATGCAGCCTGCATGCGCAGGAGCGCAGCGGCGGACTCGGCCGCCCCGACGCCCGAGAGCCCGACGCCCGAGCTCCCGCCGCCCCTCACGACGGCGTCCGCGACCGAGCGGCAATAGACGAAGCCCGTAACCTGGCGCAACCGCCAGAGGCAGTGGACCTGCACGACGACGACGTCCTCGTCCCACCAGAGCACCCTGTAGCCGAGGGCGTTGCCCCTTGGGTGCTCCGCGAAGTCGCGCAGAGTCGCTTCGTGCCGCGACAAGAACCCCCGCTCGTCGACGTCGAGGATCTTGCAGGCGACGAGCAGGGCTGCCGGAACGAGTGCGAGCAGACTCCAGACCACGCCCTGCAGCGGCGCAGCTCGGCGCGTCCACAGCGCGCGCAGCACCTGCCCCATGAGCGCGCCGAGTCCGCCCACGATCCCGATCGGGATGAGCGCATACACCGCGAGCAGCCACGCCGAGCCGAGCAGCGAGTTGTAGGCCGCATTGCCGAGGTCGAGCAGGTACCACTCCGTCGGCACGATGGCCGCCGGCAGCAGCAGACAGAACAGACCTCGGATTCCCCACACGAGGGTGCGCGCCGCGCAGGACCTCGCCCAAGGAAACGCTCACCGTTGCTGCCTAGCTGCGCTCGTCGGCAGCGGCCGGTTCGAGCTCGAGCGCCGCGCAGGGACGGACCCTCTCGGCGGGCGCGGGTGCGCTGCGCAGCGCGAAAACGAACGCGAGTGCGACGAGGGGCGTGCCGAGCCAGCCCCAGAGGATCGCGGGCAGCGAAATGGCGAGGAGCGCGAGCGCGACCGTCGCGGGCGCGAGACCGCGCGCCTGCAGTCGATGGGCCAGATGGCGGCGATCGCCCTGCCACGGCGCGAGTCCGAGGCGCGCTCGCACGAGAACGAGTCGGCCGAGGTCGAGCGCGGGCAGCAGGAGCGCGGGCCAAGCGGCGGGCACGAGCAGGAACATGAGTCCGAGCGCGTGGCTGCCAGCGTCTCCGAGGATCGCGCGCGGCGCGCGACCGCGGCGCGCAAGGTTGAAGGGCAGGAACGCTGCGAGCGCCGCGGCGAAGAAGGGCGCGGAGCCGAGCAAGGCCGTGCAGCCCAAACCGCTCGCTGCGCCGTCGGCGTTGTCGAAGGTGTTGATCCAGTTGAGCGCGACGCACGCCGCGAGCACGGCGAGCGCGAGCACGAGCCACGCGCGCGGATCGTGCGGCGCGGCCATCACCACGGGGAGCGCGAGCACCACGCCGACCGCGGCCTGCCCCGCGAGCTTCTGCGCCGGACGCAGCCCGTCCTCGAGCAGGTCGTCGAGCGTGCCGACCGTGAACGCGAGCAGCAGGGCTCCGAGCGGCCACAGCGTGACCTCGCGTCCGAGCGCGGCGGACACGAGCTCGCGCAGCTCTCGACCGGGCACGAAGCCCGCCCGCGCCCGCCCCAAGAACTCCATCGCGACCCAGCCCGCGAGCACTCCGGCGAGCACGATCGCGCCGCCGCACAGGGGCAGCGGCGCCGCGGCGCGCTTGCGCTCGCTCGCACCGCCGTCGACCCAGCCCGCGCGGCGCGCCCACGGCACGAGCGCCAGCGCCGCGAGCAAGCTCGCGCCCAGCGCCACCCATGTCGGAACGGCCGTCGTCGCGTCCATCTCCCCTACTCGCCCCCGCCGCGGTAGACGCCCCGGGAGCGGATGTATTCCAACACCGCGGCCGGCACGGCCTCGACTGGCCACTCGCCGCGCTCGAGCCGCGCGCGCACGTCCGTCGAGGACTCCGGGGAAGGCGTCACGCGCACGAGCCCGCTCTCGAGCCGCGCGAAGGCCTGCGGCTCAAGCGCGGAGCGGAGGTGCGCGAGCACGGCCTCGTCGCCGCCCTCGCGCCACACCACGATCGGTTGCGCGAGGGAGAGCACCTCGCCGGCGCGGTGCCAGCGCTCGAGACCGCGCAGGTTGTCCCAGCCGAGCAGCAAGAACAGCTCGCAGCCGGGGCGCAGTCCGGCGCGCACCGGCAGCTCGCGCAGCGTGTCGAAGGTGTACGACGGTCCGCTGCGCTCGAACTCGAGCGTCGAGATCCACGCGCGCTCGTCACCCGCGAGCGCGAGCTCGAGCATCGCGAGCCGATCCGCCTCGCTCGCGAGTCGCTTGAGCGGCTTGTGGGGCGGGCGCGCGGCCGGAACCCACACGATGCCGTCGAGCTCGAGCCGCTCGCGCGCGACGCGCGCCACGTGCAGGTGCCCGTTGTGGACAGGATCGAACGAGCCGCCGTAGATGCCAACGCGCGCGAGGTGCGCGAGCGAGCGAGCCTCTCGGCGGGACTCGACCACGCGCCTAGCGCCCGAGCAGCGCGCGCGCGCGCGCCGCGAGTTCGGCCTGCGGCACGAGCTCCTGCGTGCCGTTGCGCATGTCCTTCAGCTGCGCGGTGCCCGCCGCCTGCTCGGCGTCGCCGAGCACGACGACGAGCGGGTGTCCGCCGGAATTCGCCGCCTTGAACTGCGACTTCACGCTGCGCGACTCGACGTCGTAGATCGCCGAGAGTCCGCCCGAGCGCAGCGCCTGCGCCAGCGCGAGCACGCGCGCCTCGAGCCCGGCGCCCGCGGCGACCACGTACACGTCGATCGGCGCGGGAGCGACGGCCTTCGCGAGCCCGAGCTCCTGCATCAGGATCAGCGTGCCAGTGAAGCCGATGGCGAAGCCGATCGCGGGCAGGTCGCTGCCGCCGAGGTCGCGCAGGAGGTGGTCGTAGCGACCGCCGCCGCACATCGCGCTGCGCGCGCCGAAACGCGGGTAGTGCAGCTCGAAGATCGTGCGCGTGTAGTAGTCGAGGCCGCGCACGATGCCGGTGTCGACCTCGGACTTGCGGCCGAGCGCGACGAGGTTCGAGCGCACGGCGTCGAAGTGCGCGCGGTTGGCGTCGGTGAGAAAATCGACGAGCACCGGCGCCTTCTTGTTGAGCTCCACGCAGGCCGGAGTCTTGCAGTCGAGCACGCGCAGCACGTTGCGCTCGAAGCGCGAGCGGCACAGCTCGCAGCGCTCGCCGAGCTGGCTCGCCACGAAGGTCTTGACCGCCTCGCGGAAGCGCTCGCGGTCCTCGCCGTCGCCCATCGAGTTGACGCGCACCTCGATGCCGTCGATGCCGAGCGCCTCGAAGAAGCTCGCGGCCATGTGGATGCACTCCGCGTCGAGGCGCGGGTCGAGGCTCCCGAGGCACTCGACGTCGAACTGCGTGAACTGGCGCTCGCGGCCCTTGGTCGGGCGCTCGCCGCGGAACATGGATCCGATGGTGAAGAGTCGCTGCAGCGGCGCATTCTTGTCGAAGCCCGCCTCGAGGTAGGCCCGGGCGATGCCGGCCGTGGCCTCGGGGCGCAGGGTGAGGTGCGCGTCCCCCTTTTGCAGCGAGAACATCTCCTTCTCGACGATGTCGGTAACCTCGCCCACCGAGCGGATAAAGAGGGCCGTCTCCTCCACCAAGGGCGGCCGGATCTCCCGGAAGCCATGGGCGCGAGCGAGGCGCCGGGCCTCGTGCTCCAGCCGCTCCCACAGCGGGATCTCGGCCGGGAGGACGTCGCGCATGCCGCGCACGGCTTGGTACTGCATCTTTGGCTTCTGGAATGTGGCTCGTGCCCGCTCGCAGCCCCTCATCCGGGGGCTCCCGACCGTCCGGCAAGGACGCTTCGGGGGTCTCAACTTGACGGGCGGGAGCGGCCCTGTCCATACTGCGTCCCCTCGGAAGGCCCCCTCGGCCGACCGGGCCCCCATTGAAGGCGCCTGCGAAGGCGACCTCGACCCCCACCTCACCGCCCCATGAAGCGTCTGTCCCTCGGCGCCCTCGCGCTCCTCGGCATCTTCGGTGCCAGCTGCTCGTCCCCCGCTTACGAGAACAACCACTGGCACCTGAACAGCGTGCCCGCGCGGATGAGCTACCACTTCGCCGGCTACAGCCAGAGCAAGGACGGTCCGTACCTCCACAAGCTCGGCGCCGACATGAGCAGCGTCGGCACGACCCTGCGCCGTCACCTGATCAACGCCAACGAGAGCAACCCGCTCCTGCCGCAGGCGCCGCTCAAGCCCTACCGCCCCGAGCCGCCCAAGGTCGAGTTCAAGATCGGCGAGTGACCGCCTCGCGGTCGAGCCCGGCTCAGCCCGGCGAAGCTCCACCGAACCTTAGGCCCAATCGAACCAACGCAGGACCTCGTCGACACGCTCGGCGAGGTCCTGCGGCGTTTCCGGGGTAGCCACCACGCGGGCCTCGCGGAACTTCCGGAACCACGTGCGCTGGCGGCGCGCGAACTGGCGCGTGGCGAGCGCAATCTGCTCCGCAGCCTCACGGCGCGAGATGCGTCCGTCGTGCAAGTCGAGCGCGATCGCGTAGCCGAGCGCCTGAGACGCCGTCGCGCTGAAGCCTCCGCCCGCGCGCACGCCCGCGGCTTCGGCCGCCCAGCCCGCGTCGAGCATCGCGCCGGTGCGCTCGACGATGCGCTGTTCGAGCCGCGCGGGCTCCGGCGCGAGCTCGACCACGCGCCGCGGTCGCTCGCTCGCGCCCGAGCCATCCCAGCCCCACTCGCGCTGCCAGTCGCTCAAGGGCCGACCACTCTGGTGCCAGACCTCGAGCGCGCGCACGACGCGCTTGCGGTCGTTGGCGTGGATGCGAGCGGCGGCGGCGACGTCGACGCGCGCGAGCTCCGCATGCAATGCCGCGGCGCCTTCGAGCTCGTAGCGTCGCTCGAGGCTCGCGCGCAGGGCGGGATCGACGTCGGGTCCCTCGAACAGGCCGTGCACGAGCGCCTTGTAGTAGAACGCCGTGCCACCGACGAGCAGCGCGCGCCGGCCGCGGGCCGCGCTGTCCGCGAGCGCCGCCTCCGTCGCCGCGAGCCAGTGCTGGACCGTGAAGACTTCGCTCGGCGCGGCCAGGTCGAGCCCATGGTGCCGCACGCGCGCGCGCTCGGCCGCAGTCGGCTTGGCGGTGCCGATGTCCATGCCGCGGTACACGAGCATCGAGTCCATCGACACGACCTCGGCCCCGGCCCGCTCCGCGAGCTCGAGCGCCAGCGCGCTCTTGCCGCTCGCCGTGACGCCGAGCAGCACGCGCAATTCCTGCTTTCCCTCCACCGCGGCGGGATCTTCGCACGTAGAGGCCGTCCGAGCAGCACGGGAACGCCCTCCGCGCAGCCCGCTTGCTAGGCTCTCCCCCCACGCCACCATGCTCCAGCTCCTGCCGCTCGCCGTCGCCCTGCTCCTGACTCAGGATCCCGTTCCGGCCCCGAGCCCGGCACCCGCGCCGACGCAGGCCCCCCTGACCCAGCCCTCGGAGCTCGTGCCCGGCGCCGTGCCAGAGAGCGCGAGCCAGAAGGCGCGCGAGCTGTGGGGCGCGCTGCGCAGCGCCACGGGTGGAGCGACGCCCCAGCCCAAGGTGAGCGCCTTCGAGCTCTCCTTCGACGCCCGCGGCTGGGAGGCGGGCGGCCGCGGCGAGGCCGACTTCAACGACGGCCGCATCCGCTTCCTCGCGCCGGGCTTCGTCGACTCGTCGCTCGAGATCAAGGGCCGCCGCCGCCTGCGCGGGCCCGAGGGCGACTGGCTCGTCGACGGTGAGGGCCGCAAGGTGCGCCTCCAAGGCATCGACTACGAGCAGGACCGCCGCGAGCTCGATCAAATCGTGCACATCGCGCGCACCTTCGCGAACCTCGTCGACGCGGGCAACCTGCGCCTGCGCTCGCTCGCCGTGCTCGACGCCCCGCCCTTCCCGCTGCCGAAGTCGATGCTCGAGCGCGCCAAGGACCTCGCGTGGCTCGATCTCCTGAGCCCCGACTTCGCCATCGCGCGCAAGGACGGCACGAGCACGGGACGCGAGGTGCGCGCCTGGATCGGCCTCGACGCGACGACCCGGCTGCCGCGCCTCGCCGTGGTGGCCGAGGACGACAAGGGCACGCTCGTGCACGAGAGCGCGACGCTGCTCGCCTTCGACAAGTACAAGGCGATCGACGGCTTCCAAGTGCCGTTCGATGTGCAGACCTTTCCGCCGGACCTGACGCGCTCGCCGTGGCAGTTCGCGGAGAAGGCCAAGCTGCGGCTGTACGTGAAGAGCGCGTCCTTGCGCGCGCCGCTCGCGCCCGAGAGCTTCAAGCCCTGAGCGCGCACGCTCAGCGCCGGTAGAAGGCCTTCTCGAGATCGGCGAGCGTGAAGCGCACGCGCGTCGGTCGCCCGTGCGCGCAGGTCTGCGAGTTGCTCTCGTCGCGCGCGCGAGCGAGCAACGCGCGCATCTCGAGCTCCGAGAGCTCGTCTCCCGCCATCACCGACGAGCGACAGGCCGTGCGGTGCAGGATTTCCTCGAGCAGGTCTTCCGCGCCCGGCGCGGCGCCGGTGCGCTCGACGGCGGCGATGACCTCGTGCACGAGCGCACTCGGGTCCGAGCGGCGAAAGCGCGCCGGAACGCCGTGCACCGCGATCGTTCCGCTGCCGAAACGCGCCAGCAAGAGCCCGATGCGCGCGAGCGACTCGAGGTGCGGCTCGACGAGCTCCGCCGCCGCGCCACCCACCTCGACCAGCTCCGGCACGAGCCGACGCTGCACCTCGACCGCGCCACGCGCGAGCTCGGCCTTCAGATCCTCGAGCGTCAGGCGCTCGTGCAGCGCATGCTGGTCGACGATCTCGAAGCCATCGTCGTTGGCGACGAGGATGTAGGTGCGTCCCACCTGCAGCAGCGGTCCGCGCACGGGCGTCGGCCGCGGCGCAGCGGCCGGCTCGGAACTCGCGGACGACGCGGCAGCTCCGCTTGCCGGCGTCGCCTCCACGGGCGCGCTCTCGCGCACGAACACGGGCAGCTCGCGCGGGCGCGGCTCGGGCGGCAACTGCCACGCGGGCGCAGGCAGCGTGAACTGGCGCGCGAGCGGCGCAGGCCCGTCGCGCCGCGCGGCCGAGTCGATCATGCGCTCGCCCGGCGTCGCCATGTCGAGCGTCGACACCGCGCCGCGCAAGCTCGCGACCAGGAACCCGAACATGCGCCGCTCGTCGCGGAAGCGCACTTCGGCCTTCGCCGGATGCACGTTGACGTCGACCTTGGCGGGATCCATCGAGAGCGACAGGAATGCCACGGACTGGCGCCCGTCGACGATGAAGCCGCGGTAGGCGTCCTTGAGCACGCGCGCGAGGATCTTGTCGCGCAGCGGACGCCCGTTGAGGAACCACATCTGGCGCGTCGTGTCGTTGCGCGCGAAGCGCGGCGGCGCGACGAAGCCGGACAGCACCGTGTCGCCGTCGCGCGCTTCCACCGGCGCGAGCGCGTCCGCGAGCTCGGCTCCAAAGGTGCGGCGCACGCGCGCACGCAGGTCCATCGCGGGCTCGACCTCGAACGCGCGGCGCCCATCGTGCGTCACCACGAAGCCGACACCCGGCTGCGCGAGCGCGAGCCGCTGCACGATGTCGAGGCAGCGCCCGAGCTCGGTCGCGGTCGCCTTGAGGAAGCGTCGGCGCGCGGGCGTGTTGAAGAACAGGTCGCGCACCTCGATGCGCGTGCCCTCGGGACCGCCGCTCTCGCGGATCTCCCCAAGTCGGCCGCCCTCGATCTCCACGGACGCGCCCAGCGGCGTCCCGCGCACGCGCGAGAACATGCGGCAGCGCGCGACGGAGGCAATCGAGGCCAAGGCCTCGCCGCGGAAGCCGAGCGTCGCGATGTGGTCGAGATCGGCGACGTCGGAGAGCTTGCTGGTCGCGTGCGAGGCGAACGCCAGCGGGATCTCCGCCGGCGGGATGCCGCAGCCGTCGTCGACGATGCGAATGAGCGCGACGCCGCCCTCCTCGAGATCGAGGTGGATGCGCGAGGCTCCGGCGTCGAGCGCGTTCTCCACGAGCTCCTTCACCACGGAGGCCGGGCGCTCGATCACCTCGCCCGCGGCGATCTGGTTCTTGACGAGCTCGGGGAGCTGCGCGATCGCGGGCCGGGACGGAACTTCGTGCGACATCGGCTCGGAATCCTAGCGCGCGCGCGCCGCGGCCTTGCGCGACCAGCGCAGCGCGAGCCGCACGAAGTCGCTCCCATCGACCTCACCGCCCTGCCGCGAGCGCCGCTCGATGGCGAGCAGGTCGTCGAGCATCGAACGCCACTGCTCGGGAGGCCGACTCGCGATCGCCGCGCGCAGGGTCTTGTCGAAGGCCGTGATGCCGACCTCCCCCGCCGCGTCTTCGGCGTTCATGCCCCCGCGCACGAACTCCGCCGCGGCGAGTCCCGAGCGCACCTTCGGGCGCAGGTAGCCCAGCAAGATCGCGACGAGCGCGTTCTGGTCCGTCTCGCGACCGCCATCCTTCTCGCGGCGCATGCCGCCGGAGAAGAGCGTCTCGACGGCCTGCACCGTGCGCGGCGTCTCACCCGCGAGCAGCGCGTCGCACACGTCGCCCGGCGAGCCCGCGGCCGCGGCCGACAGGCGAGCGAGCACTTCCGAGCCGCCCGCGGCGATCGCCGCGAGCTGGTCGTCGAGTGCTGCGAGGTCGTTGCCCTGCGCGTGCGCGAGCAGCACGGCTTGGTCGGTGGAGAGCTTCACCTCGCGCTCTCTCGCGCGCGCGAGCAGCCACTCGACCAGCTCGGTGCTGCGCGGATCCGCGTTGCGCGCCCACGGCGGCGGTCGCTCGTAGAGCTTGCGGAACGAGCGCATCTCTCCGCCGGACGACTGCAGCTCCTTCACGACCGCGAGGTCCGCGCGCAGCCCGTCGCCGACGAGCACCACGGTTCCGGCGCGGCGCGCGACGAAGCCGCGGATCGCGCGCGCGAGCGCCGACTCCGCGCTGCCCGACTTCTTGAGCAGCGACTCGGGCTCGCCGACGATCACGAGCCGCAGCGACGCGAACATCGCACTGCTCGACAGGTCGTCGATCAGGGCCTGAGCTTTGAACTCGGGGTCCTTCGAGTCGTGGCGGCAGATCTCGTGCTCGAGCGCGCGCGCCCGCTCGATGAGCGCATCGACCGCGCGGTCGCGAAACCAGCGCTCGGCCCCGCGCAGCACGTAGGCCGGCGCCAGCGCCTTCGAGCCGCGCAGCGCGGTCACGAAGCCCGACCACTCCGCGCGCGGATCCGCGTCCTTTGCCATGCGGCGCAGACTTTACGCCAAGAGCGCCCGGTCGAGCGCCAGCCCGGCGAACAATCCGACGCCCACCCAGCCGTTGAGCGTGAAGAAGGCCATGTCCACGCGGCTCAGGTCATCGGGCGCCACCAGCCGGTGCTCCCACACAAGGAGCAGCGCCGCCAGCGCGATCGCGGCGAGGTAGATCCAGCCCAGCTCGGCGCGCTGCCACACGACCAAGAGCAGCACGACCGTCGCGACGTGCAGCACGCGAGCGACCAGCAGGGCGCGCGCGGCCCCGAAGCGCGCCGGGATCGAGTGCAGCCCCTCGGCCGCGTCGAACTCGCGGTCTTGGCAGGCGTAGATCAGGTCGAACCCCGCCACCCAGCACAGCACGGCGCTCCCGAGCACGAGCGGCGTGCGCCAGTCGCCCTCGAAGCCGCCCGAGATCGCGAGCCACGCCGCCGGCGGGGCCAGCCCGAGCGCGAGGCCGAGGAACAGGTGCGCGAACCACGTGAAGCGCTTGGTGAAGCTGTAGAAGAACAGCACCGCGAGCACCGGCAGAGCAAGCTGGCCGCACAGGGGCGAGAGCGCCCACGCGCCGAGCACGAATACGGCGCTCGAGAGCGCGACGAGCGCGAGCACGGCCGGCGCCGAGAGCACGCCCGCAGGCAGCTCGCGTCCGCGCGTGCGCGGGTTGCGCGCGTCGATGCGGCGATCGAGCCAGCGGTTGAAGCCCATGGCCGCCGTGCGCGCCGCGACGGCGCACACCACGATCCACGCGAGGCTCTTCCACGACGGGACGCCATTCGCTGCCAGCCACGCACCCTGCAGCGCGAACGGCAGCGCGAAGATCGAGTGCCGGAACGCGACGAGGCGGCCCCACGCCGCCACGCTCGCGCTCACGCGCGCTCCTCCGGAGCGAGTGGATCGCGCGGCGGCGGCACGCCCGTGCCCGCGTCTTCGTCCGGCGGCGGCAGCCCCTTCCAGCGCGCCCCCACGGCATGCGGCACGCGCAGCGTGTCGAGGATCTTGCCGACGACGTGATCGACGAGGTCCTCGAGCGAACGCGGCCGGTGGTAGAAGCCCGGACTCGCCGGCAGGATCACGGCGCCGAGCCGCGCCATGCGCAGCATGTTCTCCAAGTGGATCGGCGAGTACGGTGCCTCGCGCGTGACCAGCACGAGCGTGCGCCGCTCCTTGAGCGCCACGTCCACCGCGCGCTCGACCAAGTTCGAGCTGAAGCCGACCGACACGCGCGCCAGCGTGCCCATGCTGCACGGGCACACGATCACGCCGCCGGTGAGCGCCGTGCCGGACGAGGGCGGCGCCTCGATGGCCTTGGTCGGGAATGCGCGCAGGCGCTCACCCCAGTCCTTGCCGAGGCGCGCGGTGAGCGCCGGTCCGAGGTTCGCGCCGTCCGCGCCCGGATCGATGCCGACCTCGTGGCGCAGCACCTTGATGCCCGCCTCCGTGACCGATGTATCGACGTCCTGACCGTTCTCGAGCAGCGCTCGGATCAGGGCCAGCGCGTAGGGATGGCCGCTGCCACCCGTGATGCCGACAAAGTAGCGACTCACCAGATCACGTCCGGATCGAGACCGATCCACAGGGCGACATTGAAGAGCCCGTGGGTCCAGGCAGCGACGCCCGGACCGCGCAGGCGGAAGAGCAGACCCATGGCCACGCCGCCGAGCGCAAGCCACGTGAAGAGCGCCGGGTCGAACGGCCGTCCGCCGGGCCCGAAGTGCCGCAAGACGGGCTGGAAGTGCGCGGCCGCGAAGAGCAGCGACGAGAGCGCGAGGCCGAGCACCTCCGCGCTCCCGCGCGCGACGCGCTCTCGCACGTCGAACGCCGCAAGGAAGCGCAGCGCGAGCCAGTACACGAACGAGTACAGGCCCACGCGGAACACGAGCTCTTCCCAAGCTCCGGCGCCGAAGACGAGCGCCGTGTCGACGAGCCCCGGCCCCGGCTGGCCCGGATCCCACGAGGCGTCGAGCACGGGCAGGTAGGCCGAGAACGAGCGCAGCACGATCACCATCAAGGGTCCGAGCACGCAGGCCGCGAGCACGCCCTCGAGGAACACGCGCGCCACATCGGAGCCGAGGCTCGCGCGGCTGCGGCGGGACGCGACGAGGAACGCCACGAGACTGCCGAGCAGCAGCACGATCGCGCGCGCCGCATCCGCGTGCGCGCCGAACGGCCGCAGCAGAAGCCCGAGGCACAGCTCGCCGAAGTTGCGCGCCGAGCTCGGCTCCGCGAGCAGCGCGAACTCGTAGCACGCGAACAACGGCACCATGGCGACGAGCCCCACCGACAGGCTGCGCGTCGGCGCGAGCGCGGGCTCGGCGACCTCGGCGCGTGACCTGCCGCGCGCGCTCGCCGCCGCGGCGCTCACGCTCGCGTTCCCCAGTGCAGGCTGGCGATGCCGAACGTCAGGCGCTCGTACCCGCAGTCGACGAGTCCCGCGCCCTCGAGCTGGCGGCGGAACGCATCGGGCTCGGGCCAAGCCGAGACCGTGCGCGGCAGATAGCGATAGGCCTCTCGGTCGCCCGAGATGAACCCGCCGATCCACGGCAGGACTTTCAGGAAGTAGAAGCGGTACAGCACGCCGAGCAGCCCCGGCGGCGGCGGGCTGAACTCCAGCACAAACAGCTTGCCGCCCGGCTTGAGCACGCGCGCGAGCTCGCGCAGGCCGAGGTTGGGGTCGGCCAAGTTGCGCACCCCGAAGGCGACGCTGCACACATCCGCGCAGCCGCTCGCCACCGGCAGGCGCATCGCATCGCCGTGCACGAATGCGCCCGACAGCGAGCGTGCCTGCGCCTTGGGGCCCGCGTGGCGCAGCATCTCGGGCGTGAAGTCGACTCCGACCACGCGCGCGCCCGCGGCCGCGAACTCGATCGAGAGGTCGCCCGTGCCGCAGCAGGCATCGACGACGAGCCGGCCCTGCAGCGGCCCCGCGCGGCGGACGGTGCGATCGCGCCAGCGCCGATCGATGCCCGCCGAGAGCAACCGGTTCAGCAGGTCGTAGCGACCGGCGATCCGGCCAAACATGGAGCGCACTTCGCGCGGATCGGGCATGGCAGGAGGAGCCTAGCGCATCGTCTGGCGCGACTCACGCTCCCGCACCCGGGCCGAAACGAACCGCGCCCGCCCGGCGCGAAGCCAGACGGGCGCGGAGTGACGACGACCGGCGCAGGCCGCCGGAATCGACTCTTAGTGTCGGAAGTACGAGCCGAGGAAGCGCGCCCCGGCGCAGGGGATCGACTGGGTGCCCTGCACGTACTTGTCCGTGTCGAAGCGCGTGAAGCCGCTCGTCAGCGCGATCACGTCGATGACGCCCGGACCTTCGCTCGAGTTCGGGATCGCCGCGAACATGTAGTCGGGGAACACCGTCTGCGTCGGACCGCCGCCGCCCGTGCGGACCGCGGCCTTGCCGTTGATGAGGATCGGCGAACCGACGCCGTAGGGCGTGGTGAAGTTGGCCGAGGCCCCGAGGTTGTTGAGCTCGTCGAACACGATGTCGACCGGCACGCCCGTGAGCTGGTTGGGACCGATCGAGGTCTTCACCTTGAGGCTCAGGTCGCGGAACTGCGGGTTGATGAAGCCCGCGAAGCCGCCGAGCGGCTGCACGCCGAAGGAGCCGCTGGCCGCATCGATGCGCGTGATGGCTCCGCCGATCTGACCGCTCGGGGCACCGTCGATGGTCAGCGGGTTCTCGTGGACGACCCACACCGAGCCGCCGAGGTAGTCGTAGTTGAGCGCGATCTTCTTGGGGTTGACGAACGAAAAGGGCGAGACGCCGATCGTGTCGTCGTAGCCCCAGCCGTTGACCCCGTTGGGACCCGACTCAAACAGCGTGAGATCGCCGTTGCGGTTGAGGATCCAGCCGAAGTACACGTTGCGCTGGAAGCCGAAGCCCTGCTGGCGCTGGGAGATCACGACGTCGAAGGGCGCGCTCAAGTTGCCGAAGACCGTCTTGCGCACGTTGAACGAGAACGCCGAGATGATCGAGAGCGAGCTGTCCTCCTCGTTGCAGACGAGGATGTCCTCGTTGCCCGGATCCCACTCGAGGCCGCGCGGGCCGCGACCGACGGGCGTGACCTTGACGATCTGGTGGAAGGTCGACGAGGACGGGTCGATGTCGATGAACGTGACCGTGTCCGCGTTCTGGTTCGAGATCGCGATGAAGTCGAGGTTCGGAGCCATCGTCATGTCGGTCGGATCGGCGCACGGGATGCGCTCGATGACCGTCATGCGGTTGGAGTTGAACACCACCACCTCGCGACGCGCGCGGTCGAGCATGTAGAGGAAGTGCCCGATCTGCTGGCGGTACATGTACGAGAGGCAGGCGCCCGAGGTCAGCTCGATCGGACGGTCCGGGCCCTCGAAGAAGGCGTTCTGGAACTGCGCCAGCGTGCCCGACGGCGGGTTCGAGAACTCGCGCAGGGCGTCACCGGGCACGAGCAGGTTGCCGAAGCCCAACCCCTTGCCCGCGGGCGGCGGCGGATCGATGGTGAACTTCGAAGTCGGCTCTTCGCCGCCGATGAAGGGCTGCAGGCACAGCGGCGGGAAGCGCAGCACCGGCGGGTTGGGGTGCGGAGCGAAGGAGATCGGGTTGGCGCCGCCGGGCACCTGCGCGGCCGGGAGCTGGTTGCCGGTCGGCGGGCCGAGGGTCTGGTTGGTCTGGAAGGCGGTCTGGACCAGCTTCTTGCCGGTCACCGCGCAGAAGCTGCCACCGCCCGAGCGGCAGCCCGTCGAGTCCTTGCCGTTGTGGTAGACGGTGTCGAGCGGGTTGCCGAGCGCCATCTCCCCCACCGACGTGATCAGCGGCGCGCGCACGAGTTGGTCATTGAGCGAGCTGTCGCGCGTGAGCGTAAATGCGCCCGCCGAGCCGCCGTCCACCGTACACGTTCCGGGGAACAGCGGCGGGAACATGGTCGGCCCGTACTGGATCAGGTTCGGGTTGTTGGGGAAGTTCGACCAGCCCTTGGGGAAGGTCTGGTAGCTGAAGTCGAACTGCGGATCGCCCGTCGACTGCCCGAATCCGTTGAGGTCGATCACCGAGATCGAAGGAACGGCGCCGACGCGGCCGACGAGGATCGCTTCGGGCGCCACGGGCGCGTTGACGAGGCCCGGGCCCTCACCCGTGGTGAAGTCCGTGGTCGCACCGAGCGTGTTGACGTTGAGCCGCAGGTCGCGCACCTGTGCGGGCACGAAGGTCATCGTCACGCGGTTGAAGGTGCCGCAGCCCTGAGAGGCCGGACCGTTGCCCGGGAAGCCGAACTGGGTGGTCAGCACCCACTTCGAGAGGTCGAACACCGAGAGCGGCATGCAGGTGTAGGGCACCTGCGTCTGCTGGTTCGTGGGCCCGAAGACCAGCGTGATCGCGGGGCTCACGATCGGCAGCCTGACGGTCGGGAACGAGCCGACGCTCGTCGGCTGCACCGGCTCGGTGAACTCGACTTGGATGGTGGTCAGCGGGTCGACGTCGACGTCGCCGAAGCTCGGGCTGGTGAGCGGGATCGAGTTCGGGGCCGGGGTCGTCAGCACCTCAGGCGCGACGCCGTCGGCGCCCACGGTGGCGCTGGCGACAACCTGCCGCAGGAGCTGGTTCTGGTTCACGGCGCGCAGCGCCGTAGTCGCGCGCAGACGGATCTGGCGGTCGACCGGGAAGCGCTCGTGGGTGGCGAGGTTGCCGTCCGTGTCGACGACGAACACGAACACGTTGTCGCTGACGAGCTTGGACGCGCCCGTGAAGCTGATCGTGCTCTCGGTGCCGGGGAAGCCCTTGCCATCCGGCACGCCGTTGGCGTCGAGGTCGACCGAGGCCGCGATCGGCTTGCCGTTGACGTCGAGCTCGACCCAGCGCTCGAAGCGCAGGCGCCCCGGGGTGTTCGGGTCGATGCCCGCGTAGGTCCGACCACCGATGAAGCCACGCCCCGGGATCGGAGTCGACTGGCCCGTGGCGGGGTCGATCGCGAGCACCGTGATCGGGCCGATCAGGCCCGAGTTGGCCTGCCCGGCGGGCGAGGGATCGAGGACGGAGTCGATGTCGAGCGACTGGGCGAACTCGGCGTAGATGAAGTGGTTGCCGGCGTCGCCGTTGGGCAGGCGCGCCTCCGTGGGCCACTCGGTCACGGGCAGGATCGGGTTCTGCGGGGTGACGTTGCCGGTCAGGTCACCGAAGCTGCGGATCAGCAGCAGCTCGGCCGTGGGGTTGCCATTGGCGTCCGCCTTGCGCACCTGGTGGGGCAGCATCAGGCCGAAGCCGTTGGACACCTCGAGGAGGTCCATCTGGGACGCCGAGCCCGAGCTCCCGCTGCCACCGCCGGAGCAGGAGGCCAAGAGGAACACCGGGGACGCCGCCAAGGTCCATGCCAGCTGTCGCTTCATGGGATAAGGTTTCGCTCGCTGTCTTGTAGGGGGGCCGCTCGCGGCCGCGCACGAAAAGGGGTACGTAGTCTAGTCAGCCAACCGCCCGAGGATGCACGCAAATTTTCCATCGCGTTCAGCCCGGTTCGACCGGGGCCAAGGCCGCCGAAGCCGCTCGGGAAACGTGCGGCGACGAGCCTTGGACACGGGGAGGGATCAAGCCCCGTGCCACGCTGTGGGCAGGCCCCCCCGCGGCGCGCGCGAAGGGCTCGGGCCCCGCCCGCCGCCCGAACAGGCGGCCGACGGGGCCCGGAAGAGAGCGGGCGGCCGTGCGCTTTCGAGCGCCCGGACGTGCGCCTAGTGGCGGAAGAACGTGCACAGGAAGCGCGCACCCGAGCACGGCACCGACTGCACCCCGGTGAGGTACTTGTCGGTGTCGAAGCGCGCGTAGCCGCTCGTCATCGAGATCACGTCGATCACACCCGGACCCTCGCTCGAGGTCGGGACCGCGAGGAACATGTAGTCGGGGAAGATCGCAGCGTTGGTGTTGTTGCGAATCACCGACTTGCCGTTGATCAGGATGCCCTGCCCCACGCCGAAGTTGGACTGGGTGTTCTGGGACGCCCCGAGGTTGTTGAGCTCGTCGAAGCACAGGTCGACCGGCACGCCGGTGAGCTCGTTGGGCCCGATCGAGGTGCGGACCTTGAGGCTCATGTTGCGGAACTGCGGGTTGATCTGGCCCAGGAAGCCGTTGAGCGGCAGGAGGCCGAAGGCACCGCTGTCGATGTCGACGCGCGTGACCGCGCCGCCGATCTGGCCCGTCGGAGTGCCCGTCTCGCTGAGCGGGTTCTCGTGCAGGATCCACACCGAGCCGCCCACGAACTCGTAGTTGAGCGCGAGCTTCTTGGGATTCTCGAAGGTGAAGGGCGCCACGCCGACCGTGTCGTCGTAGCCCCAGCCGTTCACGCCGTTGGGACCCGACTCGAAGATCGTCAGGTCGCCATTGCGGTTCAGGATCCACGCGAAGTAGACGGCGCGGTTGTAGCCGAAGCCGATCTGGCGCTGGAGGATCACGACGTCGAACGGGCGCTCGAGGTTGCCGAAGATGGTCTTGCGCACGTCGAAGGTGAAGGCCGAGAGGATCGAGACCGAGCCGTCCTCCTCGTTGCACACGAGGATGTCCTCGTTGCCCGGATCCCACTCGATCCCGCGCGGGCCGCGCCCGACCTGCGTGACCTTGACGACCTTGTGGAACGTCGCCGACGCCGGGTGCGTGTCGATGAACGTGACCGTGTCGGCGTTCTGGTTCGAGACCGCGATGAAGTCGAGGTTCGGCCCCATGGTGATGTCGGTCGGATCCGCGCAGGGAATGCGGTCGAGCACCGTCATGCGGTTGGAGTTGAACACCACGACTTCGCGGCGCGCGCGGTCGAGCATGTAAAGGAAGTGACCGATCTGCTGGCGGTACTGGTGCTCGAGGCAGGGGCCCGAGCTCGTCAGCGTCACGCGGTCCGGTCCCTCGAAGAACGCGTTCTGGAACTGGGCGCCGATGCCCGTGGGCGGCCGATCGAACTCGCGCAGCGGATTGCCCGGCACGAGCAGGTTGGCGAAGCCCAGACCCGCGGGAGGCGCGGTCGCCGTGTAGATCGAGGTCGGTTCCTCACCGCCGATGAAAGGCTGCAGGCACAGGGGCGGGAAGCGCAGCGGCGGCGGGTTGGGGTGCGGGGCGAACGAAATCGGGTTGGCGCCGCCGGGAACGATCGCGGCCGGAGCTTGGTTCGGCAGCGGCGGTCCGATGGTCTGGCTGGTCTGGAACGACGTGCGGATGACCTTCTTGCCGTTGATCGAGCAGAAGTTGCCGCCGTTGAAGCGGCAGCCGGTCGAGTCCTTGCCGTTGTGGTAAACGAGGTCGAGCGACTGGCCCAGCGCCATCTCCCCCACCGACGTGATCACCGGCGGCCCCACGAGCAGGTCGTTCAGCGAGGTGTCCTTGGTCAGCGTGAATGCGCCCGCCGAGCCGCCGTCCACCGTGCAGGTGCCGGGGAACAGCGGCGGGTACATCGTCGGCCCGTACTGGATCAGGTTCGGGTTGTTGGGGAAGTTCGACCAGCCCTTGGGGAAGGTCTGGTAGCTGAAGTCGAACTGCGGGTCGCCCGTCGACTGGCCGAAGCCGTTGAGGTCGAGCACCGACAGGCCCGGCGAGGCACCGACGCGGCCGACGACCACGGCCTCGGGCGCGACCGGTGCGTTGACGATGCCCGGGCCCTCGCCCGTGGTGAAGTCCGTCGTGGCCGCTAGCGAGTTCGTGTTGCCGGCGAGGTCGAGCACCTGCTGGGCCACGAAGCTGACCGTAACGCGGTTGAAGGTGCCGCAGTTCTGGGTCGCGGGACCGTTGCCGGGGAAGGCGAAGTCCGGCGTGAGGACCCACTTGGAGAAGTCGTAGATCGACTCCGGCAGGCAGGTGTACGGAACCTGCGTCTGCTGGTTCGTGGGGCCGAAGACGAGCGTGATCGCGGGGCTCACGATCGGCGGTACGACCGTCGGGAAGGAGCCGACGGTCGTCGGCTGCAGCGGCTCGGTGAACTCCACGATGATCGGCGTCTGCGGGTCGATCTGGTCGTCGCCGAGGCTCGGGCTGGTGACCGGGATCGCGTTGGGCGGCGGCGTCGTGGCGACTTCGGGCGCGATGGCGTCGCTGCCGACCGTGCAGCTGGCGACGACCTGCTGCGCGAGCAGCTTGCCGTTCTGCGACTTCACGGCGCGCGTGGCGCGCAGCTTGATCTGGCGGTTCGTGGGGAACTGCTCGTGGGTCGAGAGGTCGTTGTCGCTGTCGACCACGAACACGAACGTGTTCGGGCTGACGAGCTTCGAGGCACCGGCGAAGCCGAAGGCCGACTGCGTGCCGGGGAAGCCCAAGCCCTCGGGCGCGCCGTCGCCGTCGAGATCGAGCGTGGTCGCGCGCGGCACGCCCTGAGAGTCGAGCTCCACCCAACGCTCGAACAGAAGCTGGGCGGGGTTGTTCGGGTCCGGGCGCGCGTAGGTCTGGCCGTCGATGAACACGCGGCCGGGGACCGGCACGGCGATGCCCGTGCCCGGGTCGAGCGCGAGCACCGTGATCGTGCCGACGAGGCCGAAGTTCGACTGACCAGCTGAGGCCGAGTCGAGCACGGTGTCGACCGCGATGGGCTGGCTGAACTCCGCGTAGAGGTAGTGGTTGCCCGACTCGCCGTTGGGCAGGCGCGCCTCGACCGGCCACTCGGTCACCGGCAACACCGGGTTGAGCGGCGTCACGTTGTTCGTCAGGTCCGCGAAGGAGCGGATCAGCACGACCTCGGTGCCCGGGTTGCCGAGGGGGTCGGGCTTGCGCACCTGATAGGGCAGCATCAAGCCGAAGCCGTTGGACACCTCGCGCAGGTCGAGGTTGCCCCCCGACGAGGAGCCAGAGCCGCCGCCGCCGCAGGCGGCGAGGACGAACGGTGCGAGGGCAATCGACCAGTGGAGGGGACGACGCATCGAGGTTCGGTGAGAAACGGTGGACGGGACGGGACCGGAGCGCGGGACCTGCGGCCGGAAGGAGACCTCCGGTCGCTGGGGCGCGGCTCCGCTCCACACGCCGGCGTCAGGGTCCGAGGTCGGTGACAAGCTCACCCTCCTCGACGCACGGTCGCGGACGGCGAACTTGCTCCTCGCTGCGCTCCGACGCGCGGAACGGGACGAGGGCACCGGCCCCTAGAACCCCGCCGAGGCGGGGGAGGCAGTTCTGCAGGGTGCAGGTTGTACCGAAGCACGGCCGGTCGGACACCCTCCCGTCCCAAGATTCTCGCTCCCGGCCCCGCGCAGGCTGACCCGCCCGACCCGACCGGACCGGGGCGGCGCGCCCCCCGCGCGCCAAGGGTGGGCGGCCTCCGGCGATGCAGCGGCGAGGGCGCTCGACGGGCGGACCGACTCCGGAACGTGGGCCGGCGCGGCCTCTGGACAGCCCGGGTCCACGCCGAGCGACGCAGCTCCCTCGGGCCGCTCGCCGCCCGCTTCCAAGTATCGCGCCCGCGCTGTGGATTCCTCTCGGAAGGGCGGGCTAGGCTCTGCCCCATGAGCGACGAGGGGCGTCCGGAAGCTGGCCGCGGGTCCGTATTCCACGGCCTGCGCACGGAAGGGCTCGAGGCCCTGCTCGGCAGCGCCCCGGCGGGAGCCGAGCTCGAGTTCGAGAACACCCTGCGCCCCCAGCGCTTCGACGAGTTCGTCGGCCAGCGCCAGACGCTCGAGAACCTGCGCGTCGCCATCGCCGCCGCCAAGGCCCGCAAGGACACCCCCGACCACGTGCTGCTCTCCGGCCCGCCGGGTCTGGGCAAGACGAGCCTCGCCAAGCTCGTCGCGATCGAGCTCGGCACGACCTTGCATTCCACCACCGGACCGGCGCTCGAGCGCGCCCGGGACCTCGTCGGCATCCTGACGCAGCTCAAGCGCGGCGACGTGCTGTTTATCGACGAGATCCACCGCGTGCCCGCGGCCGTCGAGGAGTACCTGTACTCGGCGATGGAGGACTACGAGGTCGACCTGACCCTCGACCAGGGCCCGAACGCGCGCGTCCTGCCGCTCAAGCTCGAACGCTTCGTGCTCGTCGGAGCCACCACGCGCGAAGGCCTGCTCTCGGCGCCCTTCCGCGGCCGCTTCGGCTTGCTCGAGCGGCTCTCGCCCTACCCGACCGAGGACTTGGTCGCGATCCTCGAGCGCTCCGCGCGCATTCTCGACGTCGCGATCTCCCCCACTGCCGCGCGCGCCGTCGCCGAGCGCAGCCGCGGCACGCCGCGCATCGCCAACCGCTTTTTGCGCCGCGTGCGCGACCTCGTGCAGGTCTCCGGCGCCGCGCGCGCCGAGCCCGCGCACGCGGTCGAGGCTCTGCGCCGCATGGGCGTCGACGAGTTCGGGCTCGAGGACACCGACCGGCGCATCCTCGCGGTGCTCGCGCGCAACGGCACGCGCCCCGTGGGCTTGAAGACGCTCGCGGCGGCGATCGGCGAGGCCGAGGACACCGTGGAAGAAGTGTTCGAGCCGCACCTCCTGCGCTGCGGATTCCTCGAGCGCACGAGCCGCGGCCGCATGATCACCGCCGAGGGCTGCGCTGCGATCGGAGTCGACGCGGCGATCCTGCGCCCCGAGGGCGAGAGCGCTTCGTGAACCTTCGTGGGACGCTCGCGCTCGCGCTCTCCCTCGCGCTCGGCGCCTGCGCGCTACCTCCGAAGCAGGGCGCGCAGGTCTCCCCCATCTCGGCGAGCTCGACGCCGCGGCGCACGCTGCGGCGCGCGAGCGGCGATGTGCACGTGCGCCTCGCGAACCTCGCGAGCGCGAAGTCGCTCGAGATTCGCGACGCCGCGGGCGCAAGCGTCAAGATCGAGCGTGCGGGAGCAGCCATCGTGTGTGACGGAGCACGCCAAGCGGAAGCACGCTTCGCGGAGCGCGGGCCGTGGAGTGTCAACGGTCGCAGCTATCGCGGCGCGCTCCTAGTGCGCCCCGCGAGCGGCGCGAGCGGCTTCGAAGTCACGAACACGCTCGACTTCGAGGACTACATCGCGGGCGTGGTCGCTTCCGAGCTCGTCCTGTGGAGTGCAAACCCCGAGACGCTGCGCGCGCAGGCGATCGCGGCGCGCAGCTACGCGGTGAGTGCGCTCGACGATCGCGGCGCGCGGCGCACGGATCCATTCCTGCAGTCGGACACGCGCGACATGGCTTACGCGGGCGCATTCGTGCCGAAGAACGAGCGCGAGCGCGAGATCGCGGCGAAGCTCGCGCGCGCCGTCGAGTCGACGCGCGGGCGCGTGTTGCTCGAAGGCGAGCGCGTCGTTGACGCGCGCTTTCACGCGGCCTGCGGCGGCCAGACGGCGGACGCGCGCGACGTCTCGCCCGAAGCGCGCTTCGAGTGCCTGCGCTCGGTGCCCTGCCCCGCGTGCCGCAAGGAACTCGGAGTCGAGCGCGAGTCCGCGGGCGAACCGTGGAGCTTCACGGCGCAGCGCGCGGCGCTCGACGCGCTCGCGCAGCGCTTCCGCGTCGGCACGCGTCTCGAGCGCCTGCGGCCGGTGGCGCTCGACAGCGGCGGACGCTGGCTCGAGGTGGAACTCGTGGGCCCGAGCGGCAGCGCGCGCGTGCGCTTCGAGGAGCTGCGGCGCGCCCTCGGCACGGACAAGCTGCTCTCGTCGGCGATCGAGCTCACGGTCCCGCGGGCGGGCGACGAGCTTGGGAGCACGCTGCGCTTCGAGGGGCGCGGCCGCGGACACGGAGTCGGCCTGTGCCAAGCCGCGGCGCGCGACTGCGCGAGCGCAGGCTGGAACGCCGAGCGAATCCTCGCTCACTACTACCCCGGCGCGCGCGTCGCGGACTGGCGCTAGCGATGCGACGCGAGGGCTTCGGTTTCGAAGTGCACGCGAAAGCGCGCGATTGCCGCGCGCGCACCGGCACGTTTTCCACTCCGCACGGAGACGTGCACACACCGGCCTTCATGCCGGTGGGAACCAAGGGCACGGTCAAGGGCTGCACCGTGCGCGAGCTGCGCGAGCTCGGCACGACGATGCTGCTCGGCAACACGTACCACCTGCACCTGCGCCCCGGCGAGGAGCTGGTGCGCGACCTCGGCGGCCTGCACGGCTTCATGCGCTGGGAGGGGCCGATCCTCACGGATTCCGGCGGCTACCAAGTGTTCAGCCTCGAGGACACGCGCAAGCTCGACGAGGACGGCGTCACGTTCCGCAGCGTCGTCGACGGCGCGAGCGTGCGCTTCACGCCCGAGCGGGTGGTCGAGATCGAAGCCGCGCTCGGTGCCGATGTCGCGATGGCCTTCGACCACTGCCCGCCGAAGCCGAGCGACCGCGCCTGCGTCGAGGACGCGACCGCGCGCACGCATCGCTGGCTCGAGCGCTGCGTGCGGCGCCATCGCGAGCTCGGCGGCGAGTCGCGTGGGCAAGCGCTGTTCGGCATCGTGCAGGGCGGCGCGTTCCCCGACCTGCGCGCGCGCTCCGTCGAAGCGATCACGTCGCACGATCTCGTCGGCTACGCGATCGGCGGCGTCAGCGTCGGCGAGACGCGCGAGGAGATGCTCGTCGCCGTCGAGTCCGCGGCACCGCTGCTTCCCGAGGACCGCCCGCGCTACCTGATGGGCGTCGGCACGCCGCGCGACTTCTTCGACGCGATCGAGCGCGGCATCGACCTGTTCGACTGCGTGACTCCGACGCGCCACGGACGCACGGCACAGGCCTTCACGAGCGAGGGCGCGCTCAACCTGCGCAACGCGCGCTTCGCACGCGACGAGCGGCCGCTCGATGCGCGCTGCGATTGCCCGACCTGCACCACGGGCTACAGCCGCGCCTACCTGCGCCACCTCGTGAAGAGCGAAGAGATGCTCGGCGCGATCCTGCTCACCCTCCACAACATCCGCTGGTTCCACCGGCTGATGGCCGAGATTCGCGCGGGCATCGAGCAGGGCGAGCTCGCGAGCGTCCGCGCGCGCTGGCTGCCGCAGGCCGAGTCAGCGGCCGCCGCCGAGGGCGCGAGCTAGCGCTTCTGGTAGTCGGGACAGCGCGTGGCGTTGGGGCGCTCGGGCCGCTTGCACACGCTGCCGTAGTCCCACTTGCACGAATCGCACAGGGGCGCCGCCGGCCCGAGGGCCGCGAGGCGGCGGAAGAAATCGACGATCGCACGCCACATGGGAGCGATGTGCGGCGCGGGAGGAGCGCGGCTGCGACCCTCCCGCGCGCAAGCGGACTAGCGCTGGCCCTTGGCGGGCGCCGCGATGACTTCGAGACGCGTGACTTCGAAGGCGCGCGGACGGTTGAGTTCCGCCGTCGTGCTGCGGATCGGGCCGCGGGTCTCGGCGCCGTTGAAGCCGACCTCGCAGCCGAGGTAGTCGGCGAAGTTCAGGCGACCGCTGGCGCAGCCGAGCTCGGCGACGAGCTCGCCGCCGAAGCGTAGGAAGTACACCGGGCGGGTCTCGCCGGGCAGCGTGGCCTTCTCGATGCGGCCGCGGCCGTCGAAGCGACCGTCGAACGGCTGGCTGCGGGCGGCGCGAGCCATCTCGTCCTGACGCTTGCGCAGCGCGGCGTCGATCGACTGCTTCTGGCGCTCGAGCTCCGCGCTGAGCTTGTTGCCGTCGGCGTAGGCCGTGCAGAGCTCGATGCGATCCTTGACGAGCTTCGCCGTCGCTTCACCCGGGCCCATCGCGAGCACCGCCTCGTAGGCGGCCTTGACCGCGTCGTAGTCGGCGCTGCCGCCCTGCTCTTGCGTCGAGCGCGCGGCGGCCAGTTGCTTGTCGGCGTCGCTGAGCGCGGCGCTGATCTTCTTCGAGTCCGTCGTGACGCTGGCGTTCGACACGCTCGCCGTCGACTCGTTGCCCGCGCCGCTGGCTCCCGCGACGGCCGTGCCCGTGATCGGCGTGCCATTGAGCGGCTTGCGCACTTCGCTGACGGCCGTGCCCCACAGGGTCGCGCCGTCCTGATCCGCGGGCAGAGCCTCGGTCTGCGCCGTCGTCACCCAGCCGCGCGTGCCGACGGGCGAACCGACGTTGACCCAGTCTTCTGCGAGCGGCTTGGAGAGATCCTTGCGGCCGAGCATGCGCAGCTTCTGGCCCTTCTGCAGCAGCTGGCGCAGCGGCAGGCTCTCCGCGCCCGACGACGGCAGCGGACGCATGCGCACGTCGTTGCCGGAGACCGACAGCACGCCCGACTCGGTGGTCGGGGTCAGGTACTCGCCGTAGACCCACACGGAGAAGCCCGCCGGCGACTCGACCTCGAGCCAGCCCGCGCGCTCGCCGTGCACCGCGAGCACGGTGCCCGCTTCCACGTCCGCGATCGCGACGCCCTGCGCGTCATAGATGTTGCGCACCTTCGCGCCGCCGCTCGCCGCGCGCACGTAGCGCAGAAACTTCGGCGCCTCCTGCGTCGCGGAGGTCGCGCTCGCGCCGGTCGTGTTGTTGGTGCCCGACGCGCTGCTCGTGCCCGACGCGTTGCTCGTGCCAACCGTGTTGTTCGCGCCGGTCGTGTTCGTCGGCGTGGGGAGCGTGGAACCCTGCTGCGCGAGCGCGAGGCCCGTGGCGCAGAGGACGAGCGAGAACGACGAGGTCCAGCCTCGGACCTGCGATCCGTGGATCTTCATGTGGTGCCAATCCCAGTGTGCTTCGAATGCCCGACTCTCCGCGCGGGAGAGCCTCTCGGACAGCGGCGGGATCCTTCGCGACGCGGCGCGCGCAGCGCTCGGGCTCCCGGGCTCCAGCAACCTCCGCGAACGCGGCGAATGTGCTAGAACGCAGGCGATCCTAGCCATCTGGAGAGGCGTGTTCCACAGCGCATTCTCCCACTTTTCACCACGTTTCCCGCACCTCTCGCCACCGACGTGAGCGCCTCGACTCCGCCGCCCCGCCCCGGCTTCCCCTACATGCGCTTCGCGCGCACGGACGCCATGGCCCAACCCGCGAGCCTGACGCAGTCGGGCATGGCGGCCGCGGATCGAGCGCACTTCGCCGAGCTCCCGGGGCTCGACCTCGAGTGGGGCGGAGAGCGCGCGCTGCCCGAGCTCGCCGCCCTGCTCGCGCAGCGCTTCGGCGTGCGCCCCGAGCAAGTGTTCCTCGCGCCGGGCGCGACCGGAGCGATGAGCGTCGTCGCCGCCGCGCTGTTCGGCCCCGGCAACCGGGTGGCGGTCGAAGTTCCCTCCTACGAGCCGCTGCGCGTGCTGCCGCGCCGGGAGGGCGCGGCGGTCGTCGAGGTCCGGCGCAGCCTCGAGCAGCGCTGGCGCCTCGACCCCGCCGCGGTCGAGGCCGCCCTCGCGGGGCCCGGGCGAGGCCACGTCTTCCTCTCGAGCCCCCACAACCCCAGCGGCGTGCGCACCTCCCCCGCCGACCTCGCGGCGCTCGCCGAGCTGGCCGCGCGCCGCGGCGGCTACCTCGTCTGCAACGAGATCTACGAGGAGTTCGTGCCCGATGCGTCGGCCTTCCATGCGGCCCGCGACCTGCGCCACGGCATCTCGCTCGGCAGCTTGACCAAGGCCTACGGGCTCGGCGCCCTGCGGATCGGCTGGGTGGTCCTCGGAGCAGAAGCGGCCCGCGAGCGCGAGGCGGTCGAGGATGCCACCTTCCTGCAGTACGTCGACCTGCCGACCTCCAGCCTGCGGGCCGCGCACATCGCCCTGCGCCGCCGCGAGGCCCTGCTCGCGCCCTACCGCCGGGTGCTCGCTGAGAATCGGCCGCTGCTCGAGCGCTGGCTGGCCTCCGAGCCGCGCGTCGAAGGCCTCGTGCCCGAGCACGGCATCATCGCCTGCGTGCGCGTGCGGGGCGTCGACGACACCCTCGGCCTCGCGCGGCACCTCGCGGCCGCGGAAGGCCTCGGCGTCGTGCCCGGCGAGCACTTCGGCGCCCCCGGCCACCTGCGGCTGGGCTTCGGCATGGCCGCGGGAGCCCTCTCCGACGCCCTCGAGCGGCTCTCCCGGGGTCTGCGCAGCCACTCCGGGGGCTAGAACCGGCGCGCGCGCTTTACCGATCCGGCCGGATGTCGTATCCCTCTCCGCCCGCCATGCGCTTCTTCCTCCGCTCGAAGATCCACAAGGCCACCGTCACCGAGGCGCGCCTCGACTACGTCGGCTCGATCACCATCGACCGCGACCTGATGGACGCGGCCGACATCCTGCCGTTCGAGAAGGTGCTGATCGTCGACAACACCAACGGCGCCCGGCTCGAGACCTACACCATCCCGGGCGAGCGCGGCTCGGGCTGCATCTGCATCAACGGAGCCGCGGCGCACCTCGTCCGCCCGAGCGACGAGGTCATCATCATGACCTTCGAGGCCACCGACCGGCCGCGCACGCCGACCGTGCTCCTGATCGGCGAAGGCAACCGCGTCGTGCGCAAGCTCGACGACCCCGAAGAGCAGGAACGCGCCCTCGAGGGCGAGCTCTACATCTAGTCGCGCGTCGAGCCCGCGCAGAGGGAGCGCCGACGAAGCGCGGGCAGCAGCGCTCGCCGCGGTGTTGCGAGGCTCGCACCCGCGAGGGACTGCGCGGCGCCCGAGCGCAACGAACTTCGCGTGTGCCTGCGGGGCTACGGGACTACGGGGCCGCAAAGGCCGCGCGCGCGAGCCGCTCTGCCTCGCGCAGCGCGATCCCGCGCGCGCGAGCCAAGGCTGCGAGGTCGTCGTACTCGAAGGCGAGGTCGCGCTCGTCGAGCGTGCGTGCGTCCGCGCCGGGGCGCAGCCGCCGCTGGCCGCGCACGCGGAGCTCCCCCACGCGCACTTCGAGGTCCACCCGCGCACATTCCGTGCGCTCGCTGCGCGTCCAGCGCACGCCGAGCGCGGTCGAGTGCTCGAACAGCGCCGTCTCGAGCGCTGCGCGCGAGCTCGCGCGCGCGAGCGCCGCCACGATCACGCCCGGGCGGTCCTTCTTCATCGCGACGGCGCTGGTCCAGACTTCGAGCGCACCCGCCGCGCGCAGCTGCTGCACGAGGAACCCGAGCTCTTCGCCGGTCATATCATCGAGGTTGCACTCGAGCGTCCACACCTCCGGCCGCGCCGCGGGCTCGCCGGAGCGACCGAGCTGCACGCGCACGACGTTGGGCGGACCCTCGCGCGGATCGCGCTGGCCCGCGCCGTAACCGATCGCGCCCGCGACGAACGGCCCCGGCTCGCCGAAGTCCGGGGCGAGCTCGACGAGCAGCGCCGCGCCCGTCGGCGTCAGGCGCTCGCCGCCCCCACCGATGTGATGCGGCCGACCGCGGAGCAACTCCGCCACTGCCGGCACGGGCACGGGCATGTCGCCGTGGGCGCACCGCACGGTGCCGGAGCCGACGAGCGGCGCCGTCGCGAACACCTTGCGCACGCCGAGGCGCTCGAGCGCGTGCACCGCGCCACACACGTCGACGAGCGTGTCGACGGCGCCGATCTCGTGAAAGTGAATCTCCTCCGGTGCGCAGCCGTGGACGCGCCCCTCGGCGACGGCGATGCGCCACAGCACCGCGCGCGCCCGCTCCTTGGCGCTCGGCGACAGCAGGGTGGAGCGCGAGAGCAGCGCCTCGAGGTCGGCAATCCCGCGGTGCGGCAGCGTGCCGTGCTCAGGCGTGCGGACGTCGAGCGCGAGTCCCGACAGCGAGCCGCGCCAGACCTTCTCCGCCGCAACCTGCGCCTCGCCGGGCACGAGGTCCGCCGCGAGCGCGCGCAGGTGCTCGAGCGTGAAGCGCGGGTCGCCTAGATCGAGCAGAGCGCCGAGGAACATGTCCCCGGCCATCCCGGCGAACGGTTCGACGAACAGGCTGTCGCAAGTTTCCGCGGAGCTCATGGCGCAGAGCCTAACCGCCGCGCGCCGCGGGAGTCGCGCCTCTCGCGGAGTCGAACGCGCGCGCGACCGCGGCGTCCGCTTCGAAGTCGTCCGCGCGCGCATCGCCTTGCCCGGCGTGCGGCGAAGCGCGTGCGAGCGCCAGCGCGGACACCCGCCGCGCCCCGAGCCGCCGCAGCGCGCGCGCGCACTCGCGCAGGGTCGCGCCGCTGGTCACGACGTCGTCGACGATCCACACGCGCTCGGCCTCGGCCACGGCTTGCCGCGCCAGCGGTCGCCAGCGCTCGGGCCCGAAGGCGCCGCGCACGTTCGCCGAGCGCGATGTCGCACCGGCCGTCCCCTGCACCACCGTGGGGCGGGTGCGCGCGAGGGCACGCGCCAGCGGCCAGCCGAGTGCGTCCGCCAGCTCACTCGCGAGCCGAGCCGACTGGTCGTAGCCCCGCTCGACGCGGCGCCAGCGATGCAACGGCACCGGCACCAGCACGTTCCCCGCACCCGCCTCCGCGACGAGTCCGCGCACGCGCCGCGCCAGTGCCGCCGCGAGCGGACGCGCGAGCTCCGGCCGCCCTCCGTGCTTGAACGCGAGCACCCACTCGCGCACCTGCGGCTGGCGCCGATAGTCGCCGAGCACCACGAGGCGCTCGAGCCCGAAACTCTCGCGTCGACACGCCGCACAGCGCTCCGCACCGGCGAGCGCGGCCGCCATCGCCGCCGCGCAGATCGGGCAGCGCACTCCCGGCGGGCCGTCGGGCAGCAGGTGCTCCGCGCAGCCACTCGCGTGCCCATCGGGCCCGAAGGCCGCGTCGCGACCGCACAGCCAGCACAGGGGCGGATAGAGCACGTCGAGCGCCGCTCGACCGAAGACCGACACGCTGGAACGAAGCTCCACGCCGCTCTGTCGCACGGCGCCCGCACTGGTCGCGCCCGTCGTCGTAATTTTTTTGGCCGTCCGCGCGCCGGCGCGCCGCTCAGCTCTCGTCGTCGTCGCCGAAGCCCGCCACGCCTCGGGCGAGCCGCTCGGCGCGCGCGCCCGCGGCCGGCCGGGCGAGCGCTGCGATGCCGAGCGACTGCCGCAGACGCCCCGCGTACGACTGCACCGTCTCGTCCGCGCGCGACTCGACTCCAAACAGCTCGCCGATCTCGCGCGCGAGCGTCGGATCCGTCTCGAAGTCCGGCGGCGACTCGCGCAGCACCTCGCGCACGTGCACGCGCAGCGAGTGCGCGGACCACAGCCAGCCCGCGACCTCGAGCACGACGGTGGCGACGACCACGAGCCCTGCCCACAGCATCGCGCTTCCTCCCGGGAGCGCGTCGGGCGCGAGCCGACCGTAGAGCAAGCTCGCGAACGCGCCGACGAGGTACAGGAAGCCGAGCCCGACCTGCACGCGGTGGAACACGAAGTCGCGGATGCGGCGCAGCGGCTGGGGGCCGCGCCCGAGGCGCTCCGCCACCAGCGCGCGCGGGTTGCGGAACAGCACGCCGTTGGCGAGCAGCACGCAGCCCACGATCGCGAGCACGTACCCGAGAGTCGTCCAATCCGGAGCGACGGGCTCCGCGGTGCCGAGCATGGCTGCCATGGCGTGGAAGGTAGCGTGCGCAGCGGCACGGGCAAGCGCCGCGAGCGCGTCGCACCGCGGCGGAGAGCGGACGGCTGCAAGAAATCGCGTCGCATGTCGAGGCGCTCCGTGCCGTCACCGGAGTCGCCGGAGGCCGGCCGCGAGTGTGAGGTTGCGCAGCGCCGTATTCCGTCCGCGCTCCGCTGCGATGCAACGGCGCGGAGAGCCACGCCGCCGTGGGATCCTCCTTCGCCGGGCTGCTAGGCTCCGCGCCGACATGCCCCACCCCGCCGAAGAACGGCTGCTGCGCGCGGCGGAGCTCGCGCGCATCGCGCTCGAGCCCCATGAAGTGCCCGCTCTGGCGCGCGACCTCGAGCGCACGCTGGCCGCGTGGGCGAGCTTGAGCGCGCTCGACGTCGAGCACGTCGAGCCTCTCTGGAGCCTCGCCGAGTCTCCCGGCCCCGGTCGTGCGGATCGCGTGGCGCCTTCGCTCGAGCGCGGCGAGCTGCTCGCCGGCGCCGCCGAGGTCGAGGACGGCATGCTGCGCGTGCCCGACGCGCTCGGGGGCGCCCGATGAAGGCCCGCGCGGCGGTCGAGTCCGCCCTCGCGCGCATCGAGGGCCTCGAAGGCGAGCTCGGGGCGCTGCTCGACGTCGACGAAGACGGCGCTCGCGCGCGCGCCGACGTGCTCGACCGCGAGAGCGAGCCGCGCAGTCCGCTGCACGGCGTGCCGTTCCTCGTGAAGGCGAACCTGTGTTGGCGCGGGCGCCCGACGAGCGCCGCGAGCCGCGCGCTCGAAGGCTATCGCCCGCCCTACGACGCCACCGTCCTCGCACAGCTGGTCGCCGCCGGCGCGAACCCGCTCGGCAGCTGCAACATGGACGAGTTCGGCTTCGGCTCGTCGGGCGAGCACTCGAGCTTCGGCGCCACGCGCAATCCGTGGGACCTCTCGCGCTCGCCCGGCGGTTCGTCGAGCGGCTGCGCGGCCGCGGTCGCAGCGGGCTTCGCGCCGTTCGCGCTCGCCTCCGACACGGGCGGCTCCGTGCGCCAGCCGGCCGCGCTGTGCGGCATCAGCGGATTCAAGCCGAGCTACGGGCGACTCTCTCGCCACGGGCTGATCGCGTTCGCGTCGTCGCTCGACACCGTCGGTGTACTCGCCGACTCGATCGAGCGCATCGAGCAAGTCCTCGCCATCGCGAGCGGCCTCGACCCGCGCGATGCGACGACCCGCGCGCTTCCCGAAGTGTTCGCGGAAGCGCCGCGCGAGCATCTGCGCGGCGTGCGCATCGGCGTCGATCGACACGCGCTCGAACTCGTGACTCACTCAGCGTCGCGGGCTTGCGTGGAGAGCGCCCTCGACGCGCTGCGCGCGCTCGGAGCCGAGCTCATACCGATCGAGCTCGCCTTCGCACGGCACGCGGTCGCGACCTACCAGCTGATCTCGTCCTGCGAAGCCGCGAGCAACCTCGCGCGCTACGACGGGCTGCGCTACGGGCCGCGCGAGCGCGGGGACGCCACGCTGCAAGGCTCGATCGCGGCGACGCGCGGCGCGGGGCTCGGGCGCGAGGCGCGGCGACGCGTGCTGCTCGGCACGTTCGCGCTCTCGCAGGGCGAGCGCGAGGCGTGGCTCGAGCGAGCCGCGCGCGTGCGCCGGCTCGTGCGCGACGAGCTCTCGGCCTGCTTCGAGCGCATCGACGTGCTCGTCGGCCCGACCGTCCCCGAGCCGGCCTTCCGGCTGGGCGAACGCCTCGACGATCCGCTGGCGATGTACGCGTGCGACGCGCTCACCGCCCCCGCCAGCCTCGCCGGGCTTCCCGCCGCGAGCGTGCCCTGCGGCTCGGTCGAGGAGGACGGTGTCGCGCTGCCGCTCGGGCTGCAGCTCGTCGGCGCGCCGCTCGCGGACGCGCGCGTGCTCGCGATCGCGCGCTGCTTCCAGTCCGCGACCGCGCACCATCGCGCGCAGCCGCCGCTCTGCGGGAGCTTGTCGTGACGCGTCCCGAGCCCGTGATCGGCCTCGAAGTGCATTGTCAGCTCGGCACGCTGTCGAAGCTCTTCTGTGGCTGTGCGCATCGCTTCGGCGCGGAGCCGTGCACGCTCGCCTGCGAGACCTGCTCGGGGCAGCCCGGCGCCCTGCCCGTCCTGAACGAGGATGCGCTCGACCTTGCGCTGCGCGCCGCGCTCGCGCTCGGCTGCGAGCTGGTGCCGCGCATCGCCTTCGATCGCAAGCACTACAGCTACTGCGACCTTCCCAAGGGTTTCCAAGTCACGCAGGCGCGCATGCCGCTCGGAACCGGCGGCTCGATCGAGCTCGACAGCGGCTGTCGCGTGCGCATCGAGCGCATCCACATCGAGGAAGATGCGGCGAAGAGCGTGCATCGCGCCGGTGCTTCCTTCATCGACATCAATCGCGCGGGCGTGCCGCTCGTCGAGTGCGTCACGGCGCCCGAGCTCGGAAGTGCGCACGACGCGCGCGACTGTCTCGTGCGGCTGCGCGAGCTGCTCGTCTTCGCCGGCGCGGGCGAGTGCGACATGGAGCGCGGCTCCCTGCGCTGCGACGTCAACGTCAGCCTGCGCGCTCCCGATGGAACCGCCGGCGCGCGCGTCGAGATCAAGAACCTCAACTCGTTCGCGCACGTGCACGACGCGCTCGCGCATGAGATCGCGCGCCAGCGCGGGATGCTCGCGAGCGGAGCGACCATCGCGCGCGAGACGCGCCTGTGGGACCCGGAGCGCGGCGAGACCCGCGCGATGCGCGAGAAGGAGAGCGCCGCCGACTACCGCTGGCTTCCTGAGCCCGACCTGCCGGAAGTCGCGCTCGACCGCGCGCGGATCGCGCGCGCCGCCGCGGCGCTTCCGGAGCTGCCGATGGCGCGGCGCCGGCGCTATCGGACGGAGCTGCGCATCGATCCCGAGCTGACCGAGGTGCTGCTCGAGTCTCCCGCGAAGGCCGAGTTCTTCGATGCCGCCGTGCGCCACGCGCGCGATCCGCGCGCGATCGCGAGTTGGATGGCCAACGAGCTGCGCTCGCTCCTGCGCGAGCGCGCGCACGGCGTCGCGACGCTCGACGAGCTCCCGTTCAAGCCGTTCGACTTCGCGGAGCTGGTCGAGCTCGCGTCGAGCGGACGCGCCAGCCGCACGGCGGCGCGCACGATCCTGCGCGAGATGCTGCGCACGCCGCGCGCACCGCGCGAGCTCTTGCGAACACTCGGCCTCGAGCGCATCGAGGAAGGTCCCGAGCTCGACGAGCTCTGCCGTCGCGCGCTCGAAGCGCGTCCCGCAGCCCTCGCCGACCTGCGCGCGGGCAAGCTGCGCGCCCTCGAGGCCCTGCTCGGCGCCGCGCTCGCACTCTCCGGCGGCCGCGCGCATCCCGACGCGGCGCGCGCTACCCTCGTGCGCCTCGTGCAGGAGGAGCGGCCATGAGCGAGCAGCGCGTGCGCGTCGACGAGCTCGTCGACCTCTCGAAGATTCGCAGCGACGGACGCCCGCCGACGCCCGCGGAGCTGCGCGCGGCGCTGCCCAACGGCTGGAAGCTCGACGACGACGGCGTGCATGCGGTGCGCGACCTGCGGCTCTTCTTCAGCCAGAGCTGGGTGCTCGTGCTCGGCCTGGTCATGTTCGGCGCAGCCGGCGTGGGGCTGTTCGCCACGACCTTCCCGCGCGGCGAGCGCGCGCTCCTGCGCGTTGGGATTCTGGTCGGCGTGATGATCGTGATCGGCGGTGTGATCGGCCCGCTCGTCACGCGCGCGTTGAACCGGCGCTAGTTTCGCTCCGCCGTGCCAGCACGCGCGCTGCCACCGCGGGGGAGCAACCCGCGCGATGGCAGCTCGCTTGCTTTTCGCCGTGCACGCGACGCGCGACGTCGCTCCGCGCTCACTCGGCCGCGGCGAACTTGCCCGTGGCCGTGAGCTTGCCGACGAGCGTCATGCTCTGGCTCATCTCGATCGACTGGTCTTCGAACTCGAGCGTCGCGTCTTTAGTGATGCGCGCAACCACGTTGCCGGAGAGCGAGTAGGACACCGCGCGGCCGAGCTTCAGGTCCCACAGCACCTCGCCCTCGATCTCCGCGAACTCGAGCGCCATGCCAGTCGTGCCGCCGTGCCCCTCGCCTTCGCTCGCGTCCTGCTCCGCGTGCGTCTTGGCCGAGCCCTTGATCTCGATCACCGCGAGCTTCGCGCCCTCGACCTCGCGCAGACCGGCGAAGATCGCCTTCAGCTCGCCTTCCGTGTTCTCGCGGAACTGCTCGTCGAGGCCGTCGTCGCTGTCGTCCTCGTCCGCGGGATCCTCGAGCCCGACGTCACCGCCGGGACCCGTCAGCAGATCGAACACCTCGGCGTCGAGCTCCCACGTGTCGCCCTCGCTGACATCGCCCGCGGGCAAGACGCCGCGCAGGTCGCAGTCCTCGATCAGACCTTCGAGCAGCGCCTCGTCGGCGCCCTCGCCCTCGTAGCTCAGATCGAACTTGTTCTCCTCGGCGTTCCAGCGGAACGCCACCGTGCGGCCCTCGAGCGCGCTCTTCTCGCTCGTCGTCTCGGACTCGCTCTCGCCGTCGCTGCCCATGGTCTGGCGCTTCTCGTTGGCGAGCGCGACAAACTTGCGGTGCAGGAGCGCCGGGCGCCCCTCCGCGCCCTGCGGGTAGGAGTCTTGGAACACGAGCCGCGACTCCTGCTGCATCGACATCTCGGGGCTGCCGATGTCCTCGGCAGGCATCTCCTCGCCGCCCACGGAGATCGCGAACTCGTCGAGATCCATGGAGAGATCCATGGCGAAGGTCTTCTCGACGCTCGCTCCCTTCTCGGCCCGGAAGGCGAACTTCTGGGCGGCGGGGAACGAGGCGCAGAGCGGCAGGCAGGCGAGCACGCAGAGGGCGCGAAGACGCATGGATCGGTCCGGGGAAGAGGTCGCGGGGTGGAGCACGGTCGGCGGGGCCGGGGTGCCCGAGGAGGGCGCAGAGCCTAGCAGGGAGGGGCTGCCGGCCTGCCAAAGGCCGCTGCTCCCGACCTAGCTGCCCGAGCAAACTCCCGAAATCGGGACCCGGGACTATTCTCGCTCGCGAACTCATGGTAGCCTCTGAAGGAAAGACCCAAATCGTCGCGTCACACCCCTCGCGCCAGAGCGGTCGCGTCGGTCGGGTCCAAGGTCGGAAGCACCTTGCCATCTACTGAGGAGTCCAGCTCGATCATGCGTACCTTCGCCTTTTCGCTCGCGACCGTGGCTGCGGTCGCGCTCACGTCGGTCGGGGCCTCGGCCCAGACCATCGGCTGCACCACCGGCGGTTCTGGCGGCCTGTTCCCCACCTCGGGGACCGGCAACGGCACCTACCAGACGGTCCAACCGAGCTTCCCCTTCTCCTCGACGCTCAACGTGGCCTCGCTGCCGCCGGGCGCGACGGTCGTCACCGAGGTCAAGCTCAACGGCATGACCCACACGTACACCGGCGACGTCCAGTACGTGCTGACGAGCCCCTCGGGCCAGCAGATCAACCTGTTCTGCCGTCAGGGTGGCGGCAACGACTGGAACGGCGACTACGTGGTGATCAGTGTCGAGCAGGGCCAGCCCCTCCCGACGGCGACGGGTACACCGCTCACCTATCCGTCGGCGACGTTCTCGCAGAACTATGGCACCTGGACGAGCGGCAACTTCGCCATCGGCAACATCGCGCTCTCAGCGGTGCCCGCAGCCACCGGCGACTGGACGCTGACGATCTGGGACTGGGTGGGCGGCGACACCGGCAACCTGACCTCCTGGGACATCTGCTTCGGCACGCCGCCGCCGATCCCGCCGCCCACGGTCGCTCCGGCGCTGACGGCTCCCGCCGCGAACGCGAACGTGACGGGCCTGTTCGTCACCCTGAGCTGGGGCGCCGTGCTCGGCGCCACGAGCTACGAGGTCGACGTCGACGGGACGATCTACTCCACGGTCGGCACGAGCTACGCCTTCCAGTCGTCGCTCGGCACGCACACGTGGACCGCCCGCGGCGTGAACAGTGCCGGCGCCGGTCCGTGGGCCGCTTCTCGCACGTTCAACGACACGGGACTGACCGCGCCGACGCTGAGCACTCCGGCCGCGGGCGGGGCTCTGTTCGGCCCGACGGCGAACCTGACGTGGGCAGCCGTGGCCGGCGCCTCGGGCTATGACGTCGACGTCGACGGCACCGTGTTCTCCGTCGCGGCGTCGCCGTTCGCCTACACCTCGACCCCCGGCACCCACACTTGGAAGGTGCGTGCCAAGTGGCTGAACAACACGCTCCTGGGGCCCTACTCCGCCGCGCGCACGTTCAACGACCTCGGTGCGGCGCCGTCGCCGTGCAACGGCTCGTCGCTCACGACGCTGTTCGCCACGAACAACAGCCTCGGCACGGGCAGCTGCGTGTTCTTCGACGTCAACGTGCTCAACCCCGCGGGCATCGTGGTCTCCCAGATCGACCAGAACACGGGCGGCACGGTCGTCGGCACCGCCTTCGGCGTCACGCTGTGGCGGCGCTCGGGCACCTACGTCGGCTTCGAGCAGACGACGGCCGGCTGGACGCAGATGGCGACGGGCGGCGGCGTCGCGGTGGGTTCGAACCAGCCCTCGCTCGCCGACTTCCCTGACTTCAACCTGCCCCCGGGCGTGTCGGGCATGTGCATCGTGATCACCGGTGCCACGAACGCCTACACCAACGGCACGGGCACGAACCAGACGTTCGCCAACGCAGACCTCTCGATTTCGCTCGGCAAGTCGCAAGGCACTCCCTTCGTGAGCGCCCCGATCACCCCGCGCGTGTGGAATGGCACCCTGCGCTACAACTGCAACGTCGCTCCGCCGGTCGTGAACTTCTGCACCGCCGGCACCTCGACCAACGGCTGCACGCCCGCGATCAGCGCGGCCAACCAGCCCAAGGTCACACTCGGCGGCACGTGCACGCTCACGGTCTCCGGCATGGAAGGCCAGAAGCAGGGCCTGATCTTCTACGGCATCAACAACTCGGGCTACATCCCGACGCCGTGGGCCTCGGGCAGCTCGAGCTTCCTGTGCGTGAAGGCCCCGACCCAGCGCCTGCCGGCTTCGACGACAGGCGGCGCGGTCGCGCAGTGCAACGGCACGATCAGCGCCGACCTGCACGCTTACTTCCTCGCCAACCCGACTTCGCTCGGCTTGCCGCTCGCGGCAGGCAACAAGTTCTATGCGCAGTCGTGGTACCGCGACCCGCCGGCCCTGAAGACCACCAACCTCTCGAACGCGCTCGAACTCACCGTCGTTCCCTGACCTCGGCGGGCCTGTCCAGCACCCCTAACGGAACTCGCTGACAGGTTTGGATTGTCTGGGGCCGGTCGCCTTCTTCAGGCGGCCGGCCCCGATCGCTTGGATGCGGCCGAGCTCCGAGGTGAGGGGGCTCGAATGCGAAAAGCAGCTCGGGAGCCGCCCCATCGGCTCGCTCGCGGACTCCGGTCTGCTCAAGGACTCCCCTCGACGGTAGCGGCCCGGACCATGGAGGACGAGAAATCGTGAGGCCCCCCCCACCCTGCCCGAGATCCGGCTAGCCTAAAGAGGCGTTCGCGCGGTTCTCGTCTTGCTCTCTGCGAGACGCTCCCGCACATCCCCCTTCTGTCTCAGGAGCAGGAGTCCCCCTTCGATGCGTAACCTCGTCCTCGGCGTCCTCGGCGCCTCGTTCCTCGCCTTCGGCGCGAGCGAAGCTTCCGCGCAGACCATCGCCCCCTGCACGACCGGCGGTTCCGGCGGTCTCGTGCCCACCTCGGGTACCGGCGGCGGCGGAACCTATCCCGGCACGTTCCCGCCGTTCGCGTTCACATCGACGCTCAACGTGAGCTCGATTCCCGCGGGCGCGACGTGCGTCACCGAGATCAAGCTCAACAGCATGTCGCACACGTGGGCCGGCGACATCCAGTTCGTGCTGACCACGCCCTCGGGCGCGCGCATCAACTTGCTCAACCAAGCGGGCGCTGCCTGCGACTTCAGCGGCGACTACGGCATCACGAGCCTCGAGCTCTACCAAGCCCCTGGCACGTGCACCAACGGCGCGCTCCCCGCGGGCCAGATCTCGCAGGTCTACGGCAACTGGCCGACCGGCACCAACGGCATCAACAACACCCCGCTCTCGCAGGTGGCGCCGGCGACGGGCGACTGGACGCTCACGATCTACGACTGGTTTGCGCAGGACGCCGGTGGACTCTCGTCGTGGGACATCTGCTTCGGAACGCCGCCGCCGGTTCCGGCTCCGACCTATCGGCCCACGCTCGTGTCGCCGACCAACGGTCAGTCGCTGTACGGCCCGCAGGTCACGCTCACGTGGGGCGCGGTTCCGGGCGCCACGGGCTACGACGTCGACGTCGACGGCTTCGTCTACCCGGTCGCGACGGGCACGAGCTACATCTACAACTCCACCGTCGGAACGCATGCGTGGTCGGTGCGCGCGAAGAACGCCGCGGGAATCGGGCCGTTCTCGGCCCCCTTCAGCTTCAACGACCTCGGCGCGCCGCCGTCCACCTGCAACGGGCCGCGTCTCGCGACGCTGTTCACCGGAACGGGTGGCCTCGTCACGAACAACCAGATGTTCGTGGACCTCAACGTGCTCAAGCCGGGCGGCATCTCGGTCTCCCAGTTGCAGACCCACTGCTCGGGTGCGTTCGGAGTCCCCTTCGGCCTGCAGGTGTACACGCGCACGGGCAGCTTCGTGGGCTTCGAGACGAACGCCGCTGCGTGGACGCTGCGCGCAACCGGAACGGGCACCTCCGCCGGAGCGAACCAGCCGTCGCTGGTCGAGTTCCCCGACTTCAACCTGCCGCAGGGCGTGAGCGGGATGGCGATCGTGATGACGAGTAGCCTCATCACCGGAAGCTGCGGCCACAGGTACTCGGGCTTCGGGTCGACGCAGAGCTACGCCGACCCCAACCTCGTGATCAGCGGCGGCAAGACGCTGAACGCCCCGTTCAGCGGCGTGCTCAACAACAACAAGGTCTGGAACGGCGCAGTCATCTACGACTGCTTCTACGCGCCGCCGCCGGTGACCTACTGCACCGCGGGCACTTCGACCAACGGCTGCGTGCCGTCGATCGCGGCCGCGAACCAGCCGCGCGTGAGCCTGACGGGCACGGCGATCGTGAGCGTCAGCAACGTCGAAGGCCAGAAGCAGGGCCTGCTGTTCTACGGCATCAACAACTCGGGCTTCGTGCTCACGCCTTGGAGCGCCACGAGCTCGAGCTACCTGTGCGTGCGCGCCCCCACCCAGCGCCTCCCCGCCCAGAGCTCGGGCGGCTCGATGGGCTTCTGCAACGGCGGTCTCTCGGCCGACTTCCACGCCTTCTTCGCCGCCAACCCCACCGCACTCGGCATGCCGCTCTCGGTGGGACAGAAGGTGTATGCGCAGGCGTGGTACCGCGACCCGCCGGCCCCGAAGACCACCAACCTGTCGAACGGAATCGAACTCACGGTCGGACCGTGAGCTAGAGGCCGGTCGCGATACCACCTTCAGCCAGCGCACTGCCTCAGAGGCAGT